>Ga0187894_10001691_pt1 | contig 27700 bp, 32 predicted proteins | sample GBC1701081metaG_FD_136650 | JGI IMG/M metagenome (GOLD analysis project Ga0187894, IMG submission 136650) | White microbial mat communities from a lava cave in the Kipuka Kanohina Cave System on the Island of Hawaii, USA - GBC170108-1 metaG ... | reverse complement strand
TAGACGATCTGCTCTTCGGAAAATCTTGACCGCTTCATCGATCCACTCCTTTCGTCGAGGACCGTCGAAGCCGGTAGTCTACTCCAGTTTTCAACTGCCGTCGTTTTCCGGGGAGACGTCAGATTGATCTTCCACTGCGCGCGTCCAACAAGGAGAGTCTTCGACCGTGCGTTGCGCGAGCACAGAAGATCATCAGGCTCCATCCCGCCTCTTGCTTGACCTTGCCGGCTCTTCAAGTCGTACGTGGGAGTCTGAAAGCACTGGAGAGAATGTTTGAGGTCGCAAATTGCGACCTCAAAGCTCGTGCATTTTTGGTTGCGAGCGTGCGTCTGACGAGTATTCTGAGCAGGTGGGTGAGGAAGGCTAAGCCGTTAAGCCACGGGGTCTCGTCTCGGGACCATTCGGCCTTCTTCTAAATCTTGGAGGTCGGCCCACGCGGTTATATCGGTTCGGGAGGGATCGACGGCATCGAGGTACTTCTTGAATTTGACCATGCTCGCCGGAGAACTCGGTCCGCGGCTCAACATCATCCGGTTCCATGATTCCAATTCGGCTGGAAGATGCGCCTTCGTCGTTTGCGCGAACCATTTTGCCACTGCGTCATCTGACGGATTGGCTTTGACAGCTGCGGTGAACTGATCGGCTGTGATGCCTGCGAACTCCATAAGCCGGTCATCCATAGGGCAGGGGTAGATGTATTCTCCCTCGGTTTTGGCCAACACGGCGCGGCACTTGTCGATCATCCGCGCGAGATGGACATAGCCGTCCATCTCGTATCGCATGCTTCGAGGAAAGCCTGTTCGTAAGTCCATTGTTAGATCAGTTTGTGATTCGTGAACGTCAGGCTCTTCACGATCACTTCGCCGTTTTCGTAAGTAATGATCCTGCGGGTGGCGGGCAAATCCGATGATCCGACGCGCACATGGCTGTCGGTGAAGCTTTCCACATTGTTCAGCTTCCCGTCGGTGGGTGAATAGTAGTACACACTGTACTTCGTCGTGAGATTTTTCTGATCTTGGGTCACGGCGCTTTCTTCCACGTTAATCGTAAAGGCGAAGGGGGTCATGCCGGGGTGCGCCATCTTGCGATTGATTTGTGTGATGCGATTGTCTTTGACACGATAAAACGAATTCGACCCATGAATGATCAGTGTCGTGCCGAACGGGTGCCCATCTTCTTCCATGGTCAATGAGTACTTGCCGTCCGATTCCTCGAAGGTTCTTGGGCTGCGGTGTACTGCGATCATGCCGAGCTGTTCTTGCGCCCACTTTTGCACGTCAGCCTCTCCCAGTTGGACCGATACTTCACGAGGGCCTTTGACCATGACAGGTCCGCTGGTTTCTTTTCCATTCACATTCACGGTCAGATCGGCTGTGAATCCCGTAAAGTCTTTCTGCCAGCGCGAGGTCTTTTCGAACGCTTGTCGAAGTATCTCGCGGGCCTTCGGATCGTCGGCGACGGTGGGCTGATTCTGCCTCTGATGTTCCATGATGGTCTCCTTCTAGGAAATGGTGTGAGCAGGATTATAACCTCTGGATGAAAATAGCCTCAAGTGGTACCCGTCCGGTGCAAAGTATCTGGTGGATTTGGGAGAATTCCGCTATACTGCGCGGCGCGTTGCTGGATCGAGCATAGAAAGGATGGACATGGAACGACGGGCTGCTTCCCATACAGAAGAAGAAGAAATGAACCACCGCCGCCGGTTGCTGAATGCCGCGAAGAAAGGCGATCAGAAAGCCATCGGCAAGCTCTTAGAGCTCTATCAAGTGCGGATCTACAGCGGTGACATGGTGACAAAAATGAATAAGACCTCCGCGACACACAAGCTTCAGGCTCAGCTCGCGGAAGGAAAGCCCGTAAAGGGTGGATCGGGAAGTCATGGCAAGAAGGCCGCGCCCGCGAAGCATTCTCAGGTAAAGCGCTCGCCTGTCAAGGCTGCGGTCCGTCCTGCTGTTTCGAAGGCAAAGCCAAAGGTAAAGCCAAAGTCAAAGTCTCGTCCGACGAAAGCCGCTGCAAAGAAACGTAAAAAGTAGCGGCCGCGATCATTGTACGGCTACTCGTAGTCCTCCCCCGCCCAGTTTTGCGGCGATATCTTCCGCTTCTGCCAGGGTACCTGCGAACACGACGGCTTCTCCCTCATGGTCGATCTTCCATGCGAGTTCAAAGGCCTTTGCGGAGTTCATGCCTGGAATGTATTGGCAGAAAAGCGCAATGACCTGCTCATAGGTGTGACATTCGCAGTTGAACACGATTACACGCGCATCGACCCCAGCACTTGTCTCGATGCTGGTGGTCTCTGCAGGGGCGGGAGGGGCGAAGGGGATGTTCGTGCCTGCCATGGGGATGAATTCTAGCAGACTTGGCAATAACTTTTAATAGCCTGTCCGGATGAGCAGGTGGTTGGTTCTGAGCCAATTCTCTCGGATACAGGATTGCGCGTAGAGCGCAAAATGAGCGGGAGAGTCAGTAACCGGCTGGAGTTGGTGTTCGAGCGTAAGGGCCTGTGTATAGACGAGTGAGGCAGATGTCTTCACGAGAGCGAGCCCATATTCATAGTGATACCCCTCTTCAAGGGTGATGTTCCTCTTCGAGAGCGCTTGCACCTGATCGAGGTCATAGGCCTGTTGTCTATACGAATCGTCCATAAGGCGCAGGAGCGCGGCAGGGCCTGGTACGAGACTGTCGCCGATACGAAGGCTGTGGGACGGCTCGAAGAGTCCGCGTTGGAGACGGCGATCCCGGCGAAGCGCCTTGTGAAAACATGCTCGCCAGAGAGGATCGCGCAGATCGCGATCGATAACGGCTGCAACAGTAGATGAAAGTGGTCCACTCACGTCATAGCCCTGGATGAGACGTCCAGACTCGATGAGGTCGGGGAAGCTCATGCCCATCCGGTCTTGGAATGCCGTCATTCCGGACATAGGGGGTAACTGCAGTGCCATGAAATCACGAAAATGGACGGTGGCAAAGCGAGTCAGGAGCCGTGCCAATGTCTCCGGATGGCATAGATGAAAAGGATAAAACAGGGCATGGGGTGAGCGAGGTCGATTCATCGACAAAGCTTTACGGTCATGTTAGGTTTGCGCGTGCGACATCTCTTCACGTCGTGGCTTGATTTCCTGCTCATCTTTGTCCCGGTGACGATCGCGCTCGAAGTCCTTCGAGCCGACCCACTGCTGGTCTTTGTGTCAGCCGGACTTGCCATTATTCCTCTCGCGGGTCTGTTGGGGCGAGCCACCGAACACTTGACGAGCCACGTCGGTGCCGGCATTGGCGCGCTGCTCAACGCTTCGTTTGGCAATGCCGCGGAATTCATTATCGCGATTGTCGCTCTGCGCGCGGGCCTTCACGATGTCGTCAAAGCCTCCCTCACCGGTTCGATCATCGGTAACATTCTACTCGTACTCGGGGCCGCCATGTTTGCCGGTGGGATGAAGTACGAGCGACAGACGTTTAACCAGACCGCTGCTGGGATGGGCGCCAGTCTCCTACTCCTGGCTGCTGTGGGGCTCATCATCCCCGCGCTCTTCCATTTTACCGCCGTCGATCGAGTGGTTGCGATAGAGCACAATCTGAGTCTCACAATATCATTTGTATTATTCGCTATTTATATCGCAAGCCTGTTGTTTACCTTGAAGACTCATCGTCATCTGTTTGCCGGAGATGCCCACACTGCCTCTGACCTTGGGGAGCAGCCCTGGACTCGTGGCGCCTCGATTACGGTCCTCACTGTCGTGGCCTGTCTCGTGGCCCTGATGAGCGAGATGTTAGTCGGTGCGATAGAGCCGGTTTCGCATCAACTTGGACTCACACAAGTCTTTGTCGGCGTAATTCTCGTTGCCCTTGTGGGCAATGCCGCCGAACATTCCACGGCGGTGCTGGTGGCGCTGAAAAACAAGATGGACTTAGCCTATGGTATCGCGGTCGGGTCTAGTTTGCAGATTGCGTTGCTCGTTGCGCCATTGCTCGTTTTTGCCAGTTATCTTCTCGGGACGCCGTTGGATCTGATCTTCACACCGTTCGAAGTGGCTGCGGTGACAATATCGGTCCTGAGTGTGGGATTCGTGGCGATGGACGGAGAATCGAACTGGATGGAAGGTGTGATGTTGGTTGGAGTGTATTTGATGCTGGCTATCGCCTTCTTCTTCCTACCGGCCTAGCAGAACGCTGAAAAAAGCCGCCAGCGTCGTTCTCGGTTCATCGAAATCCTCAACGTACCCCCGAGGGTATGCCTCCGGTTTCGACTCACCTGCGGCCTTGTTTGGGAAAGGCGCGTCTCGGCGCGCCAGGGTTGGGCGGCTGAGACGACTGGCCTTTTTGAGCATCCTGCAGTTCAGACTTTGTCCATGTCGATGACCTCTGTGGCTTCCCACAGATTTTTTTGCTCTGCATCCGCCAGCTCTTTTACTCGATCCTCTTCCGTCTCTTCGCCGAATCGAACTGCTTGTGCCGGCACAGTCGCTGTCTGCTCGGGCGGAGCGGAGTCTGCCTCTGCCTGTGGCGGCTGTCTTTTTCGCTTCTTGGCAGGGTCCATATTGACAGGCATGGCAACTCTCCTGTGATCGAGGTTTAGTTTCCGTCCCGCCAAAGGACAAAGTCAATCGGAGTAGGATGGTCGTCAGCGGCACTGGGCCGCGCTGCGTGACGCGCGACGTGAAAGATTAGGACCTATCACGTTTGGCCTGTCTCGCGCGCCCCGCCTGTCCCGCTCGTCTCGCGCAACATTGTCAGTACAGCTGTCCGGCGATCGTATCTGCCTGAAGACGACCCCGTTCCGACAATCTGCTGTGCGCACCGTCTTCTTCGATCAACTGTTGCGCGAATAGTTGTGCGGTGATTGCTGCATGCCCGTAGTTTGCGGCATGTTGATGAAGACTGTGTGAGGGGATGCCCCGTATCAGGCGTAGCCCGAAAATCACGGCGTCGCGGAGTTGCTCCTTCTCAGAAAGCCTGGCGCGATCTTCAATCGGGAGACGATTTGCCGCGAGCGATATTTTGTAGGCCGTAAGGTCGGCGATGTTGCCGAATCTGGTTCCGTCCAGATAGGACTGTGCGCTTGGCCCCAAGCCAAGATATTCACCACTGGTCCAGTAGAGCAGGTTGTGCCGGCAGGCATATCCCGGCTGGGCATAGTTCGATATCTCATACCGCTCATAGCCGGCATTGCCAAGCATTCGTTGCGCGGCCTCGTCCATTTCAATCTGAAGGCCTTCGTCCGGGGCCTGACTCCGTTGACGATGGATGTTGTCGGCGAGCTTGGTATTCGCTTCGACTGTCAGGGCATAGCAGGACAGGTGGGTGGGAGCCAGTGCGAGACAGCGGGCCATCGTCCGTTGCCAGCTCTCCAGACTCTGGCCGGGAAGTCCATACATCACATCGAGATTGATGTTGGTGAATCCAGCAGCCCGGGCTTGGGTTACGGCTGTGACGGTTTCACTGACGGCGCCAGGACGCCCGATCCTGGCCAGGTCGCCATCCTCCATCGATTCTGCGCCGAAACTCATGCGAGTGACGCCCGCTCGATACAGCTGTCCGAGGCCCTGCTCGGAGATCGTGGAAGGGTGGGCTTCCACGGTGATTTCACAGTCGGAGGCAAGAGTGAAATGCTTGTGAACTTCTGACAGGATTGCGGTCAGCTGAGTCGCAGTGAGTACTGTCGGTGTGCCACCTCCGAAATAGACGGATTGGACGGGACGGTTTGCGGCTACGTGACGTTGCCCCGATCGCTCGATCTCCTGCATGAGGGACCGGACAAAGGCTTCCGCGCGGCTTTCACGATAAATTTCAAGATAGAAGGCACAAAAGTCACATCGCTGCCGGCAGAAAGGAATGTGGATATACAGGCCGAGTGGAGGGGGAGTCATCATGACAGGCTAAATCCTTGGGGTTTGGAAAAGTCCCGTGCGAGCACGATTTCAATTTCATCGGCGGGGGATTTTCCTCGATTACGCACGTGTGTTTGCCAGGACCGGTGCCGGCGCAATGATTCGAACAGCGTCTTGAGCAGATCCGGCTTGATCCGTGTTTCCCATTCTTGCGCCCAAACCTGGTTGTCTTCCTCGCCTTCATAGTCGTCGGAAAACGAGGCCTCCAGACTGAATCGAAAGGTAAAGGTTTTTTCTTCTTGGTACATACAACTCCTCAGCGCCTGCCCAATTGCGAAGTGATCGGCCTGATCTTATAATGTGTCTCAGAACAAGGAGAACGAGCTATGCCTATCTTCGAATATGTCTGTGGGGAATGCAATCATCGATTCGAGCTGTTGGTCTACGGCTCCACACAAGCCGCCTGCCCGAAATGCAAGACCACGAAGCTGGAGAAACAAATTTCTTCGTTCGGAGTCGGCGGTACGGATGGCTGGGTCTTGCCGGGTAACGGGGGCGGCGCCTGCGGAAGTTGCGGCGACCCGCGCGGTCCTGGCTCCTGCTCCACGAACTAATTATGGAGTCGGGCGACCAGGCGCTACAGCGCGCGATTGCCGCAATCTCCCTATCCGACCCGCTCACCAAGTTGCTCGAACAAGTCAGGCTTGGCCGGATCAAACCCACCGATGCCGGATTACGCGCCGTGACTGACTCGTGGATGGGGACGTATCAAAAAGTGATCGAATCCGGTGGATTGACCAGCCAGGCCTTGCGCCGCATCGATCCACGTCCTCGGTTGGCAGTGTTGATCGAGGGTGGAGTATTGACGAATGAACAACAGGCAGTCGCGGCTCTCCGCAAGAGTTTTGAACGGGCCGTCGCCGCCGCAATGGAGTGATCTCATTGCATGAAGGCTTTCTGGGTTCTTGCCGTTCTGTTCCTGGCCATAGGATCGGTGAGAGAAGGGTGGGCTGAAGACGCACTCGGTACAAGGCCGCTGCTGACGATTGCCCGCAAGGATCTTCACACGATCCTGCCGCCGGATAGCCGTCTCCTGATCGATCCGCACTCCATAGAGGAATTTCTCGACACACTGGATGGGATTCCGCCTGACTGGGCGAGGATCTACGGCGGCGGCCATCAGGACCCGCACCATGACGAGCGGTTGTTCACGCTGAACCGGGAGCGTGATGTGAAACGTGCGGGCAATCCCGCGTTGACGCAGCGCGTCACCTTTGTCTGGTTCGGTGAATTGTCCCGATACGATGCGCAGGCTGGTGGATTTCGCGTGGCGCTGGGCCCTAAACTTACGCCGACTCGGTGGGGTCTCGTGCGTTTCAAATACGAAAATCTTCAAGGCGAGCTTGTGGCGAAGACTTCATCGGCAGTGCGGAGCGAGCTGGAGCAACGATTCGCCCAAGGCAAGCCGGTCGATATTACTGTAGCCATGACCGGACAGCTTATTCCTGAGGAATCGGTGGTGTACGATTTCTCACATGACCAAGCAGGCCTCGGTGTAATTATGCCGGTCGTGAAGGTTGAACGGCTCGATTATGTGCTGATGAGTAAATAGAATTGTGCAGGCGTGGGGACTAGTCAAAAGATATCCTTCGCGCAGCGAAATCCTGTGCCGCTTGGCCGGCTATCCATCGTGCCCCAATCGCGATCACTGGTGCGCAGACTAATTGCCGGTTTGAGCCAAGAACCTCCGCGCATCGCTTTGATGGCCCCTCGAGGAGGTCCCTGAGGGTCTGAGAGGGGGGCGTCTTTGTAGTAGTTCGGGTTATACCAATCCTGCACCCATTCCGAGACGTTGCCTGCCATGTCATAGAGGCCATAGGGACTTACACTTTCTGGAAAGCTCGCGACCGGCAAGGTGAGCACTTCTCCCTTAATGCCCTTTTCTTTTGAAATAGCTGCTCCCTCACCCTTAATCCAGAAAGCATCCCAGTCCGCTCCGCTCTGAAAGTCGATGGTCCGCCCCGCCCAATAGCTGGCGCTGTTGGCTTTCTTGACGTCCCACTCGTTTCCCCAGGGATAGCGGCGGCCATCGGTGCCGCGCGCGGCCTTTTCCCATTCCGCCTCGGTCGGCAGACGCTTGCCGACCCAGGCGCAGTAGCCTACCGCATCGTCCCAACTGACATTCACCACGGGATGGCTGCCGATGCCGGAGATCGGAGCATCGTTCTCCCACAATGTGGAAGCAGGGGTTGAGTGTGCCGGCGCGCGATGACCGGTCGCCTGGACAAACCGTGCGTAGGCATCGTTCGTGACCTCGTAGCGGTCGATCCAGAATGACGCAGTGTGGACGAGCCGCTGCGGTTGTTCGTCAGGAAGTCCATCGCTGCCGATCGGGTTCCCCATCAGGAATTCGCCTGCAGGAACCAGCGCCATATCGGTGGAAGGAAGAGAGCCGATGGCTACTGGTAGAGGGCTAAAGGTCAGAATAAAGAACACGAATGCAAGATGGATCAGCCAAGGCACAATTAAGTCTTTTTTATTCCACAGGATTTGGCGATTGCATCGCGGTAGGCCTGCCAGAGCGTGAGGCATTTCTTGAGACAGCTCAGCACTACCTGTTGTTGGGCTTGTGTCGTGGCGTAGTTGACCACCATGGCGTAGGCATCGTGGCGGTGGCCGGCTTCGACCAGTTGGTGCGCGCGAATCAGATCCATGGAATCGAGAGGCAGGCCGTAGTATTTTACCAGCGGGTGGCGTTGGACGATCGCTTCAATTTCTTCGGCGGTCTTGGGTTTGGAAGGATCGGCGATTTCGGCGCGATCCTTCACGCTGCCTTCTACGAAGATAGTCAGGGCCGCTGCTCCGATGACCCAATCTCGGTTATTCGAGGCACGGTCCAGCCAGGCTCGGTAGCGCCGACTGGCCGGCAAGAGACGGACTCTCTCAAAGTCTTGGGCCGGCCACCCAAGACCTGCCATCATTGTCAGGAACAATTCCGGATGCGATTTCCCCAGCGAGAGCCCACCGGTGTCTTCTTCGTAAATATTGTCGGCGAGCATGCGGCGGATTGGAAGAGGGGGATTCTGCCCGTGAATGCGCGCGAGGAACACGGGAAAGTCGCGCACATAGACGCCGTATTCTTGTTGAAAATGGTGCTTGAGCTGATCGACGGTGACCGTTCCATCGGCGAATGCCGGCCAGGCCCAATGGTGTTTGCGGTCCATCAAACGCAAGAGTTCCTCCTGGAATCGGCTTTTCGTCATGGGACGTGTCATGTCTGTTGCCTTCCTGATGAGTGGCTCGTTACAATTCGATGGCGCGGAGGTTGCGTAATGAATCAGGTGACGATTCAGAACCCGGAAGACATTCTATCGATGCTCGCCGAGGTGTCTCTGCGAGGATCGGGCTTTGTGACGGACTGTCTCCTCGACTATGTGTTGGAGGAAGGCTTCACTGAGCCGATCTTTCTCAATGCCAGTGGTGAAGACCCCGATGCGTACTTTAAAGGCCAATCTCCTGCCTGGGCGGTGTATCAGGTTCGAGAATGGAAACGTGTATTGACGGTTTCGGGCGGCTCCGGTAAAGAGCGCCGTGTCCAAATTACAGAAACCCCGTAGCTCTTCGTGAGTGTAAAAGGGATGGAGAGAAAAAGCAATGAAACGGCAAAGGCTCAACAGTCCGTTGCCGATTTCACCCGCCTACGCAGGAAGCCACGGCTGTCCGTCCTCCGCAGTGGACTGCTATGGAGGGTTGATAAAGTCGTGGAGGAATGCACAGCGGGTGTCCTCCGTAGCTTTAACGAAGGAGGACAGGCTTCGGCGGGTTCCGCCGAAGAGGCAACAGAGACCACGGCTGTAAGGCCGTTGGACTCCAATCTGGAGCGCGTCGCATGCCGATGATCCGTCTCACTGAGCCGCAGAGCATGGGTGAACTGGCGATGATTACAAGTTTGCTGGAAGGGAGCGGCATTCCCTATATGGTTCAGAATGAACATATGAGCAGCTTGTATCCCGGACTTCCCATCCTCAACTCGCATGTCATGGTTGACGAGCGCGATCAACTCCGTGCGGAAGTGCTGTTGAGCAGACTGAGGTTGGCTGTGAGAGATGTTTCGTCGCAGCCGTAAGCCCACACTACCGCGGCGGTTTTGGGGCATGCGGGTTCGACGGGGACTGAGTCGGGAGCCGTTCACCTGAGCCTTGGAACCACCCGCCGATGAGATTGCCTTCCTCAAAGTACAGATAGCGGTGTTTTACCACCGCAGCGCTCTCCCAATCTTCAAAAATCCATTCCTCGCGGCGGATGCCTTCCTTGGTAAACGTCGTATTGATCGTTTGCGGTCCCCCCCAGGCTTCTAACACCTGTTCTTTCGACATGCCGACCATGACGCGATGTTCTTCAATATGTTTTCGATAATCCGGGTCTTTGAGTTGTGCGATGAGCGGCCAGATCACCATGATGAGAACAAATAGGCCAAGGCCGGTGTAGATGATAAGCCGCACCGGGCGTCGGCGCATGAAGGGGGTTGGTTCTTCCAGATCAGTTGGAGCCGCGTTCATTGATTCATGGGTAGCTGCGGTGGCGTGAGGCATGGCGTAGCGCATCGTAGCAACGTGAATTGCAGAGAGTCAAGCGAAGCGAGGCTGGTTGTCTCAATCTAATCAACGAGATGTGCACAATATGTATACTTGTGGTAATGGATTCATTAAGAAATGAGACGATTCCAAGATGTCGGCAAGGCTCTGTCCTGTTGAACGGTGGCGCAGCCGCTATTTTGGGAATCCTGCTCCTCTGGATCAGCAGCCTCCTATTACCGGGGATCGTTTTTGCCACGACCGTCTATTCTTATATTGATGAACAAGGCACTCCGGTGTTGACCGACAACTTCGAGAGTATTCCCGAACGATATCGTGCAAAGGTGCGAGTGACTGAGCAGGCCCCCAAAGGCACGTCGGATCATTCTGCTGGCGTCAAGCTGCAACAGAAGATCGGTGATTTGTTCAAGAGTTCTGGCGGCGGGGTCGGTACATTCGCTCCGAATATTTCAGGACTCACTCACTATCAGTCTCAAGTTCTCAGCTTCGGCGGCATCGTTGCGGTGATCTGTCTGCTTGCCAGGTTTTTCGGGCGGAACCAAGCCGTTCGTTTTCTCTCTCTCTGGTGCTTGGTTATGGCGGGTTTGATTGTTCCTGCCCTACTCTTTACCTCGCAGGATGGCCCATTAGACCGATTGACCGGCCAGGCGGGAAATATTCAAGGGAAGCAGCAAGATCGGCTCAAGCAGGTTCCCTAGCCTCTCTTCTCCATCGCATCCTCTACCGATCGTGATCGCTAATCCGCATACTTGGGGACAGGTATCTTTTTAGCCGTGGGTGGCTGAGGAGCGAGCCGGCGCTGAGAGAATTCCTGTGAGTAGGGGTTCAGGATGGGGTCATGAGTATGTCGCTGTCGCTGTTTCACCAGATCAACACTTTGCGTGCTGATTTCCAATCGATCGACGAGCGCCTTGGTCGTAAGTGGGTCCGGCAGGCCCTGCAAGGAGAAAAATTGGTAAGCCAGGGTCCACTCCAGCTTGTCCTTGGCTGCCTCTTTGACAATGAAACGAGCTTCTGGCGAGGCCGTTCCTTTAAACAACAGCACCCAAATATTCGATCGAAATGAAGGGGAGGCGGGATCTTCTGACGGGCGAAATTCCGGGACGAGTGAAGGGATCTGGGCGAGTGGAACGGAGGGGGAGAATTCAATGTCGACGAGTCGTACGAATAACGTTCGATTCTCACGTTCGTCGTTGGGATCGACGGTATAACTGAATGAATATCGGACTTCGATGCCGTCACGTGTAATAGTATAGACGTCCTCGCCGTTTTCCGGCGAGACGAGCTTCCGAAAATACTTCTCCCAATCAGTGATGGCGTAATAGCTAAAGACGCGCAGCGCGGATTTCCTGTCGCGCACCGCTTGCGGCATGCCCAGCTTTTGATGGAGTTCCGGTTGTGTCAGCCCGAGGTAGCCGTCTTCAAAATAGGCTGCTGCGAAGACACGGGAAGGCTGGAACCAGAGACTGGTAACCGATAACAGCAACAGAGACGAAAAGATAGTAGAGATAGAACGGCGCAGGAGCACAGATTCTCTCCAGCTGATGGCGGCATCGTATCGGCGGAATTCCCTTCTGTCAAGGCGCAATGACTAGGGTGTAACGATCGGGTTGCTTGCCGGTGAAAGAACCTGTCGGTTATGATGGCCGGACCTCTTCCACTATCGCAGCGGATTCGATTGCGGGGACACGTCATATGAGCGCATCGCTAGAAACGTTACTACAACGGCGCATTCTCGTCCTCGACGGGGCTATGGGGACCATGATCCAGCAGCGGAAACTGGACGAGGCTGCGTTTCGGGGCGAGCGGTTCAAAGATTGGAAAAAAGATCAGAAAGGGCACAACGATCTGTTGAACCTCACGCAGCCCGCCATTATCGAGGAGATTCATCGCCGGTATTTTGAGGCCGGCGCCGATATCGTGGAAACGAATACATTCAACGCGCAAGCCATTTCATTGGCAGATTATGGGATGGAGTCATTGGCGTACGAGATTGCGAGAGCCGGAGGGGAATGCGCCAGGCGTGCTGCGGAGCAGGTCAAGGCAGTAGAGCCTGGGCGGGCGTGCTTTGTGGCCGGCGCGATAGGACCTACGACGAAGACATCGTCTATTTCGACCGATGTCAATAATTCCGCGGCGCGCGGCGCGACGTATGATGAACTGGTGACAGCCTACTATGCGCAGGTTCGTGGCTTGGTCGATGGCGGAGTCGATATATTATTGGTCGAAACCATTTTCGATACGCTCAACGCCAAAGCGGCGTTCTTTGCCATCGATCAGTTGTTCGATGATCGCCGCATCAGGCTTCCTCTCATGGCCTCGGTCACGTTTATTCAGGCCGGCAGCAATCGCGGTGTGACGGGCCAAACGATCGAAGCCTTTTGGAATTCTATTTCTCATGTGCCCTTACTGAGCGTTGGCATCAACTGCGCATTGGGCCCGAAGGAAATGCGTCCGTTGATTGAAGAACTCTCGGGCCTGGCTCCGATCTATGTGAGCAGCCATCCGAATGCCGGGTTGCCCAATCCGTTATTGCCGACAGGATTTCCGGAGACACCCGATAGTCTGGCGCCTCAATTGAGAGAATGGGCGCAGAACGGCTGGCTGAATATTGTCGGAGGTTGTTGCGGGACGACACCGGGCCACATCAAGCTGATTGCCGAGGCTGTGCGCGGACTTCCTCCGCGCGTCCTGCCGTCCGTTGCGCTTCATACAAGGCTCAGCGGGTTGGAAGCGGTGACGATTCGCCCGGAATCGAATTTCGTGAACATTGGCGAACGGACCAACGTAACCGGGTCGCCGGCTTTCTCCAGACTGATTCTGACAGGCGATTATGAGACGGCACTCTCAGTGGCGCGGCAACAAGTAGAGGGGGGCGCCCAGATCATCGACATCAACATGGACGAAGGCATGCTCGACTCCCAATCTGCCATGGAGAAGTTCCTGCGATTGGTGGCGTCGGAGCCGGATATCTGTCGCGTTCCCATTATGGTGGATAGTTCGAAGTGGGATATTCTTGAGACGGGATTGAAGAACATCCAGGGCAAGCCCGTCGTCAATAGCATCAGTCTCAAAGAGGGCGAAGCGAAGTTCCTCCAGCAGGCTAAATTGGTTCATCGCTATGGGGCTGCCGTTGTGGTGATGGCGTTCGATGAGCGCGGTCAGGCCGACACGTATGAGCGCAAGATCGAGGTGTGCGAGCGGGCCTATCGCCTTCTCACGGAGCGCATCGGTTTTCCAGCTCAGGACATCATCTTCGATCCGAACATCCTGACGGTGGCGACCGGCATCGAGGAACACAATAATTACGCGGTGAACTTCCTCGACGCCACACGGTGGATCAAGCAGCATCTTCCGTTGGCGAAAGTGAGTGGGGGCGTTAGCAATATTTCATTCTCGTTTCGCGGCAACAATCGCGTGCGCGAGGCGATGCATGCGGCATTTCTCTATCACGCCGTCAAGGCCGGTCTGGACATGGGCATTGTGAACGCGGGACAGCTGGCGGTGTATGAAGAAATTCCCAAGGATCTTCTGGAATTGGTCGAAGATGTGTTGCTGAACCGCCGGCCGGATGCGACGGAACGATTGGTGACGTTTGCCGAGACCGTCAAGCAACAGGGCAAAGCGGTGATGAAGGACGATGAGTGGCGTGCGGGCACGGTCGAAGAGCGCCTCTCCCATGCGCTGGTGAAGGGCGTGACCGATTTCATCGAACAGGATATCGAGGAAGCCCGGCAGAAGTATGCCAAACCGCTGCATGTGATCGAGGGGCCGCTGATGGCAGGGATGAACATTGTGGGGGACCTGTTCGGGTCCGGGAAGATGTTCTTGCCGCAAGTGGTCAAGAGCGCCAGAGTTATGAAGAAAGCCGTAGCCTACCTCATGCCCTTCATGGAGGCGGAAAAGCTTCGATCAGGCGCGTCTCGCTCCAATGGAAAGATTCTACTCGCCACGGTCAAGGGCGATGTGCACGATATCGGGAAGAACATCGTCGGGGTGGTGCTGGGATGCAACAACTACGAGGTGATCGATCTCGGTGTGATGGTGCCCTGTGAACAGATTTTGGCAGCGGCACGCGAACATGGAGTCGCGATGATCGGGTTAAGCGGGTTGATTACCCCATCGCTGGATGAAATGGCGCATGTGGCTCGCGAGTTGACGCGCGAAGGTTTCGATTTGCCGCTTCTTATCGGCGGCGCCACCACGAGCAAAGCCCATACGGCCGTGAAGATCGCTCCAGGCTACAACCATTCCGTGGTGCATGTGCTGGATGCCTCCAGAGCGGTGGGTGTTGTCGGGAGTCTGGTAAACGCCGATTTGCGAACCGAATTCGCCGAGACGATTCGAGCCGACTACGATCAGATACGCCAGACCCATCAGGACAAGGGCGCTAAAACCCTTTGGACATTGGAGCGGGCGCGCGCCAATCGATTTCAATCTCAATGGACTGATATCGATATTCCCGTCCCGGCGTTTACGGGGGTGAAAGTGCTGCCGCAGCAACCGCTGGATCAACTGATTCCCTATATCGATTGGTCGCCGTTCTTTCACACCTGGGAATTGCGCGGACGCTACCCGACCATTTTTGACGATCCTGTCGTGGGTCCGAAGGCCAAGGAATTGTACGACGACGCGAGGGTCTTGCTCCGCAAGATTGTGGAACAACGATTATTCACCGCGAACGGGGTCTACGGGTTTTTCCCCGCCAACAGCGTAGGTGACGATATCGAGGTCTACCGCGATAACAGTCGTGCGACGGTCTTGACGACGTTTCACACGCTGCGCCAGCAATCGGAGAAGCCGCAGGGGCAGAGCAGTTTTGCGTTGGCGGATTTTGTGGTGCCCAAAGAGTCCGGCCGCGCCGACTATATCGGCGCCTTTGCCGTGACGACGGGAGTCGGAGTGGATGTGCTGTGCAAAGAGTTCGAGCGCGATCACGACGACTACAATTCCATCATGACCAAAGCCTTGGCCGACCGTTTGGCCGAGGCCTTTGCCGAGTATCTCCATAAACAAGCCCGCGACGCCTGGGGCTATGGCAAGGGCGAAGCTCTTTCTTCCGAAGACTTAATCCGGGAAAAGTATCGCGGTATCCGGCCTGCGCCTGGCTACCCTGCTTGTCCTGACCACACAGAGAAACGGTTGCTCTTCGATCTCTTGTCCGCAGAACAGCATACAGGAATCACGTTGACTGAGAGCTTTGCGATGTGGCCTGCCGCCTCAGTCAGCGGGTTCTATTTCGCGCATCCGGAGGCCAAGTATTTTGCCGTGGGGAAGATCGGAAAAGACCAGGTGCTGGACTATCAGGCGCGAAAAGGGATGCCCCTTTCAGCGCTGGAGCGATGGTTGGCGCCGAACCTAAACTATGAGCCACAGTAGCCGTCAGCCAGCCAACAGCACCATTTTTCCTGGAGTGGGTAGACACTAGCCTCCAAACAGGGAACGCCTTAAGTTGCTCGGCGGTGGCAGCGGCGTATTGGTAGTTGCCACCTAAATCTTCATGAGGAATGCGCGACAAGGCAGAGTTCTACCTAATTCTTTTTGATGCCTAGCGGAGCTGAGGGGACATAATAGGGATTAACATTCTCCCAGACCCCCCGAGGAGTCGAGCTTAATCCCCAGCCTCGAACGTAGAGGAGCGACAGTACCGGCTCGGTCTCGTATCGCTGCATGCCCATTACTCGCCCAACCACCGTCACTCGCGCCCACTGCCGATACTCGTGGGGGAATTGTTGCTTTGTCACCACCACCCAGTAGGAGCTAGCTTCGGGACCATCCATGTCGGGGGGCCGACGGGGTATATAATCTTGGTCGAGCGGCCGGTTTATGACATGCAACCAGAGGTCTTGCTCATTCTCTTCTGCTTCAATGATCGTTCCCCCCAACAGCACCACTTTTCCGCGATAGCTGTCCGGGTGGGCGATTAGCTGGGTAAGCGTCACCCCAGGCTCTGCAATCCGCACATACTGGCGTGGCACGTTGCTGCATCCCCAAAGGACTACGGCCATGGTCATGGCCATGGCAAAACACGCAGACCTGCGTAGGAGCCAAGCATACGGAGTCATAAAATGATGTCCTCGGTTGCGTTGTGTGCACAGTGTGGTGCCTGGCATGCTGTGGTCCTCACATTTCGTTCGTGCGGAGTTCATGGTGTTGTCTGACGCTCGCGCGGTCTCAAGACCTCATTGAACATACAGGCAGGTTGAGAAGGGCATCGGGGCCTCGGAGGAAGGCGCATTATAGGAGGGAAGCGAAGAATAGCGCAAGATTTCCAAGCGTGGAGGTCCGTCACTGGAACTTACAACTCGTCAGAGAATGAAGTTGGCGTAGCAGTTAACGGAGCCGAAGAATGGGAGGAGGCTCTCAGTCAGGCTCAGGCAGCGCAGAGGTCAACGCCTTCAGCACCTTCTAAGCACGCATCCGTGAAGTAGGAGATAAGACCACGAGGAACTGTTATGCGGAAGACGTATCTCTTTCGGTGCAACGGAACAAAGCGGGTAGACGGTCCCCATTTTGGGAGGTCAGGAACACCTCAACGCCTCTCTAGTAGCTACGTTTCGCGTTTTCTTGGCCGAACCTGAACTACGGCCCACTGGAGGATAAGAGTCAACGCATAGGATGAGTGAGTGCCTCGACGACGAGGCCTGCTAGGAGACTTCTGCCAAAGCGGTGTGCCGAACTGGCTTCCCAATCGCCGCGGTCAGCGCTGATTTCACCCGTCGATATCGTTCTTCCGCCCAGCGATTCACGTCTTCTGAATCGGTAAAGACCAGTTCCCAGGCTTTGGCTGCGTCCAGCATCAGCAACTGGTGCGGGTGATGATCGCCGGACACATAGACGACGAGCACGGCAGATTTGCCGGTGAGGCTGATATCCGTAAACACATGCAGTCTGGCGCCGTCCGGCAAGGTGAAATCACGCGAAGCAGCCTCAACGAGGGGATGGTACAGCCGTTGAAGAAATTGAGAGGTCACTTCGTAGGCATTGGTAGCGCATAAGAGGCGGGGGTTCGGTTTTTCTCCAAACAGGTTTTCGGTCAGATAGGTCGCAGCTTCCCAGGTCGGCATGACGCCGGACGTGACCAAGGATTCGCACAGATAGGCGATCCAATTGCGTGTCGTCCCCTGTTTGCGGGCTGCTGGTGCCTTCTTTGCCATAAGCGGCAATCCTCTCGCGCGTCTGAAATCCAGGCTGAAAATCTTTGTGTGAGTCTGTATACGATGAGATGTGGAAAGTATATCGGCGGGCGGAAAAGCGGTCAACGAAATGACGAAATGAAGGCGTCTACGACTCGCGAATCATTCTGCGCGGCGATTGGTCGGCATACTGGCCATGGATGAGCTTGATGTCGTTCAGTGAGGCGAAGAAGATGTCGAGGAGTTCAGGGTCGAAATGTTCCCCCCGATGTTTGGTCATGAGATCGACGGCGTGATCGAGAGGGAAGGCAGGTTTGTAGACTCGTTGTGTGGTCAGCGCATCGAAGGCGTCGGCGATCGCGGCGATCCGCCCTTCAACTGGAATCGCTTCACCCTTCAACTGACGAGGGTATCCGTTGCCATCCCAACGCTCGTGGTGAGTCCAGGCGATCGATGCTGCGACCTTGAGGATTTCCGCGTCCGATCCGCTCAGAATGCGATACCCGATCTCCGCATGTTGAGAGATGACATTGAATTCTTCCTGCGTGAACTTGCCGGGCTTGAGGAGCACATGATCCGGCGTGCCGATCTTCCCGATGTCGTGCATCGGACTGGCGGTGCGGATCAAATCGCACCGTTCCGATGACAGTCCATACTTCCTCGCGAGCAATTCACAGTAATGGCTCATGCGTTGAATGTGCTGTGCCGTGGCGCTGTCTCTATATTCGGCGGCGATGGCGAGCCGCTGAATCGTTTCTTCTCGTGAGAGCCGCAGTTCCTTTTCGCTTCGTTCGAGCCATTCGAGCGCCTGCTGGAGGGCCATCGTTCTGGTTCTGACGACATCTTCGAGGTTCTCCCGGTGCAGGCGGTTTTCAAGTTCAAGCCGGCGGCGGCGGAGCGCATTGGCGACATCGATCATGACTTCATTCGACTCGAATGGCTTGACGATGTATCCAAACGCGCCCATATCCAGCGCTGCGTTCGCCAGCACCGGGCTGTCGAGGCCGGTTACCATGATGACGGCGATGTGGGGATGCTGACTCAGAGTATTGCGAACGAGATCCATTCCCGACTCACCGGGCATATTCACATCGCACAACATCAATGCAAAGGGTTGTTCTTCCAGCCGCGTCCGCGCCTCACGCGCATCGGATGCGAGGACCGTCTCGTACCCATGGGTTTGAAGCATATATCCCAGGAGCCGGCGGATCGGCTCTTCGTCGTCGACAATCAAGACGCGCGAGAGTTCAAGGAGGGTTTGCTGGGTGGATCGGTCAAGAAGCAACGTCATGACTTGTGGTGCTGCGCTGTTTAGAGAAGGGAACTGTTTAGGCTCAGTGTGTGCTTGTTCATGCCATGACGGTTAGATGTCTCAAGAGAATGTAAGGTCAAAAGCACATTTTGTGCCAATACATTGTGAAAAATTGCATGGTGCGAGTCGTTCATCAGATGATGACGTCTTAGCTGAGAAACTGTGAGATGCTGCGCTGCGAGAGTGATTTCATGAGTATGCGCACATTCTCAATCAAGGTCGCAGGGAGATATGTATAGACCGTGAGCTTATAGCTGTACAGATTTAGCCGTTCGCACCGTGTACTTTTGTACAAATTGATCGATAGGGACGGTCGAAAGCGTCGTATCTTTTCCTCAAGCGTGACGAAGATCTATAGGGCGCCTCGCTCTAGTTTCATTGCGCTTTCGGAGGGCCTTCACTATAATGCGCCGCATCACGAACAGGAGTCATTCATGGGTAATGCAGCGGGACTAGTGCGTGCCGATGGGCGGCGAAAAGATCAGATTCGCCCGGTGAAAGTGACGAGGAATTTCATTAAACATGCCGAAGGGTCTGTTCTAATCGAAATGGGCGACACCAAAGTGATTTGTGCCGCTTCGATTGAGGAGAAGGTGCCTCCCTTTCTGAAGGGGAAAGGGCAAGGATGGGTGACGGCAGAGTATTCGATGCTCCCCCGTTCGACCCATGAGCGATCCCCCCGCGAAGCGGTCAAAGGAAAACAGGGTGGCAGGACATTGGAGATTCAACGCCTCGTCGGGCGAGCCCTCCGCGCGGTGACGGATATGGGCCAGATGGGAGAGAGATCGATCTGGCTCGATTGCGACGTCATTCAGGCCGACGGAGGGACCAGAACGGCGTCTATTACAGGAGCATTTATTGCCCTCGCCGATGCATTTACGGTACTCAAGAAGCGAGGCCTGATCAAGAAACGACCGTTAACGGACTACCTTGCCGCTATTAGCGTCGGAAAAGTAGGCGGGGAAATTTTCGTCGACCTGGCTTATACGGAAGACTCCATGGCAGATGTCGATATGAACGTGGTCATGACCGGACAAGGGCGTTATGTCGAAGTGCAAGGCACTGCGGAGCGGACCCCATTTGCGAAACAGGAAATGGATGAGTTCATGGCGATGGGATGGAGCGGGATTCAGACCCTCACCGCGCTACAGCGGGATTTGATCGGGGAATTGGAGTAGGTAAGAGGCGATGATTCGTGAATTGGTGCTCGCCACAAGAAATCGGCATAAGGGAGAGGAGCTTGCGGCACTTTTAGGCGATCTGGGTATTACAATTCGCACACTCGATGAATTCCCGGATGCCCCGGAGGTGATCGAAGACGGAGACACCTGCGAGGCCAACGCGGTGAAGAAGGCGCGCGCCATTGCCGAGTTCACAGGCTTGCCGGCTGTCGCCGACGATACGGGGCTGGAAGTGGATGCGCTCGGCGGGCGGCCCGGCGTCTACGCGGCGCGTTATGCAGGTGGAGACGCGACGTACGAAGACAATTGTCGAAAGTTATTGCGGGAATTGGCTGGTGTGCCGCGCGAGCGACGGACTGCTCGATTTCTGACTGTCGCAGCGATCGCACTGCCTTCAGACGGAATACGAGTGGCACAGGGAATATTGGACGGAATGATTGCAGAAGAGGCGAGTGGGACGTTAGGATTCGGGTACGATCCTGTATTCTTCATTCCAGAATTAGGGAAAACCTTGGCGCAGTTGTCTCCGGATCAAAAAAACACGATCAGCCATCGCGCTAAAGCGTTTGGAGAGATACGGAAAATTCTTAAAGTGCTGAGTTCTGAGTGCTCAGTGCTGAGCGGTTGAATTAACTCAGGACTCGTTCCTCAGCACTATGGGAATGTCGGGGCGTAGCGCAGCCCGGTAGCGCGCCTGCTTTGGGAGCAGGATGTCGGAGGTTCAAATCCTCTCGCCCCGACCATTTTCAATGTTGCCGCCACTGCTCCTGACCTTTCTGGCGTCCTGCTCTAGCCCTCTAACGTGCTCTCAAAAATAATACGTTGACATCTGTTGGGGCGGGGCGCATACCGTAACTTCTACGACTTGTCGAAGCTGCTTGGTAGATGGCCACCGTATCGACATGGATTTTAGACGCTTGTTGCTCTAACTTCAGGCCCAACTAGGTGTCTGCCTAGATCCGCTGACTCTCTAACCGAGGAGGCGCTCATGCTCTCAATTACCAAAGTCGTCAGTATCCTGTTGTGCGGGGTGTTGCTGTGCTTCGGGATGTACAACGTGGCGCACGCTGCCGAAGAGGAGGGGGCGAGCCGCCTCGAACAGGCCGTGGTGATTAAGGGGAATCTGGTGAGCATCGATTACGGGGACTACATTATCAAGGATAAGGACGGCAAGGAAGTCCGTGTGCATATCGATAAAAAGACCCAGGTAATGGGACAAATCAAGAAGGGTGATCGTGTTGAGGCAAAGGTGGACGCTAAGGATAACGCGCTGTTGATTCGCTCACTCCCCTGAGCAAGAAGGCGGGCTGTGTGACTGGACGCACTGTACAGATAAACCGCTGGAATCTGAAGGGATAGTTTGGTGGCGGTGCCCCGGATTGAACGGGGGACCCGCGGCTTATGAGTCCGCTGCTCTACCAACTGAGCTACACCGCCAAAACGGATGGTACGTAACCGGGCGACAGGATACAGGAAAGATTTGGAGAGTGTCTAGCCTGTATGTTCCAGGCGCGCAAGATTTGCGTGACATGCAGCCAAAGACGTTACACGTGAATCGTCGATTCACGTGTAACGAATAACGACTCACGCTTCCTCCCCGCCTCGTTTAAGTCAGGCATCCTGCTGGTCACATGTTGGTTCCGCTCCATCATTCCGGTAGACTGGGCCCATGACTCATCCGCTTCCTTTTTCTTGTGAGCGAGCGATCCTTGAGCAATTCCTGAAAGCGGAGGCCATGGCCTTGTGGGCAGTGCGCTCTGCGCAGGTGCAGGACGTTCCACGAGGGGTGTTGAAGTTTTTGCGTCGTCATGAGGAAGAAGAAGCGCAACATCTCAAGCAATTTGAGCGGCTGCTGGGAGTGAATTCGCATGACAAGACGGCACTGCCTCGTATGCCCAGCCAATGGAGAGTCCTCGCAGTGCACCTCTATGGATATGAAGCATTGGGACTAGAGTTTGCCAGGTTGTTGGTTTCCTTGCGGCCGGATCTGATCTCGATATTGAAGGATGAAGAAGTCCATGTGGGTTTTTTCGAGCATGAAGTTCGTGCCATTCTCGTTCAGGGAGGGACTGCCGCAGACAATATACGTCAAGCCGCCAAGGCTTGGCGGCGGCGACTGCCCCGCACAGTCGATCGCTACCTTCATGATGAGAGCCTTACACCGTTTCGGGATGAGTTGCGGAGACACATGCTCAACGCGGTCGACGCGCGGTTTCTTACCGTCGGATTGCCGGCGCTGGTGGAGTGATAATGCTCGCACGTTTTCGAGACGGACGGTCATGGATAACATGTACTAGCGCGGTGAAGAACGTTTGTGTTAAGGGCCTGCCGTTATTTTCCTCGGAGGTCTGGTGGCGGGGGGTATCTCCCAGTTGTGGCCGATAGATTTTGTTGCTGATCCCATTCGATCTGGAATATCCGGCTATGAATCCACGCATGAGGACTCGTTATTCGACCATCCAATCGGCGAAGAGATTCCTCCCGGCGATCTGTCTCATCATGGTGATCGTCGCATCTTCCCTGATGTCGCTCGCGTTGCCTGCTGCCTGGGCGGAGTTGCAGGATGATACGCGGCTATGGGGAAATATCACGGCACGAGGAAATTTTGGGTACGTCGATCCTGACCTGAAACGCTTGCTCTGGTGGATGGAAGGTCAGCTTCGAGCTCGAGATTGTTGTTCGTCGGACATGGCACTGGACCAATCGTTGATTCGTTCCGGGATCGGCTATGCGCTCACCGACCAATCCACTGTGTGGGCGGGGTATGCTCGCGTCACGAACTATCTGCCGGGTGATGAGATCGAGGAAAACAGAGCGTGGGAGCAATATATATGGTCAGGGAAGACGCCTCTCGGCGCCGTTACCTTCCGACCACGGCTTGAACAACGCTGGCAAGCAAACGGTAATGACACCGCCTCGCGCTTTCGTCAATTCGTCAAGCTCAGCACGCCGATCCCTTTTTATCCAACTCTAAATTTCGTGGTGTGGGATGAGGTGTTCGTGAATCTGTATGATACAGACTGGGGGCCAAAGCTCCAATCGCTCCAAGGGTTTGATCAAAACCGCGGATTTGTTGGGGTCGGATATCGGTACAGTCCAGAGATCATGACGGAAATCGGGTATATGAACCAGTATATTCAAACCCAACCGGGTGCGAATGATCGCTTGAATCACATTCTCTCAGTGTCGGTGTTTTTCGATTTTTATAAGAACTAGGGAGGGAGCGAGGCGTCTTCCCTTAAAGAGATTCGGTTGCGCGGTTCTCGTTGTGCATTGTCAGGGGTTGTGTCCTGACAACGCACAACGAGCAGACAGATCAACCAGCCCTGAGATACCCGTTTCCTCAGACCTCTCACGGTCCATCGGATGCCCGTCGACCCTGCCCACATGATGAGAGATGCGCATGTTCATTAGCGAGCCATTGATTCGCGTTGGCTATACATCTTACATGCCGCCGCGTCTCTTCCCTGGCAAGGCGTGGACGTTTTCGATACTTGCGCGGTGTGTGTGTGTGTCATTGTTTTCATCATCGCCTGTTTCTTCAAATCGATCTGAACCGCATGGCCTGTACCGAAAAGAATCGGTGAGAATAATAGAGCAGCGCCGATTGAAAGCAGAGCAAAATTCTTAGACATCGAGACCTCCCTATGGTTAATTACATCGATCTTCTTCGCCCGTGCTCATCAGCAATCGACGTACCAAGAGATACTGTTCGAGTTTCTTACCTGTCTATCAGTTGATTTATTTGGGTTTTGTGCGGCTGCAGCAATTGGAGCCGCTCCATGGTGCTTGGCAATTAACCAAGTAAATGTCAGGTTGAGACAGAAATTGGCATTTGCCGGCTGCGTTTACCGGGAGGCGGGGCTCGTCGCCTTGGCATAGGTACCGGTGTGGTATACGCCATCATAATCGTGCAGACATAATGTAAGAGACACGATGGACTGTGTGTTATTGCGGCATGGTATTGCGGTGGAGCGGGATGAATGGGAAGGGTCCGACGTGGATCGTCCTCTGACCGAGCGTGGGGCAAAGCGCGTGGCGCAGGTGGCGGTTGGGTTGAGCCGGCTTGATGTGCAGCCGACTCATGTCTTGTCGAGTCCTTTGAAGCGGGCGATTGAGACGGCGATGATCGCGCACAGCTCGTTGCGCGTCCGTTCGGTAGTACAAATTGTCGATGCGCTTTTGCCGGATGCGCCTCCCAGTCAGCTCTTGTCGATTCTGCACGATCTTCCGCCGGAGTCCTGTGTGCTCTGCATCGGCCATGAACCGAAGCTGGGCATGATTGCAAGTGTCCTCCTGTCCGGACGAGCGACGACATCGTTTCCCTTGAAGAAGGCCGGGGCCTGTCTGATCGATCTGCCGGCTCCGGCTAAGTCCGGCCACGGTAGGCTCCGTTGGTGGTTGACCCCCGGTCAGTTGAGGGCCATTGGGAAGCGGAAGACGGAGGTGGAGGACTAGGGAAGAAGCACTGAGTTACTCGGACGATAAGGAAGAATCTTTAGGCTGTCTGCCGGAGATTTCTCTCTGACGAAGCAATTTCGTGAGGTAGGTCCGTTGAAGACCGAGCTCGTCAGCTGCTTTGGTTTGGTTCCATCCATTTCTGCGCAAGGCTTCTTCGAGGATCTTCCGACTGTAGGCGTCCATGCTCTCATGGTAATGAAGGGGCGGAGATCCAGTGTCAGATCCGGTTGCCGAAGGGAGCGGTGAATCTGTCAGTTGCAGGTATGAGGGCTCAAGTGTGTCATCGGGACACAAGATAGCCGCGCGCATCAGCACATTTTCAAGTTCGCGGATATTGCCAGGCCACTGATACTGCTGCAATGCCCGCGCGGCATTGTCACTCAGGGTGCAGGAGCGATGTACCCCCGCTTTGACCGCACGGTCGAGGAAATGTCTGGCGAGCGCAGGGAGATCGTCCAGCCGTTCACGCAGGGGCGGGAGTGTCACGGTGATCACGGCGAGCCGGTAATATAAATCTTCACGAAATATGCCCTGACGGATCGCGCGTCGTATGTCTTTGTTCGTAGCCGCGACGAAACGCACATCGGTGTGAACCAACTGGGTTCCGCCCACACGATAGAAGGTCTGATCCTGGATCACCCGCAGCAGGCGTGTTTGGAGCGGAAGCGGCATATCCCCGATTTCATCGAGAAAGACCGTTCCTCCTTCTGCCATTTCGATCTTGCCTGGTTCCCGTTTGACCGCCCCCGTGTAGGAGCCCTTTTCATGACCGAACAGTTCGTTCTCGAGTAGAGGCTCCGGTAGAGCCGCACAATTGATTGCGACAAAGGGTTTCGAGCGGCGTGGACTCCACCGATGGATCGCGCGTGCTACGACCTCCTTTCCCGTACCGGTTTCACCGAGAAGGAGGACGGTCACGTCGGACTGCGCCGCTTGTTTGGCGATCGTGATTTGCGCGGCCATGTTGGCGTTGGCCCCCACGAGGTGATCGTACCGATGATCGATTTCCTGACGGAGGACGTCGACCTGACGGTGGAGTGCCACGGTGCTCAGGGCTTTGTTGATCACGACGGTCAGGTGGTCGGCGTTGAACGGTTTCGTCAGGAAATCGAATGCGCCAAGCTGCATGGCCTGCACAGCGCGTTCGATGGTGCCGAATGCGGTCAGGATGATGACAAGCGGTGTGACGTATGACGCGCCGGTGTCCTTTACAGTGTGCCGTTCGCTGTGTGCAGCTCCTCTCGTCCGTTCCAGGATCTCCAGACCTGAGAGAACCGGCAGCTCCAAGTCCAGGAGCGCGAGATCAAATTCTCCTTGCTCGATCAGGCGCAGCGCGTCTTTGCCGTTGTCGGCTGTGACAGGCTCGTGCCCCATCCAGGCAATGCGATTCTCGAGTCCGAGGAGAATATCGCGGTCGTCGTCGACAATGAGGATTTTGGCGCGCATCGTGTGCTCAGGTGGTTAGGCTGAAGACTGAAGGCTATTAGCCAGGTCCTCAGAGTTGGAAATCATGCACTCATTCTTTCGGAAGGCCGAGCTGAATTGTAGACCTTCAGCCTTCAGCCTATCAACCTTCAGCCTTTTCTTTCAGCCGTCAGCCTATCTGCCTGACTGGACACAGGCACTGTGAAATAAAACCGCGTGCCGGCTCCCGGTGTGCTCTCCACCCAGATCGTTCCTCGGTGCATCATCACCAGCCGTTTGGTAATGAACAGCCCAAGCTGAGCTCCTTGGGCAGCGGGGGTGGCAGATGGCACTTTGGAGAACTCCTGGAAGAGCTTATCGACATGACTCGGGTCAATCCCACAGCCGGTATCGGTAACAGCGGTTTGAATAAACCCTTCGGGGGTCGTTTGGAAATCGACGGTGATGCGTCCGCCGGGCGGCGTAAACTTGATTGCATTGCCGATGAGATTCCAGAGAATCTGCTCCAGTTTATCGCAGTCTCCTTCGACCGCTGAAAGTCCTTCTGCATGCAGGATCTCGATAGCGATCGCTTTTTCAGCCGCGACCGCACGCAAACTGTCGGCGACGACGGAGGCGATGGTTTCGACGCAGACCGGCGCGAGACTGAGCAGGTCTTTTTTGCTGTCAAGATGCGACCAGTCGAGCAATTGGTTGACGATTCTCGTGAGCCGACTCAGGTTGTGCCCGATACGGGTGAGGTAGGTCAATTGTTGTTCGCTCACCGGCCCTGCAACGCCGTCCCGCATATTGTCCGCAAAGCTACGAATCACGGTCATAGGAGTGCGCAATTCATGCGACGCGACCGAGAGAAACAACGACCGCTGCCGATCGTGTTCCTGGAGACGCTCATTCGCGGTGGACAATTCCTTCGTGCGCTCCGCAATACGCTGTTCAAGGTGCTGTGTGAGTTCTTCGAGGTGAGAATAGGCTCTGGCGTTGTCAATGGCCGAGGCCACGTGGCTGGCGATCGTCAAGAGCATATGGAGATCTTCTTCCGTGGAGGGTTGTACGCTCCGGTCTGCGGCGAGGTATCCAAGCATCTGCTTCTGACTCTGGAGCGGCACTGCGACAAAGGACGTCACCCCGGATCGGCGAGCCAGGTCCAGTATAGGTGGGTGCATGCGATCGGCCACGGCCTCAAGGCTCAGGATGAGCAGGGGTTTGCCATGAATCAGCAGGTCGGCTTGAAGACTGCCGTCGTTGTGGATCGGCACATCGATATGACGAGCTGCCTCTGCAATATCCTGCGAGACCCCGGCGATTTTGGCCACATAGGCCGTGTCTCGTTCCCGATGCCGCAGCATCAAAAACATCCTTGAAAAACCCAGATTGTCGATCAGGAGCTCCAGGACGGTGCTGAGAACCTGGTTCAGGTCCAGCGTTCTGGCGATGGACGCACTGACTTGATGCAACGTGGTCAATTGACTGACCTGGTGCTTGATGGTGGCGAGGTTCGCGGTAATGGCGACGTTCCGTTCCTGTAATGAGTGGGTCATCACATTAAACATGGTCGTCAGTTGGCCGATTTCGTCGTGAGTCGAAGGCGTGAGAGGCAGCGGCGAGCGGCCCTCAGCCACTTGTTGAGCCACACCGGCCAGTTTCTTCAACGGCTTCGTGACGCGGAGAGTGAGCAGGTGGGCACCGAATGCGCTGACGCCGATGATAAGGATGGTGAGGAGCAGAATATTCCTGATGATCGTTGTGAGTTCGTATTTCAGGTACG
>Ga0187894_10001690_pt1 | contig 27720 bp, 24 predicted proteins | sample GBC1701081metaG_FD_136650 | JGI IMG/M metagenome (GOLD analysis project Ga0187894, IMG submission 136650) | White microbial mat communities from a lava cave in the Kipuka Kanohina Cave System on the Island of Hawaii, USA - GBC170108-1 metaG ... | reverse complement strand
TCCCGTCCAGCCGCGCATCAGGGTCTGCGTCACGTTGCCGCGCGGATCGTAGGTGTATTCGGTGTAATTGCCGATGGGCTCGGTCACCCGGGTCAGCCGGGCGTTGGAATCATATTGGTAGCTGGTCTGCCGGTAGAACGGATCCCGAACCGACGTGATCCGGCCGCTGCCGGTATCCGCGATCACCTCGATCTGTGGATCGGGGCCCGCCGGATCGATCTGGGTGATATAGGTGATGGCGATCGAGCCATTGACGCCGCGCGAATAATTGCTGGTCACGCCGTCGCGGGTGACCGAGGTGAGGGTGTAGAACCCGGAATAGCCGACCGTGGTCGTGTCGCTCGCCGCGCCTGGCCGGCGGATGCCGGCAAGCACCCCATTCGGCGCATCGAACCGCCAGGTCCGGCCCAGCGCGTCGGTGACGGTGGTGACATTGCCCGAGCCGCCATAGGTCGCGCTGGGACAGCTCGCACCGCACGAGGCGACACTGTTGGCAAAGGCCGCACCGGTCCGCTGATTCCAGGCGACCTGCGGCGTAGCGCCGGTGCCGAAATCGTTGGTGGCATAATTGACCGTCACCGAATAGCCGGCCGAGCTGGTGACGCCGCGAAAGCGGAAATAGGCTAGGCCGGAAGCGGGTTTCTCGACGATGTCCCAGTTGATGTCGAACCGCATCCCGTTGGGCCGGATCATCCGGACCGGAATACCGCAGGTGGGGATGGTCTCGCCCGGGCAGGCGAGATAGCCTCTCAGGAAGTACATATTCTGGCTGAGATCCTGGAAATCGACGATCGTGCCGTCCGATGCGGTATAGCGTAAGATACGCGAATCGGTCGAAGACCGAACCAGAGTGGCGCCGTTGGCTTTGGTCGAGACGTAGCCGGTCCCCTCATAGCTGAACGTGTCGGCGATGCCGTTGAGCTCGGTACGGAACGTCTCGCCGGAAAAATACGCACCGCCCGTCCAATTGTAGCCCCATGCACCGAGGCGGAGCCAGCGGCGGGTCAGGGTGATCGCGCCCTCGCCGCTGCCGATCGTTCCTTCATCCATCTCGAAGGTCATCTGTCCAACGACGAGATCGACGCCATTGGCATCGATATTGCTGAAGCGAGGCGCCGGTTCGCCGTTGACGGTCTGCGCCGCTGCCGGTGCGGTCAGCGCAGTCGTGGCAAGCAGGGCGCAGGACAGCGCGCCCGCGCGAAGCAGGGTGTTGGTCATCTCGTCTTCTCCAGTCCTTGTCCCGTCTTGGCCCCGGGACGGCCGGCGCATGGCGCCTCTATAATCAAGGTCTTCCCGACGACGCGTTACGGCGCGCCGGTCACCGTCTTGTTGGTGCGGTTGTCCGCCTTGTCGATCGTGTAGCTGGTCGTGATATTGTTGTTCACGGTGCCGCTGTGCTTGACCTTCACCAGCCGGCCGCGGGCGTCATATTCGTAAGTGATCGTCTCAGCCGCCATCGCCGCCGCCGCGACACCGAGCGCCGCGAGGGCGATGAGGATCTGTTGCTTGTACTTCATGATCTTCCCCACTCCTGGGCGCGCGACTCGAAGCGCCCATGAGCCAAGGAAAGCATGTGAAATCCTATTTCACAAATCCTATTTTGCGGTGATTGCGCGTTAATAAGGCAAGGTCGTGTGTTCCAAGGATACTTTTTTGGTTCTGTAGGATTTGGCTTGGAAAGTGCCCTGTGGCAATCCCTGACATCCCGGGAAAGTACGGGGTCGAGTCCCGCTCGCTCAATGGAATTGGCCCGTTGCTCTCCCGGGAGCCTATTTTCACCTAAAATAGGCGGAAGAGCCAGAAACGACGTGGTGTTCCTGCCGAAAGGCCGTGCGGAATGGCGCAAATCGTTCTCCTGAGGAACGATCGGTCCCGATCTTCCCGGCAACAGCCGTCGCCATGCGATCGGCCATTTTGGGTACCGCGCCCAAGCCTAAGCAAGCAGGTCGGCGAGCTCCCTGAGCGAGGATTCGATCGATTCGGCGAGCCGGACCGCGGCCGCCCCCGGCGCGGTTTCGCCGGCCGCGATCAGCGCCTCGACCCCGGCCGCGACCCAGATGGCGGTCTCGGCGGCGAGCGCGTCGAACCGGCGCTGGACGATCGGCAGCGCCCGGTGATAGGCGCTGCTGACCCGCGCCGCTTCGTCGAGCGCGGCATCGGCGCCGCCGCCCTGCCGTCCGGCGATCCGGTCGACGAGCCGCAGCGCCTCGCGCAATTGCGCGACCTGGCGGCCGGGATCGGTGCCGGACGGGGCCGGCGCGGGAGGCGCCTGATGCGTCATCGGCGCGAAGCTAGTGGTCCCGCGCTAACGAAGCGCTAACGACGGCTATTGCGGAACCTGAACCGAGGCTTCCTGGCCGTCGCCCTGCGGCAGCTGGATGATCGTCTGCACGAGGGCGCCGCGATTGACGACCGCCGTCTGGGGATCGCCCGCGACCGAGCGGGCGCCAAGCGCGGCACGGTCGGCGCCCGCCACCTGGAGCAGGTTCATCTCGACCGCGCTGCGCGCCTGCGGTCCGCCGAACAGAGCCTGAAGCGCCTGCGCGCGCGAATCGGACCCGGCATCGGCCTCGCCCGGACGCGGCGGGGTCAGGTTGAAATCGGGCGGAACGATCAAAGGCGCGTGGCGTGCCACCGCGAATTCGTCGGGACGGGCGCGGCCGAAGGGGCCGCTATTGCCGCAGCCGGCGAGCAGCAGGGCGGCCGATCCGGCCAGGACGAGATGGGACAGACGCATCGGTTCGGGCTTCCTTCTCAAGCGGCCTTGCCATCGCGCATCAAGAGCGCGCGGACAAGCAAAAGCAGCACACCGATGGTAATCGCCGCGTCGCCGACATTGAAGACCAAAAACGGCCGCCACTCGCCGAAATGGAGATCGGCGAAGTCGACGACATAGCCGTAGCGCACCCGATCGAAGATGTTGCCGAGCGCGCCGCCGAGGACGAGCGCAAGCGCGGCCGAATCGTCGCGCCGCTTTTCGCGCCACAGCCAGATCGAGACGAAGACGGCGATTGCGGCGGTCAGCGCGACCAGCAGCCAGCGCCCCATCACGCTTCCGGCCGAGAGCAGGCCGAGCGACACCCCGCGATTCTCGACCCAGCGCAGATCGAAGAACGGGGCGATGGTGATCCGTTGATCGGGCTGGTTCACCAGGTTGAGCGGATAGGTGACGACCCATTTGGTCGCCTGATCGAAGACGAAGACCAGCAGCGCGATCACGGATGCCGCCGACCGGTTGCGCTTCAGCCGCCGCTCTTCGGTTGCCGGCGCAGGCGCAGACGCGGCCGGCGCGGCGCTCAACTCCGCCTCAACCATTCACCACCTCGTCGCAGCGCGCGCACAATCCGCCATCCTCGCCGACCTCCGGCAGATGTCGCCAGCAGCGTCCGCACTTGAGTCGCTCGGTCTTGCGCACGTCGATCCCCTCGCCGCTACCGGCGGCGACGTCGGACACGATGAAGATTTCGGCGAGATCGGCAAGCGTCTCATTGGCGAGGCCGAGTTCCAGATCGGGATAAACGATCTCAGCCTCGAGGCTCGAGCCGATGACCTTGTCGCGGCGCAGCGGCTCGATGCTCTCGGTGACCCGCTCGCGAATGGCGCGGATCACGTCCCATTTCGTCCCGAGCGCCGGGTCGCGCCAGCCGGCATCGACCTCGGGCCATTCGAGCAGATGGACCGAGCCGGCCTCCGGATAGCGGGTCTGCCAGACTTCCTCGCAGGTGAAGCAGAGGATCGGGGTCATCCAGCGCACCAGCGCCTGGAACACCTGGTCGAGCACGGTGCGATAGGCGCGCCGCTTGGCCGAGGTCGGCGCGTCGCAATAGAGGCAGTCCTTGCGGATATCGAAGAAGAAGGCGGAAAGATCGTCATTGGCGAAGGCCATGATCAGCCGCGCGTAGCGGTTGAACTCGAAACGGTCGGTCGCGTCGCGCAGCTCGGCGTCGAGCGTGGCGAGGCGATGCAGCACCCAGCGTTCGAGCTCGGGCATGCCGGCGGCCGGCACCGATTCGTCGGCGCTGAAACCGTCGAGCGCGCCGAGCAGGTAGCGGAAGGTATTGCGCAGCTTGCGATAGGCGTCGGTGGTGGTCGCCAGCACCTCCTTGCCGATCCGGACGTCCTCGAAATAGTCGGTCGACGCGACCCACAGGCGAAGGATGTCGGCGCCATTGTCGCGAATGATCGCGAGCGGATCGATGACATTGCCGTCCGACTTGGACATCTTGCGGCCCTGGGCGTCGAGCGCGAAGCCATGGGTCAGCACGCTTTCGAACGGCGCCCGCCCGCGGGTGCCGCTGCTTTCGAGCAGCGACGACTGGAACCAGCCGCGATGCTGGTCCGAGCCTTCGAGATAGAGGTCGGCGCGGACGCCCTCGCCGTAGCGCGCCTCGATCACATAAGAGTGGGTCGAGCCCGAATCGAACCAGACGTCGAGGATGTCCATGACCGGCTCATAATCTTCGAGCGCATAGCCGTTGCCGAGCAGCGCCTGGTGATCGGCCTGGAACCAGGCGTCGGCGCCGCCTTCGTGAAAGGCGCGGATGATCCGGGCGTTGACCGCGGCGTCGCGGAGATAGTCGCCGGTCTTGCGGTTGAAATAGAGCGCGATCGGCACCCCCCAGGCGCGCTGGCGGCTGATCACCCAGTCGGGCCGGCCCTCGACCATGGCGCGGATCCGGTTGCGCGATTTCTCGGGCACCCAGCGGGTCTCGTCGATCGCCTTGAGCGCGGTGGCGCGCAGCGTCTCCCCTCCCGCTTGCGGGAGGGGGTTAGGGGGTGGGGAGTCACGGCCGTCTGTCGTGCCCACCCCTTCGCGCTGCTGCGCGGCGCTCTTCCCCTCCCGCTTGCGGGAGGGGATGTCCTTGTCCATCGGGATGAACCATTGCGGCGTGCAGCGGTAGATGACCTTGGCCTTCGACCGCCAGCTATGCGGATAGGAGTGCCGGTAATCGGTGCTCGCCGCCAGCAGGGCGCCGGCTTCGCGCAGGTCCGAGCAGATCGGACCTTCGGGCGCATTGAACTTGTTGTTGATCACGCTGCCCTGGCCGCCGAGCCAGAGCCAGTCGTCGCGATAGCGGCCGTCGTCGGCGACCGCGAACACCGGATCGATCCCGACCGCCCTGCAGACCAGGAAATCCTCCTCGCCATGGTCGGGCGCCATATGGACCAGGCCGGTGCCGGCCTCGGTCGTGACATGATCGCCGGCGAGGAACGGGCGGGGCTTGGCGAAGAAACCGCCGAGCCTGTGCATCGGGTGGCGGGCAACGGCGCCGGACAGGCTTTCGGCCGAAACAACGCCATCGAGCCTGTCGTACGACCTGCCGGTGCGCGCGAAAAACTGCCCCGCCAGCGCTTCTGCGATCAGCAACCGGCGGCCGCCATTCTGATAGGCCGCGTAATCGATCCCCTCGCCATAGGCGATTCCCTGGTTGACCGGAATCGTCCAGGGCGTGGTGGTCCAGATCACCGCATGAGCGCCGACCAGTTCGGGGCAATTCGGCGCTTCGACGATCTCGAACCCGACGTCGATCTGGGTCGAGACGATGTCCTCATATTCGACCTCGGCTTCGGCGAGCGCGGTCTTCTCGACCGGCGACCACATCACCGGCTTGGCGCCGCGATAGAGCTGGCCGCTCTCGGCGAACTTGAGCAGCTCCTCGCAGATCTTCGCTTCGGCCTCATATTTCATGGTGAGATAGGGGTCGTCCCACTCGCCCATCACGCCGAGCCGCTGGAATTGCCCGGACTGCACCGCGACCCATTTTTCGGCATAGGCCCGGCATTCGGCGCGGAACTGGTCGACCGGCACCTCGTCCTTGTCGAGCTTCTTCTTGCGATATTGCTCCTCGACCTTCCATTCGATCGGCAGGCCGTGGCAGTCCCAACCCGGAATATAGGGCGCGTCCTTGCCGAGCAGCGACTGCGAGCGCACGACGATGTCCTTGAGGATCTTGTTCATCGCATGGCCCATATGGAGGTCGCCATTGGCGTAAGGCGGGCCGTCGTGGAGGATGAATCGCTCGCGCCCGGCGCGGAGGTTGCGAAGCTGCGCGTAGAGCCCGTCTTTCGCCCAGCGCGCGAGGATCGCCGGCTCCTTCTGGGCGAGGCCGGCCTTCATCGGGAAGTCCGTCTTCGGCAGGAAGACGGTGTCCCTATAGTCTGTTTTGTCGGGCATTGGCGGGCGACCTAGAGCATCGTGCCGAAAAGTGGAATCCGGTTTTCGGCAACAACGATGCGACAATGACAACCTGAAACGGGCAGCCCGATCTCGATCGGGCTGGCCGCTTTAGGGCCTCTCGGCGGCGGCGGCAACCTGACGATGATAGGCCGCCGTTTCGACGAAGCGCGCCCAGCGCGTGGTCCAGATGCGCGTCTTGCCGCCGAGCGGAGTCGACCAATGCCCGGTCAGTTCGCCGCCCAGCGCGGCGGCGACATGTTCGCTCGCCACATTGCGGGGGTCGATCAGGTGGATGACATGGTTGCGGCCGAGCGTCTCGTGCGCCCAGATCAGGGTGGCCGCGGCGCCCTCGACCGCATAGCCTTTGCCCTGGTGCGGCGGGAAGATCGCGTAGGCGATCTCGAAATCGGGCCAGCCTTCGGGCTCGCAGGGCCCGATCTGGCCGACCGGCGCACCGCTCGAGCGCTCCTCGACAATGAATTGGCCATAACCCCGCGCCGCCCAGGATTCCGGCGCGGCGGCGATCTCGTACGATGCCTCCTCCGGGCTGAGGCCGCGGCCCTCACGGGTGATGAAGCGGGAAAAATCATCGTCGGTGAGCGCCGCCAGCAGCGCTTCGGAATCGTCCGGCCGTTGTGCCCGGAGAATCAGCCGCTCGCTGTGCAGGGTCGGGATTTCGGTCATGGCGCCAGCCGTTCGCGGGCCTGCGCGCAGTCCGCCCCGATCTGGGCCTCGAGCGTCTCGAGGTCGTCGAACACCGCTTCGTCGCGAAGGAAGGCGACGAGCTCGACTTCGATCGTCCGGCCGTAAAGGTCGTGGTCGAAATCGAAGAAATAAGGCTCGAGCAGCTCCTTGGGCGGGTCGAACATCGGCCGGGTGCCGAGATTGGCGACGCCGTCCACCAGGTCGCCGCCGCCCAGCCGCCCACGCACCGCATAGACGCCGAAGCGCGGCCGCAGATAATTGCCGAGCGCGAGATTGGCGGTGGGATAACCGATCGTGCGGCCGCGCTTGTCGCCATGCTCGACCACGCTTTGGATCGCGAACGGCCGGGTCAGCAGCCGCGCCGCGGTTGCGCAATCGCCCTGCTGCAGCGCGTCGCGGATCCGGCTCGACGACACCGGCTCGCCATCCTCCTCGACCGCCGCGACCGCGTCGACCGACAGCCGGTTGGCCTGGCCGAGCAGTTTGAGCACCTCGATAGTGCCGCCGCGGCCCCTGCCGAAGGTGAAATCCTCGCCGGTGACGACGCCGGCGGCGCCGATCCGGCTGACGATATGATCGGCGACGAAATCGGCGGCGTCGACTCGGGCGAGCGCCGCGTCGAAATGAAAGACGATCATCGCGTCCGCTCCGGCTTCGCCGAACAGGCGCGCGCGCTGGTCGAGGCTGGTCAGGCGGAAGGGCGGCAGATCGGGCTTGAAGAAGCGTACCGGATGCGGGTCGAAGGTGGCGACCAGGACCGGTCGCCCTTCGGCGCGGGCGCGGCTCACGGCGCGGCCGACGACCGCCTGATGGCCCTTGTGAAACCCGTCAAAATTGCCGAGCGCGACGATGCCGCCGCGAAAGGGGGCCGGAACCGCCGAGCCCCCGTCAAGGCGCTCCATGGCAGCGTCCTATAGAAAGCCGGCGAGGCCCTGCCTAGAGTTCGGACCCTAGCGCGCGCGTTGGAGGCTGACGAAGCTGAAGCCGGGCCGGCCGTCTTCGGGCGGGTGATTCTCGCGCGACGCCTCACGCCACATTTGCGGGTCGAAGGGTGGCATGAACCTGTCGCCCTCGGCCTCGAGATGAACCTCGGTGAGCTCGATCCGGTCGGCGTCGGGCAGGAACATGTGGAAAATCTCGGTGCCGCCGACGATCGCGATCTCGGGAACGTCGCCGACGAGCGCCAGCGCTTCCTCTTTGTCGTGCGCCACCTCCGCGCCGGGGGCGGACCAGCCCGGCGCGCGGGTGAGCACGATATGCCGGCGGCCGGGGAGCGGACCGCCGAAGCTCTCGAAGGTGCGGCGGCCCATGATCATCGGCTTGCCCATCGTCATCGCCTTGTATCGCTTGAGATCGGCGGGAATGCGCCAGGGCAGATGCCCGTCCTTGCCGATCACGCCATTGGCGGCGCGGGCGAGATAGAAAGTGATTTCCGGCTTCAGACCGCCACCTCGGCCCTGATGTGCGGGTGCGGCTCGTAGCCCGAAATCTCGAAATCCTCGTAGCGATATTGGTCGATCGCGGCCGGGCGGCGGAGCAGGGTCAGCCTGGGCAGCGGACGGGGCTCGCGGCTCAGCTGCTCGCGGGCCTGGTCGACATGGCTCGAATAAAGGTGGCAGTCGCCACCGGTCCAGACGAAGGTGCCGGGCTCGAGGCCGCATTGCTGGGCCAGCATGTGGGTCAGCAGGGCGTAGCTGGCGATGTTGAACGGCACGCCGAGGAAGATGTCGGCGCTGCGCTGGTAGAGCTGGAGGTTGAGCCTGCCGCCGGCGACCTGGGTCTGGAACAGGCAGTGGCAGGGGGCGAGCGCCATCAGGTGGAGCTCCGCCGGGTTCCAGGCGGTGACGATCTGCCGGCGCGAGGCCGGGTCGCGCTTGATCAGGTCGATCAGGTTCGCGATCTGGTCGATCTCGCGGCCGTCGGGCGCCTGCCAGTGCCGCCATTGCTTGCCGTAGACCGGTCCGAGCTCGCCCGCTTCGTCCGCCCATTCGTTCCAGATGCTGACCTTGTTCTCCTGCAGCCAGCGAACATTGGTGTCGCCGCGAAGGAACCACAGCAGTTCGATCAGGATCGAGCGCAGGTGCAGCTTCTTGGTGGTGAGCAGGGGGAAGCCTTTGGCGAGGTCGAAGCGCAGCTGGTGGCCGAACACAGAGCGGGTGCCGACGCCGGTCCGGTCGCGCTGCTCGACGCCCTCGTCGAGGATCAGTTGGAGCAGATCGAGATAGGCGCGCATCGGCGAATCTATGGCTGGCCCGGCGCGATATTCCAACTCAAAACCAGTCCGAGTCGCGGGCTGCCCGGACTCGCGATTCGCTGACGCCGGCCTTTCATGCAGCGCATCATCTCAGTTCGCGCAGAGAGGCATGGACCAGTGGCGCAGGTCGTGGTCGAGCGTCGCACGGCCAGAATGGACGAACAGCGCCTCCGCGCCTCGGCGTCTCTGCGCGAAACCCCGCGCAGTGCGACTGGCCAGCATGAGCTCGACGAAAAGTGCGAATCAGGGGGCGCAGGTCTGGATCTGCGCCGGCTCGGGCCGTGGGCCGCGAGCCCGGAACGCAGCGAAATAGGATTCGGAATCGGGCAGCTGGTCGAACCGGCGCAGCTCGTAGCCGACGGCGTTGAGCTCGCAGACCAGCAGCCGCGGCGGCGTGCCGTGGCGATCGGTCGGCCGGTCGGCGTCGACGACGATGATCGTCCCGCCGCGCTTCAGATCGTCGTGGAGGTGCCAGAGGAATTCGCTCGGCCGCGCGATCTCATGATACATGTGGATCATCAACACCCGGTCGAACGAGGCGTTAGGGAGCTGCGGATCGTTGGGCTGGCCGAGCTTCAGCGCGACATTGTCGAGCCGCTCGCGCTGGACGCGCGCGCCCAGTTCCTGGATCGTCCGCGGCACGATGTCCTCGGCGAGCACGCGGCCGTCGCGGCCCACGATCGGCGACAGCCGCACCGTATAATAGCCGCCGCCCGCGCCGATATCGGCGATCGACATGCCTGGCCTGATCTCGGCGAGGCGGACCACCGATTCGAACTCGCCCACGCTGTCGCGGGCGTCCTCGTCGCGATAGGTCGACGAGACGATCGGGGCGACCGGACGGCTGGGATCGGGGAAGGGCGACGCCCTGGGCTGCTCGCGGCAGCCGGCAATGCCGAGCGCGAGCAGGAGGAGGGCCGGTGCCGCCTTCTCCAGACGGGCGCTAGTCCACATCTTCCACGTCTACCTTCTCGCCGGACACGCGTTGCGAAAGGGCGGCGGCCATGAAGCGGTCGAGATCGCCGTCGAGCACGTCCAGCGGCGCGGTCGAGGTGACGCCGGTGCGCAGGTCCTTCACCAGCTGATAGGGCTGCAGCACGTAGGAGCGGATCTGGTGGCCCCAGCCGATGTCGGACTTGGCGGCATGCTGGGCGTTGGCCTCGGCGTCGCGCCGCTGCAGCTCGGCCTCGTAGAGCCGCGCCTTCAATTGTTTCATCGCCTCGGCGCGGTTCTTGTGCTGCGAGCGCTGGTTCTGGCAGGCGACGATGATCCCGGTCGGGACATGGGTGATGCGCACCGCGCTGTCGGTGGTGTTGACGTGCTGGCCGCCGGCCCCGCTCGACCGGTAGGTGTCGATCTTGAGGTCGCTCTCATTGACCTCGATGTCGATATCGTCGTTTACCACAGGATAGACCCATACGCTCGAGAAGCTGGTGTGCCGGCGGGCATTGGAATCATAGGGGCTGATCCGCACGAGGCGATGCACGCCGCTCTCGGTCTTGGCATAGCCATAGGCGTTTTCGCCCTTAAGCATCAGGGTCGCCGACTTGATCCCCGCCTGCTCGCCGGCATGATGGTCGATCAGCTCGACCTTCATGCCGTGGCGTTCGCCCCAGCGGGTGTACATGCGCTGCAGCATCTCGGCCCAGTCCTGGCTCTCGGTGCCGCCGGCGCCGGCGTTGATCTCGATATAGGTGTCGTTGGCGTCGGCCTCGCCGGCGAGCAGAGCGGCGACCTTGTCGCGCTCGGTACGCTCGGCGAGCTCGGCGAGCGCGCGGACGGCGTCGTCGACCAGGCCACCATCGCCTTCGGCCTCGGCCATTTCCATCAGTTCGACGGTGTCGGCGAGCTCGCGTTCAATGGTTCGGGTCGCGCCGATCGCCTCGTCGAGCCGGCGGCGCTCGCGCATCACCTCCTGCGCGGCCTTGGCATCGTCCCACAGGCTCGGCTCCTCGACCTTGGCGTTGAGCTCGTCGAGCCGCTTCAGCGCGCGGTCCCAGTCGAGGAACCGGCGCAGCAGGTCGAGGGCCGACCCGATCTGGTCGATGGAGGTTTGCGCTTCGGCGCGCATCAATGACTCTCCAATGGGCTGTGCCCCGGCGAAGGCCGGGGCCCAGGGGTCCTGTAGTTGGTTGGATCCCGGCCTACGCCGGGACACGCTTTGCCACGTTGTGGCAAAGCTAGTAAATCCCGCCCTGGCTTTGCAAGAAGTCGCTGTCCCGGCGGTCGGCGCGGACATTCGTCTGGCGCGTCCGGCTCCGTGCGCTGGGATCGAGTTCCTCGCGCGACGCGGTTCGCCGCGGCTCGCTCTCGGGCTTGAACGCCTCCCAGATCACCGCCGCGCGGGGGTCGGTTCCCGGCCAGATGCCGAAGGCGCGCCGGCCGCTGCGGCGGTCGATCGGCACCATGCGGATGCCCTGCGGCGCGCGGAACGGCAAAACCGGCATGCCTTCGAAGGCGGTGCGCGCGAACTGGCGGAAGATCGGCGCCGCCAACGTGCCGCCCTGGGCGTAGCCGCCCATCGGCCGCGGCCGATCGAAGCCCATATAGACCGCGCCGACGATCTCGGCCGAGCCGCCGACGAACCAGACGTTGGTCGGGCCGGAGGTGGTCCCGGTCTTGCCGAACAAGGGCCGGTTGAGGTCGCGCAGCACGGTCGCGGTGCCGCGCTGGACGACGCCCTCGAGCATATGGACGACCTGATAGGCGGTCTGCGGATCGACCACCTGGCGGGTTCGCAGCGGGGGCCTCGGCATCGGCCGCCCGTCCCAGTCCGGCGCATTGCAGCCTTCGCAGGGACGGGTGTCGGCGCGCCAGATCACGCGTCCGCGCCGGTCCTGGACATAGTCGATCACGGTCGGCGTCAGCGCCCGGCCCTGATTGGCGAAGATCGCGAAGGCATTGGCCATGCGCAGCGCCGTGGTGTCGCCGGCGCCCAGCGCGATCGACAGGAACGGGGTATAGTCGCCGACCCCCATCTGCCGTGCCCGGCGCACGACATGATTCATGCCGATCTGATTCGCGGCGCGCACGGTCATCAGATTGCGCGATTGTTCCAGGCCCCAGCGCATCGTCTGCGGCCCCGAATAACCGCCCGAGAAATTGCGGAAGCATTTCTGATAGGCGGTGCCCTGATTGGTGCAGAATGGCCCGTCGATGATGATCGAGGCGGGGGTCATGCCGTTGTCGAGCGCGGCCGAATAGACGATCGGCTTGAATGCCGACCCCGGCTGGCGCAGCGCCTGGGTGGCCCGGTTGAAATCGCTGATCCGGGCATCGAAGCCGCCCTGCATCGCCCGGATCCGGCCGCTGCCGACCTCCTCGGCGACGATCGCGCCGGAGACTTCGGGGATCGTGCGCAGCGCCCAGGCGCCGCCCTCCTGTTCGACGGCGATGATCATGCCGGGCTGCAATGCGTCGAATGCCGGCTCGCCGGTACCGCGGCGCGGCATCGACGCCAGGCCGGCGGGCAGCGTGCCGGTGGCACCGTTGACGAAGCCGATCTGCGCGGCGCCGGCGTTGCGCGACAGCACCACCGCGGCGCGCCAGTTGTCATAGCCGGCACCGAACGGCGCCAGCGCGAGCTGCGCGCGCCAGTCGCGCGACATGTCGACGGAAAGACCGGTGTCGCGCCAGCCGCGGCCGCGCTCATAGCGGGTCAGGCCGTCGCGCAACGCGGTCGCGGCGGCGCCCTGCATCACCGGATCGTAGGACGTGCGCACCCACAGGCCGCCGGCATAGACGCTGTTCGGATGTTGCGGATCGGCGGTCGCGCCGAACCGCTGGATCAGCTGGCGCCGGACCTCCTCCATGAAATAGCCACCGACGTTGCGGACGCTTTCGCCGCCGCCGAGCACCGTGCCGAGCGGTTCGCGCATCGCCTGATCGCGCTGCGCGGCGGTGATGAAGCCGTTGCGCGCCATCTCGCCGAGCACCCAGTTGCGCCGCTCGATCGCCCGCGCAGGGCGGCGGACCGGGTCGTAATTGGCCGGCGCCTTGGGCAGCACCGCGAGATAGGCGCTCTCGGCGAGCGTGAGCTGGCCGACATCCTTGTTGAAATAAGCGCGCGCCGCCGCCTGGACGCCATAAGCGTTCCGGCCGAGGAAGATCTGGTTGAGGTAGAGTTCGAGGATCTGCTCCTTGCTCAGGACCGATTCGATGCGGCGGGCGAGGAACAGCTCGCGGATCTTGCGGGTGTAGGTGACCTCGTTGGTCAGGAGCAGGTTCTTGGCGACCTGCTGGGTGATCGTCGACGCGCCGACCGGGCGGCCCGAGGTCGTCAGGTTGGTGAACATCGCCGAGATGATGCCGGGGATGTCGACGCCGCCATGACTGAAGAAGGTCCGGTCCTCGGCGGCGATGAAGGCGTTGATCAGCTGCGGCGGAAATTCCTCATAGGCAAGCTGCACCCGGCGCTCGCGCGCGAAGCTCTGCACCGGCATGCCGTTGGCGTCGCGCACATAACTGGGCAGCACCGGCTCGAAATTGAGCAGCGTTTCCGCCGACGGCAGGCCCCGCGCGAAGATCAGCCAGAGAATGAAATAGGCAATCACCGGCAGCGCTAGCAGCACCGCGACCACCTTGACCCAACGCTTCCGCCACGCCTGACGGATGGCGGGGCCGAGGCCGCCGAGGTCGCGACGAAGGGTGATCCGCCTGGCGGTGGCTTGCTCGGAGCTCATCGCAGTCGCTCTAGCCTAAGCCGCGCGCGGGGTGAAGGCGGCGCGACCGCCAGGGCCCGGACCCTAAGTTCGCTCCGGCAGCAAGCGCCGCACGAAATGGGCCTCGATCGCGCGGCGCATGCCTTCGGCGATCTGGCCGCGGCCCTGCGGCGACTGGATATAGGCCGCGTCGGTCGGGTTGGTGAGATAGCCCGATTCGAACAGGATCGAAGGGATGTCGGGCGCCTTCAGCACGACGAAGGCGGCAAAGCGGTGCCATTGCGGCCGGAACGGAATGATCGGCGCCGCCTCGCGGTAGAGCAGCCGCGCGAAATTGGCCGAGACGTCCATGCTTTCACGCTGGGCAAGGTCGATCAGGATCAGGTTGACGTTGGGATTGGCGCTGAGTCGCGCGCCGGCGATCCGGTCGGACTGGTTCTGGCGCTGCGCCAGCAGCGCCGCCTGCCGATCCGACGCGACCTCGGACAGGGTATAGATGGTCGCGCCATGGGCGCCGTCATTGGCCGGCGCGGCGTCGGCGTGAATCGACAGGAACAGGTCGGCGCCGAGCCGCCGCGCGATCTCGTAGCGGTCCTGGAGGACGAGGTAGCTGTCGTCGTCGCGGGTCAGTGCGACCCGCACCCGCCCGGTCGCCGCCAGCGCGTCACGGATGGCGCGCGCGAGCGCGAGCGTGACATCCTTTTCGCGCGCCGCGCCGAACGACGATGCTGCGCCGGGATCGCGCCCGCCATGACCTGGGTCGATCACGACCAAAGGCGCATCGGCCGAGCGTGCCGCGGTGATCGGGGGCAGGCGGCCGCCGGCAATCTCGCCCGGCGGGCCCAGTGCAATCGTGACCCCGCCTGGCCCGGTCGCACCGCTGCTTTGTCCCTCGCGCACGAGCGGTGGGCTCAATATTGCAATCAACGTTAGCAAGAGCCACATCATGATTCTAGGGTCCGGACTCGGTACCGGAGGTGGCCGTGATCGGCCGGAGAAGGCGGCTGGGGTAGGAGAGACCCGAAGGGCGGACCGGAATGTCCGTCCAAGGGGCTCGACGCCCTCCAGCCGCCTTCTCCGGCCGACCGCGAAGCGGCGGGCCGTCCTCTGTCGCCTGGCCGCGTCGCTGCGTCGGTCACGATGCATCGAGCATCGCTCCCTCCTCGCTCCTTGCCAGACAACAGATGCCAACCCGTCACGACCGCCTCCGGTACCGAGTCCGGACCCTAACTTGCCGTTCCTCTGCGGTGCCGGTCCAGCAAAAATATTCTCTCTGGGCCGCAGCGGTTGCCGCTCGCGCTTCGGGATGCTAGCAACTTTGCCGTCGCCCATAGGGAAAGGGACATAAGTCCCCGACCGGCGACTGGAATTCCGCCGGCGCCCGCCGGCCATCTAGGTTGATGCTGCATGTGGTATCCTTCCGTCAGCCTGACGCGGCGCCCTTTGGGTGACGACGTTCTTGGCGGACTGTTGCGGCCGGTGTTTGTAACCGGCCTGCCGCGCGCAGCGGACGCGAAACTCTCTCTTTCAACCCGGACATATGGCGCGCGGAGCGAGTTCGCCGCGCGGCCGTCCATAATCGAACGCGCCTGCCGTGATGCCCCCAAGGCGGAGGCAGGCGCGCGGAGTATATTTAATGACCATGCGCATGCTGATCGACGCGCGCCACCAGGAAGAGACCCGGGTGGCCGTGATCAAGGGAAATCGGATCGAGGAATTTGATTTCGAGTCCGCCGAGCACAAGCAGCTCAAGGGAAATATCTATCTTGCCAAGGTAACCAGGGTCGAGCCGTCGCTCCAGGCGGCGTTCGTCGACTATGGCGGCAATCGCCACGGTTTCCTGGCCTTTTCGGAAATCCATCCGGATTATTATCAGATCCCCAAGGAGGATCGCGAGGCTTTGCTCCGCGAGGAAGCCGAGCATGCCGAGGAGGAAGCCCGGCTTCGCGCCGACGAACTCGACCGCGACGAGGAGAGCGGCGACGGCGGCGTCGTCGAGGTCGACGACGAGCCGATGTCCGCCGAGAACGACGACGAGGAGGCGCTGGCGGTCCCGGCCGAGGACGCCGAGAATCAGAACGAGGAAAGCGCCACCGAAAATTTGCGCCGGAGGCGTCAGGCGCTGCGCCGCCGCTACAAGATCCAGGACGTGATCCGCCGCCGCCAGGTGCTGCTGGTTCAGGTCGTCAAGGAGGAGCGCGGCAACAAGGGCGCGGCGCTGACCAGCTATCTGTCGCTGGCCGGCCGCTATTGCGTGCTGATGCCGAACACCAGCCATGGCGGCGGCATCAGCCGGAAGATCTCGAACGGATCGGACCGCAAGCGGCTCAAGCAGATCATGGCCGATCTCTCGCTGCCGGCGAGCATGGGCCTGATCGTCCGAACCGCCGGCCTGCAGCGCACCAAGACCGAGATCAAGCGCGATTTCGACTATCTCGCGCGGCTCTGGGACGAAGTCCGCGAACGGACGCTGAAGTCCGAAGCCCCGGCCCTGATCTATCAGGACAGCGACCTCATCAAGCGCGCCATCCGCGACATCTACAACCGCGACATCGACGAGGTGATCGTCGAGGGCGAGCATGGCTTCCGCGATGCGCGCAACTTCATGAAATTGCTGATGCCGAGCCACGTCCGGCGGGTGAAGCAATATGCCGACACCGTGCCCCTGTTCCAGCGCTATGGCGCCGAGGACCAGCTGTCGGCCATGTACCAGCCGGTCGTGCAGCTGAAGTCGGGCGGCTATATCGTGATCAATCCGACCGAGGCCCTGGTCTCGATCGACATCAATTCCGGCCGCTCCAATCGCGAGCATAATATCGAGCAGACCGCTTATTCGACCAACATCGAGGCGGCGCACGAGATCGCCCGCCAGCTTCGGCTGCGCGACATGGCCGGATTGGTCGTGATCGACTTCATCGACATGGAATCCAACGGCCATATCCGCAAGGTCGAGAAAGCGATGAAGGACGCGCTCAAGAACGATCGCGCCCGCATCCAGGTCGGCCGGATCTCGTCGTTCGGGCTGATGGAAATGAGCCGCCAGCGACTGCGGACGGGCGTGCTCGAGGCTTCGACGCGGCCCTGCCCGCATTGCGAGGGCACCGGGCTGATGCGCACCGCTTCGTCGGCCGGGCTTTCGGCGCTGCGGATGCTCGAGGAGGAGGCGGCGCGGGGCCGCGGTTCGCGGATCATCCTGCGCGCCGGCCGGGAAGCCGCAATCTATCTCCTGAACCGCAAGCGCGACGAGCTGGTCGACATCGAGCGCCGCTACGGCGTCGTGATCGAAGTGCTGATCCAGGAAGAGTTCGAGGGCGCCCGCATGGCCGTCGAATCGGTCGGACCGCCGCCGACCGAGCGGCCGCGCATCGCGCCCCTCGTTGAAGCCGAGGCGGAGCCGGACGAGGATTTCGCCGAGGAAGAGGACGAAGACGAAGAGGGGGAGCAGGCGGCCGAGGACAAGGAACGCCGTCCGGCCGCCCGGGATGGCGAGGAGCGCGGCGAACGCGAGAGCGCCGAAGGGCGTCGCCGCCGTCGCCGCCGCGGTCGTCGCGGCGGCCGCCGCCGTGACCGTCCGGAAGGCGGGCAGGAGGAGGCCGAGGAATTGCCGGTCGCGGCCGCCGAAGCGGATGCGGTGCCGGCCGAGGTCCTCCCGCCCGAGACCGTCGAGGAGGAGGAAGCGGAAACCCAGCCCGCCAGGAAGACTCGCCGCCGGCCCCGCGCGCGCAAGCGCGACGAGGCCGTAAGCGAGGAGCCGGCAGCACTGGAAGCGGTCCTGGAAGCTGAGCCGGAGCCCGAGACCGAGCCGGAGCCGACGCCTGAAGCCGAGGCGCCGGCCAAGCCGGCGCGGCGCGGCCGCAAGAAGGCCGAGCCGCCGGTTGCCGAGGTCGAGCCCGCCGCCGAAGTTGCGCCGCCGGTCGCCGAGGCCGCGCCGCAAGCGGCCAATGATAGCGAGCCGGCGCCGGCGCGCCGCCGCAGCCGCAAGAAAGCTGAGCCAGTGACCGTCAAGGCCGAGGAGGATTCCGAGGCGGACGAATCCGAGCTCGACGCCGACGGCTCGCCCCGTCGCGGCTGGTGGCAGCGGACCTTTGGCGCCTGATCCGAATCCCGACCGCCTCCGGGACTGGGTCCGGATCCAGGGCCGCTGACGGGAGATGCGGTCATTGCGGGTTCAGGCGATCACGCGAATAGCCCGGAGCATGGGTAAAACCCGCACGACCCGGCGTCGGCCGGGCGCGCAGCTCATCCGCCTGGTGATGCTGATCGCGTTGAGCTTTGCCGCGGTGGTGCAGCCCGCCGCGGCGCAGCAGATCCTGCGCGACGCCGAGACCGAGGCCTTGCTGCGCGACCTGTCGCGGCCGCTCGTCGAAGCCGCCGGGCTGCGGCCCGGGAACGTCCAGATCGTGCTGCTCCACGACAGCAGCATCAACGCCTTCGTCGCCGGCGGGCAGATCGTCTATCTGCATTCGGGGCTGATCACCGAAGCCGCCAATGCCAATGAGGTGCAGGGCGTGGTCGCGCATGAGCTCGGCCACGTCACCGGCGGTCATGTCATCCGCATGGGCGAGGGCGCGCGGCTGGCGACCGGAATCATGCTGTTGTCGCTGGTGCTCGGCGCGGCGGCGATCGCCGCCGGGGCAGGCGAGGCCGGAATGGGCGCGCTGATGGCCGGCCAGCAGGCCGCGATGGGAAGCTTTCTCGCGTTCAGCCGGATCCAGGAGAACAGCGCCGACCAGGCGGGCGCATCCTATCTGCACATCGCCGGGATCAGCGGACGCGGCTCGCTGGCCTTCTTCCAGCGGCTGCTGAATCTCGAATTCCGGATGAGCATCCCGCAGGAGGACGCCTATGCGCGGACTCACCCGCTCAATGGCGAGCGCATCGCCGTGCTGGAGAATCTCTATCGCAACGATCCGGCCTGGGATCGGCAGACGGATCCGGCGCTGGAGGCGCGCTTCCAGCGGGTCCGCGCCAAGCTGCTCGGTTTCGTCGAGGACCCGCAGCGGGTATTGGTCCGCTATCCGGACAGCGATCGCTCGGTTCCCGCCCGCTATGCCCGCGCTTATGCCTGGCATCGCGCCGCCCATCCCGATCGGGCCCTCGCCGAGGTCGACAGCCTGCTCGCCGACAATCCGCACGACGTCTACTTTCTCGAGCTGAAGGGTCAGATCCTGCTGGAATCGGGCCGGCCGATGGAAGCTTTGACCTCGTTGCGCGACGCGGTGGCGCGCGCGCCCGATCAGCCGTTGATCTCCGCGCTGCTCGGGCACGCCTTGATCTCCACCGAGGATCCGCAGAATTTCGAGGAGGCCAAAAGAGTGCTCCGGGTCGCCGTCCAGCGCGACAACACCAATCCCTTCGCCTGGTATCAGCTCGGCATCGTCTATGATCGCGAAGGTGATCCGGCGCGAGCCGCGCTGGCGACCGCCGAACGCTACAATCTGACCGGCCAGCCGCAGCTCGCTCTGGTCAATGCCGAGCAGGCAATGATGGGGATCCAGGTCGGCACGCCCGATTGGCTGCGCGCCCAGGATATTGCGATGGTTTCGCGCAGCGCGGTCTCGCGTCAGCAGTCGCGGCGGAACCGCTGATGGCGGACGGGCAAGGCGAAGCCGGGGCGGGCGGCGGCTGGAAGACCAATCTGCTCGCGGCGCTGGTCGGGCTCACGATCGGTGTTGGCGGCATGCTGATGGCCAATGGCTATTTCATCCGCTCCTATCTGCTCGAACATCCCGAGATCCTGCCCGAGGCGATGGAGCGGCTGCGCACGCGCGAATCGGCGGCGCTGATCGACCGCAACCGTGCCGCGCTCGAGACGCCGTTCCACAGCGCCTGGGCCGGCGCCGCCGATAGCGACGTCGTTCTGGTCGAGTTCTTCGACTATGCCTGCAGCTTCTGTCGCGCCTCCAATGCCGATGTCGCCCGGCTGCTGCGCGAGGATCCGCGGCTCAAGGTGGTCTGGCGCGAATATCCGGTGCTCGGCCCCGACAGCGAGCAGGCGGCGATCGCCAGCCTCGCGGCGGCGCGCGCCGGCCGGTTCCGCGAATTTCACGACGGCCTGTTCGCGACCGCCCGACCGACGCCAACGGCGGTCGAGGCGGCGCGCGCCGGCGTCGGTCTGCCGCCATCGCCGGCGACCGAGGAGTTTCGTCAGGAGATCCGCCGCAATGAAGCGCTCGCCCGTTCGATCGGCGCCAGCGGAACCCCGGTATTCGTCATCGGCGACGAGGTCATTCTTGGCGCGGTCGGCTATGATGCGCTGCGCCGGGCGATCGCGAACGCGCGCGCCGCCGCTAGCTCTTGAATCCCTGAGCGACGACATACCATTCGGACGAGCCCTTGCGGCTGGCCGGGGGCTTGGCGTGCTTGACCGTGGTGAAGCGGCGTTTGAGCTCGGCGACCAGGCTGGCGTCGGCGCCGCCGGCAAGCACCTTGGCGACGAACGCACCGCCGGGATGGAGGATCTCGGTCGCGAATGAGAGCGCGGCCTCGACCAGGGCCATGGTCCGCAAATGGTCGGTCTGCGGATGGCCGACAGTATTCGCGGCCATGTCGGAAAGGACGAGATCGGCCGGCCCGCCCAGCGCCGCCTCGAGCGTGCCGGGTGCTTCGTCGGCCATGAAATCGAGCTGCAATATGGTCACGCCATCGATCGGGTCGGTCGGAAGAAGGTCGATCCCGACCACCGCCGCCTGCGGCGCGGCCTTGCGCACGACCTGGGTCCAGCCGCCTGGAGCGATCCCGAGGTCGACGACGCGCTTGACCCCGCCGAGGAAGCCGAACCGCCCATCGAGCTCAATCAATTTGTAAGCGGCGCGCGAGCGGTAGCCCTCGGCCCTGGCACGCTTCACATAGGGATCGTTCAATTGTCGCTCGAGCCAGCGCGTCGAGCTTGCCCGTCGGCCCTTGGCGGTCCGGACGCGCGTTCGCGGTCCGCCGCCGGCGCGGCTCATAATTGATGGCCGTCGCGCGCCATCAGGGCGCGCAGGATTCCTTCGCGGATGCCGCGGTCGGCGACACCCAGCGTCTCGGCCGGCCAGATGTCCATGATCGCCTCGAGGATCGCGCAGCCGGCGACGACCAGATCGGCGCGCTCGTGGCCGATGCAGGGAAAGCGGGCGCGCTCGTCATGGCTCAGCCGCGAGAGCTGCTCGCTGATGCCGCGCATCGAGGCGACCGGCACCATGACGCCGTCGATCGCGCGCCGATCGTAGCTCGGCAGAGCGAGGTGGACGCTGGCGAGCGTGGTCACCGTGCCGCTCGTGCCCATCAATCGGATATTGTCCTTGCTGGCCGGCAGCAGCTCGGAGAAGCGGCGGAAGGCGTGGCGGACGCGCTCGCGCATCCGCCCGTAGGCGGCCAGCCGTTCGTCGGCATTGGCGAAGTCGCGGCCCTCGCTCTCGGTCAGCGAGTAGACGCCCCAGGGCGCGCTCCACCAGCATTTGATCCGCGGCACGCCGCCGCCATCGGTGTCGATCAGGACCAGTTCGGTCGAGCCGCCGCCAATATCGAAGATCAGCGCCGGGCCGTCGCCCGGTTCGAGCAGCCGGTGGCAGCCGAGCACGGCGAGCCGCGCTTCCTCTTCGGGCGAAATGATCTCGAGGCAGATGCCGGTCTCGTGCCGCACCCGTTCGACGAAGTGGCGGCCATTGACCGCGCGGCGGCAGGCCTCGGTCGCGACCGAGCGCGCCAGGCCGACCCGTCGCCGCCTCAGTTTCTCGGCGCAGACGGCGAGCGCGGCGACCGCGCGGTCCATCGCGCCTTCGCTCAATTTGCCGCTGGTCGCCATGCCCTCGCCGAGCCGGACGACGCGCGAGAAGGCGTCGACCACGGTGAAGCCCTCCTCGCACGGCCGCGCGACGAGCAGGCGGCAATTGTTGGTGCCGAGATCGATCGCGCCATACGCATGGCGGGGCGCGCGGCGCGGGGCCGCGAGGTCTGGATTAACCGCTTCGGCCTGCTCGGGAGCCGGCGCTTGCGGAGTCGCTGCAGCTCGCTGCGGCATGACCGGGACTTCTCGTTTTATTCTCGTTTCGGGCAGCCGAAGCCGCCCATTGACCTGCGTCCCTTGTACATGAGGGGGGTTTTGGCGGCAAGCGGAGGGGAATTCCGGTCCGGCTGAGTGCGAAAGCGCTTGCGGGCGCCGACGTTGACAGGGTTCGGCGCCGCACCTATTTCGCGGCCCTCCCGATTGCCCCGTCGTCTAATGGTAAGACTACGGACTCTGACTCCGTCAATCGAGGTTCGAATCCTCGCGGGGCATCCACTTTTGTCTTTTGGGCGCACCAGGCACGCGACACGCGCAGCGGCGGTCATTAGACACCGGTGCACGTCGTCACAGGGTGGAGAGAGGCTGTGGAGAGGATCGGATTCATCGGGCTCGGCCGCATGGGACGGCCGATGGCGTCGAACCTCAGGCGGAAGGGCTTTTCGCTGCAGGTGCTCGACCTCAATCCCGACCCGGTTGCCGATCTGGTCGCGCTCGGAGCGGTGGCGGCGGAGCACGTTGCCGATCTCGTCGATCATTCGGACATCGTCGTCACCATGCTGCCGGGCCCGGCCGAAGTGCTGACGGTCATTGCCGGCCCCGGTGGCGTGCTCGACCGCGCCCGACCCGGGCAGCTCGTCATGGACATGAGCACGATCGACCCGGCGGCGACCGTGAAAATGGCCGAGGCCGCTTCGGCCAAGGGGGTCGCGATGGTCGATGCGCCGGTCGGCCGGCTCGCGATTCATGCCGATCGCGGCGAATCCTTGTTCATGGTCGGCGCGGATTCCGCCGATCTCGAGCGCGTCCGACCGCTACTGGATGCGATGGGCACGACCGTGCTGCACTGCGGCCCGGTCGGCGCGGGCGAAGCGATGAAGCTGGTCAACAACTACCTTTGCGTCGTCTCCTGCCAGATGAATGCCGAGGCGCTGGCCTTGTCGCAACGCTTCGGTCTCGACCTCGACAAGACCCTCGAAGTGCTCAACGGCACGAGCGCCTACAATGGCCAGCTTCAGCTCAACTGGACCAACAAGACGCTGGCCGGCGACGTTTCAGCGGGGTTCACGATCGATCTCGCGCACAAGGATCTGTCGCTGATCCTTGCCGCGGCCAATGCGGCGCGGGTGCCGATGCCGGTGGGTGCCGCGGCGCGCGAGGCCTTCTCGATCGCCCGCACCGGGCCGCATGCCGGGTCGGATTTCTCGGCGATGGTCGATGTGCTGTGCGAGCTGGCGGGAATCGAGAAGCCGCGGATCGCGCCCAAACCCTGAACGTGCGGACCCGGCTAGCGATGGACGGCGAACGGCTCAGGATCGATGTCCGACCGCCGTCCCTCGATCAGGTCGGCGAGCAATCGCGCCGATCCCGCCGCCATCGTCCATCCCAGATGACCGTGGCCGCTGTTGATCCATAAACCGGGGATCCGTGCCGGCCCGATGATCGGGCGACCGTCCGCCGTCATCGGCCGCAACCCAACCCAGGTCTCGGCGGCGGCGAGCGGGTCGACGCCGACCAGCGACGGGTAGATCGCCCTGAGCATGGCGATAAGATTGGCGACTTGTTTGGGCTGCACGCGCATGTCGAAGCGCGCGAATTCGGCCGTGCCGGCGATGCGCAGACGCCCCCCCAACGGGGTCACCGCAACGTGCAGCGCGTCGTCGACCACCGGAACCTTCGGCATCGGTCCTGACGCGGCCATTGCAAGGGTGATCGAATAACCTTTGGCCGGCTTGATCCCAAGCCGCACGCCCAAGCTCGATGCGATCGCCGGGCTCGCATTCCCGGCCGAGATGATCACGGAATCGGCCGGGATGAAGCCGTCGGCGGTGTGGACTCCGCTGACCCGTCCGCGCTCCCGGGCGATCGCCCGGACCTGCTGCCAGCGCTCGATGTTTCCTCCCAGAGTATCGATCACCCTCTCGACCGCTCGGCAATAAAGATAGGCGTCGCCGGATTCGTCGTCGGGATAATGGAGCGCGCCGACGATGCGGTCGCGGATGTCGGCAAGCTGCGGCTCGATCGCGACCGCGCCGTCCGCGTCGAGCGTGTCGGCTCTAAGTCCTTCGGCGTCGAGCAGGCGCGTCATTGCCATCGATGATTCGAACGCTTTGGAGGATCGGAACACCTTGAGCGTCCCGTTGGCCAGCGCGTCGTAGGAGAGGCTGTAGGTCTCGCGCAGCTCGCGCAGGATCCTCAGCGAGTAAGTGGCGAGCTTGAAATTGGCGATGGTCGCGATGCGGTGGGGATGACGCCTCGAATTGATCAGGAAACGGGCGCCCCACGGAATCAGCGAGGGAAGCGCGCTCGGTCGCAGCTTCATCGCCGAATCCGGATTGGTCAGCGAGGCGATGAGGTGACGGTGAACCCCGGGGCCGTTCCAGGGGTCGGCCATTGACGGCGTCAACAGGCCGCCATTCGCGAAGCTGGTGCCAAGCCCGACGCCTTCCTGGGCTTCGATGACCCGGACCCGATGCCCGCGTCGGAGCAGTTCGAGCGCCGTCGAGAGGCCGAGAAGGCCCCCACCGACAACGAGATGTTCCTGTGCTTTCATCAATTCCCTGCTCGGGTTGTTCGACTGGATGCTCTGTTTCTACATTAGTGTAGGTTTAGTGCCTCAGAATCGCCGTCGTGGTCGAGGGACATCGGCGGGCAGGCAGTCCTCTCTATGTAAGACGGGCGCCCAAGCTCGGTATTCGCGATTTTCACGAGGCCATTCTCGGCGAGCGCGCATGGCCCCTTCCCGTGCTCGAGGCGAATTTGACGGCCGTCTTTCCCGGCGGCGATCGTGCGCAAGCATCGCGATGGTCGATGCAGGCTTTGACAGACGCGATGGCGGCCGGCAGGTCGGTCCGACGGCGAGCCGGGCTGATCGACGAGACTCACGTGCTCGGCGAGATCGGCGAAGTCATGAACGGCACCAAACCGGGCCGTCTCCAGGAGTCCGACGTGACGATCTCCAAGTCGCTGGGAAGCGTCGTGCAGGACATTGCCTGTCCGCTTCATCTTCATGAGCGGGCGGTCGCGGAGAATTTCGGGAGCCGAGTCCCTTTCTGACTGCGGCCAGCGCGGCTATGGCGAAGGCGACCAGGAGATCCCGGGGAGCAAGGTGATGCGCCAGGCATTTGCTGCCGCTGTGCTGCGTTCGATCGCATGCCGCCTGGCCGGTCCGGGCCGGGTCTGAGGCGGCGGATGGACGCCATGCTCGCCGACATATTGGATGCGGTCGAGCCGCAGCGCGGAACCGGGCGCGTCGCCGATTACATTCCCGCGCTCGCCGCGGTCGATCCGAACAAGCTCGGCATCGCCTTCGCCGATGACGAAGGCAAGGTTCATGGCGCGGGCGATTGCGACGAGCCCTTCTCGATCCAGTCGATCTCCAAGGTGTTCACTTTGGCGTTGGCGCTCGAGCGGGTCGGCGGCGCGCTCTGGGAGAAGGTCGGTCGCGAGCCGTCGGGCAGCGCGTTCAACTCGATCATCCAGCTCGAGCATGAGCGCGGCATCCCACGCAATCCCCTGATCAACCCCGGCGCGATCGTGGTCACCGATCATCTCGTCGCCGGCCGCACCGCCGAGGCCGCGATCGGCGACCTGCTCGGCCTGCTCAGGGCCCAGGCGCGCGACGACCGGGTCCATGTCGACGAAGCGGTCGCGGAATCGGAAGCGGAGACGGGATCGCGCAACCGCGCCTTGGGGTGGTTCATGAAGAGCTTCGGCACCCTCTCGAACGATGTCGAGGCGGTGCTCGGCGCCTATTTCCGCCAGTGCGCGGTAGCGATGAGTTGCCGCCAGCTCGCGCGCGCCGGCCTGTTCCTCGCCTTTGACGGCCGCGATCCGGAGACCGGCAAGGAGGTGATCGCCTGGCACCGCGCGCGCCGGATCAACAGCGTGATGATGCTCTGCGGTCATTATGACAATTCGGGCGAGTTCGCGTTCCGCGTCGGCCTGCCGGGCAAGAGCGGCGTTGGCGGCGGGATCCTCGCGGTCGCGCCGGGCCATGGCGCGGTCGCGGTCTGGTCGCCGGGGCTCAATGCGGCCGGCACCAGCGCCGCCGGCGCCGCCGCGCTCGAGGCTTTGGTCGAGCGCACCGGCTGGTCGGTGTTCGTCTAACTGCGCATCAGGTCGATGTAGCGATCCAGGAAACCGGCGACGTGGGTCTCCAGCTGGGAATAGGGTCCCGGAACGTAGCCCCGTGTTGCAACGCCGCGCGCGTTCAGCTCGATAATGTCCTTGTCTTGCTTCGTGGTCTCATCCCACAGCCAGCGCAGCCGCGCCGGGTCATAATCGACCCCAGGCTTCGCGCCCTTCCGGACCAGCCATTTGGCCACCACATCCGTTCGCGCCGCATGTTGCGGGACATAAGTGATCATGACGGCGTGGTCGCACATCGCGATGAGATAGGAATGGAAACCAAAGCCCCCCATCGTCGCGCTTTCGTCATAGCCGGCGACCCGCCCCAGCAGCGGCGCGACCGCCACGCCGTCCTGCGATCCCGTTCCGAACCCCGGCGACAGCGGCCAGGTGCCGGCACGGCATTGCTGGCCGTCGATCGTTCGCAGGTCCGACGCGCCGACCGGCCGCCCCTCGGCGGCGATCCGCTTCTCGAAGGCCTGCTTGTAGTCGCTGAACGCGACGACCGCGGAGTCCGACACGCGCTCGTCGGACCGGACGAAGGCGTTGACCGAGCAATATTGGGGATGGCTGGGCAGGCAATGATAGCATTCGAGATTGTTCTCGATCCCGAGCTTCCAGTTCGCGTTCAGGACATAGGTTTCCTCGACCGCGACCTCGCACGCCGCGAGCTCATAGCGATCCCAATAAGAGCTCACGTGGCTGGTGAGAGCCTCGAAATCGGGGGCTCGCTCGGGGTCGATGCTGACGAAAATGAGTCCGTTGAACAGCGCCACGCCGCAGCGGCGCAGGCCGAACTGGGCCTTGTCGTGCTCGGGGGCCATGTGGCGCCAGGCCGCGAGCGAGCCGTCGAGATGATAGGACCATCCATGGTAGCGGCAGACCAACGTCTTCGCCGACCCTTTCGGTTGATCGCAGACCCGCGCGCCGCGGTGCCGGCAGACATTTTGCAGTGCCCTGATCCCGCCGGTGCGGTCCCGAACGATGATGAGCGCGTAGCCCGCGACCTCGAATGTCCGGTAATCGCCCGGCGTCGGGATCTCGGAGGCATGTCCCGCGAGGATCCAATGCCAGCCGATGAAGCGCTCGCGCTCGGCGTCGAACACCGTGCCGTCGTGGTAGAATGCGCCGGGAAGGCTGAAGCCCGGCCGGTAGGCGGCCAGCAAGCGGGACAGGTCGGCCGCGCCGCCTCCCTCTTGATGAGGAGCCGGATCCGAACGCGATTCTCTGTGCCGCGCGGTCATCGTGGCGGGTCCAGCGAAACGGCGATCATGGGCAATCCCTCCGATAGCGGTGCAATGGGCGAAACCCGGCGCAGACCGCGCCATCCGATGTCTTATTGATGCTTGCGGCCGCTCATTCCGCCTGACTTGCTCGCTATGCCGGGCGGAACGGCTCGCCGGCATTCGTCTAGCGTAGATTTACGGCCGAATCGTCGGCTTCGTCGCTGAAACCGTCATCCCGGTCGCGCCGGTTCAACTTCGTCGACCCGTGCGCGACCATCATCGCATCGGGGAAGTCTGCCCGCCGCTCCGGGCCTAGCGCGGTCCTGCGGCAACGAACGCGCCGCTGGATAGGAAGAAACCAATGACCGCCGATGCATTTCGGACCGCCACCACCTGGGTCGCTGCGCTTTTCGTCAGCTCGCTTCTGGTGCTCGCGATGACGTCGACGTCCGTCCTGGTCTAGAGCATCGGACTCCAAAAGTGAATCGCGTGGGATTCCCTTGCGGGCTGGTTTGTGATTCACCGTGTTTGGAGGTGGATCATGGGCAAGCCATATTCGGGGGATCTTCGCGAGCGCATTT
>Ga0187894_10001688_pt1 | contig 27742 bp, 24 predicted proteins | sample GBC1701081metaG_FD_136650 | JGI IMG/M metagenome (GOLD analysis project Ga0187894, IMG submission 136650) | White microbial mat communities from a lava cave in the Kipuka Kanohina Cave System on the Island of Hawaii, USA - GBC170108-1 metaG ... | reverse complement strand
GTAGTAGTCTTTCTCATCCTGTGACCCAGGGTTGTACCAACCCTGGGCTGAAATTAGTAAACGCCTTTGGCGTTCAAATTAGGACATCACTACCCAAAACTTGTCGACATTACCTGCCTGCCCGGGTAAAACCTTCTCTGTTATTTACCTCCCAGGCTCGGTGTCATTCGCCCACGCACTACGTTAGTTACTTTGTTCCTTAACCAACAAGGAGTCACTCATGTCTCGTTTGATTGGTCCTATAAGACTTCGCCTCTTAGTCTTAACCTCTCTGATTATCGTCGCTGCCTACACAGCTATGCCTCAGCCGGTAGCGAGCGCCTGCATCACGTGCGTTCCACTTACCGGAGGCCTATCTGTTGGTTGTGATCCGATTTTCACCTCGTTTTGAAACGAGGCGTATTTCGTGACTGGCGATGCCTGTAGTGACGTGGCCCTTCCGGGAGATCGCCCGGGAGTCATGATCACATCAATCACGTTATCGTTCACCGACACCGGAGAGATTACGACTCCCGACCCGCCTTCTCTCGTTGCTTCCGGAAACAGGCTCACGTCCACAAGAATCCGGCCCTCGATTCTCTTGACACCTTTTGCCGCAACCTGTTTTGCAAGCTCACGAATCACCTGCAACGGATCACCCGGAACAAGCTGCGCCTCCAGAATCTGTCCATACGAATGATCTTTCATTTTCGAACGCGAGGGTATCCGCCGAGCGCACCCGGTTTGAAAGATTCGTGCCTGAGTGCAAACAAGCGCCAGCATGTAAGCGGCGACAAACACAATTATTCTCAGCTTCATGTTTATCCTTTGAACTTGTGACTCGAGAAAACTCGTCGGAGAGAATTCAAAGTCTAGTGTCGTTTCTACGGAGGGCTTGAACAAAAGGTTGCGAAGAGTGTCGACGATTGTCTTCGAGTCAGCGTTTCAATAGGTCTGAGAGCGTTTCTTTACGATCATATTTAACGAGCTTTGGCGAATAGTGCTCTTCTCTGTGGGCTCTGTGTCTCGGTGGTTGTTTTTTCCGCAAGCATTATTGAACCACCGCGGAAGCTCCAAACACCCCAAAGAGAACGAAGCGGTTCGAGTTAAATCGCTGCGAGGCTCTGCCGCTTCGTTTCGAGGGGCGGGGGGTGAGGAAATGTACAAAGAGAAGTCACCTGGCCTCCTAAAGAAGCACGTTTCTGCTTTGTTTGACTTAAACGCGTAATCCGTTGGGACATTCCCTCAGTTATTTTCAAGTGTTAGAATCGGGGCCATTTGGGCACCTTGCAATAGCCCACTCACGCACTCTCGATATGATTTCTCCTGGCAGAAAGAGATAACGCGAATGGCGACGCGCTCGTCCGATGGCATCACACAACTGCTCGAAAGATGGGGCAATGGTGAGGAAGCAGCCCGTGACGAGCTAATGTCGCTGGTTTATGACGAACTTCACCGGCTGGCCGTCATCTATCTTCGCCGGGAACGACGGGAGCACACACTTCAACCCACGGCCTTAGTAAATGAGCTTTTTCTGAAGTTTTCCGAGCAGCACAGCATGAGCTGGCAAAACAGGGCGCAGTTTTTTGGCGTTGCCGCGCAACTCATGCGACGCATACTCGTTGACTATGCGCGAGCCCATCACGCCTCCAAGCGTGGCGGTGATCGTTACTGCGTGTCACTCAGAAACATCGCTGCTTTTGGCGCGCAGCCTGACACCGATCTGCTCGCGCTGCACAATGTTTTGAACGGACTCGAGCAGTTCGACCCGGATCAAGCACGACTCGTCGAATTGCGGTTTTTTGGCGGCCTGACCATCAAAGAAACTGCGGAAGTGATGGGCACTTCACACGCGACAGTCGAGCGCGAATGGAAACTCGCCAAAGCCTATCTGAAACGAGAGCTAACAAAAACGAAGGGCCCTTCTTGAGGGACTTAGACGACAGATCTCGCGTTATAGTCATCGACATGCAACTACAACCTCAAGAATCGACATGATCACCCATGATAGATGGCAACGAATAAAAGAAATATTTCACTCTGCTCAGGACCGCACCCCTGACGAGCGCCCAGGTTTTCTGAATGAAGTTTGCGGAGACGACGCGTCAATCCGGGAAGAGGTGGAAGCCTTACTCGTCGCTGACGCCGAAAACGAAAACTTTTTAACTTCTCCCGCATTCGAATTTGCTGCTGGCATGCTCGCTAGTGAGGCAGCCGAATTTGCCACCGGTGAAAGAGTAGGGCGTTACGAGATACTCTGCTCGCTGGGCGCTGGTGGAATGGGCCAGATCTATCTCGCACGCGACGCGCAGTTAGGCCGTAACATCGCACTAAAACTGATCTCGCAGGAATTCGCCACCGATCCTCGCCGCGTGCTTCGTTTTGAACAGGAAGCGCGCGCCGCCTCGGCTCTCAATCACCCTAACGTGTGCGTGATCCATGAGATAGGAATCACCGACGAGGGCCGTCACTTCATCGCGATGGAATACATCCAGGGGGCGACACTTCGCGATCATCTTGCTAATGGTCCACTCAAACCTCTTGAAGCCTTACAAATCACCATTCAGGTTGGAACTGCACTCGCGAGCGCACACGCTGTGGGCATTGTTCATCGCGATATCAAACCTGAAAACATCATGTTGCGCCCCGATGGCTATGTAAAGGTCGTGGACTTCGGCCTCGCGAAGCTCACGGAAGGACTGCAGGAAAAACTGCCGCCTGGTGAAGCGCAAACAGTAGTGCGAACCGAGCCCCGAACGCTGATGGGTACGGTCAAGTACATGTCTCCGGAACAACTGCGCGAAGTCCCGGTAGACGAGCGAACCGACATCTGGAGTCTCGGCGTCGTGCTTTACGAGATGCTGACCGGGTCCACGCCCTTCGAAGCCCGATCGCGTAATGATTCAGTCGCATTGATTCTCAAAACAGAACCGGCGCAACTCACATTTTCTGAAAACGTACCGTTCCGGTATCGCGAAATCGTAAAAAAGGCACTGGAAAAGGACTCCGACGCAAGGTACCAAACAACATCAAAGCTCATTTCTGACTTGAGCAGTTTAAAACGTGAGCTGGAGCGCAAGGCTGAAGGTGATTCAGTTTCAGATGCGGGCATTAAGTCGTCGCCGTTTCTGTACACACCAGTTTCCGGCAAACAAGATGGCGGGCACGTTCGCTTTGGCTCAGAGATACTCACCCGACTCAAGACGCAAGCGCTCTTAACTGCTGATTCCCTGTTTGATGAGATTCGAACCCACAAGAAAGCAGCACTTTTCGCCGGCATCAGCAGCGTCCTCTTTTTGGTTGTGTTCCTTTCGAACTTAAACAGTTTGATTAACCGGCCCGTCAACCCGGTCAACACAGCCCAACAAACAACCGGGATCTTTTCCGCGCCAACAATAAAACCGCTGACGAACGACGGAACATCTGTTTGCGCAGCAATTTCTCCTGATGGCAGATGGGTGGCCCGTGCCGAAGAACAAAAAGGTAAGCAACAACTGATCGTAACGAACATTGCAAATGCCTCTTCGACTTCCGCTGTTCCCGCAGACGATGTGAAATATGCGGGTATCACATTTTCGCCCGACAGCAACTACATCTACTTCACGCGTAAAGAGAAGAACGGCCCCGCCAGTCTCTATCGGCTCGCCTGGCCTGGCTCTATCCCGATTAAACTAAAAACCGGTGTCGATAGTCCGATTACCTTTTCTCCCCAGGGCGATCGTTTTGCCTTCGTCCGACAGAACGCAGCAACGCTAGGTGAATACTTGTTAATGCTGTCGGATATAGATGGCTCCAACGAGCAAGTGCTCGCTCGCCGAAAAGACGGTGAAAGATTCTCAACTTATGGTCCCGCCTGGTCGCCTGACGGCAATCTGGTCGTCTGTCCTGCCGGTCTTTGGAGCGACACCGGCTATCGCATGAAGCTGGTTGGCTTTGATGTGAAAAACGGGAGCGAGCAACTCGTCGGACAGCACTCGTGGCTCACAGTCTTTCAAGTGGCCTGGCAAGACAGGACCAGCCTCATCGTCAACGTTCGGGAAAGCGATGCGTCACCGTACCAGTTATGGCGGATCCGATTTCCCGATGGAGCGGCGCAGAAACTAACTAACGATCTCGAGAATTACTCAGGAGTCAGCGTAGCTGGCGGCAACATCGTAACTGTACGATCAAGTCAGCAGTGGCAGATCTGGGTTGCGAATATTGACGATTCTCAGAAAGCGATCGACATCGCCTCGGGAACCGGTATCAAGTATGGCCTTGATTGGACCAGCAGGGGAAAGATAGTGTTCTCATCGCTGGCCCCGGATAGACTAAACATCTCGCGCATCGATCCTGACGGTTCTAATCGGGTCCAACTTACGACCAACGCAGACAACTACCTGCCGGCGGCCTCAGCCGATGGCCGTTACATCGTCTTCTCATCCAACCTTAAGGGTCGTTTTAATATCTGGCGTATGAGCGCTGACGACGGCAGCGAGCTAACGCAACTGACCTCTAGCGACGGCAACTATTGGCCTTCTTGTTCGCCTGATAATCAGTGGGTTGCCTATGATAATGTCACCGGTCCGTTAGTGATTCTTTGGAAAGTCCCGATGAACGGCGGCGAACCGATAAAAGTGGGTGAGCGCTATCGTATGCCGGTATTCTCACCCGATAGTCAATTCATCGCGGCTCGCTATAACCTCGACTCCAACTCTGATGATGTGGCCATCTTTCCGGCTCAGGGTGGCCAGCCATTGAGGCACTTTAAGGTTCCGATTCAGGAGTGGCAACGCCCTCACTGGCTCCCAAACGGCCGCGAACTTAGTTACATAGACAATGAAGATGGATACTCAAACATCTGGACTTACAATCTAGACACGAGAGTGAGGAAACAGGTGACGCATTTCAACAGCGATCGGATCTACGCATACGCCTGGTCACCCGACTACAAGCAAATAGCTTGTCAGCGTGGAACGAACAACAGTAACGTGACAATAATTAGCGAACAATGAAGTTCTACTGCACGTTTGTCGATGCCGTCACAGGTTTGCGCAGATCCATCGCTCATTGCTTCATACTAGCTAAGACGTAGACCGCTAGTTCCGCCGCCACCGCCGCCGGCGCAGCCCGGGGGAAATGGACCCGCAATATCCTTGGTAGCTTCGGCAACCTCGTCTATTGCATTGTCCAGTGCCCTCAAGTCGACTTGACCGCAGGCAGCCAATTTCGCCACCGCGGTACTCAATTGCTTGAGGGCCTCTACGATCTTCTCGTCGGCCACCGTAATCAGGTAGTTGATCTCTTGTTGTCCGCGGTTAATTGCTTGCTGACTGAAATCTTCAAGAGCGTACTTTCTTTGAGGGTAAGTAGGTTGAGTTTCTTCTGACAAGCCATTGCTCCTTGGAATAGGACCGTTTGGGGATGGGGACTGAGTAAATTGAGTAGACATTACAAACCTCCTGCCGGCGGGGCCGGCACTAAATGGTGAGTTGTTCAGATCCGTGCTTAAGGGAATGCCGCTGAGTTTAAGCGCAGACTTGAACCTGAAATAAAGGGCCCGGACAGGCTTCGTGTTTTGTTAACAGTAGCAGGAAACTGTTACGACACTGACAACTATCCACAAAGCCTGGTCCAGAATCCTCTGGGCAAGTGTTCCCTGCTTGTCGTTAACGCGAAAAGCGCTCGCAGACTCCCTCAGTGATGATCTCAAGAAAGTAACAAGAACCCGAGCGTGAGGTCTCGGACGTCTGGACTAGAGGTCCACTTGGCGCACGTAAATGCAGCGATTTATTGAAACCTGATTATTGAGAGGAATTGAGTGAGCGTCAGGCGTCAGGCGCGCCGGAAACGTGAGGGGGTTGAGCTGCGGCATAGGAGCCCATCAGTTGTCTTCTTTTAAGGCCGCAGCCACTTCCATCGCCTTGCTCTCATCCCACTTGCCAACCCAGGCACGTTCTACCTTTCCGTCTTCATCTATTAGTAACGTCGTGGGTGTTGCCGTCAGCTTGTAACTCCCGAGTGATTCACTGTCGAAGAATATGACCGGTAACGGCGTCCTCGTCTTAAAGTAGCCTGCGCCTTCAGCGTGTTCAGTTACCAGGCGTCGATCCTCTCTATCACTTACAACGCCTATGACCGTGAAATGATCTTTGTCGACGTTGTCCAGCAAGTCGCGCCAGAGCGGTGATTGCTGTTGGCAGTAGGGGCAAGTCGGCGAGAAGAAAAGAAGTAAACGATGCCGGCCATCCTTCTTGTAATCCAGTTGGTAAGGCCGGCCGTCCAGGTCAGTACCGGTAACAGCCGCCACGACATCTCCGGGTCTCAAAACGTTGGTCGTTAGGTCGAGCGTTCTTCCACCCGCAGCTAATTGCCGGCGCAAATCAAGATTCTGCCTGATGAGTAACACGTTTATGAGGCCCAGGATCAGGATCAACCCGGCAGGCAGCCACGTTTGCAACGAGGTTCGTCGTTCACTCATTTAAGCCCAGCAGAATTCCGATCAAAGCAAACGTTCTCAAATCACGTTTCTGTAGTTTCTCTACCAGCGCAAGCGCGCTGTTTTCATCCTGTTTCGTGAGTCCGTTGAAGCCTTTGGTCAGTTCATGACCCGAATTGTCGAGACGGAGGACGTAATCCTGGTAAACCGTTTTGTCACGAGCGCCGTCTTCCGGTCTTGTGAGGTTATTGAGGGCGTTGATTCCCGAGAGTAACAGTTCCGCCTTCTTCGATGAGTCAACTTGATCGCACGTGAGGCTCAGAAGGAAGAACGCTTTGGCTTTCTGTGCGTCGTCTGGTGCGGACGCCGCCACTTTCGACGCTTCAGTCAGAAGTCGCTGGGCTTCGGTCTTGTCATCTGCTGTCGCAAAGGAGCGCATTATCAGGTGCAGCGCTTCAACTCTTGTAAGTGATGAACCGACGCGCGCCGCAGCTTTTTCAGCCTGTTCAGTACGTTTGTCAGCAAGAACAACTCTCACAAAGCTCTTCAAGATCTGATCCATCGAGCGTTGCCACGAACCGGGGTCTGCTACCGGAACGCTGACGTCGATCTTGCCGAGAACATCCAGACAAAGATCAAACCGTTTCTTCTCCAGCGCCAGTTGAGCGGCTTGCAGCAGCAACTCATTACGTTCAGTTTTGGACTTTGTTGCTTCAGCCTCGGAAATCAAATCTTCGACCGGACTCGCGCTCTCTTTTAGCCGCTTGATGCGAGCCTCGATGGCCTGTTGTCTCTCACTAAGAACCGCACGCATGGCGACGTGCTGGTTAAGTGCCTGGTCATACAACTCGGGGAGTGAGCGTTGAACGAAGGGCAATATCTCCGTTAGTAAGTCGTAGGCCATCTGCGAGGCTGGTTCAGCGACGAAATTTGCCGGCTGAGTGCGAGTAACAACCATCGTCAAAAAACGATTTCTCAAGACGCCGGATATTTGAGGCCGGAGGTAGACACTGCTTACCCAGAAGAGAGTCTCAAAAGAGATTTGTCCTTGTTCCGCGCGCGCGACGATCTCCGATGCTAATGGTTCAAACTCCTTAGACCTGCGTTTCATCAATTCATCGAGCCAAAAGTAAAGTCCGTTCAAGGCGCCCTGTTCTTCCAATTCTTGCCGTATCAGTTTTGCCGCAAGGGCGTCTCCGTGTTCTAACTCGAAGAGGGAGCGAATGCGCTGAGATGAGTCAATATTCGCATTCGCCTTGATTGCTTTCTCGAACTCTTCGGTTAGGTTGGGTCGATGTTTTTGAATCCAGCTTCCTAAATTGCTTGACAAATAACTCAGCATAAAAGGAGCAATCTCTCCGCCGTGATCGCGAAGATCTTCTAATCCATCTCGCGCTATCTGAGTGGCGAGGATTTGTTTTTCAGCCGAAGGGACTTTCTCATTCGTGAGGTACGTTAAGATTTGGGTGCGCGCCGAAAGTCGCAGTCCGGCTTCCTCCATTCTCTTTATACTCTCAACAGTGCGAGTAAAAACATGTTCTCGAAGCACGCGCAGTTGGTTCTCACGAACCTCGTCGCCTCGCGATTGAGATACTTTGGCAGCTGATTCTCCCGCTCTATTGGTCTGTAGGGATGTCGTAACGGACTTATTACCGGTCTGTGCGGGAGCGACAGACACCACGAGGAGTAGTCCGAGGCACAGCGGAGGTGCGTGCTTGAAAATCATCTGATTGCTTACGCCTGCAAGTTGATGCCGGGTGGTCTCTGGTTTACTGGATTATGAGTTCTTCGTCGCCTTTTCTGGCGCAGTTTTGACTATATTTCACTCCGTTAATGGTCCAAGTACAGCCAAGATTGTCCGTGCACTGACAGCTAGTAGCTCCTGTCGGGATGACAACGCTTTCGCCGAATTCACAACGAGCGCTGCCAGTGCAGGCATACACGGTTCTCGGCGGAGTCAGTAAGAGAATGATTCCAGCCAAAACCAGTGAGAGAGCCGCAGCGTAAAGTGAGTAGATTCGCCTCATGGGTGTACTCCTGATATTGAGAAGTTGGTTGAGTAGCCGTCGAGGGCGGCGGCACTTTAGGGTTTTGAGCTTCGGCGCACTAAATGGGAGGAACGCGCACCGGTTGAGTAATTTCAGGCGAACAATAGACCTTTAAGAAATCTCTGTCAATTAAGGAAAAACCTGAGTCAACATCAGACGGTGGTCGATGCGCAGGCCGTAAAGTCTCAGTGCTGCATTTGAAAGCAAATCTTTCCCAGCGTCGCGAAGAAAGCTCTGGACCCTTTCGCCGCACAACATACCCCGGCATGTCGTGCATACGCCACCGCGCTTCATGCAAACGCAGAAACGCTTCAAACAGTTCGGCAAAGTTACCTTCGTCCGCGCATTCAATCTTTACCTCGCCTAAGCTCGCCAGCTTGCGCCGGTAATAATTCAATTTGTACCAGCGACTCTTGCAGAGATGCGCAAAAACCGCCGTTGCGCAGTCACGACCAGCACCGTCGTCGACGAGAAAGTCCTGCAACTCGAGGCCACTCGAGAGAATCACTGGACGCTCAATGAAGTTTCCAGCTCGCGCACGTTGCCGGGCCACGGATAAGCGCAAAGCGCGTCAACCGTGGTTTTCGGAATCTTGTCGATCCGTTTGTTCCGCATTATTCACCTCGAGCAACAACCGTAGACGGTCGCGCTCCTGGGAGAGTTGTTGCTGAGCAGCCGAGGGAAGCATTGCGCGCAAGATTAGCGTATAGTACGCAGTTCGCGAAAGCTGGTTAATCCACAGATTTCACAGATTGACATGGAAACCACAGTGAAACACCTGACAACGGAAGAGCTCGAAGCGGCGCTGGACCACCTGCGCGGCGCGCCGAAGGATGAAGGCGTGGTCGAATTGATCGTGCGGCGGCCGCAAATAGACGAGCGCGAAGTTCTCGATGAAGCCGAACTCGATCCGCTCCAGGGTTTGATCGGCGATAACTGGATCTCTCGCGGCAGTCGCAGGACCCCGGAAGGTAGCCCACATCCGGAGATGCAGATCAACATCATGAACTCACGCGTTGCCGCGCTGGTCGCCCAGGAAAAGGAACGCTGGAGTCTCGCCGGCGATCAACTCTACATCGACATGGATCTCAGCACGGAAAATTTGCCCGCCGGAACACGCCTCGCCATCGGTTCGGCAGTCGTGGAAGTGAGTCCCTTGCCGCACACCGGTTGCCACAAGTTTGTTTCCCGCTTCGGTGAGGAGGCGATGAAGTTTGTGAACTCAGGAGTAGGTAAAGAACTCTGCCTGCGCGGCATCAACGCGAAGGTGGTCCAAGCCGGCGTTGTCCGGCTCGGATCCACTGCGAAGAAGGTTTAGCCACGTCAATTCACGCGGCTTGCCGCCTGGAGTGACGCCCTTCGGCAAACTCCTCAATCATCTTCTTATTAAAAGCTGGTATATCCTGCGGCTTGCGGCTCGTGATAAGCCCGTTATCAACCACTACCGCGCGATCAACCCAACGGGCGCCCGCATTCATTAGATCACTCTTCAAAGACGGCCAGGACGTGATGTTCTTGTCTTTGATCACTTCTGTTTCGATCAGCAACCACGGCGCATGACAGATCGCCGCCACCGGTTTTCCCGTCGCGAAAAATCCGTCCACAAACTCGACCGCCCTGGTCGACATCCGCAGTTGATCCGGATTTCGCACGCCGCCCGGTAACAGCAACGCGTCGTAATCATCAGACCGCGCCAGTTTCAAAGGCATGTCTACCGGAAAGCGATCTGCCTTCTCGTCGTGATTCCAGCCCTGCACTTCACCCTCGGCCGGTGAAACGATCTCGGTCTCTGCTCCGGCAGCTTCCAACGCTTCCTTTGGACCAGTCAATTCAACCTGTTCGAAACCATCGGCCACTAAAATAGCGATTTTCTGACCTTTTAAACTATTCCCCATGAGTTCCCCTCCATGCTCGCAAAGAATTCACAAACCTCCGTTGCAACAAAGGTGCCGTCAGGAAATTGCGGAGAGGTCGCGGTAAAGTGCGGTCGCGAACGTAATGAAGTCCGACACCCCTGTTCGAACTCGCTACTCAACTGTAGGACAGGCATTCTTGCCTGTCGCTGTTCGCCGGAGGTAGGACAGGCAGGAATGCCTGTCCTACACGACCTTGCGTTTCCAGCGGCCCTGCCGGAAAACGGCACCACTGACGACCGCAAGCGTGGAAAACGCGATCGTGATCGCGATAAACACCCCACGCGGCCCCAGACCGAGAACCACGCTCAGCACGTAAGCGAGCGGAATCTCCCAAAGCCAGAAAACAAAGAGGTTGATAATGGTCGGCGTCCACGTATCGCCCGCGCCGTTGAACGACTGTCCCAGCACCATGCCGTAGGCGTAAAACAGAAAACCATAAGCGACGATCCTTAAACAGTCGACTCCATATTGCGCTACGTTCGGATCGGACGTGTAGAACCAGATGATCTGCGGCGCAAAAAGAATAAACAGTATCCCGACGATGCCGAGGAAGATCATGTTATAGAAGCCGGCCTTCCAAACTGCGCGTTCACCGCGTTCGGGATTTCCCGCGCCGAGCGCCTGACCCACCATCGTCGCGGCGGCGTTGGCCATGCCCCACGACGGCAACAGCGCAAACAGAATCACGCGAATGCCAAACGTGTAACCGGCGACGGCGTTGCTGCCAAAACTGGAGATGATCCGCACCAGGCCAATCCAGCTCGCCATGCCAATGAACACCTGAAACGTTCCCGTGCCGGACAAGCGCAGGAGCCGCATCATGATCGACGGCTCGATCCGCAAATGCCGCCGTTGCACGTCGAAGCGTCCGCCCGGTCGCACGAGACGACTCAGCGCAAAGAGTGCACCGGTGCCGCGCCCGATATTCGTCGCAATCGCAGCGCCCACAATGCCAAGTTTTGGAAACGGCCCAAGACCAAAGATCAAACACGGGCCAAGGATGATGTTGATCCAGTTCGCGAGCCACAACGTGCGCATCGCGATCGCCGCATCGCCCGCGCCGCGAAAGATCGCGTTGACCATGAAAAGCACAACGACAGTCGCGTTTCCGGCAAGCATGACGCGCGTGAACGCGGAACCATGCTCGATCACCCATGGCGAACCACCCATGGTCGCCAATAGCCTGGGCGCCAGCGGCGTTGCAATCACAGCGATCAGTATCGACACAATCAGAGCGAGGGCGATCGCCTGCACCGCGGCACGTGCCGCGCCGTCGGGATTTTGTTCGCCGATGCGCCGCGCAATCATGGCCATCGCGCCGATGCTCAGGCCGATCGCCAGCGCGTAAATCAAAGTGAGTAGAGATTCAGTTAGGCCAACTGTGGCGGCGGCATCGGTCCCGAGATGTGAGACCCAGAAGATATCGACGACGGCGAAGACGCTCTCCATGAGCATCTCGAGCACCATCGGAATGGCGAGCAGAAGAATCGATCTTCCGATTGGACCAGTGGTGTAACTGCGATGCGATCCGCGAATCGACTCTTTGATAGCGGACCAAAGGCTTTGTTGGTCTTCCACCGGAGCGGTGACGGAGGAATCATGCGCGTCCAAAATCATCCTCAAGACGAACGATGTCGTCTTCGCCAAGATAATTACCGCGTTGCACTTCGATGAAGATCAGATCGTCCGTGCCGGGGTTTTCCACGCGGTGGGCAGCGCCGACGGGGATATCGATCGCCTCGCCATTGCGAACTGTGATCTCGCGGCCGTCGAGAGTTACCTTCGCCGTGCCGGCAACCACGACCCAGTGTTCCGCTCGTTGCGCGTGTTTCTGGTAACTCAAACGCTTTCCGGGCAATACCTCGATCCGTTTGACCTTGAAAGTCGGTGCTTCTTCCAGGACGGTGTAGGTGCCCCACGGCCGTCGATCAAATTCTCTCACTTGTCTTGATCCTCCGGGGCGCCATTTAACCACAAAAAAGCCATCCACAGATTACGCAGAGTAAAATCTGGGCAATCTGTGGATGGCGTCCTTTGTTCTAATTCAGGTTACGAGCCGGGCCGCAACGTCACAAAAACAACTGCGTTGCGTCGTTTGACCAGCACGAGCGCCGGACGACTGCCGGACTGCTGAATCGCACTGCTGAACTCCGCAAACGTTCGGACCGGTTGGCGATTGACCTCCTGGATCAGATCGCCCACCCGGATTCCCGCAGTCGCCGCGCTGCCCGAAGGATCGACTTGCGTAACCAGCAGACCCTGATCGTCAGCTTCGAGCCCGTAGCGAGAAGCAGTTTCCGCTGTCAGCGGTTGCAACCTGAGTCCAAAACGCGAATTGTTAACACCTGGACCACCGCCATTGCTGCTGCTTTCTTCCGTTTCCGGACGCTGCCTATCCGGCAACTCCGCCAGCGCAACCTGTATGTTCTGATCCCGGCCGTTGCGAGATACTGTCACGGTCGCAGTCGAACCGGGCTTCATGCTCGCAATCTGATTGCGCAGACTGTTGTTGTCGATGACGGGCTGATTGTTGATGGCCGTCACCACGTCGCCACGCTTGATTCCGGCTCGGTCCGCAGGACCACCAGCCGTTACTGAGGTAACGATCGCGCCGCGCGCTGCCGGCAGATTCAAACTGCTGGCGAGATCCGCGTCGACCGACTGAATCGTCACGCCCAGCATGCCCCGGCTAACCTTCCCGTTCTTCAGCAACTGGTCCATCACCGCTTTCGCCATGTTTGAAGGAATGGCGAAACCGATGCCGATGTTGCCGCCGGACGGTGAAAGAATCTGCGAGTTGATGCCGATCAGTTCACCAGTTGTGTTAACGAGGGCGCCACCGGAGTTTCCGCGATTGATCGCCGCGTCCGTCTGAAGAAAGTCTTCAAAACTGCCGTCGCTCAATCCGGTGCTCCGGCCCTTTGCACTGACGATACCGGAGGTGACTGTCTGTCCGATACCCATCGGATTGCCGAGAGCCAGGACCGGATCGCCGACGCGTACTTTGTCCGAATCACCCAGCGAAAGTGTCGGCAGGTCTTTCGCGTCGATCTTCAACACCGCGAGGTCGCTCGGCGGGTCCGAGCCGACCAGCTTCGCCGTGAAGTTACGGTTGTCTGTCAGTTCAACCCTGATCTCAAGCGCGCCGTCAACGACGTGATGGTTTGTCAGGATGTAACCGTCAGGACTGACGATCACGCCCGAACCAACACCCTGCACGGGGCGCTGGGGCTGCTGAAGTTGGGGAAGCCGATCCCCGAAGAACTCGCGAAACTGGGGATCATCCATGAAGGGAAACTGTTGCGCCGTTCGCGCACGCTCTGTCGACCTGATAGTAACGACGGCCGGTGAGACCCGGCTCACCAAATCGGCGTACGAAGTCTGAAGGCCCGCCACACCGTTGCTCGACGCAACCGGCGGCGCTGGGTCGGCCGGACTGAGACTCAACGCCCGGCTCTGACCACTGCATGAAGCAAACGAAACTACCACCAATGCCAGGCTCAAAAGAAGGTTCACACGGGGGCTGGCGCCCCGGAAACGTCCGCTATTATTCATTTCTCTCTCTTTCTGAAGTTCATGCCGATTATTTATTAATGTAGAGTTTTGATTCACTCGCACCCTTTTCGGTTTACCGCAGGTTTGGGAGGGTTTGCGGTTGCCTGCGTGTGTTATACTCCGCCGCGGCAAACCCTAGTAATAACCTTAGTAATAACCCTGAGAAGCCGCAATGTTCCCCTGATTTTCCACCCATACGCGGCGCCAATTCGAGGTACAGATGCAGGGGGTAAAGATCTCAAACGGGCGCGAGGATAATTCCGTTCTCATCGTCAACGACGAGCCCGATCAATTGCGGCTGATGCGAACTCTGCTCAACAAGGCAGGGTATACCGTGCTTACCGCTGAAGACGGTGTCGAAGGTTTCGCCCTGGCGAAACGTGAGCGCCCGGACCTGGTCATCAGCGACGTTTCGATGCCGGAGATGAACGGGCTGGACCTCTGCCGCCACGTGCGTGCCGACAGTGAACTTAAAACCGTTCCGATCCTGCTGATCAGTGCGCATCAGAAAGACACCGAGACCGTCGTCGCCGGGTTGCGCGCCGGCGCCGACGATTACCTCGAAATTCCCTGCGACTCCACGCGGCTAATCGCAAAGGTTTCGCGCCTGCTCGAACGCTCGCGTCTCGAAGCCAGTTACCGCGACCTTGTCGAACAGGCTAGCGACGTGATCTTTACACAGGATCTCACCGGCCATCTGACCAGCATCAATCTCGCCGGCGAGAAGTTCCTGGGCCGCAAGCAGGAAGAGATTCTCGGCAACTCCTTCTTCACGCTTTTTGGCATGATCCCGGAAAACAACGGTTTTGCGGGCAGTCTTCGGGAAGCGCGCGAAGTGCGTCATCAATTCCTCGCTCATTCGGCTTCCGGTGAGGACTGCTGGCTCGACCTCATCTTGTCGCCGATCAAGAAACTCGACGAGACCATCGGCTTTCGCGGGCTCGCACGCGACATCACCGAACGAAAGCACTTTGAAGAAGCATTGCGCGACTCCGAAGAGCGTTACCGGCTGCTGTTTGAATCCACTCCGCAACCGATCTGGGTTTATAACGAGGAAACGCTCCGATTTTTAGCCGTGAATGAGGCGGCAACTCGCACTTATGGTTATTCCCGCGATGAATTCCTCTCGATGACCATCAACGATCTTCGGCCGCAGGAAGATATTCCGACGCTGATGATTAAAAACGCCAACGACCCGGACGAGTTGGTGATTTCCAGTCCCTGGCGTCACCAGACGCGGGAGAAAAAGACTATCTACGTCGAGATGAGCTCGCATCCGGTCGTGTTTGACGGCAAAAACAGCAAGCTCGTGATCGTCAACGACGTCACCGAACGAAAGCTACTCGACGAAAAGCAGCAACGGTTGCACACGTCGCTACAACAGTCTGCGGCAGAGTGGCGGCAAACCTTCAACGCGATGGAATTTCCGGTGCTGATCGTCGACCTGGCAGGCGCCATCAAACGTTCGAATCTGGCTGCCGAACAGATCGCGGGCATTGCGGCAGAAGAGCTTCTGGGCCAGCCGGTGGGTGAACTCGGCGACGATCAACCCTGGAAAAAGGCCGCCGAGTTGATCGAAAGATTTCGCGACAATCCCGCACCCGTTTCCGAAGAGGTAAAAGACGGCGTTAGTGGAAAAACGTGGGCCATAACACTTTATCAAATCAACGAATTTGGCTCTGTGGGTGAGCGCGTGATCCTTATCGCGCAGGACATCAGCAAGCGTGCTGACCTCGAGCAGTCGTTGCGGCAAAGCGAGATGATGTCGTTGCTGGGTTCGCTGGTCGCCGGCGTGGCCCACGAAGTCAGAAACCCGCTGTTTGGCATCTCGTCGATTCTCGACGCGTTTGAAACCAGATTCAGTGACCGCACTGAATATCTGCGTTATACAAACGTGCTGCGCGACGAAGTGGGACGCCTGACAGTGCTGATGGAAGAACTGTTGGAATACGGCAAACCGTTCCGTGGTGAGCTCTTCCTGGTTCCGATCGACGAGATGATTGCCCGGTCAATTCGCTCGTGTCTGCCGGCAGCGGACGTCGCTCAAGTGACACTGGAAAGCGACGTGGCGGATTCCCTGCCAAAAATCCGCATCGATCGGCGGCGGTTGTCGAAAGTTTTTGTAAACTTGATTGAGAATGCGATTCAGCATTCGCCACGGGGCAAGGTCGTCACAGTTGAAGCGCGCCGCGTGAATGACGGAGGCCACGATTGGGTCCAATGCGCGATTAAAGACTCAGGATCCGGCATTCTGGAGCAGGACATTCCCAAGATCTTCGAGCCCTTCTTTTCAAAACGACGCGGCGGGACCGGATTGGGTCTGGCTATCGCCCACCGCATCATGCAGGAACACGGAGGCAAATTGATCGCAGCGAATAACCCGAACGGCGGAGCTTGTATGATCGCGCGCTTTCCAACACCCACGGAGGAAGACAGTTAAACATGTCCAGGAACAAGGTTTTGGTCGTCGACGATGAGTCGGGGGTCAGATTTGGCATTCGTGACTTTCTCGAGCAGCACGGATACGAAATCGAAGAGGCGGAGAGTTGCCAGGACGCCCAGCACATCTTTCGCACGTCCAGACCGGACATCGTCATCGCCGACTACATGCTTCCCGATGGGACGGCGCTCGACCTGCTGCCACGCCTGAAAGAGATCGACTCCGGTATTCCGTTGCTCGTCCTGACGGCGCATGGCTCGATCGACCTGGCGGTGCGCGCGATTAAAGAAGGCGCGGAACAATTCCTGACCAAGCCCCTGGAATTACCGACACTACTCGTAATCCTTCAGCGTTTACTCCAAAAACAGCGCAACCATCACAAGCAACTGGCCAGTAAGTCTCGACAAGTGCGCCAGGCGATTGACCCGTTTATTGGAACGAGCAACGCGATCCGCGCGCTGAAAGAGCAAGCGCGGAAGATCTTGTCGACCGAAAGCCCGGTGCTAATTTTGGGCGAGACCGGAACCGGCAAGGGCGTACTCGCACGCTGGCTGCACGACAATAGCCCGCGCGCCGAAGAAGCATTCGTGGATCTGAATTGCGCCGGACTCTCGCGCGAGTTGCTCGAAACCGAACTCTTCGGCCACGAGAAAGGCGCGTTCACGAGCGCCACGGCGTCAAAACAGGGTCTCTTTGAGGTGGCCCATCGCGGCACGATCTTCCTCGACGAAGTCGGCGACGTTGACCTGCAAATCCAACCAAAGCTTTTGAAGGTGCTCGAAGAAAAACGTTTTCGCCGTGTGGGCGACGTGCGCGATCGCCAGGTCGACGTGCGGCTCATCGCGGCGACACATCAGGATATGGGCCAACTGGTACGCGAGAAACGTTTCCGCGACGACCTGTATTTTCGGATCAGCACCATCCCGCTTTCGTTTCCGGCTTTGCGAGAAAGAGTCGAAGACATTCCGACAATGGCCCAATATCTTCTCGACAAAGTTTCTGCGGACCTCGGCCGCGGCGAACTCCATCTTGACGAGAACTCCATTCAAGCTCTTAAAGCCTATTCATGGCCCGGTAACATCCGCGAACTCCGTAACGTTATCGAACGTGCGGTTCTGTTGAGTGATCAAAAAACGATCACCATCAACGACCTGCACTTCGACGGTCACACGCAGATCGGTTCTCCATTGCTCGACTCTCGACTCACGCTTCTCGAACTCGAAAAGCAGCACATCGAGCGGGTCCTTCAGGAGGAACGAGGCCGTGTTGAGAAAGCCGCAAAGAGGCTCGGCATTCCGCGAAGCTCGCTTTATCAGAAGATCAAAAAACATCAGATCAGCACGTCCAAAGTCTAGACGAGCGGTCTGAATACCAGACTGCCCGTCCATCTCAAAATTCCTCCTGGTCTTAATCAACGACGAAACCGGATTGTTTCTGTAAAGGACAATCCCTCCAACCTGCTGGCCCAAGTTTTGCTAGCAGTTCGGCACGTGCCAATGTGAATTACCCTCTCGTCCCGACCGAGAGGGTACCCTGGCTGGTGATGTCGAGCATGCATTTGCCCCGCAGCGCTCTTAATCCGGACCAGGCGGCGGAGCCTGGATCGAATGCAGGGATTCCAGACTGGCTCATCTGATAAGGATGCGCTACTTGACCCAATTGCCCAGCCCGTCAAGCATGCTGCTTCTTGGAACTGACTCATAGGAGCGGCTGAAGTTTTTCGTAAACGTTTCGCCCGCAAAGAGTAAAACGCGTCGTGCTGCAAACTCTTTTCGGTGAGTGCGACAAAACTTGTTTCCACATCTGTTATTGCCCGCAGATGTGGAAACATTAACCTGCAACTGGGTGCGACAAACCCGAGCGATTAGGTCGCTCGTCGACCGGCGTGCTAACGGCGGCGATTATTTGGGGAGAAAAGAGGACCTAAAAATGGCGAGTATCATAAAGGCAACTTTTATGAGTGCTCTGCTGGTCGTGGTAATGGTGGCATTCGGTACGTCCGAAGCGAAAGCCGATCCTGTGACCTTTACCACTTCAGGTATTTTTACCTGCAGTGGTTGCTCCGGCAGCGGCACTAACTCCGTAACGTTTCTCGGAGGCATGGGTAACGCCTTCATGCTCACGTTCACTGGTCTGGGCTCGACCACACTGAACACTCCAAGTGGTTCGAGTTTTGGAAACTTTCAAACTTTTGTGAGCGGCAACGGCACTATCAACATATCCGGTACCTTTACGCTCACGATTACACAAACAGCACCAATTCCCGGAAGCGATAGTTTCTCGGCGACGTTTACCGGCCTTTTCACCGCCAGTAATTCCGGCACGGGAGTGGTTAACTTCACAGTGACATCGGTGAACATCGGTGGATTTACGTATGCAATTACCAACAATCCACTGAATCTTGTACCGCCGGCCTCCAACAACGGAATAACCACGGTGCAGGGCCTGGTAACCGGTAGCGCTGTTCCAGAGCCGACCACCATGCTGCTGCTTGGAACCGGTCTGCTAGGTATTGCCGGCGCAGTTCGGAGACGATTTCGATCAAATCACACGGCGGAATAGTCGAAGGCTGCCACTGCGGCATCATTGACTGCCGCCGTTGTCCTGTTGGCGCAAACGGATTTACCGTCAAACGGCTTTGGGTAGGAGAGGCAGAGAATGTACGCGAAACCAATGATTCTTCCCCTGGACGGAAACGGACAGATCTACGCGCTACAGGATGAAACAGGCAACACGATTGGAACCGGCACACGTGAGGTTTGCGAAGTTTTGCTTTATATCATTACTAAGCCGGCCTCGCCCAGCATTTCCGGAAAGATAAACGGTCCCGTTCCCCAGCGCCCCAATGTAAGGGCAGCAATACCGATCTAGCTTTCGGGTCGGGTAAGGTTCGAGTCTTGTAACCCCATCGGCGACCTCCTTGCCCGGCCTCATCGTTACCGTGCGGAGATACAACGATGAGCTCAACCGGAGCTAAACAACTTACGATCTTTTGGCCGCTCGCTGGAGCACGCCGTGTTTTACGCATTCAACCTCGCGGTATTCTGATCTCTAAAACGCCTCGGTCTCTCGCTTGCGCTCAAGTCATTGAGTGGCAGGCCGAGGTTGAAACTGTGCACTAAGTTTGGACGTTAACGAACAAATGGGAAGCGGCAAGATTCAGTTAATTAACTTAACCGCCAGTCGCGAGCCTTGTGCGCAGTCCTGGTGTCGCAGTTTCCGTGAGTGCCGTGAAGCAGAATCGATTTGGAACTCTAAAAAAAGTCTCCGGTAAATTGAGACAAATGTGGCTCTCTCGAGGCAACAACGCCTCTCGCGAAGAGCCTTTGCCTCGCCTTCTGGTCGTCGACGACGAAGAAGCGATCTGCTTTTCAATGAGTGAGTATTTCTCGCTGCACGGTTACAAGGTAGATACGGCGCGTGAGATGGAAGAGGCTGAGAAGCTGCTCGGTTCCTCGGAGTACAAAGTTGTTATCCAGGATTTGCGCTTGAGTCTGACAAACCATTCGGATGGACTCGAGATGATCCGGACGATTAGAGAGCACAACCCGCAAACGCGGATTGTCGTTTTGACGGCTTACGGATCGGCTGAAGTTGAAGACGAAGCAAGACGTTGTGGAGCCGATGCGTTTTTACGTAAGCCGAAACCGTTGTCGCAAGTGGCCCAAGTGGTCCAGGGTTTGATTGAGTCGCCTCCCCGATCTTCCATTCGCCAGGCTGCCGGGCCTGCCTGAGACAATGCTAGTGAAAGTCGCGAGAAGTCGCCGTTGCTACCTTGAACGGAAGTGGTTCTATCCGGCTTGCTTTCACTGAAATAACGTTGTCCTGGTTTTGTAACGATCCTTCGATTAAGAGAAACGGGTAACTGACGAGCTCGCGCCGGTAGCGATCGAAGAGTTGCGGCGTCACGATGATGTTGCTCACGCCGGTTTCATCTTCCAGGGTTAAAAACACAAACCCTTTGGCCGTACCGGGACGTTGGCGAACGATCACCCAACCGGCCACGCGCACGTAATGGCCATCGGCCAACTTGCGAATATCGATCGCTCGTAGCGCTTTTAGCCGATTCAGTTTTTGCCGGTGATAAGCCACCGGGTGTTTCCCGATCGTCAGACCAGTGCCACGGAAGTCAGCATCTAATCGCTCCGGTACAGACATCGATTGAAGGGGCGAATTGCCATCTTGTTCCAGCAGTTGTTTGTAAAGTTCTCCCGGCGGGCGCGCGACTCGTTCCACTTGCCACAGTGCATCACGCCGGTTGACTGAAGGTGTTTGCAGAAAATTCAGCGCGCCGACGGCGGCCAGCTTGCGCAACTCATCTTTGCGCAGTTCAGGAACACGGTTGCGCAGATCGTCGATACCGGCAAAGGGACTGACGATTCTCTCGCGCACGATGGCGTGGCCGGATTGCTCGCCGAGACCTTTGACATATCTCAGACCAAGACGCAGAGCGAGATTGGGAGAGGGGGAGACGTAACAGTCGGGAACTGGGCCAACTCCCCATGTCACCCGATCCCCGACCGCTTTTTCCCCCTCTCCCAATCCCGCTCTCGTCCCCAGGTTTTCGAGCGTGCACAACCAATCCGAGCAGGTAATGTCGACCGGCAGCACTTTCAGGCCATGACGTTGCGCGTCCTTAATCAGCGTGAACGGTTGATAAAACCCCATCGGCTGATTGTTGAGCATGGCGGCCGTGAACGCGGCCAGGTAATTACATTTGAGATAGGCACTCGCATACGCCAGCAAAGCAAAACTCGCCGCGTGTGATTCCGGAAAACCGTAAAGCGCAAACGAGCTGATCGACAACACGATCTCGTCCTGAGTTTTACCCACGATCCCGTTTCGCTTCAGGCCGTCGCGCAGTTTTACTTCGATCGTCTTCATACGCGCTTCCGAACGTTTGAAACCAAAAGCCCGCCGCAACTCTTCCGCCTCGCCACCGGTGAAGCCGGCGCAGACCATTGCCATGCGCAGCAATTGCTCCTGAAACAGCGGCACCCCGAGCGTCCGTTTTAAGATCGGCTCCAACGCGGGGTGCGCATAGACCGCCTCTTCTCTGCCCTGCCGGCGCTTGAGATAAGGATGGACCATGTTGCCGACGATCGGTCCGGGGCGGATGATCGCCACCTGGACCACGATGTCGTAGAACTTTTCCGGCCGCAGCCGCGGCAAACAGGACATCTGGGCCCGGCTTTCGACTTGAAACAGACCGATGGTGTCGGCAGTTTGCAGTGCTTTGTAAACTGCCGGATCATTTGACGGCAGGTGAGCGAGATCCACGTTCTCGCCATATGAATCGCGAATCAGTTGAATTGAATCTTCCAGCACCGCCATCATTCCCAACCCCAGCAGATCTACTTTGATCAATCCGAGATCCGCACAATCTTCTTTGTCCCATTGCACTACGACGCGTCCCGGCATCGTGGCGGGTTCGAGCGGCACGATCGAGTCAAGCTGTCCCTGACAGATGACCATGCCGCCGGAGTGCTGCCCCAGATGGCGGGGTAAATCCTGGACCATTTGATAAAGCTGGAAGAACTTCCTGATTCGTGGGTCGCGCAAATCCAGCCCGGCATCGCGAAACTGCCGCTCGCTGGAATCTTTCGGGTCCTTCCATTCCCACGTATGGACCAGACCCGCAAGCTGCGACAGCGTGTGGTCGTCAAAGCCCAGCACCTTGCCGACTTCACGCGCCGCAGAACGTCCGCGGTAGGTAATGACGTTGGCCGTCATGGCCGCGCCCAATTTTCCATACCGCTGGTAGACGTATTGAATTGCTTTTTCTCTTTTCTCACCGCTCGGCAGGTCGAGATCGATGTCCGGCCATTCGCCTCGTTCCTCGGAAAGAAAACGTTCGAACAAGAGGTCCATGCCGATGGGATCGACGGCCGTAATGCCCAGCGAATAACAGACGGCGCTGTTGGCCGCCGAGCCACGTCCCTGAACCAGAATTCCCTCGCGGCGGCAAAACTCGACAATGTCCCAAACGATCAGAAAGTAACCTTCGAGTTTGAGCTTTTCGATCAGTTTCAGTTCGCGCTCGAGTTGTGGCCGGGCTCGTTCGTAAGTCGGCGCGCCATGAATCCCCGTGTAACGCGCGCGCGCACCTTCTTCCGTGCACTGGCGTAGAAACGACGTCATCGTCTCGCCCGGCGGCGCCGGATACTTCGGAAACTCATAACCGAGATCTTCGAGCGTGAATTGCAAACGCGACGAAAGCTCCGCGGTGTTGGCAATGGCTTCCGGCAGATCGGCAAAGAGCTGCGCCATCGCGGCGCCGGATTTCAGATGGCGTTCCGAATTGCGGGCGAGTAAACGGCCGGCATTTTCCAGCCGCACATGATTGCGAAGACAGGTGAAGACGTCCGACACTTCGCGGCGGGCGGGTGTGGCATGACACACGCCGTTGGTCGCCACGAGCGGCAAATGGTTGCGCCGCGCGAGTTCGATCACCGCCTGGTTGCGGGCTTCTTCATCGCGATCGAAATGGCGTTGCAACTCGGCGTAGACATTTTTCTTACCAAACACGTCCAGCAACCATGCAACACTTCGCTGCGCGTCTTTTACGCTGTCTGCGTCCTGGCGCTGGATGATGCGCGCCAGTGGTCCATCATCACTGCCGGTCAAACAGACCAGGCCTTTGGCATGCGCTGCTAACTCGTCAGCCGACGCGGCACACTCGCCGGGCTTTGCGTGTTTCGGCACACGCAGCTTCATCAGCGTGACCAGCCGGCAAAGGTTTTGATAACCGGTGCGATTTCTAGCCAGAACGGGAATTGAGACGACGCCCGCGTTTGGAGTTTTGATACTGATCTCGGAGCCGATGTGAGCTTTGATGTCGTTCTTTTTGGCCGACAGGTGAAAGCGCGGCGAGCCATAAACACCGTCGCGGTCCAACAGGGCCATGGCCGGCATGTCCATGGCGAGACCAGTGGCGATCAGTTCTTCAGGCACCGAGGCGCCTTCGAGAAAACTGAAAGCCGAACGAGCATGTAACTCAACGTAAGACATGAAAGTTTAGCCACGGATTACACGGACGAACACGGACGAGTATCAGGAAGGTGGAGCGACCGGGTTCGGTGTCGCCTGATCATCCCGACCGGTTGCGTTTAAAGACCGTGTTCTGACACACGAACCGGACCCTGATCGCCACCGCTTCAAGTACTCGTCCGTGTTCGTCCGTGTTCATCCGTGGCCTCAATCGTAGTTTCCTTCCACAAACCACATCTCACTATCCAGCTTCCGATAAATGCGATAGAGACCGGTCTCCTCAGTGCTCGTTTTATTACTCGGCGTGACCGCCACGTCCCACTCGTCTCGCGCCCAGCGATCCTCACGCCACCAATCGCCCGTAGTTCTCCATGGTCCAGCCAGTTGTATGACTTTGCCGTAAACACTTCGCTGTTTACTCCACGCACTGATCTGCGCCGGTAATCCCTGTGCGGTTTCGACCACGGCGCGCAAAGGTGGACGGAACATGCGCAAACCCAGGCATTGCCGATTGCCCATTGCCGATTGCCGATTGTTTATTTTTGACGGGAGCACAAACTTGTTGATGATGAAGGCATCCGGGCGATGTGTGTCGAGCAACGCAGGTGAACCGAGGTTCTCTTCACCAACCAGTTTTGCAAGCCGCGCGAGCGTGAGCTCCAATTTGTCAGGTGCCGGGGCCAGCGGCACAAACAATCCGTTCTGCATCACACGCGGTTTCACCGGTTCACAGGCAAGGGAAATTGCTTTTACCGCGGCTGCCGGTGGATGCATCTCCGTGTCGAGCAATAACAACTTCAGAAACACTTTGTGATCGCGCATCGGGTAAGGCAGTGACAACCGGCGCTCGTGGAGAGTTTGATTTTCCAGTTGCAACTCCACCTGCAACTCATTCGTCGCCAGGGCATAGGAATTCAAAGCGGCGCAGAGCTGGTGCAACAATCGCGCGAAGACAAACGAGAGCGGCTCGAGCTCGCTGAGCGGGTATTCGAGTTCCAGTGAATTTGCGAAAACCGGCGCCGGCTGTTTGACCTTCAGAGGTCGTTCGGTTTTGCCGGTCGCCAGTTGCTGCAAACGCACGCCATCCTGGCCCAAACGTTCCGAAACACCAGTCACCGGCAGCGACGCAAAATCACCAAACGTGTGCACGCCCCAGAGCCGCAGTGTTTCCAAAATTTCCGCCGCTACTTTCTCCTCGACGCCCACCAATGCATAGTCAAGATGCGTGATCGGAAACTCGCCCAGACAACTGAGCTCTTCGCCGGAAGAGACAAACGTGATTCCCGGCAAACGAGTGGCAGCATGAATAGCGGCATCCGGATTAGCCGCAATTGCCACACTGACCGGCGCATTCAAGCCGCCATCCGCTGGAGATCGCCTCGCCCGGCGAGATACTTCCTGCGCCAACTGATAAGCAGAACCAAACAACAAGTCGCAGCCATCGACGTCGATCACCACTGTGCCCGGCCGAGTCTCTTCAACCACGGGTGAAAACGCGTAGGCAAAGTCCGGCAACGACAGTTCCGGCGCGATTTTTTCACTGTAAATACAAGCAAACATGTTCGTGGATTACTTATGAAATGGCTTGGGCTCTAAATTGACTTTCGTTCAAGGCCGGCATTAAGGGACGGCAACGATTGACTTTGATCGCATTGAAACGCAGCAGACTTCCGTGCGTGACGCGCGTGCGCGACCACTCGCCCGTGCCATGCAGCTCGAGCGTCAGGGCGGCACAGGAACGCGTGCAGGCTTCTTCCGAAATCACCACGATTGACGTCGGTCTGTTTTCGACAGTGCGGCGGAAGCGATACCACCAGGAGGTGATGATCCGGCGCGCATCTTTTCCCGCGACGTCACCGATATCGAGAATGACCAGACCAAACCCGCCGGCATGTAACAACAGATCCATCGCCTTAAAAGCATGCTCGAGATTGGCTGCGCAACGGATCCACAGCAGCCGTTCGAAATCTACTCCCGCGGCCGCCGCTGCTGTCGGCGCAAACACATCGTTTGTGTCTACCAGCGCGCAGATCTCGTTATGCGCAGTCGCATAAGCCAGCGCTGAGTAGAGCAGACTCGTGCGTCCTGAAGATCTTGGTCCAAAAATTTCTGTGATGGCGCCGCGCGGAATGCCGCCCGTTAAAGTATCGACTTCTGCAATGCCGGTGGAGAGCGTTTCCGGCGCGACCTTCTCGTGGGGCCGGAAAGCATCGCCAAAACGGCCAACGAGGTTCGACTCAATCTCAGTTTTTGATAATGCACTTCTCATGGTTATGTAGGACAGACTTTTAGTCTGTCTAATGTCTGTTATAGACAGGCAAGAATGCCTGTCCTGCACACCGTGGGTTTAGCCCGGTGAGTGGTTCTCAAGTGGCCACCACCCGGGACTGTCCGACTGATCCCGGATGACGTGAGGCGGCGCAACAAGATCACCGGGCTAAAGCCACGGTGTAAAAGAAAACTCTTGACGTCGCGTCGCATTTGTTCGAGAATATTCGCGTGATTTTCGCCTGTCAATGAAAATCTATTTTCGGCCGATGGGGCGAAATGAGACGAAAATATAAGTGAGGGCTGGGCAATGCCAATAACTGCTAAACAACGCAGAGTTTATGAATTCATCAAGCGTTACATCGAATCAAATGATGAGCCGCCAACCATCGCGGAGATCGGCAAACATTTTCAGATTAGTTCGTCGGCCAGTGTTCACGGCATTCTCGCCGCTCTGGAACGTGAAGGACTGATAAAAAAGACGCCCAATATCAGCCGTGGAATCCAGATCGTCAAACAACCGGGGCCCGAAGATGAGAACGGGGGTGAGATCCCTTTGCTCGGCACCGTCGCCGCCGGTCAACCGATTGAAGCCATTCTCAGCCACGACACGATCGCCGTGCCCGGCGACCTGCAGGGACGCGGCCGCACGTTTGCTCTGCGCGTGCGCGGCGACTCCATGATTGAGGAGAACATTCAGGATGGAGACATCATTATCGTCTTGTCACAAAAAACCGCCGATAACGGTCAGATGGTGGTCGCACTCATTGATGGGAACTATGCGACCGTAAAGAAGTTCTATCGTGAGCCTGACTTTATTCGTCTCGAGCCGGCTAATCCACAGTTCAAGCCGATCTTCATCAAGACACCCGAGCGAATCCAGATCCAAGGTGTAGTCACCGGACTGATTAGGAAATACGAGTCACAAACCTCACTCCAACCATGATCATTACCCCGCCAGCAACGGTGCGCCAGCGCTACCAGCGCCAGCAGCGTCCAGTGAAAGTGAAACGGATTGCCTTCGAGCGGGATACCGACCAGCAACAGCGGTATCAGACCAAACAACATTTGACCGCCAGAGAGTATCGCCGGGTCCAGTTTCCGGCCGTAGGCCTTAACCAACACATTCGAATAAGCAGCAAAAAACGCGCTCAGAACGGTGCTTTCATTAACGTAAATCCGCGCAGCAAGCGAAGCGTTTAGATCACTTGCTGCGCGGTGATTGACTTCCGAACTGATCGAAACTTACGCCGCGGGAGGTGCGGGTTTGAGAATTGCGAAAACTGCCGACGCAGGATCTCGCAGGATTGCAAAACGTCCGACTCCCGGAATGTCTTCCGCGGGCTTCATGACACTACCGCCGAGCTCGCCGGCCTTCTGCACTGTCGCGTCGCAATCCGCAACAGCGAAGTAAGTAAGCCAGTGTGGCGGGATCGGACCCATTTCGGGTGTGAGCTGATACAGGCCGGCGATACCTTGATCGCCGCTCTTGAAGACGGTGTACTCCATTGGACCAGGAAACTGTTCCGTCCCCCAGCCAAACAACGTCGTATAGAAGTCTTTCGCCTTCTGCGTATCAGTGGTGCCGAGTTCTTGCCAGCAATACGCTCCGTATTGTTGGTAGACTCCCGCACCTGCGTTTTCTTTCGCCTGCCAGACAGCGAAGACCGCGCCGGTCGGGTCTTGAATCACAGACATACGTCCGGCGTTCGCCACGTCAAATGGCCCATTCATGACTGTGCCGCCCGAAGACTTTGCCTGGGCCGTGGCTTCATCAGCGTTGGAAACAGAAACGTAGTTGAGCCAGTGCGGCGGGATTCCCTGTTCGAGCATATTGGCGGGCATCTGGTAAAGACCACCGACATCTTTGCCATTGAGCTTGATCATCGTGTAGACCATGCCTGGGCCACCTTCGCCATCGTGGTAATCCCAACCGAAGAGTTCTTTATAAAAACTCTTGGCTGCGTCGGCGTTGGTAGTGCCGAGCTCTACCCAACAAAAAGTGCCTGGTTTGTGTTCTGGGGCTTCTTGCATTCGCGCTTCGGTCATTTCTCACCTCCTTCTTCTGGACAGCTACTGTAACACCCTCAAAGTAAAGCCACAAAAAAGCACAAGAAGCACAAAGAGC
>Ga0187894_10001687_pt1 | contig 27761 bp, 19 predicted proteins | sample GBC1701081metaG_FD_136650 | JGI IMG/M metagenome (GOLD analysis project Ga0187894, IMG submission 136650) | White microbial mat communities from a lava cave in the Kipuka Kanohina Cave System on the Island of Hawaii, USA - GBC170108-1 metaG ... | reverse complement strand
GCCTAATCAAGTGAATCCGCAATCGTGTAAATCAATGACCCTGCCTGGTCCTGTTAATGACTGTTTTTATCAATACACGCAGCACGACAACGTACTCGGCGAGACGGGGTTCTTCGGCAGGAAGGTGCTTGCGGTCTCATACGGCGGGACGATCCAGTTTTACGGAAAGAAAGGGGCGAATTTCGGGACTAATATTCCTAACTATGATTCGGGGACGAGCTGGGTGAGGCTAAGGAACGATAAAGACGCCAAGTCTGAGGGGACACTCATATTCCTCGACCGCGACGTCGACTGGCAAGCCGGGGACCGAATAGTCGTCACCACTACGGATTACCTGCCGGGGCATTCGGAAGAGCTCCAGATCGTAAACGTGGAAGGGCCTAGAAAGCTAAGGGTGACAATCATAGACCCGGCGACGAACATGCCTCCTGCGGGCTGCGTCACGAATAATCCCGATGCGACAAAGTGCGGTCTAAGATACCATCACAACGGGGATACATACCCTGATAACGACTTCAATTTTCAAAGCGACGCACTCAAGAGGCTCGGTCTCAATATAACGCTTACTAACGGCGGCGTGGATAACGGGAAGCCGCTTGCGGAAACGCGCGCGGCGGTTGCTCTCCTCACGAGGAGCATACGCGTGGTGTCCGCCGGCGACAGTATTCCCACTACCGATGCGGGCAAGACGTGTAAATTCGACTGCTTCCCCATGACAGGTTATTACGGCGGTCACACGATGTTCAGACAGGGGATCAAGCTGGTGCAGGTGCAGGGTGTCGAGTTCTACCAGCTCGGACAAGGCGGGCGGAAGGGACGCTACCCCGTCCACCTGCACCTTCTGCGGAAGACACCTCCCAATACGTTCGTAAAAGACTCGAGCGTGAACGAGTCGATGACGCGCTTTTACACGCTCCACGGCACGCAGGGCGCCACGCTTGCGAGGAACGTGGGCTGGAAGTCGATAGGGCACGGGTATTACATCGAGGACGGGACCGAGACCGACAATAAACTTTATTCGAATATAGGCATATTCGCCCGCGCGGCTATACAAAACGCGCAGAACCCGCGCAAGGTGCCCGGAATCCTGGCGTATGCGGTCCCCAATGAACCGTTCGGCTCGCAAGACCCAACGGCCGTCCCCTACCATTCGGATTATCAACAGCCCACGGTGTTCTGGATAATGAACAGCTGGAACGACTTCGAATACAATATGGCGGCGGGGGCTAACGCCTGCGGGGCATGCTATTGGTGGGTGCCTGGGGCTATAAGCGGTCCGTCGCAGATGATGAAGTGGGACGGCTACGCAGGGCAGCAGAGTAATCTTGCAAGGGCGGGACTAACGCCGCTCAAGAACTTCAAAGGCAATTACTGCGCGTCTGCGATGAACTCTTTTAATTCCACAGCGGCTATAAGCCCGTGTGCCGGCGTCGGGGGCCCGGTTAACACGCTTCCGATCATAGAGCCTGTAAGAGAGGGGAACATTTCACTTAAACCCAACCCGGGAGAGGGGGAGACATATTATCCCAAAATCGGCGGCTCACATAACCCGTCAAGATGCGACCAGACGGACTGCAGCTCATCGGCTGTCTGTACCGCGGGAGACCAAAAGACTTGCATGGTCGCGGTCCTGGACCGCTTCACGACCGCGTATCACTGGACGGAGACGAATTTTTCGGCGATATGGCTCCGCCCGCGGTGGTACCTCGTCATTAACAGCGTGATCTCGGACGTGCAGAACGCGGGTCTCACGTTCGTGACGGGCGGCGACTATACGGAATCCAACTTCTTCCCGGGACAGTGGCAGCTCGCGAGGCAGAACGTATTTATCGGACAGACGCAGCCGGATAGTGAGTCTTTTGCGTTTCGTTCGGGACCCGTCAACAAGGATACGACTCTTAAATGCGCGGACCAAACCAACGGCGTTGTTGTCAATAGTTACTGTTTGCTCAGGGACGAGGGAATAAGCTTCCCGCTGGTGAACGCCGCGAATAACCAGAGGCTGTTCAATATATACGACGGTCCCAGCTTCGAGGACTCGAACGCATTTTTCAATATTAAAACGACACCTATAGACGACTGCACGGTCGGGCAAGGGAATTGTAATTCGAGCAAGTCGATGTACGGAAAGGTTCCGCTCATGCCATACGATAAACAGAAGAAGCAGTGCTTCCTCCCTAACGCCGCTATCGCCTGGAAGCAGCCGAACGGATTTTATTATCCTCCGGCGTTCCATTCGTCGAACCTCTATTTCCGCGACGACGTCGAGATACGTCACTTCGTAATAGAGCCGCTCTTTCAGCCGGGCAATTTCGCGTTCCAGCAAGACGACGAGCTCACGAAAGAGAATTACTGCACCTTCCTCCTCAACAATAATCAAGGCTTCGGGGGATCGTTCGGTAATTTCTCGGCCATAGACAGGCAGACGATACTCAACGACGACGACGGGTCGCTCACTGGACTCAAGAACACGATATCCGTGAACGAGGACGTGTTCTTTAACGCTCCTACGGAAACTATCGAGTGCAGGTCGGAGAATACAGCAAAGACAAGCCCTTACGACTATGTGACAACCGTCGTGTACCCGGGCTGCGTGGCGAAGAAGAACTGCGGCGGGGTATGCACTAACAACAACCAGCCTTGCATCGACAACAGCAACTGTACCTCCCCTGCTACTTGTAACGTTACAAATGCGTTCTGGCACAGCGACTGCGGAAGCTCGTTCTGCTACGGAGTGCCGCTTTACAGGCAATTCCTTACCATGAGCGAATCAGCCAACACAAAAGGCGCTGAAATCCGTATGATGGGCATGGACTTCTTCCAGCGGAGCAACCTCACGGCGAACCACGGGCTCTATTACATCGACACTACGGTCTCGGATGCGAACCAGAGGGCGGGTCTGCTCCTCGCGCCTAATCAACAGCCGTCCCTTAACGTCTTTAAGGGCGGGGAGACGTATTATGTGCTTCAGATATTCGCCAAAGATACCACAAAGCAGACCTATCAGATATACGTCGGAACGGGCCGGGATCCGGATAAAATCGATGAGTTCGTAAAGGCGATAAGATCGCCTCTCAAGAGCAGCAGACCGCTCGACGTAATCCCGGTCTCAACGTGGCCCGCTAAATGGGATAGAAAATACAATGCGGGTACCGGTATTCTGGAAGTGACGGTGGATTTCAGCGATTTCAAATCGCAGTTCGATACCGCAAGAATGAACAGGTGTAAGCCCGAGAGCTTCTGTACGTGGACGGGGTCGGCTGATACGGGTTCGTGCGGGTGCTCGACACAGCTGCAGACGAGCAACCCCGAGCTCTACACTGAATGCACGAAATCGCTCGGGGACAATATGAACAATATATGCAGCTGGGCAGTGAGAGCTGTGGACTGCCCCGAGGGCGGATGCTACGGGTTCTCGTTCTCGCTGGTGGAAGACCCCCCGGCTCAGCCCATCACTCCTCCGGCGCCGTGCTGTTTCCCGGATAACACGGACTGGAACGTGAGCTTCAGCCCGGTGGGTCAGAACATTGCCGGAAGCTGTCAGATTAGCAATCCGCCGGCACCGACGTTCTGCACGGCGCCCGTATGTCCGGCTGCGGAGTTGTGATGTATTAAAGTGAACTGGCTAACATGCTGCCGGCCGTCTCCGGCCGGCAGCCCTTTTCAAAATATATAAGCCTCGTAAACTAAATCCAATTCAAGCGGGCTTGGTTCGTCCTGTCTTATAAGAGTAATAAAGAAGGAAAACCAGCATCGATATCCAGATAACCGCCTGGCCAGTCCTGAACGGTGTGCCGATAGGGAACGGGAGCTGGAGGAAGAACCCGGGGGACAGGAGACCGAGCCATGAAACCAAAAGCAGCAGATCGGCTAAAAGGCCCTCGTTCGGGGAAAGTTTTCCGCTTCTTACTATTCTGAAGACCGTAATCATCGGAACAATGATTAACAAATCGTCGTACAAGCGGTGATAGGTCCAGATGCGGGCGACGATAGCCGCGACGCCGAGCTGAATCCAGATATCTAGATTTCGGAATTTGTATAACCATAAAGAGAACGCCGAGATAATAATCAGAGAGAAAGGCAAAATTAACTGATTTAAACCCAGGCTTCCGAGCCAGATATGAATGTTCGCGTATCCCCGCGTCGTTGCCAGGGTCGAACTATCTTTTAACCAGATTGTAAATGTCTCAATAATACCTGCATCGCGGTACGACATTGCTATGTAAGTCAGGATGATATAACCGCAGGCCGCAATAACTAAAGGGCGGAACGCTCGTTGAGTTATAAGGGGTATTAATAAAAAAGGCGCCGATACAGGGATTTTGATTAAGGAAAAAAGGAATAGCGCGGAGATGACAAGGTCCTTGAATACGCCGCCGCCGCGGCCCCTTTCCATCAGCACGGCTGTCAGGGTACACGGAAGGAGAAAGAGTATTAACTGGCCGTTGCCGATTATAATTCCGGTCGGATAGACCGCCAGAATAAAAAGAACTGCGAATATGATTTCCCTCTTCTTTCCTATACCGGTCTCGCTGATAACTATGTACGAAAGCCATACGAGAGAGGCGATATACAGCATCGCCCACAGCCATCTCGATGACTCGAGGGATAACCACCCGGTGACCGGCCATAACATGACATACGTTGCGGGAAGAAGGATGATCTCCCTAAGCTTTTCTCCGTTGAACCATAAGTAGACCAATTCGTGCACGATTCTGAGATCGACTGCTCCGTTCGGGCTCCTGTCTACCAGAAGACGCCAGAACTGATACGCTAATCTGGTCGCTGCGAGGAACGACATCAGCCCGATTGCAACTTTGAATAACGACCCTCGCCGGGCGTAGTAACGGTTTTGAATGCCGGATAACTGTTTTGTTAACGCAGAGCTTCCTCGGAAATTCATTCGATCAAGTTTACGGTATTTATGCCCCCTCGATTGATATAATATCCTTACTCTTCATAATATAGAATATGGGGAATTATAACTACGGAATTCGTATCTCACTCCCCGGCTGCCGGAGCTTTCCGGGATTGCTATCCTGTGACCCGGTTTATTTGCTCCGCACCCGCCAATTTAAGAGTGGACGATTTTTTCGGCTCGCTTCCATTTTATTAAATAACTCTTATTATCTTTGCTGATGCCGGTAATATGAAATCTACCAAAACCAATGAGAGCGCTGAGATATGAAGGTCGGTGTAGTCGGTGCAGGCCCTGCGGGACTTGCCTGCGCTTATCAGCTTGCGAAAGCGGGCGTAAAAACAGACGTATTTGAAGCGGGCGGCGCCGTAGGGGGGCTCGCGAGGTCGTTTTCGTTGTGGAACCAGACGGTCGACCTGGGCCCTCACCGTTTTTTCAGCAAGGACCCCCGCGTCAATAAATTATGGCTCGAGGTCGTAGGGAATGATTATTCGATGGTCGACCGGCTGACAAGAATACTTTATAAAAACGAGCTATATCAATACCCGCTTAAGCCTATCGACGTCGTCGGAAAACTGGGCGCCATTGAGACTGCGCGCGCGCTCCTTAGCTACATCCGGGAAAAAATAGCCCCCGAAACACCCGGGGCGGGGGAAGAGAGCTTCGAGAGCTGGGTCGTCAGGAGGTTCGGGAGGAGGTTATACGAGATATTTTTCAAAACCTACAGCGAGAAGCTGTGGGGCATCCCGTGCAGCGAGCTCGACGCGGACTTCGCGGTCCAGAGGATCAAGAAGTTCTCATTATATGAGGCCCTGAAAGCCGCGTTCTCGACCGATAATACGGGCAAGCATAAGACGCTTGTGGAGAGGTTCGCTTACCCTGTCGACGGCACGGGGACTGTTTATGAGAGGATGGCTTCTTACGTTTCGGAGAAGGGCGGGAATGTTTATCTGAATACGCCTGTCAGACGGGTAATAAATGTCGGGCGGGAGGTGAAAGGCATCGAGCTTATGGACGGAACGGCCGAGTCTTACGACCACGTCGTATCGACGATGCCGCTCACGCTGCTAGTCCTCGGCCTGGATGGGGTTAGCGCGGACGCGGCTGCCGCCGCAAAATCATTGAGGTTCCGGAACACTATTCTCGTCTACCTGAATGTGCAGAGCGCGAATTTGTTCCCCGACAACTGGATTTATATCCACTCGCCGCAGCTAAGGGTGGGGAGGATCACGAATTTTAGAAACTGGTCTCCGCACTTGTACGGCGGGGAGAAGAGCTCGATACTGGCGCTCGAGTACTGGTGCGATGAATCGGACGAGTTCTGGTCGCGGGAGGATAACGGACTGATCGAGCTCGGCAAGAAGGAGCTGGCAGAAGCGGGGCTCGTGCGCTCGGAAGCAGTCACGGACGGTTTTGTTTACCGTATAAATAAGTGCTACCCGGTCTACAGGGCGGGGTACAGGGTGCATCTAAAGGCCATAGAAGAGTACCTCGGGGGAATAAGGGGATTGACTGTCATCGGACGGTACGGGTCGTTTAAGTATAACAATCAGGACCATAGCATATTGATGGGAATTCTCACTGCCGAAAACATCGTTAACGGCGCGGAGAATAACCTGTGGACGATTAATACGGATTATGAATATCAGGAGTCGGCATTAATCACGGAGACGGGTCTCGTCGAGATCGACGCTTGAGCCGGACGCAGGTCCAACATTATTATCGTACTGATTCCCGGAGCGGAGGGTAGAAAAATCGCTGTATATGAAACAAGTGTGAAAAATAAATTCAGGGATACAGTCTGGCCGGCTCTCCTCTGGGCATTGTTTGCCTGCATACTGGTCTCGATATTTTTTTATTCAATCAACCGGTTTTTTGACCGGGATGAGCTCGAGCATATACATACTGCCTGGAAAATCGCCCGGGGTCAGGAAATCTACGTCGACTTCTTCCAGCATCACCACCCGTTCTTCGATTACATGATTACGCCCGTCATAAATACTTACGGGAGTACGGTCAATACTTTATTCGCCGGCCGTTACGTCATGCTGCTGTTCACGGCGTGTATTCTGGTTGTGACGTATTTATTGGCCCTGCGAATATTTAAAAATTCCGAAGTCGGCCTCCTGAGTCTCATACTGGCCTCAGTTTTTACTGCGTTCTTCACGAAATCGATCGAGATAAGACCGGATGTCCCCCAGACTCTAACCGGACTCCTGGCCGTCTATTTTCTCTTCACCTACTACGATAAAAAGTCCTTGTGGAGCCTGATAGCGAGCGCAGTATTTCTGGCCGTGTCGTTTCTTTTTCTGCAAAAGGCCGTCGTTTTGATTGTCCCTATAGCCGGCATTCTTCTTTACGATGTATTTAAAAAACGTGTCCGGTTGAGGGATGCGATGTTGTATGGTGCGGCGTTTATTGCGTCCTTGCTGCCGTACTACGTTTATCTCGTGGCAGGCGGGTCGTTCCAAAGGTACTACGAGATGAACTGGCTTTTGAATTATTACATACCACAGCTCTTCAGCAAGCCCGAAAGCCTTATTCCACTTTTTGATCAGAATATCGTAACCTGCGTTCTCTATTTCGTCGGGGTTATAGCGCTCTTGAGATCGGGGAAGGAGCGGAGATTCGCGGTGCTGTCGCTCTGCCTGATAGCCCTGCCGATAATATTGTTCAAGAACCTTTGGTGGCAGTATTTTGTGCTTGCGGTCCCTCCGGTCGCGATAGTAGCCGGTTATGCCGTTCATTCGACTTTCAGCAGCCGGTTGAGCAGGCTCATTGTCCTCCTGGGAGCGATATCAATGCCTCTCGCGTACATGCACGATGACGGTTTCTTCAATATGAATAATGATCAACAAAGGGCTCAGCTCGATAAAGTCGAATACGTGCTTTCAATAACGGAAGAAGGCGACAAGGTTTACGACGGGGACGTAATGTTTAACGTGTTTCGTGACGATATAGATTATTTCTGGTTCTGCGTGAGTTATCCGTACTGTCTCGATACCTATCGGCAGATTTCGGATTACCGGTATAACATTTACACGCTGATCGGCTCACAGCGGCCCAAGGTCATCTCGAATATAGGGATCCGCAGCTTCAAAGACATCAGGATTGTAAATAAATACAAGGTTTCGGATAAGTATCCGGACCTGCATATACGAGTGGATTGAAGACCGGCAAGTGACAAGGAGGTTATATCGTGCTTCTATACGACCTCGTTTTGTTTATCTCCCTGTTCCTGTTTCAATTATTCTTTTTCTTTCTTCTGCACGTCATAGTTCTAAGAATTTTTGCGAAAAGCAACATTCTATACACTTCGGCACTCACGATTTTTCTGAGCGTGTTATCGGTTACTTTGCTGAGCTATGTTTTTATTTCCGGTCTGTTTTCCAGCCCTGAATCATACGCTGTGTCGGCCGCGGGGAGCGGGACGGCGGCAATTTTCGCCTGCGGCCTCTATACGTTTTTAGGGCCTGCAACCGCGGACCGGTCATTGGCATGTCAGCTTCTTGTATTCCTTTCCGGCAAGCCCGGGGGCCGATGCCGCCGTGAGGAGTTCTATCGTCTTTTTGACTCTCAGGGCTTTATAGAGAAGCGAATAGACGAATGCAGGAAAGAAGATATTATTGCGGATTCCGGTGAAACAATAGCATTGACGGAAAAAGGCAAGAAGATTGCGCGGGTCTATATATTTCTTCTCCGCTCTCTCGGTCTGCGCGAGAGACAAGATTACAAGGAATACTTCCCGAACGGTTAGATTGTGTTATGGATGCGGAAAATAAAACTCTATTCCCCGGATTGCTGAAGTATATTCGCGGCACGGATATGCTCTTCTGGCTGCTTCTGATCGTTTTTATAGCTATCCCGGTATTGTATTTCTCCTATATCCCCACCTGGGACGGATGGCAGTTCTCCCGCTGTTACATGAAAGCGGTAACAAAAGAGACGTTAGATTGCTACAGACACAGCGCATTTCTCCATACATTTCTCTTCAGCCTCACTCAAAGAATAGATCTGGGGAATTTTCAGCTGATATATGCATTGAATTTACTGCTCGGGATCGCGGGAATGGTAAGCTTCAGATCGCTCCTGGGATACCTTTTCGGCGGCCGCTTGTCCCCTGTCAATCTCACACTGCTCACATTTTGTTTCGGGCTTAATCCGGTTTTCCTGGTCCACGTAATACAGCCGTCTCTCGATTTCACGCTCCCTATTTATTTGGTAATGCTGCTCCTTTGTCTCTTCAAGGGCCGTTTCCTTTATGCCGCGGCGGTTGGGATACTTCTAGTCTTCACCAAAGAATCCGGCTTCATGCTCTACGGCGTCGGTGTATTTCTTTATATTCCTCTCAAAATACTCAACGATCCTGCGCTGCTCAAAGATAAAATCGGGTTCGTCAGGAAAATAAGCCCGTTGATTATACCGATTCCGCTCTTTGCTCTTTACATGCTTCTCGTCCCTCATACACAGATCGGACATTCCTGGACGGAAGGCGTCGTGAAGATGCTTCGATTTTATTTACTTGATAAGGTTATGCTGGCTCAGCTCATATCTCTCCTGGTTATCAACTTCAATTGGATAATCAGCGCGTTCGTTTTAATAAACGCACTTATTATAGGCGCGGAGTATCTAAAGTCGCTCAGGTATAAAGGCAAAATCGGGATCAGCTTTAACAAAAAATACGAAGGGGCTTATTTTTACATACTGTTTATTGCTATTGTTTATTTTCTCACACGCATCCCCTTCGTGAATAATCCCCGTTATATGCTGCCCGCTCTCCCCGTGCTCATAATACTGCTTGGCGGATCGCTCGTGAACGTATTGAGGAAACAGCCTCTTATTACGATTGCCCTGACAATATTGCTGATATTGTTAACGGTTTCTTCCTTCAGAACAGTCGACCCGGTATCGAAGAAAATTATGGGCACGTTTAAGTTCGGCTCCCATGAGATGCTTCAAATGGCAAGGTTCGAAGAACTCAAGCATGGATACGGAAGGGACCACCTCGTATACAATTTCGAATTTACTCAATTCCACTACGTCACGGAAAAGATATACAGGCGAGTGGGATGGGCAAGAAATTTCGTTATACCGCGGGAGCTGACCTGGCTTCCGGATTTCGGCGCTTTTGATCCCGACTCCGGTCATCGGTCTATATACGGCGGCCGGGTTAGCTCTCTTTCGTTCTCTTATGCCGATGAAATTTCGGAAAATAACGCTCCTCAGGAAATTTATTATATTTCCTATCCTAATTACGATAGAAATAACATGAACGCTATCGAAAGGGCCGGATTATCCGTAATGTACGACCTTGAAGAGGTTATCACGGTAGAAAATGACGGGTACAGCATCGATGTGTACCGCTACGTTAAAAAAAAGGACTGATGATTCGGGGCGGAAGCCGAGGGCGTGATTTCTTCGGGAATGAATTCAGAAAATTCTGAGGTCGGCTACTGCCGTATTGCCGTTATTAAACAACTGGTTGAACCTCGCCCTGCTTATAACGACGGGGACAATGCGCGAGTTGTCCCCGAGGTGAGCCCTGTTCGAGTCGGCTGCGTCTATGGTCGCAAATAGAAAGTTGGCATTGTGATTCTTGGCGGCGTTCGAGCCCCTCCGTCCCCTGAGGGATAATTTGAAAACAGTCGCTGCACCTCCGGATTCACCACCACCACCGTCGCATCTGACCATAACCAGGGCAGATGCGGTAACGGCGCCGCTCAATATTAAAAACTCCCTTCTCGTGATATCCGACTTACGCATATTATTTATTAGTGCGGGCAGGGGGAAGCGCCGTATTCCCCGCCGGTTCGATTAAACCAATCGGCCCAGACTTTGCGATAGAACTCAACTTTCTCGGAATTGGCAGCGCCCGCCGGCCTCCCCAACGCGCGTTGCAGGTTTCTGACACCCGCCTTCACTCTCGCCAATCGCCCTTCTATCCTTTCTGCAATTCCAATTGTAGGGCTGATCGATTTTAAAGTCAATCATTTGTGTTGCTGACAGTGAAAGCGACTATATATTCTCCTTAAGTGCCTGCAAGAATTGCAATTATTTGTAATAAACGTGGGAAAGGGCTGCAGCCGCTGCGGGAGCCGGGCCAATAACTTCATAACTATCTGGTATGTTTTGATTATTTCCCGCTGGCCAGCAAGGATAACTGAACGTGTTCCGTTATCCTTTCAACGTGTCTGCTGACGCGTCTTAACCATCTGATCGCTTCAAGCTTGCCTGTTCCGGCGTATACGTCGTAAGTGCCGTTTGCGATGCCCGCTATCACGCTCCTTCTGTAAGGTCTCACTTTGACGTGTATTTTCGCGGCGGTGTCCTTCGCTTTCCCGGCAGCTTCGAGCCAGTTATTGACTTCGATGTCGTCAACGATACTCCTTATGCAATTTATAAGGAGGCTGCATTCTTCCGCAAGCTCCTCCGTGTCTCTCGCGGTTACAGCGCGCTCCTCATCCTCTTCACACCTCTCATGGAGCCTCTGCAAGTGGTCCAACACATGAAACATATTCAATAACCGCTCCCATTCCGCTCCCTCCGACGATTTGGGTTTGATACGATCGAGATAGGCATGAGTGTCATTGAGCGCGGACTGGAGCTCGTCGAGATCGGCCCTCGCGCCCCTTCCGGTATCGCCCAGGATTGCATTCACATGCGTGAACAGCGCGGCGGATATGGTGCTAATGGAGGATTGCACGGCGTTCAGCGCGAGGTCCGTATCCTCCAGCAGGACGACGTCCAGCTTTCGCGTATAAACGGAGGCTTTTTCAGGGATTAACCTCTCCATAAATCCGGCGAACCGGCTCGTGAAAGGCAGTATCAGGATCACGCCCAGTATATTGAAGCACGTGTGAAACGCAACGAGCGCAATCTCCGCGTCATTGTTCAGCGCGCCCAGTGAAAAATAATTCCATGACCAGGCGAATGGATTTATCAATATAAGGGCCAGGATGGCCGTTAAAATATTGAATATAACATGAGAAAAACCCGTTCTTTTCACTCCCACCGAACCGCCGATCGTCGCTATAGCCGCCGTGGAGGTCGTGCCCAAGTCCATTCCGATTACAAGGGCTGCGGCTTGGTTGAAATTTATCAGGTCCGCGTATAATGCAGTCAGGGCGGCGGCAACACTAACGCTCGATGATTGTGTTATGACTGTAAATACTAGTCCCAGGACGACTAAGAGCAACCGGCCCGAGAGCGTATCGGCGGGCAAGTTTTCAAACGAAACAAATCCGCGGAGCTCGCTCATGGACTCCTGCATGAACGTAAGACCGACGAAAACGAGGCCGAAGCCCGCGATCGAATATCCGATCGTGGCCAAGCGCCCTTTTGAAACGAGGCGGATAATGGCTCCCAGAAATACAATCGGCAAGAAAATGCTCTCAAGGCTCAGCTTGAATCCCAGAAGGGTGATGATCCAGCCTTTAAACGTCGTGCCGATGTTGGCCCCGAATATAATTCCGAGGGATTCAGGGAAGGTTATTAACCCTGCGCCTACGAAACCTACCGCCGCAACAGTAGTAATGCCGGACGCCTGAAGGATTGCGGTGCTTACAGCGCCTGTCAGAGCGCCTGAGAGTGGGCTCTTCGTAAAACGCATCAATACGGCGCGCATCGCATGACCCGCGAGCGCGCGGAGCCCGTCCGTCATGACGATCATGCCCAGGAGAAATAGACCGATGCCGCCCGCGACCTGAATGATAACCAGGATTTTGTCCATTAACTCTCAGTCCTTGACTTATATTTAGATTCTTTGTCGTATGAATGTCAATCCGGGTTATTCAAGATCCGGCTGGTGAAATTTGCAACTCACACGGATAATCTGAATTGATGATCTGGAGGAAGGGTTGTAGACGAACCGGCAGACCCCGCAGGGATCGGGGCCGGGTGCTGGTGTCGGAGGGGATAAGCCGCCGCACAACGACATTCGGATTTACAGGTCGTTCTTCAGAACGAAAAACCCGTCGCAAACATGATGTGCTCGAAATCACTCGTCCCTAATGTCATATTGAGCTTTCCCAAATGTCCGACGTCGGCGCCTACCATGTTCTGCTGCTCGTAGTATTTGATAATCTGGTTTTTCATCATATCGTCGATATCGTCGGACACAATTATTAACGTATCGTCCCCTTCGCCGCCTACGGCGTAATCCTTGTAGCCTTTGTTGTTGTCGAGGTAATAAACGAGCGTGTCGTTTCCCGGACCCAGGTTTATAAAATCGCTGCCGGGACCGTCCTCTACTATGTCGTTGCCGGGGCCGCCGATTATATAGTCGTCGCCCGGACCGCCCCGTATCTTATCGTCGCCCGCGCCGCCTGAAACGAGGTCGTCCCCCTCGCCCGCTTCTATAAAGTCGTTCCCGTCTTTCCCGGAGATGTTATCGTTGCCGGAGCCGGTATTTATTTTGTCTTCTCCGTCCGTGCCGATTACGACATCGTCACCGGCTGTGCCCGCTTGCGAACTTGTTTGATTGTCGGAACCGGCTGTAAATAGTGTCAATGCGGCTGACAGAAGCATAAGTACAGCTGTCAGGGATAAAAATTTATATTTCATGGCTCATCCTCACATCTTGAGATGCTCTAAATATACATCAAGAGGGTCGGGGGAGTCTATGAGGGGGTATTTTAAATTAGCTGGTAGCCCCTACGGGATTCGAACCCGTGTTTTAGCCTTGAGAGGGCTACGTCCTAGGCCAGGCTAGACGAAGGGGCCGTGTTCATAAAGCAGGCTTGTAATTTATCATAAGGATACATAAATGCAACGAAAGGGGCTTTTGGGCTTTGGCTAAAAAACGGAAGACATGGGGGTTATGGGGGGTATAATTAGATGTGCCGGAATTGCTCTCCGTTTCAGAGTTAGGGAAAAAGATAGATTTCTCGCGTTCTCTCGAAATGACAAATTGTAAGGACGAGATTGCCGCGCGGAGTTTATTCCGAGCGCGGTCTAAGTACTTGTAATGACACCCGTCGACCCTTCGACAGGCTTCCGGCTTCGCCAAGGCTACTCCGGACAAGCAGGGCGAACGGGTTGGGAGGAGAGAGGAAGAGCGGAGTAGGTCGCGGCTGGAAGCCGCTCCTACGTTTATACAACCACTACAGGAAAAGACTGGATTCCCGATTAAGACACTCGGGAATGACAAAATACAACAACGAGATTGCCGCGGCTCCTTTGGAGCCTCGCAATGACAGAAAATGAGGAGAATAGTTCGATCAAAAAGATACTGAGTGTAAATGCGTTACTGGTAGTTTTACTTTTGATATTCGCTGCATGCGACGGCGGGTCGGACGGGGGCGATTCCCCGCCCGGGCCGACTAACCCGCCGCCGACTAATCCGCCCGGCGGTTTCGAGTCCACAATGCTCGAGCTCATAAACGACGCCAGGGCTGAGGGGAGGGACTGCGGGAACGAGTTCTTCCCGGCTGCTCCTCCGCTCAAGTGGGACGACAGGGTCGAGGCCGCGGCGCTCGGCCACTCGACGGACATGGCCGAGAACCAGTTTTTCGACCACGAGGGCTCGGACGGCTCCGACACGGGAGACAGGCTCATGAACGAAGGGTACGACCCGAGCGCCTGGGGCGAGACCATACTCGCGGGCATAGAGAACGAAACGGCCGTCGTGGAGGCCTTTTTGGACTCCCCCGGCCACTGCGAGATACTGATGGACCCATTATACGAGGACGTCGGCGCCGGCGCCGCTGAAGGAATCTTTCAGGGCAATACGACACTTTACTGGACGATCGACGTCGCGACCGAGAGCGATTAACGGCGTTTGATACGTCAAGTAATTCAATAAAGCACAGACGAAGTGTGATTTATGAAAATACTAAAGAAAAAAGACAACTGGTTTAAGAAGTGTTAAGGTAGACCCCCACCCGAACTATTTTGATTTAGGCATCATTGAGCCGGAAGATAATATGCTACATCGCCGTTGTTGAGAGAGCGACCTACTTACTTTGCATTCAGTAGATGCTTCAGTGGAGGGCAAGCTCACAGGTTACAGCCAGGGGCGACCGGTTTATTTTGGCTTCAAGAGAGCATACCGGGGACACATGCATACGCGTATTTAACCAGAGGTGACCGAATTCTCATATTCTTCGAATTCGTTTCTCGGTCGAAACCGTTGCTTGCTCGAAGCAGTTCCCACTTTGAAAAGGGGGAGGGAATTGTTGTTTTGCGGACGTTGCCCACCGCCACAGACGCACGCCTGCGGTTTCCTTGCTAAAGCCCGGACGCTTGGCTATTCTGATTGCTGACAATATGACAAAGGAAGTGAAGGAACTCGGTCTCATAACGAGCGGATCGCTCGTCGAAGGGCTTCAGATGAAACTCGGTCCCGAGAGGAGCGTCGAAGAGGTGAAGGCCGGAAAGTTCGTCGTCGTCCACGGAATCTATAATCAGTTCTTTTCCCTTATCACCGACGTAAGGTTGGACGCTTCGTCGCCCAACATACTGGTCAATCCCCCATCTCTGGAAGAAGAGCTCCTGAGGAGCGTGCTCTCGGGCACGAGCGCATACGCGACTATAGAGCTAAGGCCGATGCTCATGCTAGGGCACGAGGACCGGGAGCTAAGGCCTGTCAAGACCATACCCCCGCATTTCGCCTCCGTGTCGGAAGCTACGAGCGGCGACGTGAGCACCGTATTCGGCAGCGAGGACGGGAAGGGGAAGTTCTTCAACATAGGCGCTCCCCTCGACATGGACATACCCGTATGCATAAACCTCGACAGGTTCGTCGAGAGGAGCAACGGCATATTCGGAAAGAGCGGGACCGGGAAGACCTTCCTGACGAGACTGATGCTCGCGGGCGTTATCAGGTACGGGAAAGCAGTGAACCTGATATTCGATATGCATAACGAGTACGGGTGGGAGACCGAGAGCGAGGACGGGAAGGGATTCGTCAAGGGGCTGAAGCAGCTCTTCCCGGAGAAGGTCGCCATATTCTCCCTCGATCCGGGATCGACGCGAAAGAGGGGGAGGAAGCCCGACGTCGAGGCGTTCATTTCACTCGACGATATCGACATAGAGGACATAGCGCTACTTCAGGACGAGCTTCAGCTGAATACGACGGCTATAGAATCGGCGTTCGCCATATACAGACGGCATGGGCAGAGGTGGCTCTCCGAGCTGCTGTCGTGGAAAGAAGAGGACCTGGCGGACGTGTCAAAGGAGCTCGGCACGCACATGCAGTCCCTTTCCGCCATGAGGAGGAAGCTCAACAGAATCAAGGCGCTTCCGTTTATCGTCGAGGACAGCACCCGGAGCGAAGGGACGATCAAGAAAATATTGGACCATCTCGGGCGCGGGATCAGTATCGTGCTCGAGTTCGGGAGGAGCAACAGCGCGCTCGCGTACCTCCTCGCGGCGAATATCATATCGAGAAGGATCCACGACAACTACATAGACAGGACGGAGAGATACCACGCGACGAAAGAATCTACGGACAAGCCGAGGCAGCTCATGATCACGATAGAGGAGGCGCACAAGTTCCTGAATTCTCAGGCGGCGAAGCAGACCATATTCGGGACCATAGCGCGGGAGCTGAGGAAATATTCGGTGACAATGCTGATAGTCGACCAGAGGCCCTCGGGGATAGACGATGAGGTGATCTCTCAGGTGGGCACGAGGATCACGGCGCTCCTGAATGACGAAAAGGACATACAGTCGGTGCTCACGGGGGTGAGCAATACGTCGGGCCTGAGGTCTATACTCGCGAGCCTCGATACGAAACAGCAGGCCCTCATTCTGGGACACGCGGTCCCTATGCCGGTCGTGGTGAAGACGAGGGAATACGGGGAGGATTTCTACAGGGAGATATCGAGGGGTCCTAAAGAAGGGAAGGGGGATGAGTCTATTGGGGAGCTTTACGGATAAAAAATTCCCGCAAGTGTCGGGACATGATTAAGAGTTGTGACAGCTCCGGATCGTTGGCTGCCCTGAGCTTTCTTAAGGACTTGGAGTACATAAAGAAAGCAAAATATATTTTCTTCTTTTCCTTTCCTGAAATGAATTCAGGACAGGTGTGAAAAGAAGCACACACATAGTGTGGTCTTTCGATAGAATAAAAACTAGATTCCTGAGTAAGGCATACGGGAATGACAAATAAAAAACAAATATTTTTTTCTTCTTTGTCTTGATACAAAGAAGCAAAAATCAAGACTGGCACAGAATCTTGGCTAAAATATTTTATTACGGCTAAAATCTTTTAATCCCACCCAGATTATCGTTGTAGGAAGACTAACGGTATTATCACTTGGTAGGGGAAGGCCTCCGATTGGGCGCTTGCTTGCAATCATCCCCTAAAAGATTTTTACGCCTAATAATATATTTCTTAACGCCGATTCTGTGCATGTCGGGGAAGATAAATCCCCGTATTATTTGTTATCCAGGAGAATTTTAGCCCCGAATTATTTAACATCTACAGCGATGACGATGCGGGGTAACTAATCCTGCCTCTTGAGCTCTTTTTTAAACCGCTTGAAATTGTTGACGTAGTGCCTGGCAGTCGATTTCAGATCCTCTATCTCGGCGGGCGTGACTTCCCTTACGACCTTCCCCGGGGAGCCGAGCACCATGGAATTGTCGGGTATGACCTTGCCCTGGGTTATGAGGCAGCTGGCCCCTATGATGCAGTTCTTTCCTATACGGGAGTTATTGAGGAGCACCGCGTTGATTCCTATAAGGCTGTTATCCCCGATAGTGCACCCGTGGAGCATGGCCTGATGACCTACGGTGACGCCTCTCCCTATGGTGGCCGGAATCCCTGCGTCCGTGTGTATCACGACCCCGTCCTGTATATTTGTATCTTCGAGGATTGTGATGGGCTCGTAATCGCCCCTGATGACGGCGTTATACCATATGCTTACGTTGTTGTGGATTACGACGGAGCCGATCACGACGGCGTTATCGGCGATGTAGTAGTCGTCTCCTTTTATTTCGACCCTCCGCTCTCCAAGTGAGTATTTCAAGCGGGTCCTCCTTTTATATTGTTGAATCCGGAATTAACTATTTTACTCAAATCACAAAATTTTACCGTGCGGTTTACCGTCCCGCCGTCCGGTTTCAAATCAGTCTGTGCCAGCCCTGGATGCCTGTAGCGAAAAAGACCCGGAAAGTCGGGCTCGTTTTCAGGTATTCGTACATCTCATACGCATCGAATTCGTCTCTGAATACTGCGTAAACAGCGGAGCCGCTCCCTGTCATGAGGACGTTCTTTACGCCCGAGGATGAGAGTATCTGCCTGAACGCCTTTATCTCCGGGTGAAGCTCGAACGCGGGCGCCTCCAGGTCGTTACGGAGCGGGAAATCCCCGGTCTCTCCCTTGAACCGCTCGATTATTTCATAGATGTCGGAGCCGGATTTATCTTCAGGAATCTCTTTATTCAACTCGTCCCATTTCGCATAAACGTCGGCCGTCGATACGTGGAGGCTCGGACAGAGGATTACGTAGTAAAGAAGAGGGAAGTCTTTAATGACGGTTATCCGCTCTCCGATGCCCTCTGTTAGCGATGTGACTGACCGGAGGAAAAAGGCGACGTCCGCACCGAGCCGGGGGGCCATACCGAAGAGAGCTTCTTCGGTGAGCGCGCCTGTGAGCCGGTTGAGCCCCATAAGGACGGCGGCCGCGTTGCCGCTCCCTCCGCCCAGTCCCGAGCCCGGAGGGATTTTTTTCTTTATCGATATAGCCAGCCCCGTGTCGATTCCGCTTTCGCTCAGAAACATATGGGCGGCCTTCCAGGCGAGGTTATCCTCCCCCTGCGGTATCTCGATGCCGCTCGAGCTGATTTTAATCCCGTCCCCTCCGGTCGTCTCTATCGTCAACTCGTCGAATAGATCGACAGGCTGAAGGAGCGACCTGATTTCGTGGTATCCGTCGGGCCTCCTGCCGAGAACCTCGAGCGTGAGATTGACCTTTGCGGGTGAGAGGAGTGTTATCGAGCTCATAGCGGTTGACCGTGCTAGAATGTAATGGATGTGTTCAATTTTTCAATAAATCGCAAGTTCCCGGTATTTTGTGAATACATCTCAAATATACTCTGATTTTTAAAGCGGTTCTTATAGCCGTTAATTCAGGAGATATCCGGGGAAATTAAAGACGCCTTACGATCCAATATAATCTTATAATAGCAGGGTGTTACGGGCGCGTTGAGCTTGTAATCATCAATTAACCGGCCATGAAAAAATAATTCCTTGACATTTAAAGTATCGTACTTTACTTTTATATATAAAGTTAATAGTAGTACTTAAAAGTCATCCTCCATCCTCCTTTAAGAGAACGGGAGTAATTCTTGACTGAGAATTACTCCCGTTTTTGTTTTATACGGCCTGCCGCAGATAACACCACTTATTGTCGTCGTCCTGAGTTATGAGTAAAGTAAAACGTGAATTCCGCCCGGATATGCATTCCTTAACCGGTCGCGGGGTGATGTGATACGAATGAATCCGAAAAGGTTATTAATTCGCTTTATTTTTTTGTGTTCCCTTTTACTCGTCACCGGCTGTGTGTATATGAGGCTGTATAAGGTCCAGAACCAGCTTAACGACTTCGACACCAATTTCGAACTGAGCGACAAAGGAGGCCTGGTTCTTATATTTCTGAATCCGGTCCTCGAGTCAGGCGACATGGTATGGCTTATGAAAAACGGCCCTCTCAAGAAGGAGGAGAACGGTGAGGGGGAATTGTGGACCTATATATTCGAGAAGCAGTATCTTACGGGGGCCAGAGAGGGGAACGAGTACGATATTCCGTTATTGATACTGATGCAGAACGAGATGGTAAAGGAAATTATTTTTCCCGAGCGTTTCCTGAAATATATATCCCTACCGCTATTAAAAAAGATGTTCTCTTCAATGGGTGAAGCGGAGATAAACAAGCTGTCGAAAAGCGCGAGCTCGATTTTCAGGGGGAGTAACCCCGAGGAGATACCGGGGATCGAGAACATAGTCGATACGCTCGGCAAGCCGTACTCGATCGAGGAGGACGAGACGACGAAATACACTTACCTCTATTATTTGAAGAACGGGGCGTCCGGGCCCCGATCAGATTACTTCGAGTTCGAGACGGAGTTCGAATTCAATAAGGAGAGCAAGACGCTCGAGAAAGCCCGTGGGACTATAAGGGGTCTCACCATGTCGCTCGATTTCACGTCTGATTAGCCGGGGAGCCGGTATTCGAGAAAAGGGGGAAATGCGGAAGGGCGATGAGTATAGGTTTCAAGTAATTCGGGGACAAAAGATAATGCAGGGAACGAGATTATAAGCCGAGAAAGGCCCCGATCATTGTTAGCCCTTAGCTTGCTTAAGGACTTAGAATACATAAAGAAGGCAAAATATGTTTTCTTCTTTTCCTTGATGAAAAGAAGCAAAAATCACACACGTAGTGTGGTTTATGGTTGTTAATTGACGACAGTGCAAATATAGCAATCGCGGAAAAGAGCGGAAGTGGAAATTAAGGATCGTGTGCCTGCGGGTGCTCACCCGCACAGAATTGGCTAAAAAATCCCTAGTTAACGCTAAAATGTTTTAATTCCTCCCTAATTAGCATCGTGGTTTACAGTGATGCAAGACTTGTGACATAATTGCATTTAAGCAAGGGCGTCCGATTCTTGTTAAATTGGATTCAGAAACAATATTGCGGAGTGACGTTATCTTTCGTGCAATCAATCAGAAGCGACCAATTTATATTGGTATCAATGGAGCATCCCAAGCACATAAACGTCCGAGTATTAAGCGGGAATAGACCGGATTCTCACACGTTCGATTCCGTTACTTGCTCGCAATTGTTGCTCGGAATCTTTCCCTAAAACATTTCTTTACGCGTTAACAGCTGATTTTTTTCACGCCAATTTGCCGGTAAACAAATATCTAAGCCAAGAAAGCTGCAAGTAGGTCTTTATGATACAGCGACCGATTCCTCGCTCGCTCGAAATCGTTTGTGAATGGCGGGGAAAGAGAAAGACGAGATGCTGAATTTTTTGGGTTCTTCGAGGAATGACCACGGAATAATCGCATTGTTGCATTCTACCTATAGCGTCCGGTTCTTGCACTAGTTCGGAACCGTAGTTCAGCATGACAAAAAATTAGAGAATTCCAGCTCCGAATTATTAACATCTGCAGGTGAGAGCTTAGAAAGACCTCGATCGAGCCGCCCCTAGGAATCAAGGTTTGGGATTCCTTCTATAAACTGCGGGCGACTTGCGGCGGTTTACCATCCCTCCGTTCCGGGCTCGCCCTTGAACGGGCCCACGATATCGGCCGTTATCCACCCGCCGTAAAATCTTCCGGCCTGGGCTGTTACAATCTCACCGTCGAGGTAACATGCGTCCATAATCTGCGGATAAAATGCGATGTAGTCCTTGATAGCTTCGTAACCTGGCGCGGGGTCGGGGTAGTACCAGGCCGCGTTCTCCGCGCGCTTGTCGTGTACCAAAATTGTATAGTAGGACGCTCTGCCCTTCCACTCGCACACTGTCATCTTGCCGCCCGGTACGAGATATTTCATTTCTATATCTCCCCTGGGGATATAATAAACCGGAGGACTGCTCGTCTCGAGGACCCGCTTCGAGTCGGTCGAATCGGCGATGAGGATGTTGTTGAAAAAGACCTCCACGTGCTTCGCCGAATCTTCGACGCGCGGGGGCCTCGGGTAGTCCCAGACCGATTCCTGTCCGGGTCCGGCTGCTATGCGTTTGCGGTTCATTTCGGCTTAGGCTTATCTTGTACCTGCAAGTAAATAGCTATCTGACCTTCAGGTACTGGACGCTGAACTTTTTATCCCTGTCCGTCCATACCCTCTCGACTGTGTAATGGGCCGATACGAGCGCCTCGAAACCTTCGAGCGTGTATTTGTAAGAGTATTCCGTAAGTATCGTTTCATCTTTTCTGATACGGAAGCTCGTGCCGTCGACCTTAACCCGCTGATTGATGACGCTCTCGAGATGCATTTCTATCCTGCTGTCCCGGGGATTGAAGAAGGCCTTGTGTTTCCATTTCGCGACGTCGAAATCCGTACCCGTCTCGCGGTTTAATCTTTTCAGAATATTGAGATTGAATTCAGCGGTCACGCCTTTCCTGTCGTTATAAGCGACTTCGAGGGTCTTTACGTCTTTAACCAGGTCGACTCCGATCAGGAGGCCGCTTCCCCGGCCCGCGTGCTTGGCTATCCTGCCCAGGAACCTGTTTGCGGAATCGGGCTTAAAGTTGCCGATGGTAGAGCCGGGATAGAAAAAGACGGTGTGTGAAAAGGGGAAGTCGAGCTTGGGAAGACTGAACGGCTGCGTGTAGTCGGCGCAGACGGGCATTATCCTGAGCCCGGGGTAATCGGACGCGAGGGCGTTTACGGATTCGATCAGGTGCTCTTCCGATATGTCGATCGGTACGTACCCGGAAGGGTTTCTCAGGTTATCGAGAAGGAGTCTTATTTTGACACTGCTCCCGCTGCCGAGCTCCACGAGGAGACAGCCGCTGTCGAGAAAGGAGCAAATCTCGTCTATATTCTCTTTCATTATTCCGATTTCGGTGCGCGTCGGATAATATTCCTCGAGCCCGCATATCTCGTCGAACAGCGCGGAGCCCCTTTTGTCGTAAAATAGCTTGCAGGGGAGCTGTTTTTGCGGTTTCTCGAATCCCGCGATGACCTCGTTTATGATGTCTTCCCTCTCGGAATCGAATTTATCTAGCTGGAGGAGGTTCTTTTTCATCTGATTATATGTTATACGCTCTGGCGGGCTGTCTGGATTTACTTTATCAGAGGCTATACGCGGTCTTTCGCGAGCCTTATACCCATGAACTGCCACCTCGCGTCAGGGGGAAAAAAATTCCTGTATGTTTTTCTTATGTGCGACTTCGATGTGGCGCATGAGCCCCCCCTCAGGACGAACTGGTTGCACATGAACTTCCCGTTGTATTCTCCGAGCGCGCCGGGGAGCGTCTTGAACCCGGGGTATGAAGTGTAGGGGCTCTGGGTCCACTCCCAGACGTCGCCGTACATTTGGCGAAGCGGGTGTTGAACTTTAACCGACGCATGCGGCTCTGGATGGAAGGATAAGCTCTCGACGAAATTCCCTTCGACGGGCAGCCCCGCAGCGGCTGACTCCCATTCGGATTCCGTCGGAAGCCTGGCGCCTGCCCAGCGCGCGTAAGCGTCGGCCTCGAAATAGGACACGTGGCACACGGGCTCTTCGGGATTTACGCTCCTCATGCCGGAGAGTGTGAAACAGGTCCATTTGCCGTTCTTCCGCTCCCAGTAAAAAGGCGCTTTCCAGTTTCTGGATTCGACCGCTGCCCAGCCTTCGGAGAGCCAGAGCTCGGGAGTCTCATAACCGCCGTCTTCGATAAACTCGATGTATTCACCGTTTGTGACAAGGCGCGACTGAAGGCGGAACGGCTCTAGGTAAACCTTGTGCCGGTGGTATTCGTTGTCGTAGCCGAACCCTTTCCCCTCGTGCCCGATGAGATTCACGCCGCCCTCGAAATCGATCCATTTCGCAGGCGGGGCTCCTTTTGCCGGCTTCCCGTTTTTATCGCTACCGGCCGCGTAAACTGGGCGGAGCGGGTTCTCCGAAAATACGTGTTTTATATCCGTTACTATTAATTCCTGATGCTGCTGCTCGTGGTGAATTCCGATCTCGATTACCGGAGAGAATTCTTTCCACTCCCTTTCGTCCGCACCGTCCATGAACGCGATCATGTGCTCGTCGACGTGGTTCCTGTAATTATATGTCTCCTCGACCGTCGGTCTCGAAATGAGGCCCCGTTTTGGTCTCAGGTGTCTTTCCCCCGCCTGGATGTAGTAAGAATTAAAGAGGTATGAGTACTCCGGGCTCGGCGATTTGTATCCCCTTACGGCTTTGGAGAGAACGAACGTTTCGAAGAACCAGCTCGTATGTGCGAGGTGCCATTTGGTGGGGCTGACGTCCGGCATGGACTGTATGACGTAGTCCTCGATTTCCAAGGGTCCGGCAAGCGTGTGCGAGAAATCCCTTACCGTTTTAAAGCTATTTGTTAAAAATTCCCTCGATTGACGGCCGGGTTCTGTATGATCACGATTGCCTTTCAGATGATTGTTTTCTCGGGATTTAGCCTTGGCTTCCATGTTTTTCTCCCGGAATTTTCCCCCTCCGGATCATTGCGGAAAGGGGAGGATTAACTAAGTTTAAGACCCAAAGTCAGTATATACAAATATTTAGTTTACCGAATCCTGGGTTTATTCAAAGCTTGAAATTATTAAGGGCGGGTTAAGGGCGCCTGAGAATATGCAGGGCTAAAGAGTTGTTCGGATACTAAACGGTTTTATAAAGCACGACTCCCCGTGCCCGAAATACGGAATCAGCTCCCCCTCACTTCCTTCAACTTCCCGATCAGCTCTTTTATCTCCTCGGATTTGACCTTCATGCTCACCCTGTTTACAACCAGCCTTGCGGAGATTTCGGCTATGGTCTCGAACTCGATAAGGTTATTTTTCTTGAGCGTTTCCCCGGTCGCCGTAAGGTCTACTATAACGTCCGAGAGCCCGACTATGGGGGCGAGCTCGACAGAGCCGTAGAGCTTCACGATCTCGGCTCCTACGCCTTTTCCCGAGAAGTGCTCGTGGGCGATCCTCGGATACTTGGTCGCGATTCTGAGCGACCCGGCCGAGGAATACTCGAAGCCCTTGGGCGCCGCCACTACAAGCTTGCATTTCCCGATTGCCAGGTCTAGCGGCTCATACAGGTAGTGTTTTTCTTCCATGAGCGTATCCACGCCGACTATGCCGCAATCGGCCGCGCCGTATTCGACGTAGGGCGGGATATCGGTCGGGCGTATTATGAGTATCTTCAGTTTAAGGGACGGGTATTCGAAGATGAGCTTCCTCGAGTCTTTCAATATATTGTCGACGGGATATCCAGCCTTTTTCAGGAGATTCACTTCCTCGCCGAGCAGCCTTCCCCTCGCGATCGCAAGCGTTATCATTCTTTCTCCCTCCAGATACTGGCTCCTAAAGTTTCGAGTTTGCTGTCGAGTTTGTCGTAGCCCCTGTCCAAGTGGTAGACCCTCGATATCTCCGTTCTTCCGACCGCGGCGAGTCCCGCCAATACAAGGGAGGCGCTCGCCCTGAGATCGCTCGCCATCGTCGGCGCTCCGCTCAGGTGATTCACTCCCCTTACGACCGCGCTGTTGCCGACGAGCTTGATATCGGCGCCCATCCTTCTAAGCTCTCCGGCGTGGAGGAACCGCTGAGGGAATATCGTTTCGGTAAGCACGCTTAACCCGCCCGCCGTGCTCATGAGAGTCATCATCTGCGCCTGCATGTCGGTCGGGAAGCCGGGGTAGGGGAGGGTAGTGATATCCGTGCTTTTTAATTCCCCGTTCGACCTCACCCTGATCCCGCCGTTCTCGCGGGTTATTTGCGCCCCGATCTCGATGAGCTTTCCTATGAGGGCGCCCATGTTCTCGAATCGGCAGTTCCTGATCATGAGGTCCCCTTTTGTGAGCACCGAGGCTATCATGTAGGTCCCCGCTTCTATCCTGTCGGGCATCACTTCGTAGCCGGTGAGAGGGGAGAGCTTCTTTACCCCTCTTATCGTTATTATGTCGGTCCCAATACCCGTGATTTCGGCGCCCATTTTGTTGAGCGCGGTCACTAGGTCGGTCACTTCGGGCTCGCACGCGGCGTTTAACAGTATCGTCTCCCCTTCCGCAAGCACGGAGGACAGGATAAGGTTCTCGGTCCCGGTCACGGTGGAAACGTCGAACGGTACGATTCCGCCCGTGAGCCTGGGCGCGCTCGTTTCGACATAACCTTCCTCTATCTCTATTTTCGACCCCAATATGGAGAGACCCTTCAGGTGCTGGTCTATCGGACGCTCCCCTATGGCGCAGCCGCCCGGGAGCGAAACGCGGGCCTTCCCGAACCTGGCGGTAAGAGGGCCCAGGACCAGTACCGACGCCCGCATCGTTTTAACGAGGTCATAAGGGGCCTCCCAGTTGTTTAAGCCCGTTGAGTCTATAGTGAGGGTGCCGCTGTCGTATTCCACGTCGGCTCCGAGTATCTTGAGCAGTTTCGCCATTGTCCTCACGTCGGCGAGGTCGGGGACATTGGTAATTTTATTCTTCCCTTCCGACAGAATACACGCGGCCATGAGCGGCAAAACCGCGTTTTTGGCGCCGCTGACTTTGATTTCGCCTTCGAGCCTTTTTCCTCCCTCGACTACTATTTTTTCCATTGAGCCCTCACAACCCTTTCTATATCGTTTATATCTCTTATGGAGGAAACCCCCGAGAAGCGCGCTTCTTCAAAAAGTTTTATCACGTCGGGCGACTGTCCCGCCCCAATTTCGAGCAGGCACCAGCCGCCGTTTTTAAGAACCCTTCCCGCGTCCGAGACAAGCTTGGTAATGAAAGAGAGGCCGTCCCCGCCCCCGACGAGGGACGAGCGGGGCTCGTAATCCCTCACGTCCGGCGGAAGAAGGGCATAATCGGCTTCCGGTATGTAAGGGGGGTTCGAGACCACCAGGTCGAATGTCTCTCTCCGAAACGGACCGGCCAGGCTTCCTAGGACAAAACTTATCTCTTCCCTGACGGAGTGTCTCTCCGCGTTTACCCGCGCCGTCGCGAGCGCACCCTGTGAAATGTCCGTCGCAGCGACCCTCGAGCCGGGCTTTTCGCGCGCAAGCGTTACCGCTATGCACCCGCTCCCGGTACCCGCGTCCAGTATCGCGGGGTTAGGTTCGTCCTCAGCTATCCTGAGAGCCTCTTCGACGAGGAGCTCCGTCTCGGGCCTCGGTATCAGGACTTCTCTATTTACGGAGAACGTCCTCGAGTAAAATTCCTTTTCACCCGTAATATAAGCGATGGGTTCGTTGTTGAGCCTCCTTTCAAGGAGCCTGTAAAATTCCTCCACCTCGACGTCCTCGATCTCCTTTTCGGGATATGCGTAGATCTCGGAAATATCTTTTATAGCGCTCGTCATTGAAAGCAGTATGGATGTTTCGAGAGCGGGGTTCTCTATGAGGCTCCGCCTCATGTTTTCCTTTCCCGTTTGATAGAGGTCTTTTAAGTGCATATCGCTAATCGTTCACCTTCAGGAGCCTAAGAGTTTATACGTATAACGCATCTTTTCAAGGAAATTATACTATACTCGCGAATACATATTCTTCTTTGCCGTAATTCTGATCCGGCAGTTTCGAGGCCTGAGCGTCCGGGGAAGGCGCGCTCGTATACTATAGAGATTTGGACGGATTACAGGCGGGTATGCCGCGGGTTACGTCTTTTCAAGGGAGTGATGTTTGAGCGATTTTCCGCTTACTATGTAGTAGGTGTCTTCTGCGATATTCGTTGCGAGGTCGGCGACTCTCTCGATTTCCCTGGCTATGAGGATAAGGTTCAGCGACCTGTCGATAGTTTGCGGGTCGCCGATCATGTAGGTGACGAGCTCCCTCACTATCTGCGGTTCGAGGGAGTCGACTTCGTCGTCTCTCTTGCATACATCTATGGCGAGCTGGGCGTCTTTATTGACGAAAGCGTCCAGGCTCTCCTGGAGCATCTGTATGGCCTTGTCGGCCATCCGTGGGATGTCTATCAGGGGCTTAACAGGGGGCTTGTCGGCGAGGTAGATCGTTTTTTCCGCGATATTTACGGCGTGATCCCCGATCCTCTCGAGGTCGTTGTTAATCTTCATTATCATGGAGACGGTTCTCAGGTCTTCGGCTTCCGGGTGATAGAGCGCAAATATCCTGATACACTGGTCGTCTATATCGATCTCCATTTCGTTTATCTTGGCGTCGGATTTTATTACCTCTTCGGCCATGATCATGTTGCGGTCTTTTAACGCTTTTATGCTCTTGGCTATCATCTCTTC
>Ga0187894_10001686_pt1 | contig 27771 bp, 36 predicted proteins | sample GBC1701081metaG_FD_136650 | JGI IMG/M metagenome (GOLD analysis project Ga0187894, IMG submission 136650) | White microbial mat communities from a lava cave in the Kipuka Kanohina Cave System on the Island of Hawaii, USA - GBC170108-1 metaG ... | reverse complement strand
GAGCTCGAGTCTCGCGATCTTCGCCTCGAGCTGCTTCGCCTTCCACAAGCCATCGGCCAGGGAATAGCCGAGGCTATGTACGTAAAAACTCCAGGCCGCGAAGGCGACGACGGCGCCGATCGCGAGCCAGGCCCGCAGCGAAAGGCCGCTCAGGCCAGAGACTATCCAGCTCATTCGAACAAGCGGTCCCACAGCCGCTCCCTGCGGTTCTCGCCGATCGCCCAGAGTGTCGCCACGCCCGCAATGCCGATGAGGGCACCGATGACGAGAAGACCACGCCAATCGAGAAAGGAGGACAGGCCAAGCCCCAAGCTCGACGCAAAATTGTCGGCGACATTGGTGAGTGCTGCGCCGCCGATCGTGCCGCCGGCGCCGGCAATGGCCCATTTGGCGGGCGTCGTTCCGCCTTGCGAAAGGAAGAGCCGTTTCTCGGCTGCCCTGCGCCGCGTGAGACCGGGAAGCACCCTGCCGCCGGCCTTGTTCCAGGCGAGGAACGCCTCAGCCGCCCTGCTTTCCTCGCCGATATTGAAGGCGCGGGCGACGCTCGATCGCGTGAAGTTGCCGGGCCCGATGTTGAAACACAGGCTCACCATCGCGTCGAACTGGTTTTGCTTCGGCGGGCGCGTGACGACCTCGTCGACAGCGCGCTCATATTCAACCAGGTCGCGCGCGAGGATCGCTTCCGCCTCGAGCCTCGTGATCCGCATGCCGGCCCCGGGCTTCGGAGGGCCTGCCTGCGCCGTGTGGCCGTAACCAATGGTCCAGATGCCGACGGAATCCTGGTAGGCTTCGAGGCGCAGACCCTCATACTGCTTGATCAGGGCAAGGCCCCGTGATCCGGTTTTCATTGGGCCATCCTATCCATGATGCGATGGAAGATGCGCGGCCATGTCTCGAGGTCCATGGTGATGACCTGACCAGGACCGCTGCTCTTTCTCTCGTCAATCTTCGTCGCACTGTTCTTGGCGATGCCCGGGCCGTTCGTGTCTTTGAAGCCCTTGTTCTTCAAGAGTTTCTTGGTTGCCGCGATCGGAACGACAAAGTTGATCCCGGCACCACGAAGGCCGGCGTCGAGCGTGCCGACAATCTGCCCCTGCTCGTTGAGTACCGAACCGCCGGAGTTGCCGCCGATGGCCACGGCGTCGATCTGAAAGACCTTGATCTTCTTGCCGCTGCCGAAGTCCAGGGTGCGTTCCGTGGCGGAGACGATACCCTTGGTGAGCGAGTTGTCGAACTCGACGCCGGGATTGCCCACGACATAGATGGTCTCGCCGCGCTTGAGCCTGTAGTCGTCGGGCGCAAGCGTGGCGGCATAGCTTGGGAGATATTCCGGGTCGACGATCTGGAGAATGGCGACGTCGTTCTCGGGGTCTCGTGCCCATATCTTCGCTGTCAGGCTTTGCCGAGAGACGATCTCGTAGTTCTTGACGATGTTCTTGGAGACGACCAGATCCAGGCGGCGCTCGACGGTGGCGGTCGTGACCACGCCAGTGATCGGATCGACGAACTCCTTTTGCTCGCGGCGAATCCGGTTCCTGACGCAATGGTCCGCCGTCAGGATGAATCGGTTCGGGATGGAGATCACCGTGCCGGAGCAGAAATCCCCATCCTCATCGCCAACGAGGACGTTAGCTTTGTCTATATAATCATTGATGGCGTCAATGCTCCATTGCGGGGCCGCCTCTGCCGCCGAGCAGGACTTGATATTGGCGAGCATGGCCATGATACCGAATGCGCAAAGGGCCGCGATCAGCCACTTCTGGACTGTCATGGGAACGTTCCTTTTGAGGGAGTTGGGAGGCTAGTGCTTCGGCTTCCGCCAATCCCGCAGAAGCTTGATGATCTGCAGGACGGCAAGCAAAAGACCGAAGATCGGGAGCAACAGCGCGGCAGCTGCGGACACGTCAAACAGCATCCTGATCCACCAGGGAGAGATGATTGCCGCGCCGGCAATGGCGAAGTTCGCGAGAGCGGTCATCGCTTATCCCACCGTGAGACCGACCATGGTATTGCTGTCGTTTTCTCCCCAACTCGCCTGAATAGACACCCCATTGCCGCTCTGTTTGGGGACGTAGGCTGCGGAGGTCGGCTCGTAAAACAGGTCGCCATCATCCTCATCTTCGAAATATTGTTCGAAAAATTCGGTAGCACCTGTCCATGAGCAGTTGGGGATCACATTTATCGAGGAGCTGCGCCGGGAAAGGAAGATTCCATAGCCATTGGCCGGAAAATCCATGGAGAGCTGGAGCGGTTCGGCCTCTTCCGTGCTCGCGGTGTCATGGGCGGTTCCTCCGCCCTGCAAATTGTCGAGCGCAATGCAGCCAACCATTACACTACGCACCGCATGGCTGAAGGTGGCAACGACAACGGCGGCGCTGCCTGTGGGGACAGTGGCGGACGCGATCGCAAGAATGATGTCGTCGCCATTGTTGTGCTGCACCTCGATGGCGGCCGAAATCCCGCCGATCGTCACGGAATTGAGAGTGGCGGGACCAGGCGACACGAGTCCCAGTTCAGCGGAAATGAGCGCGTAGACCTTTCTTGTCGCCGAGGCGGCACCGATCGGCCTTGCATCGCTGGTGACCAACGCATTGCTTGTTGTACGCGTATACCAGCTTGTGTTGCGCTCCAGCTCGGCGACGCCGGTCCCGGCGAAAAAACCCGGAGCCGTCATCATGGCACAATGTCCCCGATGAGCAGCCATTCATCGGTCGCGATCTTGATCAGCGATCCGGCCGAATACTGCGTGCGCGCCTTGTAGTTGTTGGCGGGACGAAGCGTGACGCCGGCACCCTGCGTGAAGGTGATCCGGCCTACGCCCTTCTGCCACCAGTCGATCTTCGACTTCACCGGGAAGGCGACCGACGAATTGGGCGGCACGGTCCAGGTGATGGCGGAGGCATTGCTGCCCGAGACCAGGCGGCCCTTGTCGGTCAGCGCGAATGTATAGGTCGTGCCGGTCTGGTCATTGACGGCCGAATATTCGCCCAGCGGTTCAAATGATGTTCCGCCGACATTGGGGTTCAGCAGGATGGCATCGGTGCCGTTGTAGACGCAATCGCAGATGTGGCCCGAGCCCGTAATGTCGCCGATCGCCAAGGCGACGCCGTTCAGCTTCTTGATCGTCTTCGCGCCCAGCCCGTCGACACTGATGGTCGGATTGACGGACGTATTCGCCGCACCGGCGGTGAAGCGGAATCGCATCTTGGCGGTATAGGCCGTGAAGGCCGGTGCGAAGATGGCGGTGACGGCATCGGCGGAGCCGCCGACAGATGCAGCATGCGCAACGATGTCGGATTGCACCTGCCCCAGATTGGCGCTGTCGGTCGCCGCCGTTCCCGCACCCTGGTTTGTGAATTTGAAGCCGGCCATGGGCTGGTTGGCCTGCCAGGGTGCCGTGCCGTTCACATTGATGCTGTTGGTCATCGCCTCGGCATTGTCGGCGACATAGGCATTGTATTTGGCGCTTTCGATGGGCGTGTTGGGCGTGGCCGTTGTGCCGGCCGGCGCGCCGTACACGCCTGATCCGTTGCGGGGCATGGATTACCTCATGGAAGTGATGGGGCTGGTAGTCGAACGGGCTCTCGGAATTCAAGCCGAGGCCCTTTGGAGGTCGTTCACCGCGTGAAACGTCCCTTCCGATGTGGGACGGCAATCGTCCACCGTCTTCAGCTCGTGATTTTTACCGCTTGGGTAGCCTTCATATGCCTGCTATTATTGATTGCTGATATTAAATTATTCTACTTTAGATAGCAGTTTCGACAGAATCATAGGAGAGAAGGAAATGAGGTATTTACCCATTCTTGTGGCCGTATCTGCGGGCATAACCGATGCAATCTTTTTCTCTCTCGGCGTTCATGCCGGCGAGATGCCAGAGAAATGGTGATGGCTGGTATGGACCCTATAGTCATTGCCATCATCATCGCCGTGCTGGGCATGGCCGGATATGTCGCATATCTGTTCGTGATGTGCCTGCCGATGAGCCGGACGGGCTACCTGGTGTGCTGCGCTGCCTCATTTCTGGTCGTCATGACGATTGCGAATTGGGGACTCCATTATCTCATCTACGAGATCAATATGTGGCTGGCTTTGCCTATCATGGCGCTGCTGCTCCTCTACGGCTGGCTTGTCGACAGGCACGAGTACAGGCAGGGCACGCTACGTCTCAATCCTGAAAGCAAGTTTGACCAGTGGTACTACGTGAAGTTCCTGTCGAAGGCGCCTAACGAGGACCACCAAAAACAAGCTTCTGAGTCTCATACCCGGCTCGACCCGCCTGAGTGAGCAGGAGCGTTCCGACATGGTTTCTCCATTCGACATGGCTGGTATGGACCCTATAGTCGTTGCCATCATCATCGCCGTGCTGGGCATGGCCGGATATGTCGCATATCTGTTCGTGATGTGCCTGCCGATGAGCCGGACCGGCTACCTGGTCTGCTGTATCGTCTCTTTCATCGTCGTGATGACAATCCTGGGCTGGGGGCTTCATCACCTTGTCTACGAGATCGATATGTGGCTGGCTCTGCCAGTGATAGCGATTGGTCTGCTTGCGAGTTGGCTCATCGACAGATTCGAGTACAGGCAAGGCAAGCTGCATCTTGATCCTGAAAGCAAGTTTGACCGGTGGTACGCGAAGTTCCTGCCGAAAGCGCCTACCGAGGACCACCAAAGAGGAGCTTCTGAGTTTCATACCCGGCTCGACCCGCCTGAGTGAGCAGGAGCGCCTCGACAAGGTTTCGCACATGGTTCGCCGCCTGCGACCGCCTCGGAAAGGCATCGGCAGCATTCATCAAGGCGCGTATCAGCTCATCGCGCGCAGTGTCGGTCTTGGTCAGATTGTCCGCCGTCTTCCGAATGACGGCAGGCGATTTCGTCAAGAAGTTGATGGTGTCCCTGACCAAACTAGGCTTGCCGCCCTTGCCCCAAAATTCCCGCGCCGCGTCGATCACGGCAGTGCGGCTTTGACGGCCGTGCTCTGCGAGATTGGATGTCTCGATAAAGACTTTTTCGGGCGCGATGCCGCGGCGCAACCGCTCGCTCTTGGCGTCACCGATTGATGCCGTGATCTTCGCTGTGTTGCTGTCCTCGGCCAGGATCCTGTTGGCGGCAATACCGGGGCTGCCACGCTGAGCGGCAAGGCGGCGATCGAACTCGTAGCGCAAGCCGGCATTGTTCATCGCCTTCTCTTCCGGGGAGTAGCCGGCGACATCATCCCGGTGCTCAGCGGCGGATATCTTGTTTGAAAGGACCTTGCGGCCCTTGTCATATGCCGCCTGCTGGCGCGCTATCGGGGCAAAGGCCTCATCTGCTTCGCGATAGCCCGGGATGTGGCTCTTCAGGATATCGTCTACCGCGTGGATGAGCTTGCCATAGACCTTCTGTTCATCCTTCCCGTTGCTACTGAGGCCGAAGCGCTTCATTTCATCTCTCTTGATCTCCTCCGCGAGTCCGAATTTAACATTCTGCAGGCGGCGCGCCACGTCCTCCGGAGTGTCGGCAAGCAGCGCGTCATCGATCTGGTCGAGCCATTTCCCAAACACCGCGCGGTTCTCCTTTGAGCGCCCGATGAAATTCAATCGCCTGGCAAGAATGTCGCCTGTTTCCGTCGGAAGCGATGGAGCGTTGGTCAGCGCTGTCTCATATTGAGGGCTAATCTTTGCTCGTTCGGCTTTATTCGTCTGCATCTGGGTATAGGGATCGCGCGGGGGGCCCAAAGTCTTGTCGAGCACCCGATTGACGCGCGCTGGCGCTGCTTCGCGGCGATTCTTCAGCCTTTGCCCGATGAGATTGCCGGCCGCAGGGTCAGCGGCTGCCGTTCCGCCGGTGAAAACCTGCATGCCCGGCGTGATGTCGGCAGGCATGGCTACAGGCCCCATCTCTTGCAGACGAATTTGCGCTTGCTGGGGCGTATACCCATTGGCTTGTAGCTGATCGATCATGACCTTGACCGATTTAGCATCGGCGCCGAGATCGGCTAGAGCTGAGGCTACGCCATTCCAGGCCATGCCGATACCCTTTGCAATTGCCGGGACGAGGCCGCCCGCTACACCGCCGAAAAGAGCAGACGGCGCGGCAACAGCAAGGCGATTAGCGAGCCCACCTTCGCCGCGCCCGAATCCCTCGATCGCGCCGCCTGCTGCGCCGATGCCCATGCCGGCTCCTATGCGCCCAGGGAATGACTGCGGCATCGCCTGGGCCACCTTTGCTGGCACTGCCTTGACGAGGCCCATACCACCCAGCATCGTGCCGGCAGTTGCGTTAGCCGCAGTGGCGAGGCGCGAGCGCTGTGTTGCTTGTTCCTGGCGTTCGCGCTGATATTCGAGCTCCTCGCCATAGTCGCCAAACTGGCCGAGGCCGGTGATCAAAGCGGCATTTCCCTCATCCATGAAGCCGCCGATGAGTGGAATATTCGACGCGATCTGCATCGTGCCATCGGACAAGCCCTTCGTGAAGTTTCCGAACGAACCGCGCTGCTTGTCTTCAGCATCAATGCGGACCCGCGCCTTCTCGCGATCGAGGAACGACTGCGTGGCTTGTAGCGCAGTCGTCATATCATCGGTCTCGATGTCGAGAATGCGGCCATCCTTCAGAGGAATTTGCATTATCGCGTGTTCCCTTGGCTATCGAGCTTAACGATATTGCCGCTTGGCGCCGTGCGCGATTGAGCGAGCTTCCTCTCATCGAGATCGAGCAGTGCCTTCTGATACGGCGTCATGGGCTGGTTCGCTTCGAGCTGCTGCTTGTAGAGATCTTCGGCAACCGAACGCTGACCAGGTTTGACCCAAGGATTGGAGAGGACACCCGTGAGCATGCCGAGATCCGGGGTTCGCTTGTTCGCCAAGGCCTCATTGAACGGTCGCAGGGCGCTTTCCGCTCCCGCCTGCCCTTCAGCCTCCGCCTTGTCGAATTGATTTTCCGCAACCCGGCTGCCGATCGCGCCCACGAGATTATTGATCCCATCCCACATGTCGCGGGGCCGCTGGCCGAGCTGACGCGCCATCAGTGACCGCACCAGCGCGCGGCGTTCGGCCAATTGCTCAGGCGATTTGATCGTGCTGTTTCCACCGAATAAGTTGAAAGCCATTTCTGTAATCCTCGCATGTTGACCCAAGGCGAAATGCCTTGTGATAAAAAACGACGCTCGTCCTTGCTGATCGTTTCCTGTCCTCTCCTTCGCCACTCCCGGCGACGAGGCTGAGACGCGCCAATCTCCACTGTTGTCTCGATAGCGGTTGATGCTGGGAGCCTTGACGAAAGCGCTGACAATTTTGCCGCTTGGGCGGCTCTCGCTCCTATGCTATGAGAACTTGCTGTCTGATCTATGCACTACTTAAGATAGAAATTCTGACAGGAGCTGCGAATGGTTCCATATGCTCACATCATACGGATAGCTCTGAACTTAGCGGTTCCCATGTGCGGTGCAGTGAGCGCGCACGCATTCCCCGCCGATAACATTCGCTACTGTTCCAGCGGATTTGAGAAGCCGGCTGAGATCGTTTTCAATTCTGGGCAGATGACCGTGACCATCGGGGAAGAGACTACAGAATACTCTGCACATGAGCCGATCGATGGCGTCGACGGAATCATTTTTGTTGGAGACGAAAGTACAGAGACCGGCGAAAGAATCAAAGCGACGTCTATGCCGTCAAGCTGGGTGAAGACGAAGTGATCCTGTTTGAAGACCGAGTTTTCTGGCCCTGTGAGGCCAAATGACCCAAGGCAATTCTGCAACGGCCTTGAAGCCCTGTTCATTCTCTCCGTGCAATGCTTTCATCCGGTCCTTAATCATGACACCGATCATCGACGTCGGGCGGATAGCCTTAGTCTCAGCAGCTTTGATGTATGGGGCTGTCACCTGCCTCGCCGCCCCTCCTACTCCCAAATGGTGCTCATACGGATTTGATCAGGGCGACAAACCTGCCGAGCTGGTTTTCTTTCGTGGCAATCCGGAGCTTCGTCTCCAAGGCAAGACGGTAAGGCTGGCTGAGGAACACGGAATCTGGGAGGAAACCGTGACCTTTGCCACGATCAGTTACTGGACCGAAGGCATCGAGTACCGTAACCAGCGAATCGTGATCTATTTGGATCGGGTCTTCTGGCCCTGTGAGAAGATGTGACCAATGCCGATCCTGAGGGTGGATCCTTGGAGTGGCTACAAATGGCACTAATCACCGAAGTTAGGCGGATAGTCTTGGTCTCAGCAGCTTTGATGTGTGGGGCTGCCGCTTGCCTCGCCGCTTCCCCTACTCCCAAATTTTGCTCATACGGATTTGGTGATACTGACGAGCCGGCTGAACTGGTCTTTTTTCGAAGTGGGCCAGAATTCCGCCTGAGAGACAAAACACTAAAGTTGGCGGACGGTAACCCATTCTGGATGGAGAAAATGACTTTTGCCACCATTGATTATGTGACCGAGGGCATCGAATACCGCAATCGAGAAATTGTAATCTACAGGGATCGAGTCTTTTGGCCCTGTGAGAAGACGTGACCGACCCGCATCCTTGGCCAGTCATGACAGATGGATGGTGAATCGCTTAGCTCCGATATCCGATAGAAAGGCATTTTCCAAGCTAAGCCCCCGGGTCATCATGGTTCATGCGGCAGTCACCGGCGGCGGCCAGAGCGGTCGTATATCGGATATCCCGCGGCGACCTTTGCGGCAATTGCCTCCATATCTGGCTCACCGGCGGCGAGGCCACGCCGAATGGCAGCTTTATGCCAGTCAGGAGCCGGCAAGCTGCCGGTCTTCTTTGTGTGCCCACCCCAACTACGCCGCCGGCCAACGTCGATATGAACACCCGGATTGGGAACGCCGGGGATGTTTTTGTCATAAGTGCCTGTACCTGCAAAACCCATCTGTGTCGCGGCCTCGATAAGGCGGGCCCTCTCAGGAATGGACGTGGAAAGGTTTATGTCAAAGGCCTTTCCCAATTTATGCTGGGAATCAGTTGTATGTCCTGGGCTGTATGCACCATAGACATCAAACGGTTTGCCAAACATTGTCTGAAGATTGGCCAGACGCGATAGCGTGCCAGGTGCAACTCGCTCAGCAAGCTGATCGTAAGCGGGAATCCCTTTCACTTTCGCCATGTCGGCAAGCTCCAGCGAATAAGAGAACCTGTCTGGATCGCGGAAGGGATGAGGCCGCGGCGTCGGCACAAGGCCGCTCGTTTGACCGGCACGTTCGCCAAGGCGAAGCGCCTTGCGATAGTCGACCATCTTGAAGCCGTCCGGGCTTTTGACGACCGCTTCCGGCTTCTCCTTCTCGACCTCCTGGGCGATGAGACCGAGACGCAGCGGGCCGCCGCCCTTGTATCGATAGCTGTAGATGCCGAGATCATCGGGCGTCTCGCCAACCTTGTGGATGTCTTCCTTCAGCCGCCTGTCGGAATAGGCGATCGCCGTGCCGGCGAGGCCGAACAGGCCGCCGAGCATCGCATTCTTCTCGGCCTGCTCTTGCTGATATGCCGCAAGCTGGTTCTGATAAGCGCCATCGATAATTTGAGCGTAAGGTGTGTTCGCGACGCCCGCCTGCGGCGTGTTGCTGACGAAATTGGGCTGGCTGACCTGGCTGCCCGAAAGCAGCGCCGTGAGATAGTTGAGATCTCGAGTGTGATTTCGATCTGCTTCAGCATAGGCTTCCGCGCGGCCGGTCACGGCGAGCTGATTGTAGGCGTCGTTTTCGTTCTCCCCCACCTGGCGCATGAGCCGATCATAGGCATCAGACCCCAGGCGAAGGCCGCGATTGGCGGCATCGGTTTCAGCCTGGCGGCGCGCTTCCTCGAGGCGCGGCGCAAGACGCTTGCTGCCGAGATCGAAGAGCCGCGCCTCCACCTCCTCATCGACCTTGAAGGGCTCCTTGTTGATCCTTCCTGACAAGTAGTTGGCGGCATTGGCGAGATTGTATTTGGCGGCATCGGCCTCGTTCTTGATCCGCTTCTGGGCGTCGGACAGTGTTGTGGTCGCGGTGTAGATCGGGATCTCCCGTCCACCCACTGTTTGTTTTCCCGTTTCAGTGTAGATGATCGACCCATCATCCGTGATCTGATTGGTGCGGTTGATGGCGTTTTGAGCCAAGGCTGTGTCGATGTTCATCTTGGCTTGGGCGTCCGCCGCCACCTTCGGATCAGGCGGCTTCGGGGCCTTGCTGCTCTTGCTACCCATGACTGTGTCCCTTATGAAAACCATTCGCACGCCACGCTTCCGCGGTGAGCGTCGAAATGATGCCGTCCATGCTGCGGCCAAAGAGCCGCGGTACCGTCACTTGCTCGAAACCATAGGCCCTTATGATGCGCACCGCGTTCTTCAGCCCGGCCGGTGTGCGGGCCACGGCGAGCTGACAGCCGAGCTGATCGAAGACATAGGAGAAAGCCGCATAGAGAACCGGTCGCGTCAACCATCGGCGGTTATTTCCGGCAAAGCTGATCTCGATCACGCCGGTCTTTGGATTGTAGTTGTGGAACACGAAACCGCCGACGAGATGAGCGCCGTCCGTCACGCCAATGGCCGTGCAGTCGCCAAAATCCTCCCGGTCGCAATCTTCGATGAGAGCTGAAACGAGGATCGCCACAGCTTCATCGTTGCCATAAACCGGCCTCATACCGCGATGCCGCCCTGCTCATAGAGAAGATCGAAGGAGACGAGTTCCGCCTCCGGCGGCGCCACATGGGAATTCGTGAGCTGAACGTTCGGCGCCGCCGAAAATCCCTGGCCCGTGACGCTGACCCAGCGCGTCACGGTCTGTTGCGTCGTCGAGGAGTCCCACAGAGCGACGTCCCAGAGACCCACGTCCCAGACATCGAGGCTCGGATGCGATGCCGCGGCCGGATAAGGCGGCAGCTTCGGCAAGTAGTTGAAGGAGCACGAGACCCGTGGGTTTATCGGCTTCCGATAGAGCCAGGTGGTGCGCGCCATCCTGGCGGTCTTTGTCGAAGCCGGCGACCCAAGATGATCGTAGCGGCCCACGAATGTCGAGAGGTATGTCTGCCCATCGTCCGTGCCGCCGGCCTCGGCAATATAGACTCCCCCGCCGGGCGTGCCGAAATAGATCAGGCTTCCCGCCTCGACCGAGCAAGAGAGGTCCCAATTCGTATATTTCGCCCAGGCTCCGGTAAGGAGATTGACGACATAGCAATAGATTTCCGACGCGCCGACGGTCGGCAGGCCGATGATGGCCATGTTGCGCGCCACCCATTTGACGCAAGACCAGGCGCGCGAGGACTGCCGCGCGAGCGCCTGGGCGCGCCATTCGTCTTCGATGGTCCGCGTGATCGAGGCCAGCGTCAGCGCCGCCGGATCCTTCTCTTTCGCCGCGGACAGCGGGACAAGCCCGTCGAGCGTGGCGATGATCACATCGCCGCCGGCGCGGAAATGTGCATTGGGGCCGAGCGGCTGGCCGATGTCGTAGGTGCCAACCAGTCCCCAGGCCGTCGGAAGGGCGGGATCGGTGCCGGCGAAAGCCGCCATCTCGCCGGTCGTGGTTACGAAGACGCAGACGTCATCCATGCCGTCGCCGGCATCGACCGACCATGTCGTGCCGAAGAGCAGCGATCCGCCCTTCTTGAAGACGCCGGAAAGCGAAATCTGCGTCGCGGCCCCGCCAATACTGTCGACGGGCAGGCACCAGGCAACGAGCGTGTTCTTCTGGATGAAGAACAGGCGGTTCTTGAACACCCAGACATAGGAAAAGGTCGATGACGTAGCTCCCGTGATGCTGGGGCTGGTGCTCCATGTCGAGCCGTTGTAGACGCGCCGATCGTTGGCGCCGTTGACGGCGATCAGGAAATCACCACCCGATGTCGAGAACATCGTCGATGAAAAGAACCCGCTTGTCAGCCCTGAGACATCGGCCGCGGGCTGCACCGTCGGGCTTGCCGGGCTCGTGATGTTGTAGATGCTGTCCGCATCGCTCGCGAAAATCCTCTCGCTGGTGCCGCTGCGCCAGGCCATGAGGCTCGAGACGCCGTCTGTGATGGTCGCATGGCGCAGCCTGCCCCCGCGCGGCCTTATCCCGCGCGTCGTCGGGAAGAAGTTCTCGAGGATCGAAGCGGCGCCCGGCTGGTCGGTCATCAGGCTTTCCGACGTGACCCAGCCGCGGACGGGTGCTGGGAACGTCTTAGGGATAGCCTGCGCGCGAGCCCGCGCCGCGACGGCTTTTCGACGAAGCGACGGCATCAGGGAACTATGGCCTCCGGATAGGCGATCTGAGCATCGGACGGCAGGCGGCCGCGGCCGATGGTCAGAATGCGCGAGCCCTTGTCGGCGGTGATCAGCTTCTCCTTCGCGTCCTCGTAGTTCCCGAGATCCTCGGCATAGGCGAGGCCCTTATTGGCCCGCCATTTCCAGATCACGCATAATTCGAGCAGCTTCTCGGAGAGCCGGAACGTATCATTGTCGGCTGTGAAAGCCGCCTTCGCCGAGCCGTTGTTGTCCAGGGCCCATTTCGAGCTCATGTAGAAATACTTGACCTCTTCGCCGTTGGCCGGCGCAGGCTTGATATGGATTTGATCGCCATGGATCGTCCAGGCGCCGGCCACCAGATTGAACTGGCGAATGGTCATGTCGAGCCATCGGTCGCTCGAGGTGATATGCGTCAGCGCGGCAATGTGCCGGCTCGTGCGCAGCTCAGCCTTCTTGAGCATTCGGTCATAGTCGGCCGGAAAGCTGAAATCCTCCGTCGTACCGTCGCCATTGATGGTCGCTACGCTCTTGAGTTTCTGCCATTCGTAGTCTTTGGCGATGTGATCGGCCGCCATGTTCGCCAGCACCTGCAGTTCAAAATGCTCGCGCTCCTGGCTGGCGAAGATCGCATCCGGCCGGTTCAGCGGGATGATGGCGCAGGCATTCTGAATTGCTGTGAGAATGGTCATGGCTCAGGCCGCCTTGCTCGCATGAGCCTGCAGGGCAAGCTGAACCAGCTTTTCGTGGGTCGGCGTTCCGCGCGGCGCCTGCCCGGTCTGCTCCTTGATGAAGGCTTTCAGATCGGCATTGGGCCAATTGTCGAAGGGCGTCGGTCCATCGCTTTCCGGCGCATCCGGTGCGGCCTCGTCCGGCTGTGGTGCCGTGGAGCGGCCGGCCAGCAACTGCGCTTCCAGGGCGGCGATGCGCTGCGTCAGCGCAGCATTCTCGGCCGCCAGGCGCGTTTCGAGCGCGCTGTCTCGCGCTTTCTCGATATAGGCCCTGGCCTTCTCCTTCAACTCGCGGCCGAACATGCCGAGACGCGCGAGGTTCGGGCCCTCGAGCCCGGCCAAGGCCTCGGCTGTATGAATATGAAGGGCCTTGAGCTCGGCGCGGCGCGCCGCATCCAGGAAAGGCAGCTCCTCGACAGGCGTTCCGTCGCCCACTGCGGCCTCGCCCGATTTGAACGCCTCATAGTGGCGGTGATAGACTTGCGCATAGCTCACCCACAGGCCGGTTGCCGGATCGCGCATGCATTTCTCATGCGCCGGGGCCACCAGCTCTTTCTTGTTGTCGCCGACGAAGCGGATATGGACCTGCTCCTGCTGGTCGAAGATGGGCCGGCCTTCCTTGAGGCTTTTGGCCTTGTTCTCGACGGCGACGTTACGAAATTCTATATGCAAGTGCCTTGTAGCGGTGGGATCGAACATGGGCTTTCCTTTCTGAGAGGGCGCGGGAAGAAGAGGGGCGGGACCGAAGCCCCGCCCCACGTGGCGTTAGACGATCTGGCCCTGCAGGAACGGGCGATTGACCTGAATGATCGCCAAGCCCGCTGACGGGGTGCCGGTGGTTGTTGAGACCACAGTGTTGACGACCTGCTCGCCGTTCACCTGTGTATCGTCCACGCTGCCAGGCGTTGACGCCAGCATGAAGACATCGGCGCCCGGAGCCATCGCATTCGGTGCCTTCACCGCAGCCGCGCCGCCGATTTGATACCAACCATACTGGTTGGCAACATTGGCGGACATGGCAACGGCAACCGGACCCTTGCCGCCGGTCGCCGGCGCAAGTGTCGTGGTGGCAAGGGTCTGGTCATAAGTGACCAGCGAGCCCACCACCGTCGAGGCAACGCCTTTGAGGTAGATGAACTCGCCCGAGCCATAGGTGGGGTCCTTCGCGCGAACGATCGTACCGAGCGCATGACGCTGCACGATCGAGGTATCGCCGAGCGGCTGACCGACGAGGGAGTTTTCTTGGATAGTCCACATGGTTCTCTCTCCTCTCGCTTACGGCGCCGAGTCGTACAGTTTCGCCATGTGCAGCGGGTTGTTCATGGTGAGCTCACCGAAGAACCCGATATGCTGCACGAGAGCGTCCTGATTGATCGGCATCTGCTTGCCGCCGAACTTCACGAAGTTGCGATCCGGGTGATACCGGAACTTCAATGAGGTCGTGTCGATGAAGTAGGTCGTGTTGGATGGCATGGCGGTGCCGATGCCACCTTCCAGAACCACATCGACGGCTTTGCCGGCGCCATGGAAGCGCAGAGACGTGAAACCGAGCTTGCCCAGCTCGTTCTCATTGGTGATCTGCTGGATGGCGACAAGCGCCGAGCTGAAGGCCGTATAATGCTCCTGCGAAGACAGGATCAGGTTCGGGCCCTTCGGGCCGCGGCTGCGCTGGATCATGATGGTCTCGAAGATCTTGCGCACCGTCGTGGCGTCGACCTGGGTGATGCCGGGGAATGCCGAGTTGGCATCGTATGAGGTCGTCTGCCAGATGGCATTGGACCGCGCGATGCCGCCATAGGTGCCGGCATTCACCACCGTCGGGATGACGAGCTGCAGGCCGCCGATCTGGTTCGGCAACGCGCCATTGGCATGGAGATCTTCCACGAAACGGTCGGTCAGCTCCTGCTCGGCGGCTGTGATGTGCTCTTCCATCACGTCCTTGAGCTGGTTCGGACCGGAGTTCTTCAGGATTTCCTCGTTCGACAAGGTCACCGACACGGCGGCGAGCCTCGGCGTGAACTCGGCGTCGTTGAAGAGCTCGGCCGGCTGCGGGTTCAGGAACTCATAGCCCGAATAACGGGTATAAGTGCCGCTTTCGTTGTAGAGCAGGCGCTCGCGGATCGTCGGGCCCGAGAAGGTCTTGAACTGGTTGCGCTTCTTCATGGTGAAGAGCAGCGCATTCGAGTTCGAGACGAGATCGGAATAACCCTGGGACCGATCCTCCAGCGCCAGCGAGAACGCCTCTTGCAGGCGGTCGTTGGTGTTCAATGCCATTCTTCAGTTCTCCTTGAAATGGCGGATTGGGGATCAGCCCGAGAAGCCCACTTCCGCAAAGGCGCGGTCGAGGCTTTCACGGGCAGTTACGGCAGGCCTGCGGTTCGCCGGGTTTGAGCCGGAAACGGGAGCGCCCGCGATCGAGATGTTGCCTTTACGGGTCTGATCCGGTTGGGGCCTGGAAGGCGCCGCGATTGAGGCGGCGGATCGAGCACCGGCGACCGGCGCGGGGATGAGCCTTTCTGCCATGTCATAGGCACTCTCGAGACTGTCGGCCATCTGGGTGCTGATCAGACGGGTGACGGTATTCGTGAATTCGGCATCGCTGAGGCGCGGATGCGTCCTGGTGAACTCCTCCACCATCGCATCGATCTGGCTTTCCAGCTGGCTCTCGTGCGAGTGCCGCAACGTGGCGCTCACGCCGCCCATCAGCTGGCGCATTTCGGCAAGCTCGCCTTTGAGCTGGCGAAGCTCCGCTGCGGATTGTGCCTGCGTCTGATCGGGCTTCTGTCCCATGATGTGCGCCGCATATTCCTGCGGCGAGATGCCGGCATAGTCCAACACCTCTTGGATCGCGGCGAGCCTTCTCGCCGGGTCCTCGGAAACCAGCTGCAAATCGAGCGAGACATACCGCCCCAGCGTATCCTGCACGGTCGTGTCGTGCTTCTGGGCCAGCTGATAGAAGGGCTTCAGCGGCTCGAAGAACTGCTGATACTGAGTGAGGCCGGCTTCCATCTCGCGAAAAGCGCGATGGACCTCGCCCCTGACGCTGTCGGGCACCGTCGTCCACGCCGCTTTTGCGTCGGCCGAGAAGCGCGACGGTGGCTCCGCCGGCAACGTACCGGCTTTGTCGGCGAGGGGCATGCCTGGCTGAGACTCTTTAGCCGTGAAGCGGCCCTGGTCGTCACGCTCCCGGCCTGCAGCGCCTTTCGTCACGCCGGGCTGTTCCTGCTCGTCCAGTTCGGCAAAGGCGCGATCGATCGAGGCACGCGCGGTTTCCCGTGACCGATCGATGGCGGATTCTCGCTGATGGGCGCCGGCATCGGGCTCGGCTGCGGCACCGCTGCTGTCCGGCAATGGCGCAATGGGTTCGGCTGCGGCGGGCGCCGCTCCGGCATCATCGATCATAGTTTCTACCTTTCTGAGAGGCTGCGAAGATCAGGCGCCGAGACCGGCGCGCGAAAATGCCCGGCCGACGGCCGCCCTGATGGCTTGGCGGTCGGGTTTCTGTGTGGGCTGCCGGCGGAACATCGCCGGGTCATTGCCGACTTCGACGCAACCATGGGCCTTGGTCACGGCGCGGAACTTGCGTTTGGACGTATAGTAGTTGCCGTCGGCCATGTGCCGCGTCGCCGGTATCTCGTCGGTGATCACCATGGGTGTGCCAAAGACCGAGCGAGCGCTAAACGCGGGCTCCGAGGCATGGCTGATGCGATAGATCACCGTCACGGCACCCACTCCGTCAGATCTTCGTTCACAAGATGGACTGGGGTGCCCCCGATCCTGGCGACATCGCTCACGATCGTCACCGGCAGGCCCCCGCGTACGGCCGCGACTGGCGTCATGGGCGTGCCCAAGGCAGTGTTGACGATCGGGACGCCGCCGGAGGCGACGACAATAACGGGTGTCGGCATTCGATGCTCCTATGCGGCCAAAAGCAGGACCGCGATCGCGTCGTCTTCTTCGAGCCTCTGCTGTTCGGCGATGAAGGCTTCGATGCGCTCTCGGTCGAGCGCCGCAGCCTGCTCGAGCAGGCCCTCGATGATCGCCGAATAGTCTGGCGGCGGGATCGGCTCCAGCGTGATCGGATCAATCAGCCCGTGGGCGATGGCCCAGGACTGGTCGATGATCCGGCGCAGCGCTTCCTGCCACTCGCGCTGCTTGCGCTCATAGATCAGGCGCGGATCGTCGCCACCTACGTGCACCAGAGGCGCCGGCGGAGCGGCGAGCACCGCAGCCGCCGTTAGTGTGTCATTGCCCTCGACGACGCTGAGCGTGGCCGTGATAGTCAGCGCGCTCGTTGTGCTCAGGCTGTCATCCGCTTCGGTGACGTCGAGCGAGCCGGTGGTGAGCGGCTGGCCCGCGCCTTGAGCGGACAGCGTGTCGTCAGCTTCAGTGACCGACAGCGTGCCTGTGATCGGTAGGACGCCAGTGGCGGATAGCGTGTCATTCGCCTCAGTGGCAGCAAGCGTGCCCTTGATAAGCAGCCTCGCGGCACTGGAAAGAGTATCTCCCGCTTCCGTGGGGCTCGCGGCGCCCTTGATGGCGAGCGTTGCCGTCGCGGAGAGAGTGTCATTCGCCTCGGTGCTTGAAAGTATGCCCTGGATGAGCAGCGCACCGGTGCCCGAGACTGTATCGTCGGCTTTTGTGATGGCAGCGGTGCCTGTATTGCCGGCCGCGGAAGCTTGTGCCGCCGGCAGAGGCTGCCATCCCCAACTCATCTCAGGCCACCTTGCGGATTGACCAGGTGATAGCGCGATCCGTGCCCGCGAGCTTCTTCAAGGTGGCGTCCCAACCATTCATCAAGATGAGCGAGGGGATGACATAGATCGGCGGTGACTGCGCACCCGTCAAAATGGCCTCGTGGCAAAGGCGCTGAGTGTCCGCAGTCTGCACCTTCTCGTAGACGCGGACCTGAAATTGATCGCCAGCCGCGAGGGCATTGACATCAAGCCAAATTTGGAAAACGCCATCCAACGTCTCGACGTCAGGCCCGGAAGTGTCCGTCGTCATGGACCATTCGGTGGTGCCAACCGTCTCAGATCCGGCAAAGGCTTCCGTGATCGCCATGTGGATTACCTCATTTGAACTGGTGTAGGCTCCCCGGCGGCAGCAGAGGGAGACGACGATGCAAGAGACGCGTAGCCGTGGACTATGATTAGGGGCGTGATGTTGTGATCGTGCGAATAACAGACGAAAAAGGCCAGTCGAAGCAGGCCGAGTTCACCGATGCAACCCTGGTACAACTGATTGCCGTATTGGTGGATACGCGCGGGCTGATGAGAACGAAAATCCCAGAAGCGGCCCCTAAGCATCTGCGAATGGTGCGGAATCCACGCTGGGAGCTCAGGCTTCACAAAGATGAGAAACTTGCCCAGCTCAACTACCGTCACCCAACGTTCGGATGGCAGGCCGTTGGTCTCTCCTCCAACAAGGCGCGCAAGCTGGGAGAAGCCTTCATCAATCTTTCGCTCCTTACAAACGAGTGACGTCATTCGTCATCCCCCGATCCCCACAGCCACAGCGTTATAATTGCTATCTGCAGTGGCTGAATCGATTGAACCCCGGACGTAAATGTTCGACCCACCGGGGACGCGCTTATAGGCATTCAAAGCGCAGACATGATTAATTGCCTCCGTAGCCGTCAGAGATTGCAGGAAGTTGTCTATAATTATAACTTTGTTCGACGCGTCACCGTAGGCAAGATCAACCAGCAGACTTTGGCCAGTCATCGTGGCATCATCCACCTGAACCCCCACCTGCCACCACCACAGCTCCTTGCTTGTCGTGCCCAGCAACGTCCAGGAACCCTCAGCAGCCGATGTGCCTGGAACAAATGCCACGCCATTGCTGTTTATAATCGTGCCAATAGTCTCAGAGAAACTGCCAGCGCGGGCTAGTTCTGGGCGCTGGGGGCTCCCGTAGAATTTAGCGATTACACCGAGTGCGCCAGCTACGGTGTGGCTGTTCTGCACCCTGACCGCGACCGACGCTCCCGCAGGGATGTAAATTGGAAAATAGAAAATGCGCCCGCCGCCACCAGTATTGCCAGAAGCGCCGCACACCAAGTTCGAAATTATGGCCGTGTAAGAAGTGCCGCCTGCGGGATCTATGCCCACGTCGAGCAGCATGTTGCGGGCAACACCAGACCCAGACCCCGTGTTAACACCAAGCTCCAGGCCGAATACCGTCACAGCTATATTTGCTGCAGAGGCTATCTGCGTCCAGTTGCCCTCGGCATTTGAAGTTCCGGGGACTACAGTCGCGCCAAATGGGGGTGCCGTCGGAGTAGAGAAGTTCGTATACCGAAAACCGAATTCCGGCCCTATGGTGGCATTGAGCATCAGGGATTGCCCGCCGTGAGTGTGAAGGTGGTGACGGTAAAGGCCTGGCCGGCAGTGAACGATGTCGAGTCCACTGTCATGTCGCCGCCGCCGCCCGTTAGGGTAACGGTGCCCTGTGCATGGCAGGTCGTGCCATCAGACGCATAGAGCCGGAAATGAGCAGCGGTGCCGTTATTGTCGGCAGAAAGATCTTCCCATGTGCCCAACTTGGCTTTAGTGCCGCCCGAAGCAGCCGCCATCCAGTCGGACGGCAGGTTAACGGTGGCGAGGACCGTTCCCGAATCCGCTGCGGCGCAGTTCGCCGGTGCAGCCCCGGTCCTGATCTTCAGGACGGCCGAGGTGCCGATTGCCGTTTCGACGGCGTCGAGCTTGGCATTGCGCACGGTGGTCGAATATTGAAGGGTCATATTAATTCATCCTCGCTGGAGCCGTGGTATAGATGCGACCGTCGGGCGTCGTGACAGACTTTGGCGCGGCAATCGCTTGCGCAAGTTGGCCAATGGCCCCGGCGATCTGCAATTGACCGGCTGCCAGTTGTTCCAGCATCTCCTGCTGGGAATAGGCGGAGGGCAACGCCTGTGCGGGTTCGCTCTCACCCGTTGGATCGACCTGTGCCAATTCGGCATCGGCACGCGCTTGTCGCGCCTCGAGCCGTTGCCGATGCGCGATCTCCTGCCGGCGCACGGCTATTTCGTCGTCGTGTTTCTGCTTGTCGAGTGCGAGCTTCTTGTCTTCCTGTTGCGCCTTGATCTGTTCGGGGCTCGACTGTGGGCTCTGTTGTGCCTGCAGCGCCTGGTTCTTCACCGTCTCGGCGAATTGCTCGATGGCGCCTGCGAGGGCGCGGCCGGCGCGGAAGGGCGCCACGGCAAATTTGAGCGTCTCGGCCGCAAACGGCGCCGTGGCGGGCTGTTGCGCCACCAGGGGCACCAGTTGCTGCATGGCGCCGCTGAGCGCACCCAAAAACTCGGTTCGGCTCGCCTTCTCGGCATTCTCGTCCGGCTGGATCGTCGAATCGGTTTCGATCTCCAGCACGAAAGGCCGGATGCGCTGTTCACGCAGCAGGTCGACGATCTTTTCCATGGTGACCGTGGCCTGAAGTTGTTGGATCTGCCCGTTCATCTGCGCCTTCGCCTTGGTCAGCGCTTCGGGATTCTGCTGCAGCTCTTGGCCTTCGGGCGATTCCAGATACGCCAGCGCCTGCTGGCCCAAAGCCTTCACCCGCCCGGCAATGTCGGCCTCGGTCGGCAGATCCATTTGCGCCACATCGGCGAATTGCCGGGGCGTATAATTCTCCGCCATGATCTCGGCCGAGATGCGCGTCAGGTCGCGCGCGAAGCGCACCAGCTCGCTTTGCCGGTCGCGAATGCGGATCGAGCCGTATTGGCTCTTGAGACGCTGGGCGCCCAGCGTCTCCTCCGGATCGGTGGCGCCGCGCATGATGTCGGAAATGCCGCTGATCTGATAAACATCATCGATCAACTGCCGCCGGAGTGCCACAAGCGAGGTGATGGTGTTCGCCACCTCGACGATCGGCAGCCAGACGACGCTGTCCCTGAGCGAGGCGCCGCCCAGGTTCTGGTAATTGGCAACCGGGATGAGGCGCGCGTTGTTGCTCGTATCCTTGAGCGCCGCCTCGATGGCCTCGGCCAGATCGCCGGCGCCGCTCGGATAAAAGCCCTTGAGCTTCAGCGCCTCGGCCAGTGATGAGATGCGCGCCGTAAGCTCATTAATCTCCTCGAGCTGATCGCGATAATAATAGAAGTCGGGCACCGGAACGAGCGAGCGTCGCTCCACTGTGGCATAGGCGGGCTTCGGACACGGAAAGAACTTGTCGAGCTTCAGGTAAGGGTCCCTGGCGTCCAGAACCTCCTCGACACCGGGCGATACCCAGACGACGAGGCCGCGCATCTTTGACCAGATTTCCCAGACCTCCGCCTTGCTCTCGCCCTTGTAGTCGGGAATCTGCACCTCGCCCTTGGCATCCTTCGGTTTCTTCAGCTTGATGCTCTGGGCAATCTCGTCGCCGAAACGGGCGCGGACCTGCTCACGCGTCAGCCAGGCGCGCTTCGCCACCCAGCCGACTTCCGCCCATTTGCGGGCGGGCTCGTGCAGGAAATCAGCCCGGTCCAAGTGGTCGATGACATTGCGGTCGCCGCCGTCCGCCTCTTCAAGCCTGACCCAGGCAATACCGCGGCCTACCGCAGCCAGATCATCGCGGACCTGCAGCATGATCGTGTCGATGTCGATCTCCTCGAAATTGAGGATGAGCGCGCGCTCGAGCATTTCGGACGCCTTGCGGGGCAGTTCTTTTTGATCTGTCCAACGCGGTACCACGACCGGCACCGGGGCCCTCGAATACATCGCGGGCTTCAACACCTCCAGATTCGCCCAGAACATCTTGTATTCGCGATCGGCATTGATGGCCGCCATTCTCTTGAGGTCGGCATAGAGCTTGTCGATCGAGTCGGACTTCTCGTTCCAGAAGGCAAAGAACTTTTGCGCATCGCTGATGCAATCCAACCAGTACTTGGCATTGCGATCTCCCGGCGACGCCGTCTCGTCGCCGTCTTTGGTTTCGTAATCGGTCATCAGGTGGCGATCCTCTTGCTGCTGACCGGCTCGGGCGCGCCGGGAAGAAACACCGTGCCGGGCGGCCGTGGTTTCGGCTTTTCAATGGCCTTCCGAACTGCCAATCCATAATTTACGGCGAACTCGCCGAAGGCATCGGCGCCATGGCTGTTTTCATCATGGAGCGGGACGCCGAAAGTTTGCATGCTCTCATTGAACCTGCGGCTATAGCGGCGTAGCCGCGAGACCCCCAACATCACGCGCCCTGTCCGGTTGAAGCGCATCTTGGGCAATAGAGCGCGAGAAGCGTTTATGCGCTCGACCGGTCCAAGTGCTGCGCCAATATGGATGGGCTTCACGCCGAGCCGCATCAGCGTCAGCGCGCGGGTCCGGCCGCCGGCGCCCCATTCGCGATTCCTCACGTCATGCGGCAGAAAATGCTCACCATACCGAAATGAGGCTTCGCGCCCGATCGCGCGTCGCTGCCGGGAACCCGCCGGCACGTCCGGATCGAGTTCGGGCAAGGCTTCCCTGACGATGTCCTCGGCGCCGAGACCGCTCGTCTCGTAGTAATCGATTGCCGTTGCCCAAATTCCATCATCTTGGAAGAACCAAATCGAAGTGTAATCGTCGATGCCGATATCCCAAGCCGTTTTCACCGGTCGCGCCGGATCATACGGAAAATGCCCAATACGGCCGTCCCTCTCGGCCTGGGCGATGAGACGGCCGTAATAACTCGCCTCGCTGACATGCTCGTACCCGCCGCCCCAGACATGCTCCGCCATCTCAGGGTCGGTGGTATAATCGCTGTCCTTCTCGCTGCGCAGGACGTCGGGGAACCAGGGATTGTCGAACCAGTTCACACAGATGACAATGGCATCGCTCCTGGGCTTTCCGCCTCTGAAGAACTTGTCGACGGCATCTGTCTCGTGCCGGGGATTCCAGGAGAACCAGATTTCCGATCCTTCCTTGCGGATCGTGGGACGCAGGAGTCTGAGTGACTTTTCCGAAAGGCTCTGCGCCTCCTCCACCCAAGCTATGTCATAGTCCTCGAGCGACTTGATGTTTTCAGCGTTGTAGGATTGCATGCCTTTGAAGATGACGAGCGACCCATTCTTGCCGCGAATCTCCGATTCAAGAACGGTGAAGAACCCTCCGAGGCCGAGATGCCCGATCTTGTCGATGAGGAGCTGGCGCACCGACTCTCTGATGGAATTCTGCACCTCGCGAATGCAGACGGCTCGTGTCGCTCTGGCATAACAATGCAAGACCAGTTGCTCAGCAAAAAAATGAGACTTGGCGCCGCCCCTCCCGCCATAGGCTCCCTTGTAACGCCTGGATGCCAGCAGCGGCTTGAAAGCGCGCCCAACGTCAATGGCGAGGATCGACAATGCGGATTTCGATCGCAGCTTTATCTTGCGTGGCGCTGGCATCATCGCGGCGATCCATTTCTTCAGGAAGCGCCAGGGTTGCAAGGTCAGGTAGCGCTTTCTTGAGGAGACCGAGGGCGGCGGAGACCTGGCTCGACGACATGTCCCGCCGGCCTTCCGCATATTCGATGAGCGCTTCGAGAATGCCGCTGGCCTGGATTTTTCGGCGCTCTATCCCGAACCGATCGGCTCCGCTGTCGCGCTTCTTCGGCATGGGATGGTTCTCCCGAAAGGGACGGCTTTGGAAATGTACGGCTTGGCGACGGATCAGAGAGACTGAGGATATTTCACTGCCGAAACCCTCGGTGCGGCTCCATGGCGCGCACGTTCTCCGATCTTGGTATTTTCCAAATCACCTTTTGGCCCGCGATGTCAACAGCCGAGAGGCCCTCATTAAGAATTTTTTTGGGAACGCTGCCAAAGCACACGCGCAGAAAAGCCCGGTAGCTGCTCAAAGCTCCCGGGCACACTTCCGATCCTGCTATTTCCCAATTCCTACGCTTTGGCCCACAATGTCAACTATCCGAAAATCCAGGCTTGGCGCTGCGCCAGCGTAAGTGAGATTCTTGCCATTTCGAAACCAATCCTCTGGGCGACTACTTGCAGGACGCTTAGTTCGCTGATGTCCGACGCTCGTTCTGCCTTTCGGCGTGAGGCCCTTTGACCGCTGTTGGGTTGCTGCGCTCTGTTGACCCGGCGGTTCTCGCCTCGCGTAGGCATGAAGGTACGACCAGGTTTTCAGAGGTTTCGGCCCTCATCGGGCGACTCTCCGGGCAGATAAAGGGCAGGTCATGCCCGTCGACGCCGTCAATCTCAGCCGCGACCTGCCTCACGCCCACGGTCCTTTATGCGCTTGAGTCAGTCAGCGCTCTCTCCTAAGTACAAGCCATGACATCGGACGGCCCTGTCGAGCGCAAGCTTGCCGCCATTCTCGTGGCGGATGTCGAAGGCTATAGCCGGCAAATGCATGAGGACGAAGAGGCGGCGCTTGCCACGCTGACCCGGCTTCGTTCGATCATCGACGATCTCGTCGCCCAGTATGATGGGCAAGTCATCGGCAGCGCCGGCGACAGCGTCATCGCCGACTTCGCAAGCGGCGTGGAGGCCGTCAATTGCGCCGTGGCCATACAGCGCGGCCTGCATGAGGCCAACATGGCACAACCCCACGGGCAGAGAATGGAATTCCGCATCGGCATCAATGTCGGCGACGTGATGCTCAAGAACGGCGACATCTATGGGGACGGCATCAATGTCGCCGCCCGCATCGAAGCGCTGGCGGAGCCCGGCGGCATATGCGTGACGCGCGCGGCGCGCGACAGTGTGCGCGACAAGGTCGACTGCAAGTTCGAAGACCTGGGCGAAAGGCAGGTCAAGAATATCGCCCGGCCGGTGCGCATATTCAAAGTCATCTTCGACCGCTCGCAGCCCGTCCAGATCGAGGAAAAGCCTGCCGGCGAAGACGCCGAAGACGCACCGCGGGTGCTCGATCCGGCGGAGGTGAAAATCGAAGTGACGTTCTGGAACACCGTCAAGGGCAGCGACGATGCGGCGATGTTCGAAGCCTATCTGGAAAAATACCCAGACGGGGAATTCCGCAAGCTCGCCGAAATCAGCCTCGCCAAGCTCGCCAAAAAACACTGACAACTTTCTCAGGCACGTGCCTTGTGAAAGGGCCCCCAAGCTGTCGCCGGGGGCCCCCTCATAATGCTTACCAGCGCTGGTTCGTATACCAGGCGTCGACGTCGCGGCGGATTTGATCCCTGGCGATGCCATAACGCTCCTGGATCTTGCCCTCGAGTTGGTCGCGACGGCCTTCTATCACATCAAGATCATCGTCGGTGAGCTTGCCCCACTGCTCCTTGACCTTGCCTTTGACCTGCTTCCAGTTACCTTCAACGCGATTCCAGTCCATAAGACCTCCTTTTTCGCTCTACAGTGAACTTCCATTCGATGCGCCGGACTCCTCATCACACCTAGAGCGCCGGACGTGCTCATAGAATCGCCTCGGCGCTCTGTCTTTTTGTTTGCGCATCGGATTCTCCGAAAACCGCTTCGCACTTTTCGGTCCGATGCTCTAGCGTTCAGGCCGTCACCAAAATCGCTTCCTCATCGTCGCGCTGCTTTCCGCCAATCGCGCCGGCAACGGAAGCGATGAAGGCCCCAATCAGCATCGACAAGGCGCCGAGTATGGCCGCGGTCGCGCCGGCCTTGCGGGCCTCATCCGCCGCCTGCTGGGCCTTGGCCTTGAGCTCGTTCGCCCTGGCCAGGATGGCCTCGACCCTCGCTTGCGCATCCTGCGGCGACAGGCCGGTCCTTGCCGCCACAAGGCTCGAGAGATAGGCGCGATCTTCCTGGCTCACTTCGCCTTGCAGCGCGCTCATACCGAGAATGCGTGCCGCCTGCGCCGCTGCGGCCTGATCGCCCTCCGGGCCCGCCGTGGCCAACCGCGCCGGATCGGCCGGGCGAAACAGAGTGTCCACCAAATAACCCGTCGCGCCATCGCCACTGTTGTTGCCTTCAGCGCTCTGACCCGCGGCATTGGTGGCGGCGCCCGCGACATTTGCCGCCACATGGGCGCCGGCTCCGAACAGAACGGTGGAATGGAAGGCCACCATCCCGATGACGAGGAGCGTGGCCACGGCCCAGGCCATGAAGCCATGCGCGGTATCGCGGAAGAACACCTCATCGGTGTGAACGCCGACCCACTTGGTGCGTAACCGGCCGGAGAGGTAGCCGCCAATCCCTGACGACAGCCACTGGACGATGACGACCCAGATCGCCGTCGAAACGGCAATGGTCGTCAGGCCCGCGCTTTCAGAGGACCAGGGCGAGATCAAGGTCAGCCCCAGGCCCGAACCCAGGAGCATCAGGATGGCGGTGGTCGCCGCCGCAGCGAAGGCGCCGGCGAAGATGGCGCCCCAGGCGATAGCGGATCTGGGCGCCTCGAGGGCGGAAGGATTCTGGACACTCACGGTCGCCACGGCATCCTCCTAGCGAAAGAAAAACATGATGAGCAGAATGATCGGAATGGGTACCCCCAACAGCCAAAGCAAGATTCCGCGTCCCATGGTTGCCTCCTCAATAATCAGCCTCCGGAACAATTTCGGAAGCACATCCTAACCCGCGATCCCGCCTCAGAGTTCCTCACGCGAGCAACAAAAGGTCGGAGGACAAACCGTTGCCCACTACGCCCAGCTTCGCGGCGAAGCGGCCCACGAGGAACGCAAGAAGCCCGATATGCGTTCATTCGCATCAGCAATGAGGCTGAGATACGGAGGACATCCATGACCAACCAGGACAAGGACAAATCCACTCAACAAGGCGACAAGCAGAACCAGGGTGGACAACAGCAGCAGGGCGATCAGCCGAAACGGCAGGATCAGCAGGGTGGCGGCTCGCGCCAGCCTGGCCAGGATCAGCAGAGCGGCGGCACCAACCCCGGACAGCAGCAGCAGACGGATCCCAATCGCGGCGGCAGCACGGGCAACAAGAACGTGAACGACTGACAAGGGAAAGGGCCTACCTTCGGGTGGGCCCTTTTGCCTGGAGAACACCGGCCTCCGTCTTCGATCGCGCGCGTACAAAATGTCGAGATTTGTACGCTATCGCACACAGATTTTCCCGGAACTTTCGCCGGGCGAGCGCGTTGGGCAATGTCAGCGAGACGGGCGGGGCAAAGGAACGGGGATTCATGACCGTACCTGATGATCTGATTCTTGCCGCAAAGCGGGCGAGAGCCCTCGCCGCAACTCTCACCTCACCCGAATCGAAGACCGCTTTCCTGGAAATGGCCGAGAAATGGGAGGCGGAAGCCGCCCGCACGGCCCCGCCCGGTGATCCTGCCGGCAGCGGAAAGACCTGACGGGTGGAACCTTTCGCCGGCGCCGGTGTTACCGGGCGTGCCGTCTCACCACCCCAACCCGAGACGGACGTGTCGTCACCCCTGCCCGCCCGCGTGCGTATTACCGGGCGGGTTTTCATCTGAGAAACCAGCAACCCTGGCGGGCAAGCAGCGGGCACCGCGCGCAGACCCGACGGATATGGCGGAAGTGCCCGCGATGGCGCCGCAGCCTAAGCGAGCGCGTCTTCAACCAAACCAAGAATCGCTTTCGGCAAATATGGCTTGTCGATGAGTCGGCCAAGATCGGGCGGAAGGTCGGATGCAGGAAGATGGCCGGAGGTGATGAGCGTCTTGATCCCAGGGCGGTTGCGCCTGATATAGCGCGCCAGATCGATGCCGCTGAGAGATCCAGGCATCTGAATATCGGTGAATACCAGTGATATGGCCGGGTTTCCGTCCAGGATGTCCATCGCCTCCTCAGCCGAGGAAGCCTCGAGCACCTCGAAGCCCCGCTCGCGCAGGAAATCGCTGATGTCGAGCCGGACGATCGCTTCGTCCTCTACAACTAGGGTCAAAACTCATTAATTTTCTTTGCTGACAATACAATCCTGATTCGTTTTTGGAAGAGGGATTGGGATCATGAGCAGGAACCTATTTTGGCTGAGCGACAAGCAGTGGCATCGGAT
>Ga0187894_10001685_pt1 | contig 27774 bp, 23 predicted proteins | sample GBC1701081metaG_FD_136650 | JGI IMG/M metagenome (GOLD analysis project Ga0187894, IMG submission 136650) | White microbial mat communities from a lava cave in the Kipuka Kanohina Cave System on the Island of Hawaii, USA - GBC170108-1 metaG ... | reverse complement strand
GTTGCTGTCCCACTCCGCGCCGGCCCGCAGCCACGCCCAGCGCGTGAGCGGTCCGCGCGCGATGCCGCGCCGCGCGGCCGCGGCCTGCTTCGCCCACTCCGAGCCCGGCGCGAGCGCGATCACGCGGTCGAACGACGCGTTCGCGCGCTCGCGATCCTTCGCCGACAGCCACGCGATCCCGCTGTAGTAGGCCGCGACCGGCTGCATCTCGGTCGGCGCGAGCTCGCGCGCGCGATCGAACGCGGCGCCGGCCTGCGCGTTCTCGGCGCTCTCGAGCAGTAACAAGCCGCGGTAGAGGTGGTACTCGGGCCGCTGCGTCGCGCTCTGCGGCATCGCGCCGAGCGCGCTGCGCGCGCCCTCGATGTCGCCGACGTTGTAACGGGCGATCAGCAGCGGGAGCTGCGCCTCGGGCATTCCCGGCGAGAGGCGCTGCGCCTCGTCGAGCGCTGTGACCGCCTCCGCGTAGCGCTTCGCTTCGAGATGGCACTGGCCGCGCAAGAGCGCAGCGCGCGGCCCGCTCGCGCCGGAATCGGCGAGCAGCGCGAGTGCCTCGTCGCAGCGCCCGCTGCGCGCGAGCGTGTTCGCACGCAGGATCTGTGCATCGTTCTCGGGCGCGGCGGCGACGGCGCCGCTCTGCAGCAGCGCGATCAGCAGCGCCGCGGCCCCCCGCCGCGCGCTCGCAGTCATCAGGCGTGTCTTCGCTTCCTAGTCGCGAGCAGCGCGCCCCCGAGCGCGAGCAGCGAGAGCGTCGCGGGCTCGGGCACCACGGCGAGCTCGAGGAAGTTCACGCGGTATTGCGGGAACGCGCACAGCCGGGGATTGGTGTTGGGGACCACTTTCAGCGCCTTCGCGACGACGTAGCTGATCGGTACGTCGAAGCTCGCACCTTGAGCCAAGTCGCCGACGAAGTACGCGAGGTAGGTCACGTCGGGATAGTTCGGATCGGCCGGGCCGATCAGCCGCCAGCTCGGATCGGCGGCGTCGATTTGCAATCCGATCCGGTGATTCTCGTTGTAGTAGGAGGCGTTCGGATCCCCCGGCTCGTGGCCCTGGATCACGATCCAGAGATCCTGATAAGCGCGGTCCAGTGCGGTGACGGTCCACGTGCTCGTCCCGGTGCTCGGATTCGCGAGCGACGCGTTCTGCACGCTGGTGCCCTGGATCGGCGACGGCGTCGTGATCGTGATGCGCGGAGAGCCCGAGCTCGGGTTCGAGAAGAACAGGCTGTCGGGCAGCGAACCGACGCCCGCCGCCGACGCAGCGCCAACCGAGGCGGCGCCGAAGCCGAAGCCGCCGTTCGGCTCGAGCCACAGCTTGATCGGCGCCGCCGCCGCGGGCAGCGCACTGAAGCCCACGAGCAACAGCCCGCCGAGCACACCCAGCCTTCGTCCGATCCGCATCGATGCGTCCTCCACCCCGCGAGCACACGTGCTCAGCGGCTTGAGTGGCGGATGCGTCCGGTCAGGTGTCGGTCAGCCGTCACGCAGCCGGCGATTTTTCGCGCTAGCGCGCCCGCTCGACGAGCAGCCCCTTGAACGCAGCGCCCTCCGGAAAGCCGCGCAGATTCGGGCTGTCCGGGCTCGGAGCTGCGTCTGCGACGCGCACCGGCGTAGCGGCGCATGCCGCGGCGGCGGCGATCACCTCCCGGAGCTGCGTGCCGCGCACCGAACGGTCGTTGCACGAGACGAGCAGGAACCCTCGCGGCGCGAGATGGCGCAGGCAGTGCTCGACGAGCTCGCCGAGCCCGCCGCGGGCGCTCCAGAAGCTGCGACCGGCGGCAGCGGCGGTCGGCGGGTCGAGCACGATCCCGTCGAAGCGCTCGCCGTCGGGAAGCTCCGCGACGAAGCGCCGCGCGTCGCGCCGGACGGAGCGGTGGCGCTCGCCCGCGAGCCCCGCGCGTTCGAGGTTCTCTTCGAGCTGCGCGAGATACGGCGCCGACAGGTCGACGCTCGTCACGTCGCCGGCGCCCGCCGCGAGCAATGCCGCGCTGAACGCACCGGTGTGTGCGAACAAGTTGAGGTAGCGGCCCCCCGCACGGACGCGGCTCGCGACGCGCTGCCGGTTCGCGCGCTGATCGGTGAAAAAGCCGACCCCCGGGCGCGCACGCACTGGCTCGCCGAGCCCGAGATCGACGCGAAAGCGCAGCGCGCCCTCGCTCACGACGAGCGGCTCCGGCGGCGTCGGCCCGGCGACGAGGCGAACGCACTCGAGCTCGCCAGGCGGCGCCGGCCGCAGCGCGAGCACGAGCAGCGCGCTCGCCTCCGCGCCGAGCTTCTTCGCAAGTGCGCTCGCGAGCACCGCGCTCGCGCGCTCCCAGAGCGGCAGCGCGGCGCGGCCGGCGACGATCACGCGCAGCGCCGACGCGAAGCGGTCGACGAAGAGCCCCGGCAGCGCGTCCGCCTCGCCGTGAACGAGCCGAACCGCGTCGGTCTCGCCGGACGCGAGCAGCTTCTCGCGCCGCGCAAATGCGCGCAGCGCGCGCTCCTCGATCGACGCCGGCTTGCGCGCGCCCGCGCGGCTTTCCTCCGCGCCGCGCGCCGACCAGATCCGCGCAACGAGCTGCGGCCCGCCCTCGATTCGCGCGCGGCCGCGCGAATCTCCCGCACGCGATCGCAGCTCGACGAGCGCGCCGGGCGCGAAGCGCCCTTCGTCCTCGCTCTCGCGGTCGCGCGTGAGCCACGGGTGACCGCGTCCGAGCGCGCGCGCCGCCGCATCCGAGATGCGCAGCGTGCCGTCGCGCGCGAACAGCGGCTCGCCGAGCCCGGCGAGCGTGCCGCCGTGAGCGAGGTCCCCGATCGCCGGCGCACCGGCCTGCGCCGCCCACGAGCGCACGCGCGCCGCGCCCTCGCCTTCGCACGCGAAGCGCACGCGCGCGCGATCGCCGCTCTGCTCGATCACCTCGAACGTGAAGCGTGAGCCGCCGCGCACCGGCACGACGCCGCTGCGCCACGGAAGCGCAGGCAGCTCGAGCTCGAACGTGTCGCCCTCCGGAGCCGGCGACGCGGGAGGCAGGTCGCTCGCGTCGTCGAGCCAAAACGCGGCGCCCGGCGGCGCGCTCGCGCGGAGGTCGCGTACCTCGGCGCCGGGCTGCCACGCCGCGCCCGCGCCGAACGTCCGGGCCCAGCGCAGCCTCCCCTCGCGCATGACGCGGCTCGCTCCGCGCGACGGGCGGGCTCGCTCGAGGAGCTCGTCGATGCGAAGGGCGACGCCCGGCGCGCGGAACTCCAGAGGCATCGCGGCACGATACGCGACACGCTCTCGCTCCGGCGCGCGCCGCTTGCCGTTCCAAGGAAGAACGCGCTGCGCACCGGCGTCCCGTTCGCGGAGGCCGCTGTTCGAACTTCGCTCGGCTGCGCCTCGCGGCGCGCGCCGCTTCGCGGCGCTTGCCGTTCCAAGGAGCAGGCGCGAGCGCGCTGCGCACCGGCGTCCCGTTCGCGGAGACCACTGTTCGAACTTCGCTCGGCTGCGCCTCGCTGCGCGCGCCGCTTCGCGGCGCTTGCAACACTCGCGCGATGGATCTCGCCGCACCGCCCGCAGTGCTGGAGCTGTGTGCCGCGCTGCGAGCGAAGGGCCACGAGGCGATGCTCGTCGGCGGTGGCGTGCGCGACGCCGTGCTCGGGCGGCCCGTGCGCGACTGGGACATCGCGACATCGGCGAGCGTCGACGCGGTGCTCGCGCTGTTCCCGCGCGCGGTTCCGATCGGTGCAAGCGCGCGCCACGGCACCGCGCTCGTCCCGACGCCGTCCGGTCCGGTCGACGTCACGCACTTTCGCGGGCCGGATCTCGCCGGCGATCTCGCGCGCCGCGATTTCTGCGTGAACGCGATGGCGTGGGATCCGCGCCGCGCGGAGCTGCTCGACCCGCACGGCGGCCGCGAGGATCTCCGCGCGCGACGCCTGCGCGCGGTCGGCCGCGCGCGCGAGCGCCTCGCGGAGGATCCGCTGCGCGCGCTGCGCGCGGTGCGGCTGCTCGCGGAGCTCGGGCTCGCGCCAGACGCCGAGCTCGAGCGCGCGATGGCCGAGCTCGCGCCGGCGCTCGCGGGCGTCGCGCCCGAGCGCGTGCGTAGCGAGCTCGCGCGCGCGCTGGTCGGCCCGCACGCGCAGCCCGCATTCGAGCTGTTACGGAGAACCGGGATCGAGGCGCTGCTCGCGCCGGGCGTGCGTGACGACGCGGCGCGCGTGCTCGGCGCGTTGCCCGCCGAGCTGGGCCTCCGGCTCGCGGGCTGGCTGCGCAGCGCCGCGCGCGGCCGCGTGCTCGGCACGCTCCGCTTCGGTCGCATCGTCAGCAAGCGCATCGACCGCCTGCTCGCGCTGCACCCGCTCGATGCGGGCTGGGACGAGAGCGCCGCGAGCGCACGCAAGCTGCGCCAGCGCGCCGGCGACGAGACGACGCTCGCGGACCTGCTCGCGCTGCGCGAAGCCGAGGGCGCCGCGAGCGGCGACGTCTGGGCGAACGCGCGCGTCGCCGCGCTGCGCGCCGCGCTCGAGGCGGAGACGGCGCCCACGTTCGGGCCCGCCGACCTCGCGCTGCGAGGGAACGAGGTGATGGCTGCGCTCGGCAGCGGGCCGGGGCCCCGCGTCGGCGCCGCGCTGCGATACCTCGTCGCGCAGGTCGTCGCCGATCCGAGCGCCAACACGCCCGAACGTCTCCGCGCGCTGCTCGCCGAATGGCGCGCGCGTTAGCAAGGCGCCGTTACTGTGCGGCGCGATGTCCAGTGCCGCGCTTCCCTGTTCGCTCACGATCGTGCGCCACGGCGAGACGTCCGCGAACACCGGCGGCGTCTGGCACGGCTCGCTCGACACGCAGCTGACGGCGCGCGGCGAGCTGCAGGCCCAGCGCGTCGCGCTCCACGTCGCGCGCACGCGCGGCGACGCGAGCGCGCTCTACGCGAGCACGCTGACGCGCGCGCGCCGCACCGCGGCGCCGATCGCGCAGCGGCTCGGCCTCGCGCTGCGCACGGACGCCGCGCTCTGCGAGTACGACCTCGGCGCATGGGAAGGCCTCTCGTACGCGGAGCTCGCCCGCGAGCACAAGCTGTTCGAGCGCATGGCCGCGGATCCGGATTGGCGCCCCGGCGGCGGCGAATCCGCGCGCGCCGTCGCGACGCGCATCGCGCGCGCGCTCGAGGAGATCGCGAGCCGCCACCGCGGCGAGCGCGTCGTCGTCGTGACGCACGGCGGCGCGTTCACGCTCGGCCTCGGGCTGCTGCGCGATCGCGATCCGACGCAGTGGCGACGCGTGATGGACAACGCGGCAGTCAGCGAGCTCCAGCTCGAGCCCGAGCCACGCCTGCTGCGCTTCAACGAGACACATCACCTCGCGGGGCTCGAGTGAGCGAAACGCCCGCCGAGCTCCAGCAGCGCATCCTCACATTCGTACGTGAGCGCGACTACGTGACGTTCGCGGCGCTGCACAAGCACTTCGCCGGCGACGCGCGCGAAGACACCGAGATGGTCCTCCCCGGGAACCGCGTGATCTGGGCGGGCCTCCCGCTGCCGATCATCGACGCCGTGCTCGCGCTGCTCGAGCAGGGCCGCCTCGCGTCCGTGCCGGGCAGCAAGGCCGCCTACCGCCGCGACGGCCGCGTGCTGAAGCTGCCCGTCGAGCGGCGCGTCGAGCCCCACGCCGAGCCGCAGTGGTTCCCCGTCTTGTTGCGGACGATGGAGGCGGCGCGCGCGGACGACAGCGTGGGTGATCGCTAGACGGCGCCGACCGACGCGACCGCGAACGTCGCGAGCGCGAGCGCGGCGACGATCCAGCTCGTGCGGTCGCGCGACATGAAAAGAATCGGGTCGTCGTCGACCTCGCCGCGGTTCGCGAGCAGCCAGATGCGGCCGCTCCAGTAGACGAGCAGCGGCACGAGCGCCCAGAGCGCGGCGGGCGAGCGGTAGAGCGTCGCGACGAAGTCGCCTTGGATGTAGAGGCCGAGGACGAGCGCCGAGACCGCGGCGCACGCCGGCCCGAGCGCCAGCAGCACCGGCGTGTCGCCCGGCAGATACGCGCGCCCCGGCGCGCCATCACCGCCCTCTCGAGCGACGCGGCTCAACTCGGCGAAACGCTTCAGGAAAGCGAGCGACAAGAAGAAGAACAGCGAGAAGCCCATCAGCCACGGCGAGACGAGCACGCCGCTCGCGATGCCTCCTGCAACGATGCGCAGCGCGTAGAAGCCACCCAGCACCGCGACGTCCGCGACGAGTACGCGCTTCAGCCACAGCGTGTAGACGACGTTCGCGCTGAGATAGAACGCGAGAGCCGTGGAGAATGCGGCCGGCAGCGCCTGCGCGACCGCGAAGCCCGCAGCCGCGAGCAGCGGGCCGGCCACGAGACCCGCCGGCACCGACAGCGCGCCCGACGCAAACGGCCGCGTGCGCTTGGTCGGGTGGCGGCGATCCGCGGCGAGATCCATCAGGTCGTTCGCGATGTAGACGGCGGATGCCGTCAGGCTGAACCCCAGCAAGCCGAGCAGCGCCGCCAGCGCGAGCGGCGGCTCCAGGAAGCGGTGCGACGCGAAGAGCGGCAACAGCAGCAGCGCGTTCTTCAGCCACTGGCGGACGCGCAGCGCGCGCAGCCAGGCGCCTACCCCGCCGCTGGGCGCCGCGAACTCGCGCCCCAGCGCAGTGCGCGCGAGCAGGCCCGCGCGCAGCGCGGGCGTCCCGCCGACGAGCGAGCCGCACGCCGCGCTCTCCCACACCGCGAGATCGGCGCTCGAATCGCCCAGGTACTCGAAGCCGCGCGCACCGAAGCGCGCGACGAGTACGTCGCGCTTGCTCGCGCCCTTCAGGTTCTCGTCGTCGCTCGCGACGACTTCGTCGAATGCGCGCGTGTGAGCCGCGACGCGCTCGGCGACCGCGCGCGTCGACGCCGTCGCGAGCAGCACCGGCCGCCCCGACGCGCGCGCCTCGGCGATGTACGCGAGCACCTCGGCGCGGTACGGCAGCAACGCGACGTCGATCGGCGCCGCGCTGGCGAGCGCGCGCTTCAGCGCCGCGCGGCCGCGCAGCAGCCAGAGCGGAAGCAGCAGCGCACGCAGCGGCTGCGTGCGCAGCAGCGCGAGCGCGCTCTCCCAGAGCGTGTCGGTCGCGACCAGCGTGCCGTCGAGGTCGACGCAGAGCGAGAGCGGGCGGGGCGCCCCGGAGGCCGCGTCGTTCATGCCGCTCGCTCCGGCGCGCCGCGCGCGCCTCGTCTCGCAGCTCGCAGCGGGATCGTCTGCATCAGGCTTCCTCGGTCGGGGCGAATCTCGCGCAGCCCGCCTCGCTCACGCTCGTCGTCCACACGACCCGCCTACGGCAGTGGATCCCTAACCGATCCGTCAGATCGGGCGTTCGCGCCAGCCCGCGTGCCGCGGCCTCGTGCGGCACCTCACGGCTCGGGAGCTCGCTCGCCGCGCGGCGCGACCGCCGCGGCGAGCGCGATCAGCGCGCAGCCCGCCGCGAGCACGAGCGGCGCCGCGCGAGCGCCCGCGCTGCCGGCGAGCCACGGCAGCGCGAACCCGCCGATCGAGCCCGCGGCGACGACGATCGCGAGCGCGGTCGCGCGGCGTTCGGGGACCTCGTCTCCCGACAGGACCACCAACACCGGGAAGACGGCGCCGAGCGCGAAGCCGATCGCAGCGCTCCACAGCTCGATCGCGCCCACGCCCGCGAGCGCCCCGACGCCGAGCGCAAGCGCGGCAGCGACGCTGCCGAGCACGATCTCGCGCGTTCGCGCGGGCAGCGCGAGGCGCGCGAACGCGAGGCGCGCGACGAAGATGCCCGCCCAGAAGCCGGAGAGCGCGCCCGTGCCGCGCGCAGCCGGCAGTCCGTTCGCCTCCGCGAACGCAGGCAGCATCACGCTGGCGGCGGCCTCGACGCCCACGTACGCCGCGCTCGCGAGCGCGAGCGGGGCGAGCGTGCGAAGTGGGAGCGGGCGCGCCGCGGCAACACGCGCTCGCGCACGCGGCGGCGCGGGAAAGCGCGCGAGCGCACCCGCAAGCGCGAGCAGCACGAACGCGCCGGCAAGGGCTGCGAGCGTCCGCCCGATTCCGATGGAGCGCGCCGCGCCCGCGAGCAGCGGGGCGCCGAGCGCGGCGCCGAGCGTTGCGGCCGCGTGCGCGACGCTGAGCCGCGCCGCCGCGCGCTCCGGATTGGACTCGGGAACTGCTGCGTTCAGCACCGTCTCGAACGCGCCGCTCGCGATGCCGAGCGTCGCGAATGCGGCGGCCAACGCGGCGAAGCTGCCGGCGAGCGCCGCTGCCGCGAGCGCTGCCGAGCTCGCGAGCACCGCGCTCGCGAACAGCGGCCGGCGCGGAAGGCGATCGATCAGCGGCCCGCTCGCGATCACGCCGATCCCGACGCCCGCCATCAGTGCGGAGGCCAGCCCCGCGCTGTGTGCGAGATCGAGGCGGAATGCGCCGGCGAACGCCGGCTGGAGCGCGCCAGGCAGGACGAGCAACACACCGAAGCAGAAAAAAGACAGCAGCGCGAGCGGCAGCACGGCCATGACGTGCGCGGCACGATAGGGGAGTGTCGGGTCTAGGAGACCGACGCGAATCAGCGCGCAGCGACCTCGCTGCGCCGTTGCACACGAGCGATGAGGGGGATGCGATGGCGGCGGGGCACTTCGATTCGAACGAGCGGCCGCGGCGCGGGGCGCCGGCGCTCAGCGCGCTGCTCGCACTCTCGACCGCGTGCGCTTCGGTCGTGAACCCGGTCACCGGCGAGCGCGAGTACACGACGATGTCGCCGCAGCAGGAGGTGCAGGTCGGCCGCCAAGCGGCGGCCGAGGTCGAGCAGCAGCTGGGCTTCATCGACGGCGCGGCGCTGCAGGCCTATGTCGGACAGCTCGGCGCGCGGCTCGCGCAGCTCTCGCCGCGGCAGGACGTGAAGTACGAGTTCCACGCCGTCGACATGGAGGCGACCAACGCGTTCGCGCTGCCCGGGGGCTTCGTCTACGTCTCGCGCGGGCTGCTCGCGCTCGCGAACAGCGAGGACGAGCTTGCCGGCGTGGTCGGCCACGAGATCGGGCACGTCGCTGCGCGCCACAGCGCGCAGCGCCAGACGCGCGGTCAGCTCGCCGGCATCGGCGCCGCGATCGCGACGATCGGCGCCGCGATCCTCGGCGGCGGCGAGCTCGCGCAGAGCGTCGGCCAGATCGCGCAGACCGGCGCGCAGGGCTGGCTCGCGAGCTACAGCCGCGATCAGGAGCTGCAGTCCGACGAGATCGGCCAGCAGCTCGCCGCCAAGGCCGGCTACGACCCGAACGCGATCGGCGAGTTCCTCGCCGCGCTCGGGCGCGAGGAGGAGGTGCGCACGGGCGAGAAGCGCCAGGCGACCTTCCTCGACTCGCACCCGACCAGCGACGAGCGCGTGCGCAGGGCCGCGGCGCGCGCGGCGTCCCTAACACGCGCGGCCGCGACGCCGATCGCGCGCGGGCGCAGCGATTTCGTGCAGCGCACCGAGGGCATCTTGGTCGGTCCCGATCCCGCGCAGGGCATCTTCCGCGAGAGCCTGTTCCTGCATCCCGATCTCGATTTCGCGATCCGCTTCCCGCGCGGCTGGCAGACGCAGAACTCGCCGCAGGCGGTGATGGCGAAGCCCGAGCAGGGCAACGCGATCCTCGCGCTGATCGCGGTGCCGAAGAGCGAGGCCACCGACGCGCGCAGCGCTGCGCAGCGGATGTTGAGCGAGGCCGCGCAGCAGAATGTCCGCGCCGAGGACGGCGGCGGCGTGCGCGTAGGCGCCGCCGGAGCGCGCGGCTACCGCGTGCGCGCGCTCAGCCAGGGTCAGCTGATCGAGCGCACCTACTTCATGCACGGCGGCGGCGTGTTCGCGCTGCACTCGCAGACCTACCAGCAGGAGGCCGACCGCTGGGCCGACCCGTTCGACCGCACGCTCGCGAGCTTCCGCGCGCTCAGCCCAGATGACCGCGCGCAGATCACCGAGACGCGGCTCGCGCTCGTGCCCGCGAAGGCCGGCGAGACGCTCGAGCAGGTCTCGCGGCGCAGCGACAATTCGTGGAGCGCCGCGGAGACGGCGCTCTACAACGGGCTGCGCGGCGACGAGAAGCTCGCGAGCGGCTTCCTGGTGAAGGTCGCGAAGGAGCGGCCGTACGCGGGCAGCCCCGCGCCGGCGGCCGTACGGGGGGAGTGACGCCGATCTCGAGCCCGCGCCCGCTCCGCGTGCGCAGCTTCGCTCCGGTCGTGAATGCGACGAGCCGCGTGCTGGTCCTCGGCTCGATGCCGGGCGCGGCCTCGCTGCGCGCGCGCGAGTACTACGCGCACCCGCGCAATCTCTTCTGGCCGCTGATGGAGACGCTCGCCGGAGTCGAGCGCGCCGCGCCCTACTCCGAGCGGCTCGCGCAGCTGCTCGCGCGCGGGATCGGTCTCTGGGACGTGCTCGAGAGCTGCAAGCGCGCTTCGAGTCTCGACTCGGACATCGTCGAGTCCTCGATCGTCGCGAACGACTTCGCGCGCCTGTTCGCGACCTTCCCTTCGATCGCCGTCGTCTGCTTCAACGGCGCGAAAGCGGCGGCGGCGTTTCGCAGGCACGTGCTGCCATCGCTCGGCGGCGTAAAGGGAGTCGCGTTCCACGACCTGCCGTCGACGAGCCCGGCGAACGCGTCGATCCCGTATGGGCAGAAGCTCGCCGCCTGGCGTGCGCTCGTCGCGCGGGCCTAATCGCTCGGCAGCGCGAACGCGAGCAGTGCGTCGCCGGCCTCGCTCCAGCCGTGACCGCCCGCCGCGATCACGACGAACTGCTTGCCGCTCTTGCTGAGCCGGTACGTCATCGGCGTCGCGTTCGCGGTGTAGGGCGTCCGGTAGCGCCAGAGCGGCTTGCCGGTCCTCGCGTCGAACGCGCGCACGAACTTGTCTGTCGTGGCGCCGATGAACACGACGCCGCCCGCGGTCGCGAGCGTGCCGCCGAGGTTCGGCGCGCCGACGTCGAACCAGAGCGGAAACGGCGCCTGGTCGCGCGTCGTGCCGAGCGTGACCTCCCATCTCTTCTCACCGCTGCGCAGGTCGACCGCCGCGAGCGTGCCCCACGGCGGCGGAATGCACGGCGCGCCGAAGCGCGAGAGCAGCGGCCCGCGCTTCACGCCGTACGGCGCGCCCTTCATCGGATACAGCTCGGTCGGGTAGACCACGCTCTTCCAGTCGAGCTGCTCGAACTCTTCGCGCGGGACGAGCTGCGCGACCATCGCCGCGCGCATCACGTTCACGTACGCAACGCCACTCTTCTCGTCGATCGCGGCGCCGCCCCAGTTCGGCCCGCCTGCGGTGCCCGGGTAGACGATCGACGGCTCGCGGCTCGGCGGCGTGAACAGCCCCTCGTTGTGCAGCGCGGCGATCTTCTCGCGGCAGTCGGCGCGATCGACCGGCGTGAAGCCGAACGCCTCGTCGGCTGTTACGGACGTCGGCGCGAGCGGGCCCGGGTGAGTCGGCCAGGGCTGCGTCGGCGAGAGCAGCTCATCCGCGACGCCGCCCTGCGGTGCCGGGCGCTCCTCGACCGGATAGAGCGGCGCGCCGCTCTCGCGGTCGAGCAGGAACATGAAGCCGTGCTTCGTGAGCGCGGCGACGCCGGGCCGGCCGCCGCCGACGCCTTCGCTCTGGAACAGCGCCGGCTGCGCGGGCACGTCGTAGTCCCACACATCCTTGTGCACCGTCTGGAAGTGCCACGCGACCTCGCCGCTGTCGGCTCTCAACGCGACGACCGAGCTCCCGTAATAGTCGAGCCCTTGGCGGATCGCGTTGAAGAGGTCCGGCGACGGGTTGCCGGTCGGCACGAACACGAGGCCGCGCTCGGGATCGCCCGACAGGATCGACCACGCGTTCGGCGTGCCCGCGGTGTAGAGCGGCTCGCCGGGAGCGCGCTCGCGCTGCGCGAAGCCGGGCGGCACGGGATTCCACGCCCAACGCAGCGCGCCGCTGCGAGCGTCGAACGCGCGGATCACGCCGCTCGGCGCGTCGACGCGGAGGTTGTCCGAGACGAGCGCGCCCACGACGACGCTGTCGCCGATCACGAGCGGCGGCGAGGTCGTGTAGGTCTCCCACGCGGGCGCCTGGCCGACGCCCTCGCGCAGGTCGACGCGTCCGTCCTTCCCGAAGCCGGCGCACGGCTTTCCGCTGCGCGCATCGAGCGCGATCAGCTCGGAGTCGATCGTCCCGGTGAGGATGCGCTCCTCGCAGACGGCGCCGGTCAGCGCGGGCTCGCGCCAATACGAGACCCCGCGGCAGACGAGCGGATACGGCCCCTCGAGCTTGCGGTTCTTCAGCTGCGCGTCGAAGCGCCAGCGCTCGGCGCCGGTCTCGGGGTCGAGCGCGATCACGTTGTTATAGGGCGTGCAGTAGTAGAGCGTGTCGTTCGGCACGATCGGGCGCGCGCCGAACGAGGTTCGGCTCTGCGTCTCGCTGCCCGAGCTGAAGTCGCCCGAGCGGTGTTCCCACGCGAGCTCGAGCCGCTTCACGTTCGCCGAGCTGATCTGCGTGAGCGGCGAGTAGGAGAGCCCGTGCGTCGTGCCGGCATACTGAGGCCAATCGGCGGTCGGCCCGCTCGTGTCGAGCGTGAAGCCGTCCGGGCGGCAGGCGGAGACGCCGAGCGCGAGCGCAGCGGCAAACCCGAGCGCGCGCGCGGGCGGAAGAACGAATCGAGCCAAGGCGAGAACCTCACGGAGTGCGAGCTACGGGAGCGAGGGCGCCGCACGCTAGGAGACCGACTCCGGCTGCGCGACCAACGCTCGCCGAGAAGCCAACGCACGTGGAGGCCACGGTTCGACTTCGCTCACCTTCGGCGAGCTGCGCGCGCCGCTCCGCGGCGCTTGCGTGCGATTTCCGGCTCCGCAGTCGGCGGCTCGCGGCGCGCGTATCGTCGCCGCATGCAGTGCTGGGAGGTCCGCACGCCGGGCGCGATCTCGGGCGCGCCGCTCGCATTCGGCGAGCGCGCTGCGCCCGAGCCGGGCGCGGGCGAAGTGCTCGTGGCGGTCGAGGCGTGCGGCGTCTGTCGCACCGATCTGCACGTCGCGGAAGGCGACCTCGCGCAGCGGCGCGCGCGCGTGATCCCGGGCCACGAGGTGGTCGGCCGCGTCGCGGCGCTGGGGAACGGCGTGGCGACGCTGCGCGAAGGAGACCGCGTCGGCGTCGCGTGGCTGCACCGCGCGTGCGGCGCGTGTCGCTTCTGCGTGCGCGGCGCAGAGAACCTGTGCCTCGCGCCGCGCTTCACCGGCTGGGACGTCGACGGCGGCTACGCGGAGCGCGTCGTCGCCGACGCGGAGTTCGTCTACGCGCTGCCCGAGCGCGCCGAGGCCGCGCAGCTCGCGCCGCTGCTGTGCGCCGGCATCATCGGCTACCGCGCGTGGGCGCTGTGCGGCGTCGCGCGGCGCGGCGCGCGGCTCGGGATCTACGGCTTCGGCGGCTCTGCGCACATCGCGATCCAGGTGGCGCGGCACTTCGGCAATGACGTGTTCGTCGTGAGCCGCGGGGAGCGCCATCAGCAGCTCGCACGCGAGTCGGGCGCCGCGTGGGTTGGCGGGCCGGGCGCGCGCCCGCCCGAGCCGCTCGACGCGGCGATCCTGTTCGCGCCCGCCGGCGAGATCGTGCCCGACGCGCTCGCGGCCCTCGACCGCGGCGGCGTGCTGGCGATCGCCGGCATTCACCTCTCCGCGATCCCCGCGCTCGACTATCCGGCGCATCTCTTCCAGGAGCGCGTGCTGCGCAGCGTCAGCGCAAACACGCGCGGCGACGGCCGCGCGCTGCTGCAGCTCGCCCACGAGATCCCGATCCGCACGCACGTGATGCGCTACCCGCTCGCCGGCGCGCTCGACGCGCTGCGCGATCTCGCGGCCGACCGCGTACGCGGCGCGGCCGTGCTCGAGGTGCAGCCGAGCACGGCCTCGGCTCGCGCCCTTCCCTCGTGAGCCGGCAAGCCGATGCGGCGCGCGCAGCGAGGCGGAGTCATCGGAGCCGAGCCGAGATCGAACAGTGGCTTCCGAGCCGCGTGGAGGCGGGTACGGCGCGCCTTTTCACAGCCGCTGAGCCGATCCCCGCACGCGTTATCGTGCCGCGACTTCGAGGTGAACCGATGCGCAGCTCTTTCGCGCTCTTCGCCCACCGGATGCTCGCCGCCATGCTCTGCACCGCCGCGCTTGGCGCGTGCGGAGGGCGCGACGCCGCGCTGCCCCCGCCCGTCGCGGACGAAGCGGCGCGCCGTTCTCTGCCCGCCGGCGAGGTGATCGGCACGGGCGGCTGGCACGGCGGCCACGCGTGGCGCGGCCTTCCGTTCGCGCAGCCGCCAACCGGCGCGCTGCGCTGGCGCGCGCCGCAGCCGGCGGAGCGCTGGAGCGGGCTGCGCGAGGCGCTCACGTTCGGCTCGCCGTGCCCGCAGTTCGCGAGCAGCGTCGGCGGCGTGCCCGGCGAGCCCGGCTCGATCAAGGGCAACGAGGATTGCCTGTACCTCAACGTGTACGCGCCCGCGTTCGCGGCCGACGCGGTTCCCGGTGAAGGCGCGCGCCTCCCGGTGATGTTCTGGATCCACGGCGGCGGCAACACGATCGGCGCCGCGAGCCGGTACGACGGCAGCGCGCTCGCGACGCAGCAGAACGTGATCGTCGTGACGACGAACTACCGCCTCGGCGCTCTCGGCTGGTTCCGCCACGCGGCGCTGCGGCCCGAGTGCGCGGCGGCGCCCGAGGCCGACGCCGCTTGCCTCGCCGACGCGTCCGGAAACTTCGGCACGCTCGATCAGATCCGCGCGCTCGAGTGGGTGCGCGACAACATCGCCGCATTCGGCGGCGATCCGAACAACGTGACGATCTTCGGCGAGTCGGCGGGCGCGCGAAACGCTCTCGCGCTGCTCGTCTCCCCGCGCGCGGCCGGCCTCTTCCAGCGTGCGATCGCGCAGAGCGGCGGCACCCGCTCGAGCTCGCTCGCGGAAGCGGAGAATCTCGCGACCGATCCGGAGCCGGGCGCGGCAACGAGCTCACGCGAGATCGCGAAGAAGCTCGGCGTCGACGCGGCCGCGTTGCGTGACGTGCCCGCCGAGACGCTGCTGCGCGCGTACTACACGGGCGGCATCGGCATGTACGACGCGCCGCAAGTGTTCCCTGACGGCAGCGTGCTGCCCGCGGAGGACACGCTCTCCGCGATCCGCGCCGGCCGCTACAACGCGGTGCCCGTGCTGATCGGGACCAACGCCGACGAGAACAAGCTCTTCTTCTTCCTCGACCCGCGCTACGTGCGCCGCGTGTTCGGCATCTTCCCGATCGTGAAGGACGAGACCGCCTACTTCCGCGACACCGACTACGCGACGCGCGGCTGGAAGATCAACGGCGCCGACGAGCCCGCGCGCGCGCTCAGCGAAGTCCAGCCGGGACGTGTGTTCGTCTACCGCTGGGACTGGGACGAAGAAGGGTCCGTGCTGTGGGCCGATCTCGGTGAGCTGATCGGCGCCGCGCACGGCCTCGAGATCGCATTCGTGTTCGACCACTGGAGCCTCGGCCGCGAGGGCCGCGCGCTCTACACGAAGCAAAACGAGCCCGGCCGCAAAGCGCTCGCCGCCGCGATGCAGGGTTATTGGGCCGAGTTCGCCCGCAACGGCGACCCCGGCAGCGGGCGGAACGGCGGCCTTCCCGCCTGGACCGCGTGGAACGAAGCGGGCGACAAGTACATCGTCCTCGACACCGAGCAGGGCGGCGGTATCCGCATGAGCGCCGAGACCGAGACGCTCCCCGAGCTGATCGCCGCAATCGAAGCCGATGCGACCTACGCCGACACCGCGACGCGCTGCACAGCCCTCGCCTTCCTCCACCGCAACGCCGCAACCACGTTCACCGCGGAGCAGTTCGCGACTTCGGCAGGCGGCGCCTGCGCCGAGAAATCTCCGAGCAGCTGGATCGCCGCGGCGAGTCGATAGACCGCACAACACCGAGAGAAAGCGCGGGCCGCTCGATGCGGCCCGCGTCCGCGCCTCTCCCCGAAGAAGATGAACTCGTGCGACCTGCGTGCGCAAGCAGGCCCGGAGTCGCGACCTCTCGACCTCACGAGCCCGCGGCGCAACAAAATCACTCCGTTACGTTGCGCCCCTTCCCGGGGGACCGATGAGCGCCGCCGAAGCGAGCAAGCCGCTCGACTTCATCCGCCAGATCATCCGCGACGACCTCGCGAGCGGGAAGCACGCGAGCATCGTCACGAGGTTTCCCCCGGAGCCGAACGGCTACCTCCACATCGGCCACGGCAAGGCGATCTGCTTGAACTTCGGCGTCGCTCAGGAGTTCGGCGGCCGCTGCCACCTGCGCTTCGACGACACCAATCCCGCCGCCGAGGAGCAGGAGTACGTCGAGTCCATCCTCGAGGACGTGCAGTGGCTCGGCTTCCACTGGGGCTCGCACCTCCACTTCACGAGCGACTACTTCCCGAAGCTGCACGCGTACGCGATCGACCTGATCCGCCGCGGCAACGCGTTCGTCTGCGACCTCTCTTCCGAGGAGATCGAGGCGCACCGCGGCACGCTCACCGAGCCCGGCCGCAACAGCCCGTACCGCGACCGCACGGTCGACGAGAACCTGCGCCTGTTCGCGCAGATGACCGCCGGCGAGTCGCGGCCCGGCGAGCGGACGCTGCGCGCAAGGATCGACATGGCGTCGCCGGACCTGCCGATGCGCGACCCGATCATCTATCGCGTCGTCGACGCGCCGCACCACCGCACCGGCACGCGCTGGCGCGTCTACCCGATGTACGACTTCGCGCACAGCCTGTCGGATGCGATCGAAGGCATCACGCACTCGCTCTGCTCGCTCGAATTCAAGCCCCGCCGGCCGCTCTATGACTGGATCCTCGCGGCGCTGGAGATCCTGCCGCCGCGCCCGCAGCAGATCGAGTTCGCGCGCGGGAACCTCTCGCACACGGTCGTCAGCAAGCGGTACCTGAAGCGGCTCGTCGACGAGGGCCACGTGCGCGGCTGGGACGACCCGCGCATGCCGACGCTCGCCGGCCTGCGCCGGCGCGGATACACGCCGGAGGCGATCCGCAATTTCTGGGACGGCGTCGGGCTCGCGAAGCGCGACAACGTGATCGAGCTGGCGCGGCTCGAGTTCGAGATTCGCGAGCACCTCAACAAGACCGCGCCGCGCGCGATGGCGGTGCTGCGTCCGCTGAAGATCGTGATCGAGAACTACCCCGAAGGTCCTGGCGAGCTACTGGGCGCGATCAACAACCCGGAAGACCCGAGCGCCGGCTCGCGCGAAATCCCGTTTTCTCGCGAGCTCTGGATCGAGGCCGAGGACTTCGCCGAGACGCCGCCGCGCGGCTTCCATCGGCTGTTTCCGGGCAACGAAGTGCGCCTCCGCTACGCGTATTTCGTGAGGTGCACCGGCGTGGAGAAGAACGCGGCCGGCGAGATCACGAGCGTGCGCTGCACCTACGACCCGGCGACTCGCGGCGGCGACTCGCCGGACGGGCGCAAGGTGAAGGGCACGCTGCATTGGGTCTCGGCGCAGCACGCGGTTCCCGCCGAGGTGCGCCTCTACGACACACTGTTCCGCACCGAGGAGCCCGACGCGGCGAGCGGCGACTTCCTCGCGGACTTGAATCCCGACTCACTCGAAGTGCTCTCGCACGCGTGGGTCGAGCCGAGCCTCGCGCGAGCTGCCGCCGGCCTGCGCGTGCAGTTCGAGCGGCTCGGCTACTTCTGCGCCGACCCCGACTCGCGGCCCGACGCGCCCGTGTTCAATCGCACCGTCGGCTTGCGCGATACGTGGGCGAAGCTTTCTGCGAGCAACGCGCGACGTCGCTGATAAGATCGCTTCGGGCGCTCTCCTTCGAACGCGTGTATCCGCAAACCGGGGGACTCGATGATCGGCAACATCAAAGTCATCAGCGGCACCGCGCATCCACAGCTCGCGCGCGACATCTGCCGGCACCTCGGGATCGATCTCTGCCCGTCGAGCGTGGTGCGCTTCTCGAACGAGAACATGCTCGTGCAGATCGAGGAGAACGTGCGCGAGGCCGACGTGTTCGTGATCCAGCCGTCGTGCGCGCCGGTCTCCGACGGCATCGTCGAGCTGCTGATCACGATCGACGCACTGAAGCACGCGAGCGCGGGGCGCATCACCGCAGTGCTGCCCTACTTCCCGTACACGCGCTCGGACAAGAAGGATCGCCCGCGCATCTCGATCACCGCGCGCCTGATGGCCGACCTGCTCGAGACGGCGGGCGCGGATCGCGTGCTGACGATGGACCTCCACTCGCCGCAGGTGCAGGGCTTCTTCCGCATCCCGGCCGACCAACTCAACGCGGCGGCGATCCTGTGCGATCACCTGCGCTCGACGCGCGATCTCGCGAACTACGTGCTCGTAGCCGGCGACGTCGGCGAGTCGAAGGAGATTGGGGCCTACGCGAACCGCCTGAACCTGCCGATCGCGATCGTCGACAAGCGCCGCTACGGCGACGACGACAACGCGCGCGCGACGAACCTGATCGGCGAGGTCGAGGGCAAGCACGCGCTGATCATCGACGACGAGATCGCGACCGGCGGCACGCTGATGGAGGCGACGCAGTTCGTGCTGCAGCGCGGCGCGCTCTCGGTCGAGGCCGCTTGCGTGCACGGCGTGCTGTCGGGCAAGGCGATCCCGCGCCTCGAGGCCTCGCCGCTGAAGTCGCTGATCGTGACCGACTCGCTGCCGCTCCCGCCCGAGAAGCGCATCGACAAGGTGCAGGTGCTCTCGGTCGCGCGCCTGTTCGCGGACGCGGTCCGCGCGATCCACGACGGCAGCTCGATCTCGCGGCTGTTCCGCTAGCGCCCGCTGCTGACGTCCGACACGAGCAGCGAGCGCGAGCTCGCCTGCGGGCCGGCCTGCTCGCGCAGGATCTCGTCGAGCCGATCGCGCTGCGTCGCGGCGAGCCCGCGGAACGAGAGCGCCCAGGCGCTCTCGCCGACGCGGCGCACGACGACGGCCTGCACGACGAGCGGGGTCTCGCCGCCCGCGTGGAGTGCTAGCTGGAGCGGATCGCCGATCGCGAGCGCGCGCCGCGTCTCGACGCACATCCCGCCGCTAGAGAGGTCGCGGCCGAGCAGCACGAGCGGCGTGCCCGCACCGCGCGCGATCACGCGCCGGTCGTAGGCAACGCGCTCGGCGCCGCGGCGTTCGGGCGGCGGCGGCAGCTCGGTGGCGCGCGCGGCGCTCGAGATCATCTCGTAGAGCACGCGGCGCAGCCGCGCTTGCCCGGCCCACGGAAAGCGCGTGAAGCGCAGCCCGACCTGACAGTGGCCGGTCGGCGCATCGGGCAGCGAGTCGGTCCACGCGACCTCCGCCGCGACCGGATGCGGAAGCCGGCCGCCGAGCCCCGCCGGAATCCAGAGCCACGGCCGGCGATCCGCGGTCACCGGCTCCGCGAAGCGAAGGCGGGCGCCCGAGAGCGAGAGGTCGAGCATCTCGCCCGAGCGCCGGCGCATGCGATCCCAGAGCGAGACGCGAATCTCGAGCGGGACGCGCAGCGCGAGCCGGCGCTCCGCGAGCGCGGAAAGCAGCGACTCATCGAGGTCGTGGCGCAGCGCACCCATCGCGCGCTGAATCGGTAGCCCCGGCGCGCGCCTTGACGGCCGCGACCCTCGCCGCCTTCATGCGCCCAGTCCCTTCTTCAGCGCCGCCACCGCCTCGTCCACCGCCGCCTGCGCGTTCGGCGCCGCGACGCCCATCGAGATGAAGCCGTGGATCAAGCCGTCGAAGCGCGTGAGCGTGGTCGAGACGCCCGCCTGCTGGAGGCGCTGCGCGTACGCCTCGCCCTCGTCGCGTAGCGGGTCGAACTCCGCGGTGCACACCCACGCGGGCGGCAGCCCCGAAAGATCCGCCGCGCGCAGCGGCGAGGCGTATGGCTCCGCGCGCTGCGACTTCGCGGGGAGGTAGTGGTCCCAGAACCAGTGCATCGCCGCAGTCGTGAGCAGGTAGCCGTCGGCGTTGTCGACGTAGGAACGGCGCGTGAAGTCGGCGTCGGTCACCGGGTAGATCAGCAGCTGGAAGTGAATCGCCGGGCCGCCCTTGTCGCGCGCCATCTGCGAGACGACCGCCGAGAGGTTGCCGCCCGCGCTGTCACCGCCGACCGCGAGCCGCTTCGGGTCCGCGCCGAGGCTCGCCGCGTTCGCGGCGACCCACTTCACCGCGGCATGGCAGTCCTCTGGCGCTGCGGGATAGCGATGCTCGGGCGCGAGCCGGTAGTCGACCGAGACGACGACGCAGCCCGCGCCCTCGGCGAGCTCGCGGCAGGTCGCGTCGTACGAATCGAGCGAGCCGATCACCCAGCCGCCGCCGTGCAGGTAGACGAGCACCGGCTTCACGCCGGCGCCGTGCGGCTGGTAGATGCGCACCGGGATCTCGCCAGCCGGGCCGGGGATCTTGCGGTTCTCGATGCGCGCGAGCTCGATCTGCTTCCGCGGCAGCGGCATGTTGTCGAACATCGTGCGCGTCTCGGCGACCGACTGCGTTCCGAGCGCGGGCCCTCCCGCCGCCGCCATCGCGTCGAGCAAGAGCTTGATCGTCGGATCGAGCGCCATCGCGATTTCTCCTCGTACTGGAGCCGACGCTATCGCGAGCCGAGTACGCTGCGCAGTTCCTCGGGAGAGATCAGTGGCGCACTACCTGACCGTGGCGGAAGCGATCCCGATGCGCGGCTTGCGGCTCGTGCTGACGCGCGGCGTGCCGGGGCCCTGGGGCGAAGCTGCGAAGGCGATCCTTCACGTGAAGAAGATTCCGTACGTGAAAGTCGCGCAGGTCGCAGGCGAGAATGACGCGGAGCTGATCCGCTGGACCGGCGCCGCGAACGCGCCGACCGCGATCTACGAGGACGAGCGCCCGCGCAGCGAGCGCCACGCGATCCTGTTCCTCGCCGAGCGGCTCGCGCCGAACCCGCCGCTGCTGCCGAGCGATCCGGAGCAGCGCGCGCTCTGCCTCGGGCTCGCGAACGAGGTCGCCGGCGAGCTCGGCTTCGGCTGGTGCCGGCGGCTGATGTTGTTGCGCGCCGACGACGCGGCGCCGCAGCAGCTGAAGAAGCTCGTCTCCGAGCTGAGTGGCCGTTATGGCTCGCCCGACTTCCCGCCCGCGCGCGCCGCCGAGCGCTGCGCCGAGATCATGCGCTCGCTCGCCAAGCGGCTGCACGAGCAGCGCGCGCGCGGCAGCGACTACTTGTTGGGCGACACGCTGACCGTCGCCGACCTCTATTGGGCGACTTTCGCCGTGATGCTGAAGCCGCTGCCCGAAGCGCAGTGCCCGATGCCGCCCGGCCAGCGCGAGATGTACACCGCGCGCGATCCGGTGCTCACGGCCGCGCTCGACCCCGTGCTGCTCGCGCATCGCGATCTCGTCTACGAGCGCCAGCTCGAGCTGCCGGTCGACTGCTAACGAGCGCGGCCCGAAGGAGTCGCGCGACTCGACGACCTAGAGGTAGAGGGCTCCTCAACGCGGACGCTAGGCGGCGACGATCGCGCGCGCGTCGGTCGTTGCCCTGCGAAGCCGCTGCGCGGTCCAGAGGCTCGCAACGCCGAGCCCGGTCGCGAGCGCAAAGCCGGTGATCAGCGGGAGCGGCGCGACGCCAAATGCGAGCGGTTCGCGCGCGAGAAACGCGCCGCAGACACCCGTGCTCACGGCGATCGCGAGCGCGTCCGTGATCCCGAGAGCAGCGCTGGTCGCGCCCTCGCTTCCAGCGTCTGCTGTGCGCATCGCGGCTGCAGTCGCGGTTTGATACGCGATCCCCATTCCGAGGCCGGCGATCGCCCAAGCGCAGAGCGCGACGCTGATCGAGACGACCGCGGCGAGCGACGAGACGGCGACCGCGATGCCGCCGACCAGCAGCGCGCCGCCGATGCGCGCGAATGCGAGCGGAGAGAAACGCGCGTTGAAGCGCGCCTGCGCGAACGCGCCGCCCGTCCAGAACAGCGCCGAGAGCGTGAGCAAGAGCGCCTGCTGCGGCTTGCTCGCGCCGAGCACGCGCTCGAGCGCGAGCGGCATGAACGCCTCGACCCCGAAGAACGCGATCACGACGAGCGCGCGCGTCGCGAGCGCGGCGCGCAGCGACGCGTCGGAGAGAACGCTGAAGCGCGACCGCGGCGCCGCGCCGCGGCGCGCGCCGCCGAGCCGTAACAAGCGAGGCAGCGCGAGCGCAGCGGCGACGCCCACCAGCGGCACGAGCCCGAGGAAGACCGCGCGCCAGCCCAGTCGCGCGGCCGCGCTGACGGCGCCTGCCGGCGCGAGCAGACCCGGAACCACCCATGCCGCGGAGAGCCACGCGAGCACGCGTGGCCGCGCGGCGTCGTCGTACGCTCGCATCACGACTGCACTGACGACGCACGAGAACATGCCCGCGAAGAAGCCCTCGACGGCGCGCGCGGCGACGACGGCGTGCATGTGCGGCGCGAAGCCGGTGCCGAGCATTCCGAGCGCGAAGCCCGCGAGGCCGGCCGCGAACGTGCGCGCCGGGCCGAAGCGATCGGCGGCGGCGCCTCCGGCCAGGATGCCGAGCGCCGCGGCAAAGCTGAACGCCGCGAAGAAGCCGCCCGCCAGCTGCTCGCCGCCGAGATCGCGCACGAGCGCGGGCAGGACGCCCGTGCCCACGAGATCGTGAGCGGCGCGCAACGAGACCGCGAGGAGGAGACCGATCAGCATGGGCGGAAGATGCTCGCGCTGGCTGATTTCGAAGCCGCGCGGACGGTATACCAACGCACGGCTATCGTGCCGTCATGCATGCCGAGATCGCGCCGCGCCTTGCCGCGAATCTGCGCCGGCTGCGGGAGGGACGCGCGCTCACGCAGGCGCAGGCGGCGAAGCTCGCTGGCCTGCCCAGGCCGACCTGGACGACGCTCGAGTCGGGCAGCGCGAATCCGACGATCCAGGTGCTGCTGCGCGCCGCGGTCGCGCTCCAGGTGCCGCTCGACGAGCTGCTCGGCCCCGCGCGCGAGACCGGACGCCTCTATCGCGCGAACGCCCTCCGCGAGCGCCGGCGCGGCGCCGCGCTGGTACGCGACCTGCTGCCCGAGAAGATCCCCGGCGCCGCGATCGAGCGGCTCGAGCTGCCACGCAGCGCGGTGCTGAACGGCATCCCGCACACGCCGGGCACGCGCGAGTACCTCGCGTGCGAACGCGGCCGTATCGCTCTGACGACCGAGGGCGAGACGTTCTCGCTCGAGCCGGGCGACGTCGTCGTGTTCCGCGGCGATCAGCGGCACTCGTACCGGAACTCCGGCAGCGAGAGCGCGATCGGCTACAGCGTCGTCGTGATCGCTCCGCCGCTCGGTCGCTAGCGAGCGCCTGTTTCGGCGCGCGCGAAGTCGAACAGCGGCCTCCGCGCGCGCTCGACCCTCGGCGTGCGCTGATCGCGCATCCTGAGTCGGTCGGCTAGGGGGCGGCCCCGAACCGCGCCGCGCGGAGCCGCGTGACCGCGCGCAGCGCGCTCGCCTCGGGCGCGCCGATGCTGCGCCGGCAGAAGTGCACGAGCTTCGCGATCAGCTCCTCGCGCGCCGTAATTCTTCCCGCGACCGGCGAGAGCGGCCCGACCAGCGCCTCCGAGATCGCTCCGACCAGCGCCGCAGCGTTCAGCTCGGCGTCCTGGTCCGGAATCTCGCCGGCGGCGATCGCCTGGCGCAGCAGCCCCGCCATGTGCCGGCAATACGTGCGGCGAAACACCAGGCGCTCCGCGTCGACGAGCAGATCGACCGGCTCGTACAGCAGCGCCCACGCGAGCCGGCGGCGCCGGAGCGCGCGGCGCGCGTGCGCGGCGACCGCCGCCTCCAGGCGCTCGATGCAGGTCCCCGACGACGCGGCCTCGTCGACCGCGCTCATGTCGTGACGCGCCGCTTCGCGAAACACTTCGACGAAGAGCTCCGCCTTCGACGGGAAGTGGCGATAGAGCGCTCCGGCCGAGACGCGCACGCGATCCGCGATCGCTTGCACGGAAGCGGCCGCGTAACCGCCCTCCTCGAGCAGCTCGCGCGCTGCCAGCACGAGGCGCTCGCGCGTGCCCGCGCCGGGCGCTCGCGCTGCGCTACGCCTCGCGCGACCGCGCTTTCGTCGCGCCATCGCTCAGGCCGCCTCGCCGAGCGCTTCGCGCAGCGTGCGATGGAAGTGCACGATCGCCGCTTCGAAGCGGCCGAACTCGAAGTGCTGGTTCGCGCCGCTCGCGAGGCTGCGCTGGATCGCGCAGACGATCTCGCGATCCTCCGCGGCGCCGAGGTCGACGAGGTCGCCGCCGCGCTTCAGCCGCTCGCCCGCCGGCGCGTCGCTCGGGTCGCGGTCGGAGAGCACGTACGTGACGAAGCGCGTGCGATCGAGCGCGAGCGCCTCGAGCGCGACTAGCACGATGCGCCCGGGGAACGTCGCGACGATCGAGCTCGGGAAGAGGTGGTAGACGTACGTGAGCTTGCCGTCCGCGTGGCGCGCCTCCGGCGCGACGCCGCGCAGCTTCTCGACCGCCTGATACGGGAACGCGACGCGGTTGTTACGGCCGAAGCGCTCGACCACGTTCAGGTTGTCGTACTGAATCGGATAGAACGTGCTCGGGTGCGTCGAGCGGATGTGGTAGCCCTCGAGGAAGCCCTCGACGACGATCTTCCAGTTCGCCGGCACGTCGCGCTCGCTCGCGCCTTGCAGCCGGTAGCTCGCGGGAATCAGCGGCGGCAGCGACGCGAGCGCTTCGTCCGCGCCGGGCGCCGCATCTTGCGTCACGAACACGATTCCCTGCTGCTCGCGCGCAGCCACCGGCACGAGCCCGTGCGTCGCCTTGTCGAGCCCGGGGAAGCCGTGCTCGGCGGGTACGTGCCGCAGGCTGCCGTCGAGGCCGTAGGTCCAGCCGTGGTAGGGACACACGAACGAGCGCGCGCAGCCGGCGCCGGCCGCGAGCTGCATGCCGCGATGCCGGCACGCGTTGCGAAACGCGCGCACGCGCCCGTCGCTCCCGCGCACCGCGAGCAGCGGTGTGCCCGCCGAGTCGCGCGCGACCCACGAGCCGGCTTCCGGCAACGCCGCGGACGGACAGAACGCCGCCGGACTGCGCCGCAGCACTTGGTCGATCTCCGCCGCGAAGCGAGCCGGCGAGCGGTAGTTCGCGACCGGCTCGCGCCACGTCTCGTCGCCGAGGTCCGTGGTCTTGCGGTCGATGTGGTCGAGGATGCGCTGGACGACACTGGCGTCGTCCGCGAGTCCGAGATTCGTCTGCATGGCGTTCACCTCGCTGCGAGTGGCGGCGGAACCGGGGACGCGTCGCGCGCGCCGGCCGCGAAGCGCGCGAGCCCGGCGAGCAGCTCGGGCGAAAAGCACTCGGGGCGCACGAGCTGGGCTTCGAGCAACAGCCCTGCATCGAGATCGAGCGAGAGCCCGTGCAGCGCGGCGCGGCGATCGGCGCACAGGCCCGCGAAGTTCGGATACGCGGCGATCGTCTCCGCGAGCTCGAGCGCGCGTGGGAGCGCCTGCCCGCGCGGCACGACCTCCTGCACGAATCCCATCTCGTACGCGCGCTGCGCGCCGAAGCGCGCGCCGGTGAGGAGCATGTAGAGCGCGTTGCCGGTGCCGAGCATGCGCGGAAAGCGCTGCGTGCCGCCGTCCGTGTAGGGCACGCCCCAGCGCCGCGAGAGGCAGCCGAACTCCGCGTTCTCGGCAGCGATCCGGATGTCGCACCACGCCGCCAGCTCGCCGCCGCCGGCGAAGCAGAAGCCGTTGATCGCCGCGATGGTCGGCTTGCCGGGGTCGAGGCGCGCGAAGCCCAGCGGGCCCGCGGAGTCGGTGGCCGCGTGCCCGAACAGGCTCGCCGCGTTCTTCAGATCCGCTCCCGCACAGAACGAGAGATCGCCGGCGCCGGTAACGACCAGCACCCGCGCGCGCTGATCGGCCGCGAACGCTTCGATCGCGCGCGCAATGCCGACGGCGGTCTCGCCATCGACGCAGTTGCGTTGCTCCGGGCGCTGGATGCGCAGCACGTGCACGCCGCCGCGCTGCTCGACCGCGACCTCGTCCGCCATCGGCTCTCGCCTCCGATTCGAGCGCGTGTGAATCTCGATTCACTTCGTAGTGAAACCGGATTCACCGGTCAAGCGAGGCGCGCGCGAAAGCCGCTACGCGCCGAGCTCGCTCGCGTCGCGCTCGATGCGCGCGAGCCACAGCGGGGCGCCGCGCCGCCGCGCGCGAGCTCGCGCGTGTCCGCGTCGAGCACGACGTCGCGGAAGCGGAATCTCATGCGCCCTCAGCGCCCGAGGCTCGGCCCCGCAGCGGCGCTCGCGCTCAGGCGTCCAGCCCCAATCGCCGCGCGATGATCAGCTTCATGATCTCGTTGCTGCCGGCGTAGATCGACTGCACCGCGGCGTCGCAGTAGTCGGTCGAGATCGGCGTCTCTTCCATGAAGCCGTAGCCGCCGAACAGCTGCAGGCACTCGGCAGCCGCCTTCTTCTGGAGGTCCGAGCACCACCACTTCGCCATGCTCACCTCCTTCACGATGTCGTCGCCGCGCACGTGCGCCGCGAGCAGGCGATCGGTGAAGGCTTGGCCGATCTCGTACTCCGTCTCGAGCTCGGCGAGCTTGAACTGCGTGTTCTGGAACGAGCCGATCGGCTTTCCGAACGCCTTGCGCTCCTTCACGTACGCGATCGTGTCGTCGAGCGAGCGGCGCACCGAGGCCACCCCGCCGACCGCGATGCAGAGCCGCTCCTGCTGCAGCTTCTGCATCAGCAGCTTGAAGCCGCCGCCCTCTTGCCCCAATAAGTTCTCCGTGGGCACACGGCAGTTTTCGAAGAACATTTCGCTCGTGTCCTGGCCCTTGAGGCCGATCTTGTCGAGGTTGCGGCCGCGCCGGAAACCGGGCGCGCTCGCCTCGACGAGGATCAGGCTGATGCCGTCGTGGCGCTTGGTCGGATCCGTCTTCGCGACGACGATCACGAGATCGCAGTTCTGGCCGTTCGAGATGAAGGTCTTCGAGCCGTTCAGCACGTAGTGACTGCCGTCGCGGAGCGCGCGCGTCTGCACGCCGGCGAGATCGGAGCCGGCGCCGGGCTCGGTCATCGCGATCGCGACCAGGCAGTCGCCCGCGATGCCGGGCTTCAGCCAGCGCTGTTTCTGCGCCTCGGTCCCGAACGACGTCAGGTACGGCAGGCAGATGTCGGTGTGCAGCGAGGCCTGCAGCGCGTGGCAGCGGAAGTAGGCGAGCTCCTCCATCACGATCGCGTCGTACAGGAAGTCGCCGCCCGCACCCCCGTACTCGAGCGGCTGGTTCGCGCCGAGGTAACCCTCTTCTCCCATCCTCTTCCAGATCGCGCGCGGCGTGATGCCGTCGCGGTTCCACTGCGCCGCGAACGGCTCCAGCTCGGCCTTCACGAAGCGGCGGAACTGCTCGCGGAACAGCTCGTGCTCCTCACTGAAGATCTCGCGGCGCATGCTCGAACCTCCGCAAGCCGAGCACGGTAGCGGCCTGGAAGGATCGCCCCCGGAGTTACCGTGCCGCGCGTGATTCACGCGTTCGAAGACTGCGAGCTCGATCTCGGGCTTTATCAGCTGCGCCGCCGCGGCCGTGCGGTGAAGCTCGAGCCGAAGGTGTTCGACGTGCTCGTGCACCTGCTCGCACACCGCGATCGCGTCGTCACCAAGCTCGAGCTGCTGGACGCGCTGTGGCCGGGCGAGACCGTCTCGGATTCCGTGCTGCCGCGCGCGATCGCGGCGGCCCGGCGCGCAGTCGGCGACGACCGCGGCAGCGCGCGCGTGGTCGCGACGGTGCACGGCCGCGGCTATCGCTTCGTCGCGTCGCTGCGCAGCTCCGCCGCCGAGGCGCGCGGCGCGCCGCGCACC
>Ga0187894_10001684_pt1 | contig 27775 bp, 14 predicted proteins | sample GBC1701081metaG_FD_136650 | JGI IMG/M metagenome (GOLD analysis project Ga0187894, IMG submission 136650) | White microbial mat communities from a lava cave in the Kipuka Kanohina Cave System on the Island of Hawaii, USA - GBC170108-1 metaG ... | reverse complement strand
ATCAAAGCAGAGCAATGGCTGCGGGATCACAGCTTGAACTGAAATTAGCGTATCCGCAAAGCCCATGACGTCGTACATACCTCATGCAGTCGCCAGCTAAATTCTGACGGCCTGAATACATACAGGAGACCACCAATGCGAATCACATCACGGTTACTGCGTGGGTTACTACTCGTCAATGCGTTCGTGTTGCTTCAACAGCCGGCGCGGCAAAGCGCCCAGGAACGAGAGCCGAGTTCATTCGAGCGACGGGAGCTGACCATCCCTGTACGCGACGGCGTCAAGCTGTTCGCGGTCGCCTTGATACCGAAGACCACTACCAAACCGCTCCCCATTATGCTCGTCCGCACCCCGTACAGCGCGGCGCGGGCTTTCGGCTCCGCGGACTTGCCCGGCTCTTACCGGGAACTGGCGCAGGATGGATACATCTTCGTGGTCCAGGATATTCGCGGCCGGTATCGTTCGGAGGGGCAGTTCGTGATGAACCGCGCGCAACATGACCCCAAGGACAAGAACGGCGTGGACGAGGCCACTGACACCTACGACACGGTGGATTGGTTGGTGAAGAACCTCCCGAACAATAACGGGCGATTGGGCGTGATGGGCGTGTCGTATCCCGGATGGCTGGCGGGCATTGCGGGCGTCAATCCGCATCCGGCTGTCAAGGCGATCTCGCCACAGGCGCCGATGACCGACACCTGGATGGGTGACGACTTCTTTCATCAGGGAGCGTTCCGTTTAGCGTACGGGACTGAATACGTCTCCTCGATGGAAATGACGAAAGATGGGACGAGGCGGATCACGATGGATCGCTATGACCGCTATGATTGGTACTTGCAATTTCCGACCCTGAAGGCGCTCGTGGCGGCGGTTGGCCTCTCCGACCTCCCCTCGTGGCGCGGCTTTATGGAGCACCCGGCGTGGGACGAGTACTGGCAGGCCAAGGCGATGCAGCGCGTGCTCACTAAACCGGATGTCGCGGTTCTCAACGTCGGCGGATTCTGGGACCAGGAGGACTTGTTCGGCCCGCAGGAAGCTTACCGGACGCTCGAACGCAACGACGCGAAGGGAATCAATCACATCGTGCTGGGTCCGTGGTGGCACGGCCAATGGTCGCGCCCCGGCGGTGGAGACGCGATTGGAGAGATCAAGTTCGGCGGCGCCACTTCGGATTATTACCGCGAGAAGATTCAACGCCCGTGGTTCGCCTACTGGCTGCACGGCGCGGGCGACGGAAAATTTCCCGAAGCCTGGATCTTCGAGAGCGGCGCGAACCAGTGGCGCACGTTTGACTCATGGCCGCCAAAGAACGCGCAGCCGCGCAAGCTCTATCTGCGCGAGAATGGGCGATTGTCATTCGACGCGCCGGCCGTCGAGGGCTTCGATTCATACGTGTCGGACCCGGCCCGCCCAGTGCCGTACATGCTGCGCCCGGTGGACGGGACACGCTGGCGGCAGTGGATGGTGGAAGATCAGCGGTTCGTCCACAACCGGCCCGATGTGCTCTCGTGGGAAACAGCGCCGCTCACCGAGGACCTTACGATCGCCGGAGACATCATCGCCACCCTCTTCGCATCCACGACCGGAACCGACGCCGACTGGGTAGTCAAGCTGATTGACGTCTATCCCGACAAGGTGGAAGGTAATCCGAAGATGGGAGGCTACCAGTTGATGGTGGCCATTGACATCATGCGCGGGCGGTATCGGAAGAGCTTCTCGAAGGCGGAGCCGATTCCGGCCAATACAGTCCTGCCCTTCAAGATAGACCTGCGCCAGCAACTCTACCGGTTCCAAAAGGGACACCGGATCATGGTACAGGCGCAGAGCACATTGTTCCCGGTCAATGACCGGAACCCGCAGACATTCGTGCCCAACATCTTCGAAGCCGACGCTTCGGCCTTCCGCGCGCAAACGCACAGCATTCATCGTTCGCCCAAGGCCCCGTCTCACATCGTCATCAGCGTGCTGGCCGGAGCGGGAGTGACTGATGGAGGCGGAAGAAGATAAGTACAGCGTAAAAGAAGTCATTTGATATTTTCCTTTCCTACATTTTCCTTTTAAAGATCAGGCCAAAAGGAAAATGTAGGAAAGGAAAATATCAAATGACTTCTTTTACGGAGTAATAAGCAGTAAGGTATGCCAGGTGTTACTTCTTCGGCGCCTCGGCAAGCCTGGAGTCTCTCTTACCTTCCCACTTCACGAACATAATGCACTCATCGGTCAGACAAGAGCCGGCGTGCGCCCGATTGCCGGGCTGGAACCAGTAACTTCCCGGACCCAGCGGCTTTGCGGTCGCTTCCTGCTCTCCTTCCTCCCAGTGCTTCATCGTTCCCTGAACCACCACGAGGTGGTAGTCCGAGGTGTGAATGTGAAGGGGGTTGCTGCCCTTCTTGAACTTGAGCAGCATGGCCGATGGCCCCTTCGCCGGATCGCCCGACAACACGGCGAGTTGTGATCCCTCGGGGCGCGTGGGATCAACGGGTACGAACCTGGCGTCTTGAAACGGCGTGACGATCATCCGCTTCCTGACGTCGGCGCCGGCCGCAACGACAAGACCGGCTAGGGCGCAGGCGGTTAGGACGACCAGCGCTTTGCTGTGACGTTGTTTCAGTCCTTCAAGCACATTCATGGAATTCTCCTCTCTTTTACCTTGTTAATGATTCAACCCGTGGGCGAGAATACCTGGCAAGCGATTGATAAGTCTTTACAGAGACCCTGACAATTTCCGAAAATTTCTGACAGCGGTTATGAATGAGCCAACCCAGTACTGTTACGAGTTCGGTCCCTTCCTTCTGGATCCTTTCAAGCGCCGATTGTTCCGGGATGGAAAGCCGATATCGCTGACGCCAAAGGCATTCGATACCCTCCTCGCGCTGGTCCAAAACAATGGACGGATCATCGAGAAAGATGAGTTGATGAAAGAGGTCTGGGCCGGCGCAGTGGTCGAGGAAGGAGGACTGGCCCGGAACATCTCGTCGCTCAGGAAAGCGCTGGGTGAGACGCCCGGCGAGCATCAATATATCGCCACGCTCCCCGGTCGAGGTTACCGGTTTGTCGCCAGTGTGAGAGCGCTGCCCGATGAGGACGCGCGCCTCACACCGGAAGAGGAGATAGGCGCGCCGGCCATCTCTCGGCGCCGGGGAGCCAGCCGCAAGGTCATCGTAATTTCCGTCTTGGCCATCGGCCTTATCGTGACAGTTCTTTACGCTCTTTATACATGGACCGGGCGCAAGTCGAAGCAGCGCGACGACGCGGCGTCAGTGGCGCCGGTGAGATCGGTGGCGGTGTTGCCATTCAGGCCGCTGCTGGCCGATGAGCGCGATGATTACCTGGGACTCGGCCTGACAGATGTTTTAATCACCCGGCTGAGCAGTCTGCGACAAGTCGTCGTGCGGCCGACGAGCGCCGTGCGCAAATACGTTGACCCGCAGCAAGACCCGCTCGTCGCCGGTCAGGAACTCAAAGTAGAAGCGGTCTTGGAAGGCAGCATTCGACGAGTAGACCAAAGAATCAGAGTGACAGCGCGGCTCATTAGCGTGCCGGATGGACGCTCGTTGTGGGCCGACCAGTTCAACGCGGAGGCTGCCGATCTCTTCACGATCGAAGATTCCATCGCCCAGAAGGTGGCCGTGGCTTTGGAGCCGCGCCTGACCGGAGCCGAGCAGCGATCGTTGAGCAAACACTACACCGCCAGCAGAGAGGCTTATCAGTTTTACTTGAAAGGGCGCCACTCCTGGTACGGCTGGACCGGGGAAAGGGCGCGGAAAAGCGCCGAATATTTCGGGCAGGCGCTCAAACTGGATCCGGACTATGCGCTGGCCCACGCCGGTTTGGCGCGCGCCTATACTCAGTTGGGCTATTTTGAGGAGGCGCCGCCGAAGGATGTCATGCCTAAAGCCAAAGCCGCGGCGGAGAAGGCGCTGAGGCTGGATGAAACGCTAGCCGAAGCTTACGACGCGCTCGCGGCCGTGAGTCTGCGTTACGAATGGAATTTCGCCAAGGCGGAACGGGAAATCAGGCGCGCGATTGAACTCAATCCCAATTACTCCGAGGCCCATTACCTGTATAGCGAATATTTCATCGCCCTGGGCCGGTTTGATGAAGCCATTGTGGAGCAGCGTCGCGCGCAGGAACTGGATCCGCTGACTCCGTTGATTGTCACGACCGCGGGCTGGATTTATTCCTGTTTGCATAACCATGATCGGGCCATCGAAGCCTTCCGTAAGGCGCTGGAGTTGGATCCGAACTTCGTTAAAGCGCGTTATCAGCTTGGCTGGGCTCTCTATAGAAAAAGGTTGGAACAGGAGGCGGTGGCTGAATTTCTCAGGGCGGAGACTTTAGCCGGCGCCGAGCCTGACTCCATCGTGGCGCTGCGCCGGGCTTTTGGCGCGCGAGGTATGCGCGGTTATTGGCGGAAAGAACTCGAACTGGCGCAGGAAGAAGCCAAGCGGAAGCGCATCTCGCCGTTTGTAATGGCGCGACTCTATACGGAACTGGGTGATAAGAACCAGGCGTTCGCCTGGCTGCAGCAGGCTTATCAGGAGCGCAACGGGAAGTTGAGTTTCCTCAAGTCATTGCCCGGATTCGAGAGCCTCCGCACAGATCCGCGCTTTGCGGATCTGGTGCGGCTTATTGGCATCCCCTCGTAAAGGTCGTAAATAATCGCTTCCTGCAAAACTCAGTTCTCCTGAGACCGCATGCCGATCGGCGCTCCAGGAGGTTGCGGCAATGCGTTGGACTTCGGCGCGTAGCTCGCCGGGTTTTCCAGATACCGCTTCAGGTCGCGCTCACATTGGCGCAGGTGCGCTTCGGTCACCGCATCCGGGTCGTGGCGCGCGGCGATCGCGGCGCGGAGTCTGGTCAACTGCTCCAACGTCACGGCGCGCGTTTCGGGCGTGGTCTGCGTGTGAGCGCCGAGCAACATCATGGAGTCGAGCGCGGCGCGCTGCGTCACTCGCCGCAGCGACTTCAGCTTGGCCGGCTCATTGGCCGCCCCGCCATTCCACGTCGTCTTGATCACAGCCGCCAGCGTTTCAGGCAGCGTCAGGGCGTTCGCCTGCCGGTCGGCGAACGTGATGAGCCGCGCCGCGCGTTGCGGGTCGAGTAACTGTTCCAGCACGAGCGCGGACAAGGTTCGCGCCGCCGCCAGGTGATCGAAGGCGCCGCCCGTCGGCAGATTGAACTCCTCGATGTCGCGGCCATCGGGATTCGCCGCAAGCAGCGACAGCAGCCGGTCGGGAATCGCCAGATTGGCGGGCTGAAGGACCTCCATCAAAAGCGAGAGCGTTTCGCGCTGCAACGACGCGGAAACAATTTCGGTCGGCGCGACGGTTTCGCCCTTGATCGCGATGTTGTCGTACATCCCGCCGATGTAGCGCACGCCGGTGTCAATCGCCCAGCGATGATGCAGGTAAGTCATCCACAAGCCCATGCCCCGCAGGTCGCCGTAAGGCTGCCCCGGCTTGAGCACATCGACGCCGTAACGATCCAGCAGGACCTTGCGCTGCGCCATCGTTTCGCGCAGGTACTCGGCCGGGCCGGCCAGGTCATCGTAGCGGTTCCACCGCGGATCGGATGACGGCGTGAAGAGAATGCCCTTGCTTCGCATCTCTTTGATCAGCGCGTCCAGCTCTTCGCGCTCGCGCCCCGGAGCGAACTCAGAGTAGGCGTAACGAACCATGAACTTGTCGTACTCGCCGATGTCGCGCTGGAACGCGTCGCTCAGATCAATCTGGCCGTTGACCAGCTTGATGCGCGGCGAAGGATATTCCATGACCGAGGCGCGGTTGTTGATGCTTGAAGTCCAGTTGTGCGCGAAGCCCAGGCAGTGGCCGACTTCATGCGCGGTGACCAGAGCCTGGCGCAGCGCCACCAGTTGTTCCTGAGTCTTCGGATTGGAATAGGCCGCCTGCGTCGCCAGCAGCGATTCGTGAGGCAGAAGGAACGCCGCGCATTCATCCACGTCGCCGCCCGTCTCCGGGACCGGCAGCCGGTAGTTGCGCCAGTAGCCGCTGATGGTGCGGATGCGGTGCGAATCCATGCGCGGCTTGGCGACGAGGGTTTCGCCTGTGCGCGGATCGCTCACGCCGCCGCCAACCGAAAAGCCGCGCTCATCACGATTGACCCACAAAATGTAGTTGTAACGCGAATCCATCGGATCCATGTCTTCGGGCGGATCCAAAACCCGGATCGCGTTCTTGAATCCGGCGGCCTCGAACGCGTGATTCCACCAGAGCACGCCCTGGCGGCTCGCCTCGCGGATCAAGTCCGGCATGCCCGGATCGAGATAGAAGATGATCGGTTTCTTCGGCTCGCTCAGCGCCGTGTTCGGGTCCTTCTTCTCCAGCCGGAAGCGACTGACCCATCGCACCTCGACCCCTTCATTGAACGGAGCCGAATAATCCTTGAAGCGCATGCCATTGACTCCGATGCGCGGATCGGCGTCGCGCGGGCGGTATCCTTCAGGCAATTGCACGAACGAGTGATGCAGACGGATTGTCAGCGCGCGGCCATCCGGCGCAACGCGCCCCACCAGGCGGCCCGCCGTGTCCGAAGCGTAAGTCAACGTGACCTCGATCTCGGTGTTCTCCGGAAAAGTTTTGGTACGCGCCGGATAAACGCCGCTGCGAGCCGGATCGAGACGGTAGGCGCCTTCGTTGCGCTGGCGCAGCATGCCTTCGAGGTTGTTGGCGTCGCGCACGACGAATGGCGTCGCGTCTATCAGAATGCGGCCCTGCTCTTCGGCTTCGATGGGAAACGAAGCGATGATCGAACCGGCGAACGATTCTTCCATACTCTGCTGTAATCCGCGGGAGCCATTCGGAGCGCGGAAGCGCAGGTTCTTCTGCGCGAGCAGCGCGCGCGTCCCTGAACGCTCGAAATGAATGAGCCGTGAGCCGCCGCCCGCGCCGCGATCAACGCCGAGTTCGACCGAGCCGACGCCCTTCGAGACGGTCACGAAATAGATCATCTCCTTGTTGAGTGGAACCTCCATCAGCAGACGCCCACGCGCCGCGTCCCAATAGATCGGCAGAAAGCCGTCCTGCCGCGCGACGCCGGCAGTGCGCTGCGCGAAAGTCGCCGGATTTTGCGCCCACGCGACCGCGCTCAGCGAGACGACCAGCAGAAGGGCCATATGAAAGATCGGTTTTCTCATCTTTATGATTTCCTCTAGGGTCTTACCCACGGATTGCTCCTGGGTAGTGATGGCTTGCGCTAGTTGGCAAGTTATTCACTGCGGCTATGCCGCCCGATGTGCGGAAAGTCATAGACTTTCCGCACATCGGGCGGCATAGCCGCGAAGAAGTGAATTCAGCTTTTCAACCATCGCAAGTCGCATCGCTACAAAGGTAGCTTGTAAGGTTAGAAGTTGAGCCGCGCGACAAGCTGAATCAGCCGCCCGCCCGGATCGTTGGTGTTGGACGAGTCCCGATAGGCCGTCGTCACCTGGGCGAAGTTTGCGCTGCTAAAGGTCCCGATGGCGCCGAAGAAGTTGACGTTGTTGAAGGCGTTCAAGAACTCTCCGCGGAACTCGAAGTTGACGCGCTCTTTGAGCTTGATCCGCTTGACGACGCTCAAATCGAAGCGGGTGAACATCGGGCCATAGACATTGACGCTCTGCGGGGCGCAGTCGCCGGCCACCGCCTGGAGGCAGCTCGCGCTATTGGGCGGCGCGATGTAGCGCCCGGTCGGAGGTCCGAGCGAGCCGTAACCGGTCGGCGAGGTCGCGCTGGCGTTGTTGGCCTGGATCGTGTTGTCAATGATGTCCTGCGGCAGCGAGTAAATGATGCGATTCGCATCATCGAAGCGCAGCTTGAACGCCCGCTGAAGGTCGCGCGCCGTCATGCCGACCAGCCGGACGTTGCCGAAGTCGAACACCTGGCCGCTCTGAATGCGGGCCGCGCCGTCGAACTCCCAGCCGCCGATGATCCGGTTGAGCGCCCCTCCAGCCTGGCCAAACAGCGTCTTGCCGCGCCCAAAAGGCAGTTCGTAGACCCAGTTGAGCTTGAGAGCATGTTTCAGCGTACCGCCCAGCGAATTGACACGCGGCCCGCGGACCGTGCCCTGATTCGTGGTGCCTGGAACTGTTGGTCGCGTCGAGCTGAAGCCCTTGGCGAAGACATAACTGCCTTGCGCCAGCAGCCCCTTGGACAAGCGGCGGCGCAGTTCCACCACCATCGAGTCATAGCGGCTATAACCGCCGTTGCCTGTGAAGTTGGCGCCGCCTTGCAGTCCCGGATTGACCAGGAAGAAGTTGGCCGGCAGGCCCGCGCTCAAGGCGCTGGCGCGACGGGCCGCGTCCGCGTATAGATTGGACGCGAAGGTGAACGGAGCCGGGTTGTTCAAGGCCAGCGAGTTTACGAAGGTGTTGCTCGCAAACAACGCTGAGGCGTAGCGCGACGGATCATTGGACTGTGTGGCCGGGACTCCGCCAAAGTAGGCGAGGATGATCGGCAACGGCGCCGTGCCGGTGCTCGGCCCGAAGTAGCGGAAGTTGGCGCCGCGTCCGGCCGCAATGTTCGCCTGCAAGTTGGACATCGCCAGCTTGAACTCATTGAGGAAACCGTTCTCAACGACGTTAGGCTCGTTGAGGTTGTAAGCGGTCCACCCGCGGAGTTGGCGATTGCCGACATAGCGCACCTCGATGGCCGTGTTCTTGACGATCTCGCGCTGGAGGCCGAAGCTCCAGGATTGGACGTAGGGCACTTTCAAATTGGGATCGAAGATATTGGCCGAGTTGGTAATCGCTCCCGCGAGCGGATAAGCCGGCTCGCTCGGGAAAGGAGGCGGGCCTAGACGATTGGTTTCACGCAGCAAGACCGGCAATCTGTCAGCGCCCTGATTGGTCACCAGGTTGCCGATCGTCAGGCTGCGCGTGGCCGTCACGAAGCTGCCCGGATTGGCCCCGAACACGCCGGAAAAACTGGCCATCGGCTGGCGGTTGTAAGCGATGGCGTAACCGCCGCGCAGCACTGTCTTGGCGCCTTCGCCCACGATCCGTTTGAGCCATCCCTCCTTCGCGCTCAGACTCCAGGCAAATCCGAAGGTCGGGCCGAAGTTCTTGTAGTCGGTATTGTAGCCGTGATCCCCTGCCCTATATTGGACAAACTGCGTCTCGCGGCCTGTGAGCGCGTTGGGTTTGAAGAGATTGCCCGGCCCGGAGACCCCGAACAGATCGGCCACGGTGGTCGTGGTGTAGCTGTCGTTGAGCGGAGTGAAGGGCAGTTGCAACTCCCAACGCAAGCCGTAATTGATCGTCAGGTTAGGCCGCGCTCGCCAGGCGTCCTGAGCGAAAACGCCAAGCTCACGCTGGCGGCCACGCTGAATTCTCTGTCCGAGATAGACGTATTTGCCGGTCTTCTCATCCAGTTGGGCGTTGGCGGTGATGGCGGTGACGCGCCCGGTCAAGACCGCGTAGATGTTCTGGGCGCGGGTCAGATCGGCGGCGGAAGCGCCGGAGAAATTGGTCGTGTTAAAAAAGCCGATCGCCGGATCGTTGGAGTTCACTCCGAAGGTGATCACCGGCACGGCTGTCTGGCTGTCCGTGGAGAAACTGGTCTGGGTGAAAGAACCGCCGAAACTCAAGGAGTGCGCGCCCCGCGTCCAGTTCAGGGTGTCGCTGAAATCCCAGAGCGGCGCATTGCGACGATTGGAGCCTGTTTGGGTGGTCGCGTTGCTTATCCCCGCCACGTTGATGTTGAGACTGAAGCCAGCTTGATTGGCCACCGGCCCGGTGAACATCTCGCGATTGATATTCGATGAGAAGTAGGTGGTCCCGCCTGAGAGACCGGCGCGCGCTTCGTTGACCAGCCTCTGCGAGAGAGTCGAACGCAGCGCCACGGCGCCGGAGAAGATATGCTTGATCCGGCTGCCGAAGTTCGGGAAGCCCGGGAAGGCCGGGTCTTCAGTGTTGAAGATGTCTTTCTCGAAAAAGTTCTCCTGGTAGTTATAGCTGCTCTCCAGGTGATGCTTCTCGGTCAGATTGAAATCCAGTCGCAGGGTCGGAAAGTAACGAGTGTCGCCGCTGTCGTTGGCGAAGATGAAGCGTTGCAGGTTCGGATCGGCCAATTGCTGAATGCCGCCCTTGCCCGTCGTCGAGTTGCGAATGTCCGCGAGCAGTTTCCCGATCACCGGATCAATGGTCGAGGTCTGACCATTGCGCGATGCCAGGTCGAGCAGGTTCACTTGCCGGACCTGGGGCTGGCCATCGACCGTCACGTTGTACTGGAAAACGCCCTGCTGCGTCAGCGGATTGAAGATGGTCCGTGTCCGGCTGACCTGGGAGGGGAAACGGAATTCCTCGTAGTTGACGAAGAAGAACGCCTTGTTCCGCCCGTCGAAGCCGAGCCGTCCGAAGAGCCGCTTCGGCAGCAAGATCGGGCCGCCCACCCGGAAGCCGTATTGATTGAATAGTATCCGGTCGCGCGGAGCTTTGCACTTCTCCCGATCAAAGGGTTGTTCCGGCCCGCCACAGATCAATCCCGTCTCCTTGTGGACCGGAGCCTGGTCGCGGTTATTGAACCAGTAGTTGGCGTTCAAAGACGGGTTGCGATGATACTCGTATAGGCTGCCGTGGTATTGGTTGCTGCCCTGGCGGGTGACATACCTGATTTGGATCGCCCCCTGACCGGAGCTTTCCGCCCCCGGCGTGGCCGTCGAGACGGTGACTTCCTCAACCGCGTCCAGACGCGCATCAACGCGGCTGTAGAAGCCATCGGCTGCCTTGTTGAAGTTATCCTGCACGTTGATGCCGTCAATGGTGATGTTCAGCGCGCTTTGGGGCAGGCCGTTGATGGTGGAGTTGCGCGCCGTGGTCGGCGTGTTCACCCCGGGCAGCATGACGATGAAGTCACTCGCATTGCGGGAGACGAGTGGGAGGTTGGTGATCTGGTTGACGACCAGCGTGGTGGCGATGCTGGCTGACTGGGTCTGCACCACCTCGCCGCCTCCCTGCACGGTGACGGATTCATTGGCGGCGCCGACTTCCAAACTGACACGGACACTGGCGGGCACACCCGCATCGAGTTTGACGTCGCCGACGATCGCTTGTTTAAAGCCCGGCGCCGAGACCGTCACGGTGTAAACGCCCGCGCTGAGCGCCGGTACCGTGAAGGCGCCGTTGCCGGCGGTAACCGCCTTGAACGCCGCGGTGGTGGCGTTGTTTTGGATGATGACCGTTGCGCCCGCGACCACCTCGCCGTTGGGATCGGTTACCACGCCGGAGAGCGGAGCGGTCGAACCTTGCCCAAAAGAGACCAGGCTCAGCGCCGCAAGGGCGACGATCGAACAAACCAATCTGTATCGAAGCTGTCTCATATTTACTGATGGTTGGTGTCTCATGCTAGTTCCTCCTATTGTCTTCAGGTTTTCCACCTCAGCAGGAGCCGGCTCGGGAGAACGCATTCCCTCACTTCAGGCATGAACGAGATCACCTCGGCGCCTCATTCAGTAACGGATGAAACCGAACTAGGCCGCGGGAAGCGACCGCTTATTCGCTTAATTACTTTATTGGTCCCAGCAAAAGAGAAAGGGTAACAAGGAGAAAGGATAACGATAACAAGGATAACAAGGCGAGAATAGAGAGCGAGTTCGTAGATGTCTTTCAAAATCGAAGCGGCTTTGTACGGGATTAGCGCGCTATTCCCAGTAGATAACGATTCGACAAACCGCTGCGCTCATTCTCCTGTGGCTGTGCCGCCCGATGTGCGGAAGGTCTGTGACCTTCCGGACGGTGGGATCTTTCTCCTGCGGCTACGCCGCACGATGTGCGGAAGGTCTGTGACCTTCCGGGCGGTGGGATCTTTCATTGGGCTACGCCCAAAAGTTCCGGGCGCGGAAAACGAGACAGGCATTCAGATCGGCGTTCGCGGCTTGAACGTTAAAAGCGGGCGTAGCCCTGAAAATAAAAGTGACCATCCCGGAAGGTCGGAGACCTTCCGCACATCGTGCGGCGCAGCCGCAGGATGCAATGGTGGAGAGGCTCCGCGGAGAACGAAACCTCCCCACCGTCAAGCTAAGGTGAACGCTAGAAGTTGAGCCGCAAAACAATCTGCGCCAGCCGCCCGCCCGGGTCTTGCGTGTTGTTCGGGTCCGCATAGGCCGTCGTCACCCGACCGAAGTTCGGATTGCTGAAGAAAGTCGGATTGACAATGTTTCCGTTGAAAAGGTTGGCGTTGGCGATCCCAAAAAAGTTGATGTTGTTGAATGCGTTCAGGAACTCGCCGCGTAACTCGAAGTTGAAGCGCTCGTTGAACCTGACTCGCTTCACCAGACTCAAATCGAAGCGCGCGAACTTCGGCCCGGTGACATAGAGGTTATTTGGCGCGCACTCTCCGCTCACCACTTGCAAACAGCTCGCAGTATTGGCCGGCGCCAGGTAGCGTCCTGTAGGAGGTGGTCCGCTATAACCCGTCGGCGAGGTCGGGCTTGTGCTGAAGGCTCTGATCGAGTTGTCGATCATGTCCTTCGGCAAGTGGTAGATCTCCTTATTCGCATCATCGAAGTACAACCTGAACGCCTTCTGGAACTCTTTCTGTGTCATGCCGACCAGCCTGACGTTGCCGAAGTCTAAAATATTGCCGCTTTGAATGCGGGCCGTGCCGTCGAACTCCCAACCGCCGACGACGCGGTCGAGCAGTCCGCCGCTCTTGCCGAACAGCAATTTGTCTTTGCCTACCGGCAGTTCATACACCCAATTGATCTTGAAGGCATGTTTGAGCGTAGCGCCCAGCGTGTTGACACGCGGCGCGCGGAACGAGGCTTGGGTGGTCGAACCCGGAGATAATGGTCGCGTCGAGCTGAAGCCTTTGGCGAAAACATAGCTGCCTTGCACCAGAAGCCCCTTCGACAGGCGGCGGCGCAGTTCCACCACCATCGAGTCATAGCGGGTGTAGCCGCTATTGCTGGTGAGGTTAACGCCGCCCCGCAGGTCCGGATTGGTCAGGAAGAAGTTTGCCGGCAACCCCGCGTTTAGAGCGTTTTGGCGGCGCGTCGCGTCGTTATGGAGAAGGAAGGCATAGCTTGTGTTCCCACAACACACGTTTGGATTATACAAAGCCAGCGTGTTGTAGAATGTGGCGCTGCCGAAGTTGGAGGAAGTGTAGAGCGCCTGATTGCCGGCCTGCGCCGCCGGAACACCACTGAAGTAAGCAAGCGCGATCGGCAAAGGCGATGTGCCTGTGCCAGGCCCAAAGTACCGGAAGGTGGCGCCACGCCCTGCCGCAATGTTGGCCTGCAAGTTGGCTTGCGCCAGCCTGAACTCTTCGAGCAAGCCATTCTCCCGGATGTTGTTATCGACCGCGTTGAAATTGAAGGCGCTCCATCCTTTGAGGTTGCGTGTGCCGACGTAACGGACCTCAATAGCCATGTTCTTGGTGATCTCGCGCTGGATACCGAAAGTCCATGATTGTGTGTAAGGGATCCGGATGTTCGGATCGATGATATTGGCCGAGTCCGTGATTTCACCGCTGAACGGATAACTCGGCGCGCTCTTGAAAGCAGGCGGGCCAAGCCGGTTCGTTTCACGCAGCAAGACCGGCAATTGGGCAATCGGCGCCAGATTGCCGATCGTCAGATCGCGGTTGACTGTGATCGTGACGCCCGGATTCGCTCCATAGACATTCGAGTAATCACCGATTCCATTGCGGTTGTAAGCGATCGAATAACCGCCACGGACCACTGTCTGCCCACCCTCGCCCAGCAGGCGATTGAGCCAGCCATCCTTCACGCTCGGACTCCAGGCAAACCCGAAGCTAGGCGCGAAGTTCTTGTAATCCGTATTGTAGGCTCGCTCTCCATCCTTGAACTGGGTGAACTCGGTGACTTTGCCGGTCTGCGTGAAGGGCTTGAAGAGATTGCCTGCCCCGGAGATACCGAACAGACCTTCCACGGTTGTCGTCGAGTAGCTGCCGTTGAGCGCGGTGAAGGGCGTTTGCAGTTCCCAGCGCAAGCCGTAATTGAGCGTCAGGCTCGGACGCGTCCGCCAGGAATCCTGCGCAAAAACTCCGAATTCACGCTGGCGACCACGCTGTACTCGCGGGCCGAGATGTTTGTATTGACCGGTCCGCTCATCCAGGCCCGCGTTGGCGTTAATAGCGATGATGCGCCCGGTCAGAGCCGCATACATGTTTCGGGCGCGGTCGATATCCGCGCCGGATGCGCCTGGGAAATTCGTCATGTTGAACATGCCGTTCGCCGACTCATTGGAGTTGACCCCGAAGTTGATGGTGGGGACTACGGTTTGATTCTCCAACCACAGCTTGATCTGGGTGTATTGGCCGCCGAAGCTCAAGGAGTGCGCGCCACGCGTCCAGGTCAGAGTGTCGCTGAAATCCATGACCGGCGCATTGCGGCGAATGGTAGTGGTGCTCGACGTCGGGCCGTTGATGCCCATTGCAGCCGCGATCCCCGTGGAGTTGGCGCCTGGCGCGCCGCCAAGGCTGAAACCAGCTTGATTGGTGAACTGGCCAGGGTTGATTTCTCCCCTGAAGACATAACCTCCGCCGCCAATGAAGCCGAAGCGCGCTTCGTTGACCAGCGCCGGCGACAAGGTCGAGCGCAGCGTCAAGGATTCCGAGAACCGGTGCGATGTCTGACCGCCGAAGTTCGGGAACCCCGGAAAGGCCGGGTCAATGCCATTGAGCGTGTCAACCGCGTTATTGAACCTGTTGTAATTGGAGACGCTCTCCAGGCGATGCTTGCTCGTCAGATTGAAGTCGAGGCGCACTGTTGGATAGTAGCGTTTATCCATGCTGTTGTTATTGAAGGTGAACTGTTGCAGGTTGGGATCGGTCAGTGGCTTAACGGCCCCCTGAGCGGTCGAAGTACGGATATCGGCCAGCAGTCGTCCGATCACCGGATCAACGGTCGAGAGATGCCCGTTCCTCGCGGCCAAATCAAGCATGTTCACTTCCCTGACCTCGATACTGTTGTCCGGCCTCCTGAAGTTGTACTGGAAGAAGCCTTGCTGTGTCCTCGGACTGAGGATCGTCCGGGTCCGGGTGACCTGGTTGGGCAAACGGAATTCCTCGTAGTTGACGAAGAAGAAAGCCTTGTTCCGCCCGTCGAAGCCGAACCGTCCGAAGAGCCGCTTCGGCAGCATGATGGGGCCGCCCAGACGGCCGCCGAATTGGTTGAGCAGCACCCGGGCGCGCTGCGCTTTGCACTTCTCCCGGTCAAAGGCCTGTTGCGGAGTGGAGCCATCACAGACCAGCCCTGTGTCCTTATTGATTTGCGCCCCGTCGCGGTTGGTGAACCAGTAGTTGGAATTCAACACCGGGTTGCGATGGTAATGGTAGAGGCTGCCGTGGAGATCGTTGGTCCCCCCGCGGGTGACGAACTTGATCTGGACTGCGCCCTGACCTCCGCTTTCCGCCCCCGGCGTGGCCGTGGAGACAGTGACTTCCTCGATGGCGTCGAGGCGCGGACTGATGTAACTGAAGAAGCCATCGGTTGTCTTGAGGGTGTTGTCCTGCGTGTTGATGCCGTCAATAGTGATGTTGAGAGCGCCTTGCGGCAGGCCGTTGATGGTCGAGTTGCGCGCCGTGGTCGTGGTGTTGGTCCCCGGCAGGAAGACGACGAAGTCGAGCACGTTGCGAGATTGAAGAGGCAGACTGGCGATTTGTTTGACGGCCAGCGTGGTGGAGATGTTGGCCGACTGGGTCTGCACCACCTCGCCGCCGCCCTGAACGGTGACCGTCTCATTCGCGCCGCCGATTTCAAGGTTGACGCGAACACTGCCGGGCACGCCCGCGTCTAGCTTGACGTTGTTGACGACGGCCTGCTTGAAGCCCGCGGCGGAGACCATCACCGTGTAAACGCCGGCGCCGAGCGCCGGCACAGTGAAGGCGCCATTGCCGCCAGTCACGGCCTTGTATTCGGCGCCGGTGGCGTTGTTCCTGACGGTCACGTCCGCGCCCGCGACCACCTCGCCATTGGGATCAGTTACGACGCCGGAGAGCGGCGCGGTCAAGCCTTGCCCAAAAGAAACCAGGCTCAGCGCCGCAAGGGTGATGACCGAACAAATCAATCTTCGTCGAAGCTGTTTCATCTTGAAATCCCTCCTAATAACGGTTCGTCATAAAGCCTTCTTCAACACAAAGGATCAAAGGGTCGAAGAAGACAGACCGGATCGAAGCTTTGAGGCGCCTTTGACCCTTTGTCCCTTCGTGTTGAAACTGTTATCTGCTTTTGGCCGCCAATGAAGTTGGTACGGCGCGCGGCAAATACGTTGAGGGTGAGGACTCAACCCTCAACGTATGATGGCGGACTGAATTTAGAATTCGACTCGCAAGCTGAGTTGAATCCAGCGGCTTCCTTCGACCCGGTTGGCCGGAACGAATTGAGTGTTGACCACTCCGAAAGACGATCCGACCTGCAGATTCAGCGTGGGATCGGCAAACTGGGCGTTGTTGAAGATGTTGAAGAAGTCGGCGGCGAAGACCATCCGCACGCGCTCGGTGATGGAGGTCTTCTTACCGATAGCCGCGTCCGTGTTCCAGTGAGAGAACCCGCGCAATGGATTGGCGCGGCCACTGCGCCCGTCCTGACTGATGAGCACTTGCCGGAAGCTCCTATGGACGCCTTCGGGATCGGCAAACAGGTTGAGACCGCTGCCCCTGACCGCCGGATTGCCCAGCGTCCCGATGCCTCCTGATCCGACAACCCCACTGTGGACCGAGTTCCCGAACCTGTTGGGAGAAACGGTTGGGACGGCGCCGATGGCATTGCCCAGGAACAGCGTGCCGCCCCACACCTGCGCGCTCTCCACGACGATCAACGGCGCTCCGCTGGAGGCGGTGTAAATGCCGGAGACATACCACCCCTCGGTCAACCGCTTGAGCGCTCGATTGGAGGAACGGAACGGCAATTCATACAACCAGGTCCCGTTGAAGATATGCGTCCGATCGAAGTCTGAAAAGCCGTACTCGGTGAGGAGATTGAAGCTGTTCGGAACCAGACCCGCCGAATTCTGCACCGCTCCGACCTCATCAAGCGATCGGGAGAAGGTGTAATTGACGCCGAACTGGAGACCACGCGACAGGCGTTTGTTGAGAGAGACGAACGCCCCGTTGTAGTTAGATATTCCGGTGCTCGAACGCATGTTGATCGCCCTCGCCAGATAATTATTGAACGAAGGCAGCCCGGCTTTGAGACGTTCGGTGTCAATGGCAAAGAAGATGTTGCTGACGCTGCCGAAGGTGAAGTTCGTCCTTTGGGTTGAAGCCAGCCATTGCGTGCAGTTGGGCTGTCCGGCGCACGCTCCGGCGGGGACCATGTTTTCGAACCAGCTCTGCGGCGTGACCGCTTGACCATTGCGCAAGGCCTGGGCGACGTTGTCGAACGCCTGGGCGAAGGTTTGCTTGCTGGCCGGATCCACGAAGTTGAATGGCGACTGCCCTAAGCTCATTTGCTGGGGCAGTCGGCGCGCGAAGCGTCCGACATAACCCGCCTCGATGATCATGTTGCCCGGCAGATCACGCTGGATGGTGAAGTCCACCGCATAGTTCCGGCCCGTCTTGATTTTGGTGTCAACCGCATTGGAAAAGACCTCCGGGAACTGGATGACGTTGTTCACGACCGGATAGCCGGGAATCACCGGAACGGACTGCGACGGGACGGTAGGAACTGGAATCGTCCCATCACGTCCCACACGGAACCCGCGCAGCGCCGGATCGGTCGAGCCGCGACACATCCCGCGCCGCCCGCGCCGGTCGCGTTACAAGCCGGGGAGGCGATATTGAGCGTCTGCGCAAAGCCGACGCCCAGCGCCGGGATGATCACACTCTGAACCGTGTTGGTGCGGTCATAGATAACGCTGAAGCCGCCCCGGACGACGGTCTTGCCATCGCCGAACAATTTCCCGGACAAGCCTCCGCTTTTATTCGGCGTCCAGGCCACGGCCGCTCGCGGAGAGATGTTGTGCCAGTCAATGTCATACAGGCTGCGGCCCGCCGAGTTGATCGGCAAAAATCCCAGCGGTGGATTGTAAATGATCCCGCGTGAGGCGGCGTCCTGCCGTGCTTTGAGAAAAGCCTCGGCCGTGATCGGCTGCCCCGTGATCCCGTCAATCTGGATGGTCTGCCGGCCATCCTTATCCTTCGGCGGCGTCTGCCAGCCGTAGTTGATTCCCAGCGTGAGCGTCAGCGAAGGTTTGATTCGCCAGACATCCTGGAGATAAAACTCCGGCGACCAGATCTTGGTATCGGAAATCAACTGCGTGCCGAAAGGCAAAGGCTTGAAAGCGCCATCGCGCACGCCCAGTATGCTGACCTGATCGAGCAGGCCCAGCGCGCCGGTATAGAGCCGGTCCCACTGCGACACGTCACCGGGTTGCAGACAGTTGGTGGTCAGGGCCGCGGCGCAAGGGGCTGGACGGCGGGCGCTGGGAATGCTGATGGTGCTGCCAGGTCCGGCGTCCAGTTGGGCGACAAATGCGCCCACCGCGCCGAACACTTTATCGTCGCGCCGGTGAAGAGTGGGCAGATAGCGGATGTGCGAGCCGAACTGGAAGGTCTGGGAGCCTTTCACCCAGTTCATGTCCGCGTTCCACTGGAAATTCCGGTTGTCGTCGTTTTGCACGCGGGCCACTTGCGTGCCGACATCAATCGGCTCGGACAACAGACTCTGTGTCCCCTGCGCCGCGCCGATGTCGAGCGCAATGAAGCCGGAAGGAGTGTTCGTGCCGGGAATATTTAGCTGCGTGGCGCCGATATTGGGCCGGAGCGCGTTGAAGTCGTTCCGCGTCCTGACCCAGCCGAAGCGGAAATCGCCGGTCAGGCTGGAAGAGATTTGACCGGTCAGCCCGGCGATCAGCATGTTCTGCCGAACCGGGGTCGGACGCACACTCTTCGCGTCGCCACCTGTAATGTCAACCTGGTTGAACGTAAGCTGGCTCTGCCCGAAGTAACGGTATGCGACGTTGGAGTGCCAGTTCTTCGTGACGTCGTGATCCAGCCTGAGGTTATAGAAGTCGTTATTGATCGGCGTCCTGGCGTTAGAGGTGAAGCCGGTGGTATTCAACCCGTCAACTCCAACCACATTGGGATTGTTCCCCGCCGGCAATTTGGCCCAGAGAGCCGAGATGGTGGGACTCAGCCCCAGACCGCGCGGATCGCAGGCCGTATTGCTGGCAGGGCCGCAAAGCGTCGAAGTGGCGAGGTTATAATTGACGATGTTACCCGCCGCGTCCCGAAAGCGCAGGATGCCTTGTCTCAGGGTGTCGGTGGGCACGAGGCGATCAACCTGCTGGCTCCTGGGGAAGCGCCGCCCTTCATAGTTGGCGAAGAAGAAGGTCCTATCCTCCCACAGAAAAGGCGTCGGCCCACCCAGGGCGAAACCGAATCGGTTGTCTTTCGTCTCCGGTTTCTTCAGCCCGATCCGGTTGCGGTCCCAGGTATTGGCGTTGAGGTTGTCATTCTGGTGATACCAGAATGCCGCGCCGTGATAGTTCTTGGCGCCGCTGCGGCCGAGTAGTGAAACCTGACCGCCGGCTCCACGTCCGAAGTTGGCGTTGGGGGTCGCCACCCCGACGCGATATTCCTCGATGCTGTCAATCGGCAGAAAGATGTTGGTCCCCAGACCGCCGAATGCGTTGTCAGTCACGTCAATCCCATCCAGCGTGATGGTATTTTGATCCGGGCGCGCTCCGGCCACCGCCGGGCTGGCTCCTCCCAGCGCGTTCGTGGCTACGGCAGCGAGTGGTTGCTGGGCCAGCAACTCGTTGACCTGGCGAGTCAGCGCCGGGAGCCGGATCAGCCGGTCGCCGGCGATCACATTGCCGACAGTGGAATCGGAGGTCTGAAGTTCCAGTCGCGCCTCCGCCGCCACGGTGACGACCTCGGTCAGATTGCCCGCCTCCAACTTGATGTCCACCGTGTAACTCCTGGCGACATTCACAGTGAGCGGGTCAATTGTCGAGGTGCGAAAACCATTCATCGTGACCGTAAGTTTGTAGTCTCCGGGCACGACGCTGGGGAACGTATATTGGCCTGTCGCGTTGGCGCTCTGTTGCTGGCTCTGGTTTGTTTCCTTGTTCCGGAGTTCGACTTTCGCTCCTGGCACTACCGCCGCCTGCGGATCGGTTACCGTTCCGGCGACACTCGCGGTAGTAGACGTTTGCGCCCATCCAACTCCGGGCAGTAGCGCGAGCAGCATGACCGCTATCAGGCGACTGATACTACCAGTCGCCTGAGACCAGAAATGCGACTCCTTAGTTGATAGTCGGTGTTTCATACCGGTTCCTCCTATTGATTGAATTTTCCCGCCATTCGCGGGGAGAACTGGGCAGACCACGCAAAGCGTGGCCCGGCTAGAGTCTCGTCTTCCGATTTTCCAACTCAGCAGGAGCCAGCGCGCAAGAAAGTATCCAATCGCTCGTTATTTTTATTTTGATCCCAGCAAAGGAGAAAGGATTCTCAAGGCAGAGTAATGAGTGATGTTATGGCCGTCTTTCAAAATCGAAACGAGTTTGTCTGGGATTAGCGCGCCGTTCTTATTGGCTATTCGTGATGTGAACTCTTATGGGAACGGTATCAAATCTTTTTGAGTGTTTTGCGCGGAGGGCGCTCGGTTTGGAAACAACCAAACGAAATTTTGGCGGCGAATCATTTCACTGGTTGTCCCGAACCAGCCAACTTCCGATATTGGGCCGGAGTCAGGCCGGTGCAGCGCTTGAAGACGGTCGTGAAGTGCGCCTGATGCGCGAACCCCGCTTCAAGCGCGATCTCGATCAGGGACGCTTCCGATTGCGCCAGCCGCTCGCAAGCGAAATTAACCCGCTGCTGGCGGATGAACTGGCCGATGGTTGTCTGGTAATAACGCCGGAACTCCCGGGCCACATGCATCGGATGCATTCCCACAGTCTGGGAGATCTCTGTCAACTGCAGCGACTCTACAAAACGACTGCGTATCAGTTCGTGGACCTGTTCAAGCCATTGAGGCGGGCGCGCCTCCTGCCGCGTCTGCAAGCCCCGGTGGAAATGGGCGAGCATCTCGAGCGTGAGGCCCTGGATCACTAAAGGAGTAACGTCGTCCATCTGACGCCACTCCCTATACAAGCTGTTGGCCAGCCGTTCAAGCTCACCGCCTTCCAGCAAAGCCGGTTCCTTCAGGCTGGCGCCTTGCGCCGGAAGGCTCTCCAGCCAGTGAGGCGCGACTTCGATAAAGAAACAGCGCGCTCCGCTCTCAGAGACATGATCACAGTGAAGGACTTGAGGAGGGCGAAACAAAACAGTGTGTCGCTGGCAAAGCAAGGATCTGACGCCGAACCCCTCGGCGTACTCTCCCTCAATGACCAGGCCAAAGCAGGCCTTTTCGTGCACGTGTGGCGAGAGGCTCAACCGGGCAGGGTAGAAGGTCTCCGTTAGCATCAGGTCGGCGACCTGCTCGCGGCGGCTCACGTTGCCTTGGATGTTGGAAAACAGGAACTGTTCACTCATAGTCGAATTTGTGGCGGCGCCTTACCGCGCCAGCGACCGGAAACCGAGCGCGACCAATCCCGCCGCGATCTTCAGAAGATCAAACGCGATGTAAGCGCGATGCAGTCGCCGCATCTCCGCGAAGCGCGGGCCGCTCCGATCCTGATCCGCCAGGTCGAGCTTCCGGCTCAGTTCCGCCAGACGTGGCCGCAGCTTCAGCGATTGCGCCAGCGCAAGGATCAGCATGAGGCAGATGCAAACAACGGGCGCGCGCCCGCGGAAAGAGCCGATGAAGCGCGCCTCGTCCTCACGCAAAATCAGCAGCAGTGTCGAACTCAGCGCAAGCAGACCCAGAATTACCTCCGCGCGGTTGAACGCGGCGAAGACCTGCCGTCCGACCGCGACTATCTGCGCGCGCGTCAGTTCCGGCGTACGAAACCTCGCGGGCGTTTCAATGCAGTCAATCGTAATCAGGCCTCCCAGCCAGACCGTGAAACTCACCTCGCGGATGAGCGGCAGAATCCAGTCCATCATTTTTGTTTGAGCGCCCAGGGCTCAGAACCGAGCCGTGAGTGTATAGTACATTAGGTCAACTAAAAGCGCAGCATCAATCGGTTCATAGCAAATCGAATCGCAACAGAATGACGGCCGTCAAATATAACGCAACCTCGGTAAGCTGATTCGCCGCGCCCAGGCAATCGCCTGTGACGCCTGACAGACGGGCGCGAAAGTATGCGCCGCTCAGTAAAGATGTCAGGCTCGTGACAACCACCACCACAAGCGCCGCCTTCCACGAGAGCAACAGAACGCTGAGGAGGAGCGTAACGGAGCCGGTTAAGATTTCAACCCTGCCTACCTGCCTAGCCACGAGTTTGCCCTGGCCTTCGGCTCGCGCATACGGCAACCAGGCGCATAAGGGTAGACTCGTCCAGCGGCTGGCCGTATGCGCAACGATCAACCAGCGCCAGACCTGTTCGGGCGGCATGGATGAAAGGAAGCTGTGCTTGCCGAGGACCAAAAAGATCAACGCCAGCGCGCCGTAAGTTCCCAAGCGGCTGTCGCGCATAATTTCCAGCGCCTGTTCCTTCGTCCAACCGCCTCCAAAACCATCGAAGGTATCGGCCAGGCCGTCTTCGTGAATCCCGTTGGTGATGAAGGCGGCGAAAATAATCGCGCACAGCGCGGAGGCGGAGTGCGACAACAGATGCTGCAACAGCAGAAAGGCCAGGGCCGCGCCGCCGCCGACGATTGCGCCGGCCAATGGGAAAAACCTCGTCGCTCGACCCAAAGTTTTTTCGCCCAAAGTTTTTTCGGAAGCCAGCAGCCCTTCAGGAACAGGCAGCCGGGTGAGAAACTGCATCGCAATCAAAAACAGTCGCAGCCATTCAGCCATTAAGCGCCTCTGTCACTCACTCCGGCTTCGGCGAACGTCGCCATCTCACCGAGCAATCGGGCGGCGGCTCCGATGATATGCATTGCGAGGGCCGCGCCGGTTCCTTCACCGAGCCGCATCTGCAAATCGAGCAGCGGCCGTCGTCCGATGAATTCGATCAGCGAATCATGCCCCACCTCCTGGGATCGGTGCGCGATGAAAAGATAATCGCGCGCGCTCGGACAGAACACGCAGGCGAGCGCAGCGGCTGAAGTCGAGATGAACCCGTCCGCTACGACAGGAATCCTTTCGGCCGCCGCGCCGAGCGCCACGCCCGCCATCACGCCAATCTCCAATCCGCCGATCTTCGCCAGGACGTCGAGCGCGTCAGCCCGGTCCGGCCTGTTGATTTCGAGAGCGCGTTTGACCGCCAGAATCTTCCGCCGCAATCCGGCGTCGTCAATCCCGGCGCCGTATCCAGTAACCGCTTCGGGCGCGAGTCCGGTGAGCGCCGTTGTGATCGCGCTGGCGGCGGTAGTGTTGCCAATCCCCATTTCGCCGGCGCCGAGCAACCCTATGCCATCCGCCGCCGCGGCCCGCGCCAGCTCGATACCGGTTGTGACGGATCGAACGGCTTCCTCGCGCGTCATTGCCGGGCCACGCGTAAAATTCGCGGTACCGCGCGAGACCTTCGCCTGAATCAGCCCCGGCGCGTCGCTGAAGTCGGCGTCCACACCCGCGTCAACCACTCTGACCTCGATCCCGGCGCTCCTCGCCAGCGCGTTGATCGCCGCGCCGCCACGCAGGAAGTTGTAGACCATCTGGGCCGTGACTTCGCGCGGGTATGCGCTCACGCCTTCGGCGACGACGCCGTGATCGGCGGCGATGACATAAATGCGTTGGCGAAGAACCTGCGGATCGAGCGTCTGTCGAATCGCGGCCAGGCGATTGGCGACATCCTCGAGCGCGCCGAGGCTTCCCGGCGGCTTCGTTAATTGCAATTGTCGCGCGGCGGCTCGCTCGATCCAGCTCCGGTCAACCGGCGCAATGCGCCGAAGCGTCTCTTCAATCATTTTCATTGATATACTCATTCGTTCATTCGACTAAATCGAAACATCGGGATTGGGACAGTAGCAACCGCGGATCTTCACGGATGCGACGGATGGTCACGGATTATCCGTATTGATCCGCCGCATCCGTGAAAATCCGCGGTTGCTACTGTCCCAATGTCGCCTGCTCTGATTTAGCGCCCGGCTTCGGCGCAATGACGTCGAATTAGTGAAACGAAGAAGCAAAGAGAGAATACGGAATAAACGGAAATAACGGAACAGACGGAAACTTTCCAACTGGTTTCAGGGCCTTTTCCGTTTGTTCCGTTCATTCCGTCTATTCCGTATTCTCTTTTCCTGCTTTCTCATCCCGCTTAATTCAATTTCATTGGGCTTCAACAGTAGAGGCAAGCCCGCGACGACAAGAATCACTCTATCGGCTGCTTGCGCCAGGCGTTGATTGGCAAAACCCTGCAAATCGCGGAACGCGCGTCCCACGGGATGTTCCGGCGCGAGACCGCCGCCGACCTCGTTGCTGACGATGACGACCTCGCCCGCGACGACCGAGTCTTCAGCGCGCCGCCGCACGGCTTCAATCAGATCGTCAACTCGCGCGAGGATCAGCCGATGCTGTTCCGCAACCGTCTCCGCTCTGCATTCCCACATCAGGTTGGAGAGCCAGAGCGTGGCGCAATCAATCAATAAAGTCGCCTCGACCGGCGCTTCGCGAACCACACGCGGTAAATCGAGCGACTCTTCAACCGTTTGCCAGTCCGCCGGGCGGTCGGCGCGATGGCGCGCGATTCGCTCTTGCATCTCCTGATCGTTCGCCGCCTCGTCCGCGCGCGCGGTAGCGATGTAGATGACCCGCGCCGAAGCGCCGCACAGCGATTGCGCGTAACGGCTCTTGCCGCTGCGCGCTCCGCCCAGAACCAGTGTCAACATCGTTCGCTCCATTTAAGCCAGGTTTCAATCAAAGAGACCAGGCGCAGATTGTCTTCGCGAGATCTGACGGCGAGTCGTATATAGGCGTCTCCCAGCCCGCCAAAAGAGTCGCACTGTCTGATCAATATCAGCGATGGTTCGAGGCTCCGAGCCAACTCCGCGCCGGAGCCGTGTGGCAGCCTGGTCAGCAGAAAGTTGGCGGCGGAAGGAAAAACCGATAATCCGATTTCGCGCAACGCGGCGGCGAATTCTTCGCGGGCTTGCGCGTTGATGCGGCGTGTCCGCGTTTCATATTCTTTCTCGGACAGAGCCGCGCGCCCGGCTTCCAGAGCAACAGTCGAAACAGGCCAGGCTTCGATCTGCTCCCTGATGGTTGCGGCCAATCGGGCCGCGCAAACGGCATAGCCGATGCGAAGGCCGGGCATTGCGTAAAACTTGGTCAGCGAGCGCAATGCGATGAGCCGTGATTTCGCCGTCGCCAAATGAAGCAAGCTGGCCAGTGGCGTATAGTCAATAAACGCCTCGTCCAGCATCACCACGACGCCGTTTGCTTCCGCCACGCCAATCAGCGCCAGCAAGCCTTCCCTTTCATACAAACGTCCGGTCGGATTGTGCGGCGAATTCAAAATCACCAGATCGCATTGGCGCGCTTCGATAGCGCGGGCGAGGCCGTCGAAGTCAGGCGCGAAGCCGTTCTCTTCCATCAGCCGCCAACTCTTCACTTCCGCTTCGACGGCGCCGCAAGCTCGATAATATTCGCTGAAGGCCGGCTCCAACACGATAACCCTGGCGGGACGAACGGCGCGTAAGACGGCAAACATCACGGCCGCCGAGCCGGCGCCGACAACGATCTCTTCGGGCGCGACGCTGTGTTTATCCGCCAGCGCCGCGACGAAATCGTGCGGATCGGGGTAAGTTCGAAGGCTGACCGGCGCCAGACAATTTTCCAAGGCCGCCAGCGTTCCCGGCGGCGGCCCGAGCGGATTGATGTTCGCGCTGAAGTCAACCACTTCTTCGGACGCCACGCCCCAGCGCCGCGCGGCTTCGTAAACTCTTCCGCCGTGCGCGACGCGAACCGTCTCAAATTTGTTCGACGCGTCTCTCATCACAACGAGTCTCAGTAGATCCAAAACGGCGGAGCCTTTGGAGCGCAATACCGAACGATACCGCGAGCGAATTCGGCATTAGCCATTAAGCATTGGGCATTAGCCATTATTGGTCAGAGTCAGAGGCGTCTTTACCTGACCAATAATGGCTAATGCCCAATGCTCAATGGCTAATCTACACGACAGGCATACCACAAACATCAACAAAGACGCGCAAGCTGTCAGACGCAAGGCAGTTCGCAACGCGCGATCATCGAGCGGATGATTCGCATCGCCCAGATGCGAGCCGTGATGCTGCTCGCCGTCGTAATAGTTCGTCCCGCCGAGTCTCACACCGAGCGCGCCCGCCATCGCCGCTTCGGGAAGCCCGGCGTTCAGGCTCCTGTGTTTCGCGCCGTCGCGCCACAGGATGCGCCAGGCGCCTCGCCAATCCTGTCGCAATACCCATGCGGCCAGCACGAACAGCAAAGCGGTCAAACGAGCCGGGATGAAGTTCGCCGCGTCATCCAGCCGCGCCGCGAACTTGCCGAAAAATTCGTATCGTTCATCCCGATGCCCGATCATCGAATCGAGCGTATTGACCGCCTTGTACGCCAACGCCGCGGGCGCGCCGCCAATCGCCAGATAGAACAACGGGGCGACGACGCCGTCCGACGCGCTTTCGGCGAGCGTTTCGATCACCGCCCGCGTTACTTCCGGCCCGTCCAGGTCCTGTGTGTCACGTCCGACGATGCGCGCGACCTGCCGCCGAGCCGCGGGGAGATCGCCGCCCGCGAGCAACCGTCGCACGGCGCGCGCTTCATCGAGCAGTGAGCGGGTGGCGAGCGTCGTCACGGCGAAATAAAGCGCCACGGTAAAAGCCAGCGTTCTATTCCAACCGCTCAAGCAAACCAACAACCGCCAACTCCCCACGCTGAAAACTCCGACCACCGCCGCGCTCAGGAACAGGCCGCCGGCGAATTCGGCGCGAGGCGTATGGACAAATCTCCGCAGTAAGTTTTCGCCGGCTTGAATCAGTCGCCCCATCCATCGCACGGGATGCGGCGCCCATTCCGGATCGCCGACCAGCCAGTCCAGCGCGTACGCCAGCGCGAACAATAGAAGGGCGTTATCTTCTTCCATCGATCATGCGGTAAATAATGTCCATCTTCAGATTGTGGCGGTAATGTTCCGCCAGCGCGTCATAACGTCTTTCACGCTCGGCGAGCGGGTCAATCGCGCCCGTCGCCGCAGCTTTCTTTCCGCGGAGTTTGCGCCAGTGATTCAACAACAACGCAAGCCCTTCCGCGGAATCAAAAAGCCCATGCAGGTAGGCGCCGAAGACACTGCCGTCATCATTGATTGCGCCGTCGTAGCGGCTTTCGGCGTCGCCCAATCGTGTGAGTTGAAACAGCGGCTGCGCCCCGTCTCCCAGGCTCGTTTCGCCCAGGTGAATCTCATAGCCGTTGAATAAAGGGTCTGATCGGTCGTGAGCGAATCGCGACGGCGCAAGAAGCCGCGCCGTCGCCTGCCGCGTGACCTTTTCACGAGCCAGCACGGTGGTCACATCCAACAATCCCAACCCCGGCGTGGCTTCGATGGCGCTTTCCGCGCGATGCGGGTCGCGGATCTCGCGTCCCAGCATTTGAAATCCGCCGCAGATTCCCACGAGCGGCTTGCTTGCGGCGGCATGGGACCGGATCAGTTCCTCCCAACCGTTTTCCCTCAGCCAGAGTAAATCGGGAATAGTGTTTTTACTGCCGGGCAGGATCAGCACATCGGCGCCGCGCGCCTCTTCCGGTTTGCGCGTGTAGTACAAAACCACATCGGGCAGGTTTTCCAGCGCGGTGAAGTCCGTGAAATTGGAAAGGTAGGGCAAGCCGACCACGCAGATGCGCAACCGCTCTT
>Ga0187894_10001682_pt1 | contig 27787 bp, 29 predicted proteins | sample GBC1701081metaG_FD_136650 | JGI IMG/M metagenome (GOLD analysis project Ga0187894, IMG submission 136650) | White microbial mat communities from a lava cave in the Kipuka Kanohina Cave System on the Island of Hawaii, USA - GBC170108-1 metaG ... | reverse complement strand
CGCCGAATATGCGCCCAACCAGGTGAAAAAAACGGTGGTGGGGGCAGGCCATGCCGAAAAGGAGCAGATCCACCATATGGTGAAGGTGCTGCTGCCCAGGGCCCAGCCCAAATCGGCCGACGCCGCCGACGCGCTCGCCGTCGCCATTTGCCATGCCCATCACCGGGGAGCGCAGAGCCTGGCCAAGCGGCTGGCGCGTTCTTGACTTGTTCTCGGAATTGCGCTAGATAATGTAGAAACATATCTACAATTTCCGCGCTCTGGAGGCGAGGATGACGATCACAACTCTATCCAGCCGAGAATTCAACCAAGATACGAGCCGGGCCAAGAAGGCGGCCAAGAAGGGGCCGGTTTTCATCACCGACCGCGGCAAGCCGGCACATGTGTTGCTCAGTATAGAGGACTATCGGCGACTGACCGGCAAAGGACGCAGCATCATCGACACATTGGGCATGCCGCCAGGCATTGAGGATGTGGAGCTCGAGATTCCGCCCATGCGTGATCTCGCGCGGTCGGCTGACTTCGACTGATGTTTTTGCTTGATACGAATGTGATTTCCGAACTGCGGAAAGCAAAAGCGGGCAAAGCCAACCGCAACGTTGTTGCTTGGGTGACAAGCGTTCCGACCGAGAGTCTGTTTCTGTCGGCCATTGTCATCCAGGAACTGGAAATTGGCGCATTGCTGGCGAAGTGGCGTGGTGCTCCGCAGGGGATAATCCTTCGCACGTGGTTGGATGACTATGTTCTGCCCGACTTTTCCGAGCGGATCCTGCCGGTAGACACCGCTGTCGCACGACGGAGTGCGGCGCTTCATGTGCCCAATCCGCGTCCGATCCGAGATGGCCTGATCGCCGCCACGGCTCTCGTCCATGGCATGACGGTCGTCACGCGCAATGTCGCCGACTTCGCTTCGACAGGTGTTCCGATCGTCAATCCATGGGATCATGCCGCATGATCAGCAAGCTCAAAGGCCGCATCGACGCCTATGGACCGGACTGGGTCGTCATCGACGTGAACGGCGTCGGCTATCATTGCTCCTGCTCGGTGAAGACGCTGTCGCATCTGCCGGCGGTGGGCGAGTTCGCTGAAATCCTGACCGAGATGCTGGTGAGCCAGGACATGATCCGGCTCGTCGGCTTCGCCACGCAGAGCGAGCGCGAATGGTTCAGGCTCTTGCAGACGGTGCAAGGGGTCGGCACGAAGGTGGCGCTCGCTTTGCTGTCGACGCTGACGACGGCCGAGCTCGGCAATGCGATCGCGCTCCAGGACAAGGCGATGGTGTCGCGCGCCCCGGGAGTCGGTCCCAAGGTCGCGCAAAGGATCGTCAGCGAGCTCAAGGACAAGGCGCCCGTCTTCGCGCCGGCCGATCCCGGTCTCGCGAAGCTGCAAGCGGAACTCGGCGGACCCAAGCCGACGGCTGCCACCGATGCGGTTTCGGCGCTGGTCAATCTGGGCTATGGCCAGACCCAGGCGGGGGCGGCCGTGAGCGCCGCCATGCGCAAAGCGGGTGAGGATGCGGCGACCGAACAGCTCATCCGGCTCGCGCTCAAGGAATTGGCTCTGGCATGAGTGAATCGGGCATGAAGGTGGCATCGGCAAGCGCGGCGGGGCTCTGGGAAAAGCTGGCCATGACTGTCCTCCTCACCGTTAGTGTCGGCCCCATGGTCGGAACAGCGATGGTCTTTCTTGCCGTCACGACTGGCGACATGGTTTTGATCGCGACGTTTGTGCGAGACGGATCCGTTTTGTTCGTGCTGCTGCTTGGCTATGTTGCGGGCGGATTTCAGGCGACTCTTTGCGGTCTTACCTTCGCCCTCTATGGCTGGCAGTTCGGCAGGCTGCCGATATGGCTTCCAATCGTGATCGCGTTGCCGCTGGCTTTCGTCTTCAAATTCATTGTTTTTGGAATGCTCGGCGAGGGCCTCATTGAGAGTATGCTTATTCACGTAGTGCCAGCCCTTGTCGCTTGGTGGCTGGTAAAGGCCTATTGGCAGAGAGCAGAAGCATGAATGCGGCCACCGACCGTCTGATCGACCGGGATTCTCGTCCCGAAGATCAGCTCGACACGCATTTGCGGCCGCAGATGCTCAAGGAGTTCGTCGGGCAGACGAAGGCCAAGCAGAACCTGCATGTGTTCATCGAGGCGGCGAAGGGGCGCAACGAGGCGCTCGATCATGTGCTCTTCGCCGGGCCCCCGGGTCTCGGCAAGACCACGCTGGCGCAGATCGTGGCGCGTGAGCTTGGCGTCAATTTCCGCGCCACGTCGGGCCCGGTCATCGCCAAGGCCGGCGATCTCGCGGCTCTTCTCACCAATCTCGAAGAGCGCGACGTGCTGTTCATCGACGAGATCCACAGGCTCAATCCGGCGGTGGAAGAGATCCTCTATCCGGCGATGGAGGATTTCCAGCTCGACCTCATCATCGGCGAAGGACCGGCGGCGCGCTCGGTGCGCATCGATCTCGCGCGCTTCACGCTGATCGGGGCGACGACCCGCACCGGCCTGCTGACGAATCCCTTGCGCGATCGCTTTGGCATCCCGGTGCGTCTCGATTTCTACACCGAAGAGGAGCTGCTCGACATCATCCGGCGCGGTGCGCGAGTGCTGCAGGTGGCGATGGCGGAAGAGGGGGCGCGCGAGATCGCGCGGCGCTCGCGCGGCACGCCACGCATCGCCGGCAGGCTGCTACGTCGGGTGCGCGATTTCGCCTCGGTCGCGGGTTCGGCGACCATCGATGCCAAGGTTGCCGACAAGGCCTTGCGTAATCTCGAAGTGGATACACGCGGGCTCGATGCGCTCGATCATCGCTATCTCACCTGCATCGCGGTCAATTTCGGCGGCGGGCCGGTCGGCGTCGAGACCATCGCCGCCTCGCTTTCGGAAGCACGCGATGCGATCGAGGAAGTGATCGAGCCTTTCCTCATCCAGCAAGGCCTCGTCAACCGCACGCCGCGCGGGCGCCTGCTGACGGCGCATGCCTTCCGACATCTGGGGCTGCAAGTGCCGCAGCGGCCCGAGATCACGCAAGGTGTCCTGCCGCTCGAGAATGGCGATGACTGAGTGGCAGGGCTTGGCCGGGCGTCTCGAGCGGGGCCTGCATGTGCTGCCGGTGCGCGTCTATTACGAGGACACGGATTTCTCGGGTGCGGTCTATCACGCCAACTATCTCAAATTCTGCGAGCGCGGCCGCTCCGACTGCCTGCGCCTCCTCGGCATCCACCACCATGAGATGCATTGGCACGAGACCGAAGGGCGCATGGGCTTCGTGGTCAGGCGCATGGCCTGCGACTTCCTGAAGCCCGCCCGGATCGACGACCTGCTCGAGGTCGAAACCCGGTTCCGCGAGATGGGAGGGGCCCGCATGGAGCTCGAGCAGAAGGTCGTGCGGCGAGGCGAGGTCCTGTTCGCGGCGGAGGTCACCGTGGCGCTGGTCGATGCGGCGGGCCGGCCCAGGCGCTTCCCCAAGGCGATGGCGGAGGCCCTCAAGACCTTTTGACGCAAGGGTTGGGGCCGTAACGATACATTAACCATAGCTTGCTGTTCTCTGGGTGGAACCCGGTCCGGAGGGAGCGGGAGGGCGGTGGATTCGGCGTGAAAACGCCGGTTACGCCGCAGTTTGGACAGATTTAACCTTATTTACCTCGCTCTCTTCACCCAGAAGATCGGGCGGGGCTTTCGGATTCGAAAAGCCGGCGGTGGGAAAGAAAGCAAAGCATGGAAGTTGAGACGGTACAGAACGTGGCGCAGTCGGCGGGGCAGCTCTCGCTCTGGCATCTCATCTGGAATGCGGGTTTCGTGGTCCAGCTGGTGATGCTGGGCCTTGCCGCCGCCTCCATATGGTCCTGGGCGATCATCTTCGAGAAATTCGTCGTCTACCGGCGCACCCAGGCCCAGTCGGAGAAGTTCGAGCAGACTTTCTGGTCCGGGCAATCGCTCGAGGACCTCTATATGGCGCTCGGCGCCCGCAACAATAACGGGCTCGCGGCGATCTTCATGGCCGCTATGCGGGAATGGAAGCGAAGCCAGGGGGCGGCCACCCGGGCCGGCTTCCAGGGTGTGCAGAAGCGCATCGAGAAGGTCATGGACGTCCAGATCCAGAAGGAGATGGGCTATATCGAGTCCAGGCTTCTGTTCCTGGCGACGGTCGGCTCCGCCACCCCCTTCATCGGCCTCTTCGGCACCGTCTGGGGCATCATGACCTCGTTCCAGGCCATCGCCAATTCGCAGAACACCAATCTGGCGGTGGTGGCGCCGGGCATCGCCGAGGCGCTGATCGCGACGGCGCTTGGCCTCCTTGCTGCCATACCGGCGACAATCTTCTACAATAAGTTCGCCGCCGACGCGTCGAAGATCGGGGCCAGACTAGAGAATTTCGCCGACGAATTTTCCGCGATCATCTCGCGGCAGCTGGACGAGCGGGTGTAGGCATGGGTGCTTCGGCAAGTGGAGGGAACGGGGGATATACCAGGCGCGGCAGCCGCCGTCGCTCCTCCTTCTCGGCAATGAGCGAAATCAATGTGACGCCGCTCGTCGACGTCATGCTGGTGCTGCTCATCGTGTTCATGGTCGCCGCCCCCCTGATGACCGTCGGCGTGCCGGTCGACCTGCCCGAGACTCGCGCCAAGCCCTTGCAGGGCGACAGCGAGCCGATCAACATATCGCTCGACAAGGATCACAAGGTGTTCCTGCAGGAAACCGAGATCGATCCCGAGACGCTCATCGCCAAGCTCGAGGCGATCGCCAAGAACGGTTATGAGGAGCGCATCTTCGTGCGCGCCGACACCAGCGTGGACTACGGGTCGGTGATGAAGGTCATGGGCACACTCAATGCGGCAGGCTTCAAGAAGATCGGCCTCGTCACCGGCTCCCAGCCCGACAAGAAGCCACAGAAGAAGGCGCAGAATTAGCGGATGCGGCGCAGCCTCACGATATCGCTCCTGATGCATGCGGCCATCCTCGCCTCAGCCTTTGTCGTGCTGCCCAATCCTGACGAGTTCAAGGTCGAGGAGGAATCGATCCCGATCGAGATCATCACGACCGAGGACATGGGCAAGAGACAGGCGACCGTGAAGACGCCGGAAAAGCCGGTGGAGAAAGCCGCCCCCAAGCCCGCCGAGGTCATGACTCCGGTCAAGCCGGCGCCGGAAGTGGCGCCCGAGATCAAGACCGCGGCCAAGGAAGCCTCCGCACCGCCCGAGCCCAAGGTCGAGCCCAAGAAGGAAGAACCGAAGAAGGAAGAACCGAAGCCCGAGCCCAAGCCCGAGGAACTCGCCGAGCTCATCAAGAAGACGGACGAGCCCGAGCCCAAGAAGGAAGAACCGAAGAAGGCGGAGGCAAAGCCCGAGAAGAAGCCGGTCGAGAAGCCGCCGGAAAAGAAGCCCGAGAAGAAGCTGAAGCCGAAGAAGGAGTTCAATCCGGACGAGATCTCGGCCTTCCTCAACAAGACCGATGAGAAGCGCACCGCCCCGCTCAAGCCGCAGACCGAGACCGGCACGCCGAAACAGGGCGAGTATAATCTGTCGGGCATCGATGAGAGCGTCGCGGCGACATTGCGCGATGCCCTGCGCCAGCACCTGGAAAAGTGCTGGGACATCCCGCCCGGCGCGCGCGAGGCGGCCATCGTCGTCAAGGTCCATTTCATGCTCAATCCCGACGGCACGGTGAGCGGCATGCCCGATGTGGTGAACAGCAGCTCGGACCCGCTGTTCGGCGTGACCGCGCAATCGGCCGTATCGGCTGTGATGGGCTGCCAGGCCTACGATTTCCTGCCGCAGGACAAGTATGACATGTGGCGTGAAATAACCTTCACCTTCAATCCGAACCAGATGTATCCGAGCTAGGCGAGGCGGCATGATCCTGAAGCGCATCCCCGATTCACATTTCTTCACGACGGTTCTCGCCGCTGTCCTGTGGCTCACGCTGCATACGGGCGCGCGGGCGCAGGGCCTCGATGTCGATATCAACAAGGGCCAGATCGATCCCTTGCCCATCGCCATCACCGCGTTTGTCGGCTCATCGCCGGAAAGCGCCCAGTCCGGCGCCGACATCGCCGGCGTCATCGCCAACAATCTCGGCCGCTCGGGCTATTTCCGTCCGCTGCCGCCCGAATCCTTCATCGAGCAGATCACCAGTTTCGACCAGGAGCCGCGCTTCGGCGACTGGCGGCAGATCCAGGCCAAGGCGCTGGTGACCGGCCAGGCCACGATGGAGGGCGGACGGCTCAAGGCGCAATTCATCCTCTGGGATACGGGTTCGCAGCAGAAGCTCGCCGGCTTCGAGTTCGCGACGTCGCCCAAGAACTGGCGTCGCCTCGCGCATCTCATCTCCGACAAGATCTATCAGCAGATCACCGGCGTTCCCGGCTATTTCGACACGCGCATCGTGTTCGTCTCCGAATCCGGCCCCAAGGACAAGCGAGTCAAGCGTCTGTCGATCATGGACCAGGACGGCTTCAACGTGCGCTCGATCAGCGACGGCAAGCAGATCGTGCTGACGCCGCGCTTCTCGCCCAACTCGCTCGAGATCACCTATATGGCCTTCGGTTCGGGGACGCCGCGCGTCTATCTCTACAATATCGAGACCGGGCAGCGCGAGATCGTCGGCGAGTTCCCCAATATGAGCTTCGCGCCGCGCTTCTCGCCGGACGGCCAGCGCGTCATCATGAGCCTGCAGGACGAGGGCAATTCCAACATCTACCTGCTCGATCTGCGCTCGCGCCAGATGCAGCAGCTGACCAATGTGCCGGCGATCAACACCGCGCCCTCCTTCTCGCCCGACGGCAGCCAGATCGTGTTCGAGTCGGACCGCGAGGGCACGCAGCAGGTCTATATGATGAATGCCGACGGCTCGAACCAGCGCCGCATCTCCTTCGGCAACGGCCGCTATGCGACGCCGGTATGGTCGCCGGACGGCCGCTACATCGCCTTCACCAAGCAGGGCAACGGACGCTTCGCCATCGGCGTCATGAATCCCGACGGCAACGGTGAGAGATTATTAACCGAAGGTTTTCATAATGAAGGTCCGACATGGGCACCGAACAGTCGCGTGATCATGTTTTTCCGCGACGAGCCGGGGGAGAATGGTGGCCCGAGGCTCTATTCGGTCGACGTTTCGGGCTACAACGAGCAACTCGTCAAGACGCCGAGTTTCGCGTCGGATCCGGCGTGGTCGCCATTGTTGAACTGATCCGTCTGCGGATGAAAATCCATCCGTCGCGCGGATAATGAGTTGGTTGAGGGGCTTGGGGGTCCTGCTTGCTCTTGAGGTTGTCTCTCGCGCAGGCGCCAACGACTTGAAGGAGTGGGATAGTCATGTTGCGTTTCAGTGCGGGGTTCAAGGTCGTAGCCTTGTGTTTCTGCTTCCTGGCCCTTGCGGCCTGTTCCAAGAAGAACACGCCCAATCTCGAGGCCAACGGCCTGGGCCGTGCGGCCATTGCGGGTTCTGAGAACCAGTTCAAGACGGAAGTGGGCGATACCGTCTACTATCTCGTCGATCAGTCGACGCTGACGCCGGAAGGCAAGGAGACGCTGCGCCGCCAGGCGTCGTGGCTCAAGCAATATTCCGACGTGATGATCCAGGTCGAAGGCCATGCCGATGAGCGCGGCACGCGCGAATACAACATCTCGCTGTCGGCCCGGCGCGCCACCACGACACGCGAATTCCTGATCTCCCAGGGCATCCAGGCGAGCCGCATCTCGACCATCGCCTATGGCAAGGAGCGGCCGGTGGCCTTGTGCGACGCCGAACAGTGCTGGACGCAGAACCGCCGCACCGTCACGGTCATCACCTCCGGCGCCAAGACGAGCTGACGGCTCGATCCGAGCTTTATTCAAAAAGGGCGAGCGCGGTTTCCGGGCTCGCCCTTAATTGGCTGATCGAGACGCAGTGACCAGCGCATAGCTGGCCTGAAGCAAAGCCGGCTTGCCCACGGCCGTCTTTTTCTCTTATTTCCTAGCAGTTTTCGTAACCGGCGGCGGCGATGGTCACAGAATCGCCGCGCTGTTACGGTCATAAGCCAGCATTCCGTGCTCCCTGGCTTGGCCAGGAAGGGAATATTAACCCTGCTTGAGCACAGTGCGGTAGCAATTTGGTCCTGTAGTGGGCAAGCAGCGCCGGTCAAAATCGGCCGCGTCGCACAGGGCGGGACATAGGAGTGGGATGAGATGTTGCGTCGGTTGGCGGAATTCAAGATCGCTTTGATTTGCTGCTGTTTTCTGGCTTTGGCGGCGTGCTCGAAGAAGAATCAGCCGGATCTCGAGGGCGATGGCGCGGGGTCGGCGGTTCCCGGCTCCGAGAAGGATTTCGCCATCAATGTCGGCGACCGCATCTATTTCATCGTCGACACCTCGACGCTCACGCCGGAAGCCCAGGAGACGCTCAGGCGCCAGGCGGCCTGGCTCAAGCGCTATCCCAATGTGACCGTCCAGGTCGAAGGCCATTCCGACGAGCGCGGCACCCGCGAATACAATATCTCGCTCTCGGCCCGCAGGGCCACCGCCACCCGTGAATTCCTGATCGCTCAAGGGGTTCAGGGCAACCGCATATCCTCGATCGCCTATGGCAAGGAGCGCCCGGTGGCATTGTGCGATGCGGAACAATGCTACTCGCAGAACCGGCGCGCGGTCACGGTGATCACCGGGGGCGCCGTATCCGGCTAGTTGACGGCTGGAGACCTGTGGCCGCCCGGCAACAGGTCCCAGATCTTATTTCCCTCGCCTTGAAAGCCTCATTTTTACCGCCTTTGAAGATCATGCCCACATACGGGGTGCTGGGGACGGCTCGGCACAGCAGCGGTTTACGTGATGAAGACAGTATTGAAGTTCACACTCCCGGCAGCCCTCCTGATGGCGTTCGCCGTCGGTGGTGCGTACCCCACATTCGCCCAGTCCGAGGATGAGCTCGCAGGCCGCCTCAGCCGGATGGAAGAGCAGATGCAGCAACTGATGGGCCAGGTGGAGCAGCTGACCTTCGAGGTCCGCCGCCTGCAGGGCCAGCGCAAGTCCGGCGATCTCGACCAGCCGGTCCAGCAGAAGAAGCGCCAGGTCGCCGCCGCCCCGCAGGTCGAAAGCCAGGGCATCGAGCAGATCGAGGGCGACACGCAATATACCCAGCAACAGGTCCAGGCCGTCGGCGATGACGAACTGCCGGAAGGCGCGGTGCAAAGAGCGCCCGGCCCCAAGATCCTCGGCACCCTGCCCAGCAGCGACTATCAGCAGCGCAGTGGCGGCTATGATCAGAACGGCCAATTCCAGGGCCAGGTCCTGGTGCCGCCCGGTGGCGGCGACGGACAGGTCCTGGTGCCGCCGGCCGGCGGCAGCGGCGACGACGAGGTGCAAGGCCGGGTGCTCGTGGCGCCCAGCAATAATGACGGTGGCGGCCAGGTTCTGGTTCCGCCGGAAAACGGTGGCGGCGGCGGCAATGATCTCGTTCCCGAGAAGGTCGAGACGGTGGCGCTCGGCAATGCGGCCTCGGGCGACCCGGAGGCCGTCTATGAACGCTCCTATGAGAGCCTGCTCCGGCGCCAGTTCAACGACGCCGAGGTCGGCTTCCGCGGCTTCCTCGAACAGCACCGCACGCACAGCCTCGCCGGCAATGCGCAATATTGGCTGGGCGAGACCTATTATGTGCAGGGCGACTACAAGCAGGCGGCGCAAGCCTTCCTGTCGGGCTATCGCGATTTCCCGAAGAGCCGCAAGGCGGCCGACAGCCTCCTGAAGCTCGGCCTGTCGCTCAACCGCCTCGGCCAGAAGGAACAGGCCTGTGCCGCCTATATGCAGGTCGGCTCGCAATTCCCGAAGGCCGCCGAGGCGCGCAAGCGCGCGCAATCGGAGATCAAGCGTGCCGGCTGCTGAGGCAGCCCGTCCGATCAGCCTCGCCAAATCGAAAGACCTTTTCGAGACGCTCGCCTTTCATGCCCATGCGGCGCTCGCCGTCTCGGGCGGCAGCGATTCTGCGGCCCTCATGTGGCTCGCGGCACGCTGGGCCAAAGCCGTTCCCCATGCGCCGAAGATCAGTGTACTGACGGTCGACCATGGCCTCAGGCCGGAAGCGGTGCGGGAATGCGCAACCGTCGCAGACTGGGCCAAGGCGCTCGGCCTCGAGGCCCATATCCTCACCGTTACGGGCGAGAAGCCTGAAAGCGGGCTGCAGGCCAAGGCGCGCGCGATGCGCTATGGCCTGATGCGCGACTGGTGCCGGGCGCAAAGCGCCACGCTGCTGGTCACCGCCCATACTCTGGAGGACCAGGCCGAGACCGTCCTCATGCGCCTCGCCCGGGGCAGCGGGATCAAAGGGCTTTCAGGCATGCGCCCGGATGAAAGAGGCGACGTGCTGCTGGAACGGCCGCTGCTCGGAACAAGCCGCGCCGCGCTTCGGGCGACGCTCCAGGCGGCGGGCCATCCCTGGATCGATGATCCGAGCAATGAAGATGAGCGCTTCGAGCGGGTGCGTCTGCGCAAGGCGGCACCGGTCCTGAGCGCCCTCGGCTTGACGCCCGAGGCCATTGCCCGCTCGGCCGCAAGGCTCGAACGGGCGCTTATCCCTCTCGAGGAGATGGCCCGGGACTTCATGGCCCGGCATGTCGAGGTGAGACGGGAAGGCTTCGCCATCGTCGATCTCGCCTCCTTCCGCAAGCTCGACGACGAGATCGCCATCCACATGCTGGAACGGCTCCTCGGGCATCTGGGCGGGGGCAGCGAGCCGCCGCGGCTGATGGCCGTCGAGGCGCTGCAGGCATGGCTCAGGCGGGGGGAAAGCCAGGCCAGGACGCTCGCCGGCTGCCGTATCGCCCGGCGCAAGCGGCATCTCCTGATCGGGCGCGAGGCCGGCCGCATCAGCCCGGAGCCCGTCGCGATCGCCCCAGGCCAGAGCATCCTATGGGACAACCGGTTCACGGTCTCGATCGGGGGCACCGACCGCCCATGCGCCATCGTGCCGGTCAGGACCCTCAGGCTGGCGCGCCATCGTGACCTCCCGGCCTTCGTTCAGGAGAGCCTGCCGGCCATCCTGACCCAGGGCGAATTTGCCGCGGTCCCCTCCCTTGGAATTGTGGGAAAAGCGGCGCCGCCAGGCTTCAGGCCTTTGGTGGAATTTCAGAAAATTGGCCTTTAAATCGTACCCGAAAAGCCGTTACGCTTGGCAATCCGGACCCCGATCCCTATGTTAGCCTTAACTTTTGGGCGGCAAGATCGCCCGGTCCGGGTCCTTACGCCTTTGAGAGAGGAACGACGTGAATAATTTCCGTAATTTTGCCGTCTGGATCGTCATCGCGATCCTGCTCTTCGCCCTGTTCAGCCTGTTCCAGGGCCAGGCGTCGCGCTCGAAGACCGACGATCTCGATTATTCGCAATTCCTCAGCAAGGTGAATGCCGGCGAGGTGCAGACCCTCACCATCACGGATGCCGGCATGAACAGCAGCTATATCACCGGCAAGCTGACGAGCGGCGAGACTTTCGCCACCTATGCGCCGCAAGACAACGATCTGATCAAGACTTTGAAAGAGAAGAACATCACCTTCAACGCCAAGCCGGCGCAGAACGACTCGTTCCTCTCCAACGCGCTGTTCTACTGGCTGCCGACGCTCCTCCTGATCGGCGTGTGGGTGTTCTTCATCCGCCAGATGCAATCAGGCGGCGGCAAGGCCATGGGCTTCGGCAAGTCCAAGGCGAAGCTCCTGACCGAGCGCCATGGCCGCGTGACCTTCGAAGACGTCGCCGGCGTCGATGAGGCGAAGGAAGACCTGCAGGAGATCGTCGAATTCCTGAAAGACCCGCACAAGTTCCAGCGCCTCGGCGGCAAGATCCCGAAGGGCGCCCTGCTGGTCGGCCCTCCCGGCACCGGCAAGACGCTTCTGGCGCGCGCCATCGCGGGCGAGGCCAATGTGCCCTTCTTCACCATCTCGGGCTCGGACTTCGTCGAAATGTTCGTCGGCGTCGGCGCATCGCGTGTGCGCGACATGTTCGAGCAGGCGAAGAAGAACGCGCCCTGCATCATCTTCATCGACGAAATCGACGCCGTCGGCCGCCATCGCGGCGCCGGCCTCGGCGGCGGCAATGACGAGCGCGAGCAGACGCTCAACCAGCTCCTCGTCGAGATGGACGGCTTCGAGGCCAATGAAGGCGTGATCCTGATCGCGGCCACCAACCGGCCGGACGTGCTCGATCCGGCACTGTTGCGCCCGGGCCGCTTCGACCGCCAGATCACCGTGCCCAATCCCGACATCATCGGGCGCGAGCAGATCCTGCGCGTCCATATGCGCAATGTGCCCTTGGCGCCCGATATCGATCCCAAGGTCATCGCCCGCGGCACGCCCGGCTTCTCGGGCGCCGATCTCGCCAATCTGGTCAACGAGGCGGCACTCCTCGCGGCAAGGCGCAACAAGCGCCTCGTCACCCAGCACGAGTTCGAGGACGCCAAGGACAAGGTGATGATGGGTGCCGAGCGCCGCTCGCTCGTCATGAGCGAGGAAGAGCGCCGCAACACCGCCTATCACGAGGCGGGCCATGCCATCGTCGGCCTCTCGGTGCCCTATGATCCCTTGCACAAGGTCACGATCATTCCGCGCGGCCGGGCGCTCGGCGTCACCATGAACCTGCCGGAAGGCGACCGCTATTCGCGCACGCGTGAATGGTGCGAAGCGAGGCTCGCCGTCCTGTTCGGCGGACGCGAGGCCGAGCTCGCCCTTGGCGGCGAGAAGAACGTCACCAACGGCGCCACCGGCGACATCCAGATGGCGACGCAACTGGCGCGCTCGATGGTCATGGAATGGGGCATGTCCGACAAGCTCGGCCGGGTGCGCTATGGCGGCAACGAGCAGGAAGTCTTCCTCGGGCACTCCGTCACCCAGACCAAGAACATCTCGGACGAGACCGCCAAGATCATCGACGACGAGATCCGCAAGCTCATCGAGGACGCCGAGCGCAAGGCGCGCGACATCCTCAAGAAGAGCCGGGATAAGCTGCATCTGCTTGCCAAGACGCTGCTCGAATTCGAAACGCTGTCGGGCGATGAGGTGAAGGCCGTGCTCAAGGGCGAGAAGATCCATCGCGACGACCAGGGCGGCGGCTCGAAGCGGCCGGAAAAGGCGGCTTCGTCTGTGCCGGTCACCGGACGTCCGAAGGGCGGCCAGGCGCCCGGCGAAATGGAGCCGCAGCCGCAGAGCTGAGGGATTTTGCAGGCTCCTTCAAGTTTTCCCCCTCTCCCGTCCGAAGGATGGGAGAGGGTGCCCGAAGGGCGGGTGAGGGCTCTCACGATCTTCCAGCACATTCAGAATTCGACAGCCATGGTATCTGACTGTGGGATTTATGAAACCAATTTTGGATTACGTCGCTCCGGACAAAGAGCCCTCATCCGGCCTTCGGCCACCTTCTCCCACGCTGCGCGCGGGAGAAGGGGAAGCGTTTTGAGGGGGCGAGGGTAAAGTTGCATGACCCTCTATCTCCGTCCCTTGAGCCTGCTCTACGGGCCGGATGCGCGCCGGGCGATCAGCGCGCGCGAAGGAGGCGCGCTTGGCGGGTCGGACTTCATCGCCTTCACGCAGGTCGAGCTCATCGAGCGGGACGGCGGACGCATTGCGCGGCGCGTCGTTTCCTATAAGGATGCGCACGCCCATTCGGAAAAGCTTAGGCTTATCGAAGCGCCACGCTCCGATTTCGCCGGCCTTGCGCTCGGCCGGCCGAAGCTCATGGGCATCATCAATGTGACACCCGATTCATTCTCCGATGGCGGCCGCCTCGCGGGACCGGACGATGCCATCGCCCATGGCAGGAAGCTCGCCGAGGAGGGCGCCGACATCCTCGATATCGGCGGGGAATCGACCAGGCCCGGTTCCGACGCGGTGTCGCTGGCGCTCGAAGCGGAGCGGGTCATCCCGGCCATCCGGACGCTCACTGATGCAGGTCATCGTCTTTCGATCGACACGCGCAAGGCCGCCTTGATGCGCGACGCGGTCGCTGCGGGTGCCGCCATCATCAACGACGTGTCGGCCTTGAGCTTCGATCCCGAAAGCCTCGGCGTCGCGGCGAAACTCGGCTGCCCGGTGGTCCTCATGCATGCGCAAGGTGATCCGAAGACGATGCAGGACAATCCGACTTACGAGGATGTGGCGCTCGACGTCTACGACATGCTCAGCGGACGGATCGCCGCTTGCGAGGCCGCCGGCATAAGCCGCCATCGCATCGCCATCGATCCCGGCATCGGCTTCGGCAAGACCTTTGCTCATAATCTGGCGCTGCTCAGCCAGCTGCCGCTGTTCCACGGCTTGGGTGCCGTCCTGCTGGTCGGCCTGTCGCGCAAGGCCTTTACCGGTGCGCTCACCGGCGAGAAGAAAGCGGGCGAGCGGGTGATGGGCTCGGTCGGGGGCGCGGTCCAGGCCGCCCTTAATGGCGCCCAGATCCTGCGCATCCATGACGTCAAGCCGACCCGGCAGGCCCTGGCGGTGGCGCTCGCCGCCGCCGATCCGGAAGAATCCGGGCTTTAACCCTTGGCAGGCTGATCTGCTATAGATTAGCGGGAGTGGAGACGGCTGGTCAGGTTAAGAGAAGGATAACCATGTCCCGTAAGTATTTCGGAACCGATGGCGTGCGCGGTATCGCCAACCGCGCGCCGATGTCGCCCGATATGGTGATGAAGATCGGCCTCGCCGCCGGCAGCCTCTATTCCAAGGGCAATCATCGCCACCGCGCCGTGATCGGCAAGGATACGCGGCTCTCGGGCTATATGATCGAGCAGGCGCTGACCGCGGGCCTGCTGTCCGCCGGCGTCGATGTGTTTCTCTTCGGTCCCTTGCCGACGCCCGCCGTCGCCATGCTGACCAGGTCGCTGCGCGCCGATCTCGGCGTCATGATCTCCGCTTCGCACAATCCCTATCACGACAACGGCATCAAGCTCTTCGGACCTGACGGCTACAAGCTCTCCGACGAGCAGGAGCTCGCGATCGAGAAGCTGATCGACACGGCCGACGGCGCGAGCCTCGCCGCGGCGCAGGACAAGCTCGGCCGCGCCAAGCGCATCGAGGATGCGCAGGCGCGCTATATCGAATTCGCCAAGAGGACCTTTCCCAAGAAGTTGCGGCTCGAGGGGCTGCGCATCGTCATCGACACCGCCAATGGCGGGGCCTACAAGGTCGCCTCCGCCGCTTTGTGGGAGCTCGGCGCCGAGATCATCGCCATCGGCAATGATCCCAATGGCTTCAACATCAATGAGAAATGCGGCTCGACGGCGCCGGAAGCGATGTCCGCCAAGGTCATCGAGACGCGCGCCGATATCGGCATCGCGCTCGACGGCGACGCCGACCGCGTGGTCATCGCCGATGAGCACGGCACGCTCGTCGACGGCGACCAGCTGATGGCGCTGATCGCCACCTCCTGGCATCGCCAGGAACGCCTTTCGGGCGGCGGGCTCGTCGCCACGATCATGTCCAATCTCGGCCTCGAACGGCACCTCAACGACCAGAAGCTCACGCTCGCGCGCACCAAGGTGGGCGATCGCTATGTGGTCGAGCATATGCGCCAGCACGGCTTCAATATCGGCGGCGAGCAGTCGGGCCATATCGTGATGTCGGATTTCGCCACGACCGGCGATGGTCTCATCGCAGCACTGCAGGTGCTGGCGGAAGTGGTGCGCACCGGCAAGCCGGTGAGCCAGGTGTGCCATGTCTTCGAGCCGGTGCCGCAAGTGCTCAAGAATGTGCGCTATGGCGAAGGCAAGCCGCTGGAAGCCAAGATCGTAAAGGAAGCGATCGCCGATGCGACCTCGAAGCTCGGCAGCTCGGGCCGCCTGGTGATCCGCCCGTCCGGCACCGAGCCATTGATCCGCGTCATGGCGGAAGGCGACGATGCCGGCCTCGTCAGCAAGATCGTCGATGAGATCTGCACGGTGATCGGCAAGGCGGCCTGATCAGGCTCGTTGGGCTCTGCGCATGCGGCTCGCGGCGATGCCGGCGAGGATGAGGAGGAGGCCGAAGCCGACACTGGCGGTCAAGGTCTCGCCCAAGACCACGGCGCCCAGGCCCAACGCATAGACCGGCACCAGATAGTTGGAATAGGCGACGAAGCTGACACCGGCCGAGCGTACGATGGCATAGACCAGCAAGGTGGCGATCGCCGTCGGCACGATGCCGAGACCGAGGACGCAGAGATAAGCGAGCGGCGTCGCCTGCGCGAGGCCGTGCGGCGCATAGAGGCCGGCGAAGATCAATCCCATGAGGCCGCCCGTGAGGCAGACGGCGGCGGCCTGTTCCAGCGGGCCCTGAAACGGGATGCGGCGGGCGAGGAGACTGTGCACGGCATAGCAGATGCAGGCGATGAGGATGGCGAGCTCGCCGACCAGCGCCATGCCCTGACCTTCGAAGCGCAGAAGCTTTTCCGGGCCGAGCACGATCATGAGACCGATGAAGCCCGTGACGAAGCCCAGGCTCTTCATGCGGTTCAGCTTCTCATCGGGCAGAAAAATATGAGCGAGCACGATGACGAAAAGCGGAATGGATCCCATGAGCACGCCGGAGAGGCCGGAAGAGATGAACTGGGTACCCCATGAAATGAGAAAGAAGGGGATGGCGTGGCCGATCAGTCCAAGTCCGGCAAACCATGTCCATAAGCGTTTGTTGCGTGGCCATTGCCGCCGGGTCAGCGTCACGATGACAGCGAGGAACACGCCGCCGACCGCGAGACGCAGCGCCATGACCCAGGCCGGATCGATCGACGCAACGGCAATTTTCGTCATGGCGAAAGATGAACCCCACGTCACCACGAGTGCCGCGAGCGCGATCCAATCTCTTGTCGTAGCGGCGGGTGTCATGATGCCGCAGTTCAATAGGGGACAGTCAGTACACGGTCAATGACGTGTCCTGTTCAGACACAGGAAAGCGTGATGTTTTTACAACAGTTTTGAACTGCCTTTTTGCTGCCCGATTGGGGCCCGGCTCCTGTCACACCCCGCTCCTAACTAGGAACCATCACGAGGGACGTGAGTTACCGGGGAACCGGGAGAGGAGAAGTATCTATGAAGTCTTTGAAGCTCGCTTTGCTTGCTACCGCGATGACCGCAGGACTCGCCGTCGCAGCGCAGGCCGCCGATCCGAACGTGCCGGAGCCGGAACCGACTCCGACTCCCGAGCAGTATCAGGCGATGGGCTTTTATCTGCGCGGCGATCTCGGCTGGTCGTTCCTGGACTGGGGCGACAAAGACAACGCCTTCGCTGTCGGCGGCGGTGTCGGCTATCAGTTCAACGATTATCTGCGCTCGGATCTGCGCGTCGACTGGTCGGGCAACTATGATGTCGGCGATGACGCCGATGCCAGCCTGACGACCGTGCTCGGCAACATCTACTTCGACTGGAAGAACGATTCGATCTTCACGCCCTATATCGGCGCCGGTGCCGGTTACGGCTGGGTCGATGCCGATCATGGCCTGAGCGACAACGGTTTCGCCTATGCCCTAATGGCGGGCGCGTCGATCGATCTGTCGGAGAGCATCGCGCTCGACGTCGGCTATCGCTATCGCGAATTGATGATCAGCGGCGAGAATCCCGCCGATCACTCCGGTCTCGCCGGTATCCGCTTCAAGTTTTGAGACTCGATCGAGAGATCTCGCTTGAAGAACTATGGCGGCGGTGGCGAAATCCACCGCCGCTTTGCTTTTCACCAGAAGCTTCGGCCGAGGCGGAAGGGCGAGCCGTCCGCGGGCTCGCGCCCCATGATGATGGCGGTCATCAGGCGCGCCGAGCCGCAGGCCAGCGTCCAGCCCAGCGCGCCATGACCGCCATTGACATAGAGCCCTGAGATCGCGGTGGCATCGATGACCGGCAGCCCATCCGGCGTCATCGGCCGCAAGCCCGCCCAGGGCGAGAGGTCGCTGGGCATGGTCATGCCGGGAAACAGCGCCGTCACGGCCCGCTTCAGATTGTCGATGCGCTGCGGCCGGATCGTGCCGTCATGTCCGGCTAATTCGACCGTTCCGGCGATCCTCAAGCGATCGCCCAGAGGCGTCACGCCAATATGCGCCAGGTCATCGACGATGGGCCGGCTGGGCAGGAAGCCGATATCGCTCTTGCTGAGCGAGATCGAATAGCCCTTGACCGGCATGATCGGCACGCGGATGCCGAGAGGCTCGAGCAGCGCAGGCGTGCGCGGACCGGCGCAAATCACGACATGATGCGCCTTCATCAAAGTCTCGGCCGTGCGCAGGCCGGAGATCTTTCCGTTTTCGACGACCAAGCTCGCGAGCCTTGTCCCAAAGTGGCAGGCGACATCGAGCTTGCGGCTGGCCTCCTCGACCGCGCGTGAAAAGCGCCAGGCATCGCCCCAGGCATCATTGGGGAGGAGCAGGCCGCCGCATATGCTGGAGGCGATGGGGGCGAGGCTCGGTTCCATCGCCACCGTCGTGTCGGCGTCGAGCGTCCTGGTCTCGATGGCGAGGCCATGCAGGAACTCGACATAGCGATCACGGGCGGCGAGGCCCGCATCATCCCGGTAGATCGCGAGCAGCCCGCCACGACCCAAGGGGAAGTCGACCATGCGCTGGGCGATGAGGCCTTCGAGCTCCTCCAGGCTCTCGCGCGCGAAATGCGTCAAGGTCTTCGATGACCGCAAATGTGCTGCCGGCCGGCAGTTCGCAGCAAATTTCAAACCCCACAGGCCGAGCCGCGGTATCGCTTCCGGCCGCATCAGCAGCGGCGCATCCTCGCGGCCGATCCAGCGCAGCAGCAGCTTCAGAGCGGTGGGCGAGGACCACGGCATCGCCGTCGACGGCGTCACCAGACCGCCATTGGCGAAGCTCGTGCTCAATCCGGCCCCCGGCTGCTCGTCGATGACGGCGACCGAGAGGCCCTCGCGGGCGAGGTAGAGCGCCGTCGTCATGCCGACGACGCCCGCCCCGACGACGATCACGTCATGAATGCGTGTGGTGTTCACGCGCCGATGTGAGCATAAGCGACGATCTCGATCCGGGCATCGGGAACCATCAGGCCCGCCACCACGGTGGCGCGATTGGGAAAGGGCTGCTTGAAGAAGGTCCGATAGACCTCGTTCATCCCGGCGAAGTCGTTCTTGTCGGGCAGATAGATGAGGACTTGCGTGACATCATCCATGGTGCCGCCGGCGGCCTCGACGGTGCGCTTCAGGTTCTGAAGCGTCAGCTGCGCTTGCGCCTTGATGTCGCCGGTCTCGATGCTGCCGTCCTCGCGGATCGGGATATGGGCGGTATAGAGGACGTTGCCGCCTTTCGTCGCCCATTCGATCGGCGCCTTGTCGCTCGGCAAATGGGTTTTTACGACTTTTCGCATCGTTTTCTCCTGTCTTGCTAGGTTGGGAAGCTTAGTTGGCGCCGGCCCAGGGCAGGAACTGCCCGTCTCTCTCGAAAGCGCGGTGATAGAAATCGAGCTTGCCGCGATCGATCGCGATGCCGAGACCCGGAGCCTCGGCGGCTTGCCAGGATGGACCGGAGGCGATCGGCAAAGGCGCCGTCACGATGTCATCGGCAAGCACGGAGGCGGTCTGCTGATGCCCGCCGATGCCGTTGCCGATGGTGAGGAGTGCGTGCTGATGGGCCGCCGCCGCTATGCCGAATTCGCCATGCGTATGCTTGCAGACGGTGATGCCGGCGAGGCCCGCGATACGGCTCAAGGTGATGAAGGCGCGTAGCGAGCCGACCCAGTAGCTGGAGAAGCACAGGACGTCGGCTGCGGCATGATGGATGACTTCCATCACATTGTTCTCGCCGTCGAGACCTTCATTGGCGCAGAGCGGCAGCGGCAGCTTGCGCTTGAACTCGGCCATGAGACGGATCGGATGCGCCCTGACCGGGGCTTCGATGAAGTCGAGATCGAATTCGGCATCCCACCGGGTGAGGAGCTTCGCCGCCTGAGGCTGTGTCCAGGCCTCATTGGCGTCGATCCTGAGCTTCGAGCGCGGGCCGATCGCGCGCCGCACGGCGCGCAGCATGCGCTCATCGTCCTCAGGCTCGAGGCCCACCTTGAGATAGAAATGCGCGTAGCCCTGCGCCAGTGCCGCCGCGCATTGGCGGGCGAGGTCCGTCTCGTCGGCGCGCTGCAGATAGCAGAAATAGGTGACCGGCTCCGTGCTCGCGAGGCCGCCGAGGAGACGCCATAGCGGCGTGCCGAGGGCGCGCGCGGAAATATCGAGCATCGCCATGTCGAGCCCGGCATAGGCGAAATTGCCGGTGTGCAGGCGATAGTCCCAGAGGCCGGTCTGGAACACCGCCTTGCGGATCAACTCGCCATTGCGCGGGTCCTTGCCGATGACGAGCGGCAGCATGGCGCGCGTCGCCGCTGCGACGGAGGCGGTATCGGCACCGCTGCAGCATTCGCCCCAGCCGACGAGGCCGTCATCGGTCTCCATCCTGACGACGACGTCGCTGACACCCTGCCGGGCCACGCGCGCGCTCATCTCGACATGGGTATAGGGGATGGAAACGGGAATGAGGTCGACTTTGGCGATTTTCATGATGTGGTCTCGGGCCTTGCCGGCCCGTCATTCGTGAGCGTGCGCAGGAACTGGCGCATGCGGTCAATCGGGTTGTCGAAGAGCACGTCGCGCGGCTTGCCATCGGCGGCGATGCGGCCGTGATCCATGAACAGAATCCGATCGGCGACGTCGGCGGCGAATCTCACCTCATGCGTGACGATCAGCATCGTCATGCCGTCGGCGGCGAGGCTGCGCATGACACTGAGGACCTCGCCCACGAGCTCAGGGTCCAGAGCCGAGGTCGGCTCGTCGAAGAGAATGAGCTTGGGCTGCATGGCGAGGACGCGGGCGATGGCGACACGCTGCTGCTGGCCGCCCGACAGGGCGTCGGGCATCGAGTCGGCCTTGGCGGCGAGGCCCACTCGCGTGAGCATCTGGCGGGCGAGCGCTTCGGCCTCGGCGCGCGGCAGCTTGCGCACCAGGCGCGGCGCCAAAGCGACATTGTGAAGCGCGCTCAAATGGGAGAAGAGATTGAAGCGCTGGAACACGAAGCCGATATCGGCGCGCTCCTTGGCGAGCGCCCGGTCGCTTTCATAGCGCTCATGCCCGCCCGCAAGCTTCACGCCGAAACGCCTGCCGTCGATCTCGATGCTGCCGCCCGTCGGGCGCTCGAGGAAGTTGATGCAGCGAAGCATCGTGGTCTTGCCGGAGCCCGAGGGCCCGAGGATGGCGATCTTCTGGCCGCGCTCGACCTCGAAACTCACGCGGTCCAGCACCGTCACCGGCCCGAAGCTCTTGCAGAGATCCTTAACGCGCAGAATAGGCATCGGCTTGCTCGTTTGACGGCGGGCGTCCGGCCAGCGGACGCCCGCCCGTCATCCTTTCCTTATTTCGCGAAGCAGGAATCGGCCGCCACCGGCGCCTTCCAGCCTTGCGGCCGGTCGACACCGACACGGTAATTGTCCGCCGGCGGATCGAACCAGGCCTTGTCGCCGAGGCCATAGGCGGCCATCGACTTCACATTGGCGCAACTCGCCCAGATCTTGCCGATCTCCGTGTTGATCGCATCCGCCAGGGCCTTACGGGTCGTCGGCGTCGCGAAGATCGAATAATATTTCTTCGACATGATCGGATATTTCTCGGGCTCGGGCTGAACCGCCACCTGATGAATGTTCCATTCCGGATGCTGCTTGATGGCATATTCGACAAGGGCCGGATCGAGGATGCCGATATCGAGGCGGCCGGCGACGATGTCGCGCATCACCGCGTCCTGGGTGTCATATAGTTTCACTTCGCCGATGCCCTCGACCGCCTTGAGCTCGGGGACGAGGGTGAAGCCTGACACGGTACCGACAACCCGGCCTTTCATGTCGGCGAAGGTGTTCCAGTTCGTATCCTTCTTCTGGATCAGCAACGTGCCGAAATAATAGATGGGATCCGACAGCAGCATCACTTTCGAGCGCTCTTCCGTCCAGCCGACCGAGCCGATCAGGGCGTCGACCTGGCCCTGCTTCGTTGCCTGGATGAGGGCGTTCCATTCCATCGATTTCATATCGATCTCGAGGCCGAGATTCTTGGCGATCTCGACGGCGAGGTCGCCGTCGGTGCCGATGAGCTTGCCGTCCTTGGTGCCGGTCATCGGCATGTCGCCCAGCATGCCGATGGTGAGCTTGCCGGGAGTGAGGGTTTCAATGTTATCGGCGAAAGCGGGGCTTGCGGCGACGAGGGCGCCCAAGCCGAAGCCGGCGCAAAGCAGCGCCATGCGGCGGGACAAAGGTGATGAGGCACTTTTTACTCTCGACATGGTTTCCTCCTGGGTTGAACGCTCTTTTCAAGCTTTTGCGGTTTTGTGCTCGGCATAGCGGACCGCCATCGAGAGCGGATAGCTCATGACGAAATAGATGAAAGCGACGAGGATATAGATCGGCATCGGCATGAAGCTCGATGAAGAGAGGTCCTTCGCCCGCAGCATGAGCTCGGGTGCGGCGATGATCGATGCGATCGATGTATCCTTGAGAAGGCCGACCAGATAGTTGCCGATGGGCGGCAGGCTCACCCTGAAGGCTTGCGGTGCCGTTACATGGACAAGCCCCTGGAACGGCGTCAGGCCGAGCGCCTTGAAGGCTTCCTTCTCGCCGCGGTCGACGGCGCCGAGGCCCGCGCGATAGACCTCGGCAAGCTGCACGCCGCCCTGCAGGCCGAAAGCGATGATGGCGCAGGCATTGGAGCTCCAGCGCAGATCGGGTGCGAGCGTCGGCAGGCCGAAATAGAGGAGAAACAAGAGGACGAGGACCGGAAGGCCGCGCACGATCTCGATGAAGGAGGCGGTGAAATAGCGCAGCGCAGGATTGTCGGCGACGCGCATGGCGCAAATAGGAATGCCGAGAACGGCCGCGACGAGGAAGGAGAGGAGCGTCAGCCTGAGGGTCTGCAAGGCCGCGACAGCCAGCTCCGGCGACCATTGCTCGAGATATGTCCAGTAACCGTCCATCGCTCTCAGGCCCGCGCGGTCTTGGATGAGTGCAGGTGGCGGTGGAGCCAGTTGGCGAGGATGCCCAAGGGAATGGAAACGCAGAGATAGATGACGGCGACCAGCAAATAGATCTGCATCGACAGATAGGTCTCGGCGATGAGGATCCTGGCGCGGAACATGATCTCAGGCGCGGCGACGACCGAAGCGAGCGATGTATCCTTGAGGAGCTGGACGCTGTAGCTGCAGAAAGGCGGCAGCATCAGCCGGAAGGCCTGGGGCACCAGAATGTGGGTGAAAATCTGGACCGGCGTCAGGCCGAGCGACAGGCCGGCCTGGCGCTGCCCGTCGGGAATGGCGGTGAGGCCGGCGCGGAAGATCTCGGCGACATAGGCCGCACCATTGAGGCCGAGCCCCAGGACGGCGGCGAGGAAGCCCGGAACGTCGATGCCATATTGGGCGAGGCCGAAATAGATGATGAAGAGCTGGGTCAAGGCAGGGGTGCCCCGGATCACCTCGATGTACCAGCTGCAGGCGAGCGAAACCGGCCGGAGCTTCGACATCTTGCCGATCGCGAGCAGGAGGCCGCCCGTCATGGCGATGACGAAGCTGAAGACCGCGACGCCGATGGTGATGCGAAAGCCGTCGAGCAGGATCGGAAGGAAGCGGGGCAGCTCCCGCCCCAGAATTTCCCAGAACCCGCCCATTCCCCGATCGTCCTCCTTGGCTTTTCTACACATACAAGAATATAATATGAGTAGAGAGTCAAGGCATGAACCCCGCAAGTCGCCGCCGGCGATGTCGCGAAGGGTGCTATGGGGTTGAATATTTTCGAACAACGAACGGTTGAGCCGATCCTCAAGTCCCGTTCAGGAAAGCAATCGATGACAAGACCGGCCATCCGCCCTTCGCTTTTTGCCCATGCGCTCGAGAAGCTGGGCAGCGATATCGTGCAAGGCAAGTTCGCCGGCACCGGATCGTTGCCGCGCGAGCATGATCTCTGCACCTATCTGGGTGTCAGCCGCAGCGTCATGCGCGAAGTGACGCGTGTGCTGGCCCAGAAGGGCATGCTTCAGGCCCTGCCGAAAGTGGGCATCAAGGTGCGCCCCGAGGCCGAGTGGAATCTGATGGACATCGACGTGCTGAACTGGCTGTGGCGGCACGGAAAGCGGGCCCAGTATGTCAAGGACTTCCTGGAATTCCGGCTGGCCTTCGAGCCGATCGCTTCCTATCAGGCGGCATTGCGGGCGACGCCGGAGCAGCGCAAGGCCATTCTCGATCTGTGCGACAAGGTCATCGCGGCCAATGCAACATTGAGCCAAGGCGGCGACATCATGCAGGCCATCGCCTGCGATCTCGACTTCCACAGCGCCATTTTCAAGGCCTCCGGCAACCGGCTGCTCACCCATCTCGGGGGCATGATCTCGGAGATCATGGCGCGCCAGGTGATCGAGACCACGGCCGAGCCCGGCTCCTTCGCCCACGGCCTGCCGCTTCACCAAAGCGTCGCACGCGCCATCGATGCCGGCGACGCCGTCGCCGCGCATCACTATTCACAGCTTCTGGTGCGCATGCCCTACGAAGATTATCTGAGCAAGCACATCCATGACGAACCGCCGCTCGGCACTTTCGGCGTGAAGGCGCCTGAGTTTCCGGTGACGGCCTATGCGCCGGCCGGAAAGGAAAGATGAGCGAGGCGCCTCGCTGCCGGCGAGGTTGAGCGCAATAGGCTGTTGACGAAATCCCCGGCCTCAGGCATGAGCGTCGCCGGGACACCTCTCCCCACCGAGAGGCGGCCCATCTGAAAGGATGGAGCAGACATGACGACCTCAGACAAACCGGCCGTGCGGCCGGCCAATCCGCACTTCTCTTCCGGCCCGTGCGCCAAGATCCCGGACTGGTCACCAGATCTCCTCTCACAAGCGCTCACCGGACGTTCGCATCGCTCGAGCGAAGGCAAAGCGCGCCTCAAGCAGGCGATCACGCTGACGCGCGCGATCCTGGAAGTGCCCGACAGCCATCTGATCGGCATCGTGCCGGCGTCCGACACGGGTGCCGTCGAGATGGCGCTGTGGTCGCTGCTCGGCGCCCGCCCCGTCGATCTCCTCGCCTGGGAGAGTTTTGGCGAAGGCTGGGTCAGCGACGTCGTCAAGCAATTGAAGCTGAAGGATGCGCGTATCCTGAAAGCGCCCTATGGCGAGCTTCCCGATCTCACAAACGTCGATTTCAGCCACGATGTCGTCTTCACCTGGAACGGCACCACCTCGGGCGTGCGCGTGCCCGATGCCGGCTGGATCGCGGCCGACCGCCAGGGCCTCACCATCTGCGATGCGACCTCCGCCGCCTTCGCGCAGGCCCTCGATTTCGCCAAGCTCGATGTCACGACCTTCTCCTGGCAGAAGGTCTTGGGCGGGGAGGGGGCGCATGGCGTCATCATCCTCTCGCCGCGGGCCGTGGAGCGGCTCGAATCCTATGTGCCCGCCTGGCCGTTGCCGAAGATCTTCCGCATGACGCAAGGCGGCAAGCTCAACCAAGGCATATTCACCGGCGAGACCATCAACACGCCCTCGATGCTGTGCGTCGAGGACTATCTGGTGGCGCTCAACTGGGCGCAGGGCATTGGCGGCCTTAAGGTGCTGCAGCAGCGCGCCGATGCCAACGCCCGAGTGATCGACAAATGGGTCGCCGGACGGCCTTTCGCGCATCATTTGGCGAAGGACAGGAAGACACGCTCCAACACCTCGGTGTGTCTCACGCTCGACGGCGGCGAACAGGTGCCGAAGACGATGGTGAAGCTGCTCGAAGCCGAGCGCGCCGCTTTCGATATCGGCGCCTATCGCGATGCGCCGCCGGGGCTTCGCATCTGGTGCGGCGCCACCGTCGAAACCTCGGATGTCGAGGCGCTGATGCCGTGGCTCGACTGGGCCTATGGCCAAGCCACGCGCTGAACCTCTCAGATCCTCTTTTCACCGGAGTTCATCATGAAACCCCGTGTACTCGTTTCCGACAAATTGTCCGAAGCTTCCGTCCAGATCTTCCGCGACCGCGGCATCGATGTCGACTATCAGCCCGATCTCGGCAAGGACAAGGACGCGCTCTTGACCGCCATCCCGGCCTATGACGGCCTCGCCATCCGCTCGGCGACGAAGGTCTCGCCAAAGCTGATCGCCGCGGCGGGCAAGCTCAAGGTGATCGGCCGCGCCGGCATCGGCGTCGACAATGTCGATATTCCCGCCGCCACTTCGCGCGGCATCATCGTGATGAACACGCCTTTCGGCAACGCCATCACCACCGCCGAGCACGCGATCTCGCTGATGATGGCGCTCGCCCGCCAGATCCCCGAAGCCAATACCTCGACCCATGCCGGCAAATGGGAGAAGAACCGCTTCATGGGCGTCGAGCTCTTCAACAAGACGCTGGGCGTCATCGGCTGCGGCAATATCGGCGCCATCGTCGCCGACCGCGCCTTGGGCCTCAAGATGAAGGTGATCGCCTTCGATCCCTTCCTGTCGCCGGAACGGGCGATCGCCATCGGGGTCGAGAAGGTCGAGCTCGAGGATGTCCTCAAGCGCGCGGATTTCATCACCTTGCACACGCCCTTGACCGACAAGACGCGCGGCATCATCGACAGGGCGGCGATCGGCAGGATGAAGAAAGGGATCAGGATCATCAATTGCGCGCGGGGCGGCCTCGTCGTCGAAGATGCGCTCTATGACGCGCTCAAATCCGGCCATGTCGCGGGTGCCGCTCTCGATGTGTTCGAGACCGAGCCCGCGCAGGAGCACAAGCTCTTCGGGCTCGATAATGTGGTGGCGACACCGCATCTCGGCGCAGCGACAGCGGAAGCGCAGGAGAATGTCGCGATCCAGATCGCCGAGCAGATGGCGGACTATCTCATCACCGGCGCCGTCTCCAATGCCCTCAACATGCCGTCGATCTCGGCCGACGAGGCGCCGCGGCTCCGGCCTTTCATCGCGGTCGCCGAAAGGCTCGGCTCCTTTGCCGGCCAGCTCACCGACGAGCCGATCACCGGCATCGTCATCGAATATGCGGGCGAGGTCGGCGACATGAATACGCGGGCCCTCACCTCCGCCGCTCTCGCGGGCGTGCTCAAGCCGATGCTGGGCGATGTCAACATGGTGTCGGCGCCGGTGGTGGCGAAGGAGCGCGGCATCAAGGTCGACGAGGTGCGCCAGACGCAGCGCGGCGCCTATGAGACCTATATCCGCCTCACCATCAGGACGGAGAAGATGGAACGCTCGGTCGCGGGAACGGTGTTCTCGGACGGCAAGCCGCGCATCATCCAGATCAAGGGCATCGAGCTCGAATCGGAATTCGGCCCGCATATGCTCTATGTGACCAATATGGACAAGCCGGGCTTCATCGGCGCGCTCGGCATGCTGCTCGGCAATGCCGGGGTCAATATCGCGACCTTCCATCTGGGCCGCCTGGCGCAGGGCCAGGACGCCATCTGCCTGGTCCAGATCGACGAGCCGGTACCGGATACGGTGCTCCAGGCGGTGGAGAAGCTGCCGCAGGTCAAGCAGGCGAAGCGGCTGGCGTTTTAAGTGTCACCATTCCCCTCCCCTTGCGGGCCCTTGCGGGCAGGGCTATCGCGTGTGAGCGAACTCTCCCCAGGTTTTCCCCCTCTCCCGTTGCGAAGCAATGGGAGAGGGTGCCCGATAGGGCGGGTGAGGGCTCTTTGTCTCAGCCAGGAATACTCGTCGAGATTAGAGCATGTTGCGCGAAAGAGCCCTCATCCGGCCTTCGGCCACCTTCTCCCACGCGTGCCGCGCGGGAGAAGGGGAAATCGTGGAGAGGCCTGCACTAACGCCATATGCGATAGCCCGAAGCGCCAGGAGACTGGCAAGGAGTAGTGGATGAAAATTCCATACGGTG
>Ga0187894_10001681_pt1 | contig 27803 bp, 25 predicted proteins | sample GBC1701081metaG_FD_136650 | JGI IMG/M metagenome (GOLD analysis project Ga0187894, IMG submission 136650) | White microbial mat communities from a lava cave in the Kipuka Kanohina Cave System on the Island of Hawaii, USA - GBC170108-1 metaG ... | reverse complement strand
GCCCGGCGACACCTCCTACGTCGCCGTGGTCGATCGCCACGGCAACGCATTGTCCGCCACGCCGAGCGACGTGTCCTGGGAGAGCCCGGTGATTCCCGGCCTCGGCTTCTGCCCGTCCTCGAGAGGCTCGCAGTCCTGGGCGGTGCCCGGCCACGCCTCGTGCGTCGCGCCGGGCAAGCGGCCGCGGCTCACACCGAATCCGGCGATGGCTCTGCGCCGCGGGGGCCGCTGGCTCATGCCATTCGGCGCGCCCGGCGGCGACCTCCAGCCGCAAGGCATGCTCCAGGTCCTGCTCAACCACCTGGTGTTCGGGATGAGCGTGCAAGACGCGGTGGACGCCCCCCGCTTCGTCACGCACAGCTTCCCGGGAAGCTTCGAGCCGCATCCGTATCACCCGGGGCGCCTCGACCTCGAGCGCGGCATCAGGGAGCGCGCGGGCGAGGCGATGCAGGCGCTCGGTCACCGGATCGAGTGGCTCCCCGATCTCTCCCTCGGCACCGCGGGCGTCTGCGCGATCGTGGCCGATCGGGAACGCGGCGTGCTCTACGGCGGGGCCGACCCACGCCGGGCTGCCCGCGCCATGGGGTGGTAGCGGCCGAGCGCGGCTAGAACCGGATAGTGAGGCCGACGTTTGCGCCCTGCGCCCAGAACTCCGACCCGTTGAACTGGAAGGCGGGAGCGGCGATCCCCTGGAGCGACGCGGGCGGTTCGCCGACCAACAACACACTCTGGGTGGGGTTGATGTTCCGATCGAGCTGATTGGCCGGCCGGACCACGTTGTTGACGTAGAGGAAGTTGTAGCCGGCGTACACCGAGAGCCACGGCGTGATCTGGAAGCCGACGTTCACACCCACCTCGGGCAACACCGCGAAGACGGTGCGCGTGTGGGAGCCGATGTTCGTGGGCAGGGCGAAGTAGCCGCCCAGAAAGGTCTGCGTCGGCCCGAAGTTGGTGAAGTCGTTCGTCGAGAACGAGCCGCTCACGTCGAGGGACTGCACCATGGCCCCGGCCGCGAACTTGACGACGCCGGTCACGGAGAGCCGGCCCCAGTCGAACCGCCCTCGCACGCCGACCTGGCCTCCGTAGAAGTTGTTGGTCGCGTCGAACTCGTCCTTCGTGCCCCAGATGTCCTGGGGAAACGGGGGAATGAACGGGCTGCTGGTCGAAAGCGTGTACCTCTCGCGGAGGCGCAGGTAGCGCAACCCGGCGAGCAGATCCACACGCAGCGGCCCGTCGGGCGCGAGGGCCCACGTCACGTTGAGGTCGCCGCCGAGCAGGCTGTTCTCGAGCCTCTCTTGCGCGACACCGGCGAAGACCGGCGCGAGGGACAGCGCGGTCCCGTTTTCCCGACCAGTGGTGACGTCGAAGAACGGGACGATCAGGTTCGTCGAGCCGGCCTCGCCCGACGAGCTCACGTTCTTCTCGATCGAGCGGGGGAGGATGTAGAAGAAACTGCCCTCGATGCCCCATTGCTCGCCGAAGGCGTAGCCCGCCGTCACTCGGAACCCGGGATTGGCGCCGGTATCGAGATCCCTGCCGCCGAGGACCAGCTTGGTGCCAGGCTCGCCGATGATGCCGTCGGTGACGAGCGGGACCGGCGCGGGGCTCGCCTTGAACCACCAGATCAACGCCTCCGCGCTCACGCTGAACGGTCCGACCTGCGCGGGATCTCCAGGTACCTGCGCCGAGACCGAGCTCGCCGTCACCAGCACCGCACACGCCGCCGCGAGCACCGTCCGCATGCGTTCTCCCGGATGCCACGAGGGAATCGACCGGCGGCGACGCAGCGCGCGCCAGACACCACGGCACATCGCCGATAGGAGCCTACCACGACGCCCCGCAGACCCACGCACGTTGCCGCGCACGTCACGCGCTCGAGGCCGTTGCCGCTTCGATCGCCGGCGTCGCCGGCGCAATCCGATTCGAAAGGGGGAGGCTCGGAGGGGGCCGTCGAGGCCCCCTTCGACTAGATTACGCCGCTGGCTCTGAGCGCCGCGATCTTGCTCCTGGACAGGCGAACGAGACGCGTCAACACCTCATCGGTATGCTCGCCGAGCAACGGCGGCGGCAGCGTGGCCGCGCCCGGCGTTTGCCCCAGGCGTATGGGCACGCCCATCACGCTGATGGCGCCCGCCTTGGGATGGGCGAGACTCACCGTCATCCCGCGCTCGGCCAGATGCGGGCTCTCGCACACCTCGGCGACGGTCTTGATCCGCCCAGCGGGGACCCCGTGCCGGTCGAGTCTCGACAGCCACTCGTCGGCCGGACGCGTTCCGAGCGTCTCGTTCAGGATGGGAATGAGCGCGGCGCGATTCGTGACCCGGTTCGCCTCGGTGTCGAAGCGCGGATCGCGCGCGAGATCTTCGCGGTCGATCGCCCGGCAGGCGCGCTCCCACAGCGAGTTGTTGGCGACGCCGAGCGTGACGTAGGCATCCTGGGCCTGGAACACTTCGTAGGGAACGATCGACGGGTGCTGATTGCCGCGGCGGCCGGGACGGCCCCCGGCATTCCAGTAGAGCCCGGCTTGATACGTCAGGAGCGAGGCCATCACGTCGAGCATCCCGATCTCGACCTTCTGCCCCTTGCCGGTGCGCTCACGCGCCAGGAGGGCCAGCGCCACGCCCTGCGCCGCCGCCATGCCCGAGACCAGGTCGGCGATCGAGTTGCCGACCTTCACCGGTGGTCCATCGGGGAAGCCGGTGAGGTCCATGACGCCGGACTCGCCCTGCACGATCAGGTCGTAACCGGGGCGATGGGCTTCGGGACCGCTCTCACCGAAGCCGGAGATCGCACAGTAGATCAGCCGCGGATTGTCCCGTCGGAGCCGCTCGTAGCCGAACCCGAGCCGGTCCATGGTCCCGGGCCGGAAGTTCTCGAGCACCACGTCCGCCTTCGCGATGAGCGCTCGCAAGATCGCCTGCCCCTCGGGTGGCTTCATGTTGAGCGTCACGCTCTTCTTGTTGCGGTTCACCGCGAGGAAGTACGTGGCCTCGCCGCCGGCGAAGGGTGGCCAGCCGCGCGTGTCGTCGCCCTTGCCGGGCTCCTCGATCTTGATCACCTCGGCGCCCATGTCGCCGAGCGACATGGCGCAGAAGGGACCGGCGAGGACCCGGGTCAGGTCGATCACGCGGATGCCGGCCAGCGGCCCGCGCCCGCGTGCTGCGGATGGCCGTCGCGCGGCGGTGACTCGTGACGTGCGCCTGGTCGTCTTCGTGGTCTTCACGGAGTTTTCCCTCTCAGGAAGCCTTTGACGAAGCTCTTGCCGATGGCCGCCACCTTCTCGCCGCGGTATCCGGCCCGTCGCCAGAACAACCGGGCCCGCGCGGCGAATCCCATCGACGAGAAGTAGAAGACGGAGTTCACGTCCTCGACCGACACGCGCGAGCCGATCTTGACGCCGCGGGTCTCCTCGCCGTGGCAGAACAGCCGCGCGCCTCCCTCCAGCTCCACGATCGCGATGTGCAGCGGCGAGCGAAACCCTTCCGGCGGCGAGTGGAGCGTCGTGAACGAGACCACCTCGCCCACCGCCGGCAGGAGGTGCGGCTCCATGGCCACGGGGTGATCGGGACACATGAGCGCGGGAGGCGCCACCACGCGCTCGCACCGGGGACACCGCGACGCCCCGATCACCTCCTGCGTCATCGCGCCTCCAGCACCGTCACCCAGTTGTTGGTGGCGAGGCCGCCGATGGACTGCGCGAGGCCGACCCGCGCCTCGACCTGTCGTCCGGCGGCGAGTCCGCGGAGCTGCCACACCAGCTCGACGATCTGGGCGATGCCGGTGGCGGCCAGCGGGTGTCCACGAGCCTTGAGCCCGCCCGATGTGTTCACGGGGAGCCGGCCGCCGATCGCCGTGTCGCCGTCGAGGGTGGCGCGCCCCGCCTTGCCCGGAGGGATGAGGCCCGTGTCCTCGAGCGAGAGCAGCTCGAACGGGGCGAACGCGTCGTGTATCTCCGCCACGTCCACGCGCTCCGGGCCGAAGCCGGCCATGCGATACGCATCCTCCGCGGCCGCCTGCGTCGCGCGAAATGCGGTGAGATCGGCCCGATAGCGGACGGCGATCGGCTCCATGCCCTGTCCGATGCCCGCGATGCGGACGGCCGCGGGGGCGGACCGCAGCACGAGCGCCGCGGCGCCGTCGGAGATGGGACAGCAGTGATAGAGCCTGAGCGGATCGGCCACGACGCGGCTCTCCATCACCGCCTCGAGCGCGACAGGCTCCTGGAAATGCGCGAAGGGATTGCGCGCGCCGTTGCTGTGGTTCTTCACGGCCACCAGCGAGATCTCCTTCGCCGTGAGCCCGCGGTGATGCATCGCCGCGCGCGTGACGAGGCCGGCGAGCGCCGGCATGGTCGACCCGTAGCTCCGCTCGTGCGGATCGATGGAGCGCCCGATGATCTCCGACACGCGGGGCGTGGGCAGATGGGTCATCTTCTCTCCGCCGACGACCAGGACCGAGGCCCGGAGCCTCGACGCGATGACGGCGAAGCCGGAGTAGACCGCGGCCATGCCCGACGACGTCGCCGTCTCGACGCGAATCGCCGGCACGTGGGAGAAGCCGAGATGGGTCGCGATCAGCGACCCGTAGTTGCCCTCGCCGGTGAACTCCTCCGGATTCATCGCGGCGACGACGATGGCGTCCGGGGTCTCGATCCCGGCGTCGGCGAGCGCGGCCGCCGCCGCCTCGGCCATGAGATCGGGCAGACTCTCGGCGCGCTTTCCGAAGCGGGTCATGCCCGCGCCCGCGATCCACACGTCCGCCACGCACGTATTCAACCCGTTGGCGCCACGAGTGTCAACGTCCGGCGCCGAAGCCGATTCGCGGCCGAGGCCGTCCCGCCCGGTCCCAGCTACGGTGGGCCGTCCCGCCCGTTCGGATTACGCCTCGGATGGCCTGTCGCCGCGGGGACGTGCACCTCGAATTCACGCATGAGCCTGAGCAAGTACGTCCGCTGCAGGCCGAGGACGCGCGCGGCGCGGGTGCGATTGCCGCCGAACTCGGTGAGCGTCGTCTCGAGCAGGCGGCGCTTGAACGCGCTGACCGCCCCATGAAAACTCCGGGGCGGCGTGAGCCCGCCGGCTTCGTCCCCGGTCGGATGAAGTGGCGCCGGCGACGGAGCGGACGACACGGCACTGATCGCCGGCCGACTCGGAGGGAATGCGGCGATCGCGGGCGCGGCCGGAGGCAGCGGACTCGTCGCGGCTTGCCGCGGCAACAGGACCGACGGTGCCCCGCGGTCGGCGAACCGCGCCGCCGGCTCGCGCACCGCGATCGGCCGCATCGAGGCGCCGCGCGCGACGGACATCGAACGCTCGCGCTCACGTGGTCGGGAGGGATCGGAACGTCGTCGTACGGTCTTCATGCTCAGACATCCGACGCAAGCTGGATGCCACGCGCGCCGCCCGCGTGGATTCACGAGGATCGGCGCGAGCAGAGCGATGACACTGCACGAAGCCGTGGGCAAGGTCACGAGCGGAGTGCATCCAGCGCCAGGCAACGTCCTGGCCCGAACGCGTCCTGGTCTGAACGCGTCCTGGTCTGAACGCAACGACGGGGACCCGAGCACGGGTCCCCGTCGGACTGCGCGGCGCGACGCGAAGTGGGTCAGGCCTTCGTCGCCGGCTTCACCCCGGGATTGTCGACGAAGAACTGCTTGTTGATCTCCGTGTACTGCTTCCACTCGGCCGGCAGCTCGTCATCGACGAAGATCGCCTTGACCGGGCACACGGGTTCGCAGGCGCCGCAATCGATGCACTCCTCGGGGTGGATGTACAGCATGGTCTCGCCCTCGTAGATGCAATCCACCGGGCAGACCTCGACGCAGGCCTTGTCCTTCACGTTGACGCAAGGTTCAGCGATCACATACGCCATTGAGGCCTCCTGTTAACCGGCCACCCCGGAAAAAGATTCGGCGTGTCTCGGGAGGGATTCCCCGCGAAAGCCTCCGTGTTTATACCAACTTGGACGATCAGGTGTCAAGGCGTTTGCCCCGTGGCCCCGGGCGCTCTGCGATTCACTACAGCGTGCGGAGCTTCGGATCGAGCGCGTCGCGGAGGGAATCGCCGAACAGATTGAACGCGAACACGGCCATGCTGATCGCGAGCCCTGGAAAGATCGCCATCCAGGGCGCGGTCTCCGCGAACTCGACGGCGGCCCCGCGCAGCATGAGTCCCCAGGCCGCGGTCGGCTCCTGGACGCCGAGCCCGAGGAACGACAAGGACGCCTCGAGCAGGATCGCCTGGCCGAGAAAGGCCGTCAGCATGATGAGATAGGGCGCCATCACATTCGGCAGCATGTGCCGGAGGATGATGCGCCGGTGCTTGAACCCCGACGCCCGGGCCGCGTCCACGTATGGCATCTCGCGGATGGACAGCGCGCTCGACCGGATGACGAGGGCGCACCGGGGAATCATCGGGATCGTGATCGCCAGGATCAGGTTCGGCAGCGTGTTGCCCATGATGGCGACGATCGCGAGCGCCAGGATGATCAGGGGAAAGCACAGGAGCACGTCCATGAGCCGCTGCAGGTAGAGATCGATCCTGCCGCCGAAGTAGGCGCTTCCCACGCCGAGCACCGCGCCGGACGTCGCCCCGAGCAGCGCCGACCCGAACCCGACGAGCAGCGCCGTGCGCGACCCGTAGATCAGGCGCGACAGCACGTCGCGCCCGAACGCGTCCGTGCCGAGCCAGTGCTTCACGCCGGGCGGCGACAGCATCGCGCCGAAGTCGACCGCGACCGGATCGTACGGCGCGAGCCACGGGGCGAACGCGGCGACCAGCAACATGAGCACGACGATGGCGGCGCCGATGGCGCCAAGCGGCCGCCGCCGGCAGAACACGAGCACCGCGGACAGCCACCCGGAACCCCGCGTCGCCGCGGCGACCTCGGGAGCCATCTGGATCGCGGGATTGATCGCCATGGCGCTATGAGCCCGACTGAGCAGAGCGGCGAGGAGGACCCGGATGCGAGGCGCCGCCCGACGGGCGCACGCGAGGCGGCAGCGCGCGAGCCGGGGCGGTGAGAAGGGGACCAGCTGCGAGGCGGCGCCCGACGGCGGCACGCGAGGCGTACTGGTTGTACGTCGAGCGTGCCGTCGAGGGCGCCAACGAAGCAGATGGCCCCTTATCGCCGCCCCGGGTCCTCATCGTCGCTCTGAGCCTACCGGTACCGGATGCGCGGGTCGAGCCACGCGTACATCAGGTCCATCAGGAAGTTGACGACGATGAAGATGGCCGCGACCAGCAGCACGAGCGCCTGGGTGAGCGTGTAGTCGCGGTGCGCGACCGACTGGACGAACAGGAGCCCGAGGCCGTTCAGGTTGAACACCTGCTCGGTCACGACGAGGCCGCCCATCAGGAAGGCGAACTCGAGACCGACCACCGTCAGCACGGGCAGCATCGCGTTCTTCAGCGCGTGGCGCGTCAGGATCAGCTTCTCCCACAAGCCCTTCGCGCGAGCCGTGCGGATGTAGTCCTCGCGGAGCACCTCGAGCATCGCCGAGCGCGTCATGCGCGTCGCGACCGCCGAGTACCGGTAGCCCACGGCGAGCGCGGGCCAGATGAGCTGGGCGAGGTTCTGCCACGGGTTCACCCACGGCGGGGTGAAGACCATGGGCGGCAGCCACTTGAAGATGATGAGCAAACCCAAGATGAGCACGATGCCGAGCCAGAACGAAGGGGTGGCGATCCCCGCGATGGAAAAGATGCGCACGGCATAGTCCACCCACGTGTCCTGCCGGAGCGCCGCGAGGACACCGAGCGGGATGGCCAGGAGGACGGCGACCACGGTCGCGAGGATCGCCAGCTCGAGCGAGAGCATGAAGCGCAGGCGGATCTCCTCGCCGATCGGGGCGCCGGTCCACATCGAGCGCCCGAAGTCGAGGCGGGCCAGCCCCCACATCCACTCGGCGAACTGCCGCCACAGCGGCTTGTCGAGACCGAAGCGCGCCCGCTCGACGGCGACCTGCTCGGGGGAGGCGGAACCCCGCTCCCCCGAGAGCCGCAACTCGACGATGTCACCCGGCACGACGCGCATCAGGAAGAAGATGAGCGCCGCGACCCCGACGAGCGTCGGGATCATCAGCAGGAAGCGCTTGGCGAAGTACCGGCCCACGTGAGTCCTTGGCGAGTCTGCTGGCGGCTACTCGGTGAGCCACACCGTGTCGAGCTGGTTGTTCAGATAGTGGCTCGGCGTGATGGTCCAGCCCTTGACCTTCGAGCTGTGCGGGATGATCCGGTTCCACTGCAGCGTCATGATCGAGTGGACCTCCTCGTCGAGCAGCCGCTTCTCGAAGGCGCGCAGATACTTCTTGCGCTCCTCGGGGTCCGTCGCCCGCGCCTGCTTCACGAAGAGGTCGTCGAGCGCCTTGTCGTTGGACTTGCCATAGTTCGCGTCCGAATCCGACAGGAAGCGCGGCAGATCGAGATCGGGCTCGACGATGAAGCCACACTGGAAGTCCATGGCCACCTGGAAATCGCCGCTCTTGAGCATGGGATGGTAGGCCGACGCCTCCACGATCTCCTGCTTCGCGGTGACGCCGATCTGCCGCCACTGGTCGATGAGCCAGATGCCCGTCGGCTCGTAGGGCTGGGGGATCCCGCGGTTCTTGAACGTGAACGACAGGGTCTCCGCCCCGGCCTCCTTCAGCAAACGCTTCGCCTCGGCGCGCGACGCGTTGATGTCGCGGCTATAGCCGGCGAGCTTGGCCAGCTCGTCGGGCGGCGTGGCCCACGGCGTTCCCGGCACCTGGATGCCGGCCACCTCCTTCACGATCGCGATCTTCGACAGCGCCTTCGAGCCCTCGTACCGATCGAGCGCGAGCGAGAGCGCCCGCCGGACCCGCTTGTCGTCGAAGGGCTTCTTGCCATGATTCATCGCGACCATCAGGATGCAGTCCCAGGGGCTCTCCTGGACGGTGATCCTGTTGCCGAGCGCCTGCACGAGGCTGTCGCGGTCGGCCGGCGTGAATCCGCGGAACTGGATGTGCGCGCGCTCGCCGCGGACGGCGGCCACCTGGGCCGAGGACGAGCTGACGAAGGTGGCGCGGTAGCCGTCGAGGTACGGCTTGCCCTTGTCCCAGTAGTTGGGGTTCTTCTTGCCCACCCAGTGCGAGCCCTTGACGTGCTCGACGAAGAGGAAGGGGCCCGTGCCCATCACGTTCTTCTCGTACCAGTGCATGTCCTTCGCGAGAATGTCGGCCTTGTAGATCCAGTTCCACGGCGAGGCGAGGTTCAGGAGGAACGACGACTCGGGCCACTTGAGACGGAAACGCACGGTGCCGGGGTCGGGCGCCTCCACGACCTCGACCGCCCGGTAGGCGGTCTTGCGCGAGGACGAGACCCCGGACGGCGGGAAGATGATCTTGTCGTAGGAGGCCTTGACGTCCTTCGACGTCATGGCGCTGCCATCGTGGAACTTCACGCCCTGCCGGAGCTTGAAGGTGTAGACGAGGCCGTCCTTGGAGATCGTCCAGGACTCGGCCAGGTCTCCGACCGGCTTCGTGCCGGTCTTGTCGAAGGGATCCACGCGCAGGAGCGTGTTGTAGTGCGGCCCCATCGGATGCATCACGCCGAACGTCTCTTCCTTGTGCGCGTCGTAGGACGGCGGCTCGGACGGCACGACGAAGTTCAGCTCGCCACCGTAGCGTGGCTTGTCCTGAGCCTTGGCCCGGGCGGCGCCGAGGCTGACCACGGATCCGACGATGGCGAGGGCGATCACGCTGCGCCAGAGAGTGACGGACTTCATCAGGGACCTCCTTGAGCCTCGAGCAGTGGGGTGGGCCGTCGCGTTCGGGCGGCGGCGCAGAGATGTCTCTCCATTGAGAAAAGGGGCTCCAACAGTGGCCGTAGAGTAGTCACCGGCGAGCCGGGCTGTCAAGGCAACCCCCCTCCGGCTCGAATGCAGGCGACCCGGTGCTCGGATCGGATCTCGCGCAGTTCCGGGACGCCCAGACGACACTGCTCGATGGCGATCGGGCAGCGAGGGTGGAACACGCAGCCCGCAGGCGGGTTGAGCGGACTCGGCACCTCGCCCCCGAGCACGACGCGCTCCCGGCCGGCCTCGACCGCCGGATCCGGGATCGGGACAGCCGACAGGAGCGCCTTCGTGTACGGATGCTGGGGGTCCTCGTAGAGCGACTTGCGGTCGGTGATCTCGGCAATCTTGCCCAGGTACATGACCGCGACGCGGTCGGAGATGTGGCGCACCACCGAGAGGTCGTGCGCCACGAAGAGGTAGGTCAGGCCGAACTCGGCCTGCAGCTCCTCGAGCAGATTGATGATCTGCGCCTGGATCGACACGTCGAGGGCGGACACCGGCTCGTCGCAGATGATGAGCGACGGCTCCATCGCGAGCGCCCGCGCGATCCCGACGCGCTGTCGCTGCCCGCCCGACAGCTCGTGCGGATAGCGCGCGGCCATCGCCGGCAAGAGTCCGGAGTGACCCAGCAGCTGCTTCATCCGCGCCTCGCGCGCGCGGCGGTCCGGCACGATGCCGTGCACGTAGAGCGGCTCGGCGATGATCTGCCCGACGGTCATGCGCGGGTTCAGCGAGCTGTACGGATCCTGGAAGATCACCTGCATGCGCCGGCGCGCGGCGCGCAGCTCGGCGGGGCTGAGCGTGGTGAGATCGCGGCCCTCGAAGATGATGCGGCCGCTCGTGGGCTCCTCGAGCTGGAGGATGCACCGGCCGGTCGTCGTCTTGCCGCAGCCCGATTCACCGACGAGCCCGAGCGTCTCCCCGCGGCGGATCGAGAAGCTCACGCCGTCCACCGCCTTCACGAGGGCGCGCTCGCCGCCGAGGAACCCGCCCCCCACGTCGAAATGCTTGACAAGGTCCCGCACCTCGAGCACGACGTCGGTGGCGCTCATCCGTGAACCGCCGTTTTGTCGAGATCCTTCGCCACCCAGCACGAGGCGACGTGGTCGACTCCGACAGGCTCGAGCGCGGGCGCCTCCGTCCGGCACCGGTCGATGACGTAGGGGCAGCGCGGGGCAAACGCGCATCCGGCGGGGAGCCGGCTCAGATCGGGCGGCTGACCCGGGATGGGATCGAGGCGCGAGCGCCGGGGCTCGTCGAGCCGCGGCACCGAGCGCAGCAGGCCGAGCGTGTACGGATGCCGAGGGTTGGCGTAGATCTCACGCGCCGTCGCGCGTTCGATGATCCTGCCCGCGTACATCACGTTGACGCGATCCGCATAGCGGGCCACGACGCCGAGGTTGTGCGTGATCATCAGCATGGCGACGCCCAGGCGGCGCGAGAGCCCCTTCATCAGCTCGAGGATCTGGGCCTGGATCGTGACGTCGAGCGCCGTCGTGGGCTCGTCGGCCAGGATGAGGGACGGGTTGCAGGCGAGCGCCATCGCGATCATCATGCGCTGCCGCATCCCGCCGCTGAACTGATGCGGATACTGGCGCAGCCGGCGCTCGGGATCGGACACGCCGACGAGCGTCAACAGCTCGACCGCCCGCGCCCGCGACTGGGCCGGCGTCATGCCGAGGTGGATCTCCACCGGCTCGGTCAGCTGACGGCCCACGGTGAGCACGGGGTTCAGCGAGGTCATCGGCTCCTGGAAGATCATGCCGATGTCCTTGCCGCGGACCTCCCGCATCGCCTCCTCGGACAGCTCGAGCAGGTCGCGCCCCTTGAAGACGATGCGCCCGCCCACGATGCGGCCGGCCGGGCGGGCCACGAGGCGCATCACCGACAACGCGCTCACCGACTTGCCGCAGCCCGATTCGCCGACGAGGGCGACCGTTTCACCCTGCCGGACATCCCAGGACACGCCGTCGACGGCGCGCACCACGGCCGACGACGTCACGAACTGCGTCCGGAGGTCTCGGACGTCCAGGAGGACGTCGCTCACGGGTCGAGCGAGCCGCAGAGCGTCGCGGCGCCGCGGCCCCGCCGTCCGGGTCGGGCAGTCGAGGAAGAGGCAAACGCTGGGGAGAACGTCGGCATCCTGCGAGGCTTCGCTGCGTCTCGGCCGCCCATCGGCGGGCAGTCTACCACAAGGCCCGGGCGCCCTCGTCCGTGACGGGAGCGCCCGTGCGCGACATTCCTGCTAGAATCCCCACTGCCGCCCACGGGCGGGACCCCACAGCACTCAGGAGATCATCGTGGCCCGCGTCAACGACCACTATCTGGAGCTCAAGGCCAACTACCTCTTCTCCGACATCGCCAAGCGTGTGGCCGCATTCGGCGAGGCCAATCCGGGCGCGAAGCTCATCCGTCTCGGGATCGGCGACGTTACGCGGCCCCTGCCTCCCTCGGTCGTGAACGCCCTTCACGACGCGGCCGACGAGATGGCGCGCTTCGACAGCTTCAAGGGGTACGGCCCCGAGACGGGCTACACCTTTCTCACCGAGCTGGTGGCCGCGCACGACTACGGAGCGCGCGGCGTCACGGTGGCCCCCGACGAGGTCTTCGTCAGCGACGGCGCGAAGTGCGACACCACCAACATCCAGGAGATTTTCGGGGACAGTTGCGTCGTCGCGCTGGTGGACCCCGTCTACCCGGCCTACGTCGACAGCAACGTGATGGCGGGGCGCGCGGGCCGCGCCGACGGGGCCGGCCGCTACGATCGCCTGGTCTATCTGCCCGCCACGGCGGACAACGGCTTTCGCCCGGCCCTGCCCACTCGCCCGGTCGACCTCATCTACCTGTGCTATCCCAACAACCCGACCGGTGCCGTGCTCGGGCGCGACGCGCTCCGCGAATGGGTCGAGTACGCTCGGCGCCACCAGGCCGTCATCCTGTACGACGCGGCCTACGAGGCGTACATCCGCGACCCGGACGTGCCGCACTCGATCTACGAGATCGACGGCGCCCGCGAGGTCGCGATCGAGTTCCGGAGCTTCTCGAAGACCGCCGGCTTCACGGGCACGCGCTGCGCCTTCACGGTCGTGCCCAAAGAATTGCAGGGACGGTCGGCCACCGGTGAGCCGGTGAGCCTGCACGCGCTCTGGTTTCGCCGTCAGTCGACGAAGTTCAACGGCGTCTCGTACGTCATCCAGAAGGCGGCGGCCGCAGTCTACACGCCCGACGGGCAAAAGGAAGTCCGCGAGGCCATCGAATTCTACATGGAGAACGCGCGGATCATCCGCGAGGGACTGGTCGCGGTCGGCCTCACCGTCTACGGGGCCCGAAACGCCCCGTACATCTGGGTGAAGACGCCGCCCGGACTCGGCTCCTGGCAGCTCTTCGACAAGCTCCTGAACGAGGCGCACGTCGTCAGCACGCCCGGCGCGGGATTCGGGCCGAGCGGCGAGGGCTATCTTCGGCTCACGGCCTTCGGCTCGCGCGAGCAGACCGTCGACGCGGTCGAGCGCATCCGGACGCGGCTCCGGCTCTAGCCCACATGGCGACCCCGCTCTCCGTCCATCTACCGTTCAACCGCGATTGCATCGGCGACGCGTTCGTCCCCGCCAAGAGCGGCCAGAAGCCGAGCGAGGCGCACGGGCACTGGCTCCTCGTGCAGGACCAGCGTCTGGTCGTCGTCGCCGACGGCGATCGCCTGCGCTTGCCGACCGGTGAGCCGCCGGCGGGCTTCGACGGCGTCCTGGGTGAGCCGTTCTGGCTCGGGACCCTCGCCGGCACCGAATGCTGGGTGGTCTCGCTGCCCCGCGAGACGCCTCTGCCGAATGGCTTTCACGCCGAGACGATGGTGCCGATGCAAGGCACCCGCCTTCCCGACGAACTGCTGTCGCTCGGCGGCATGGCCATGCAAGCGCTGTGGTGGGAGAGCACGAGCGGCCATTGTCCTCGGTGCGGCGAGGCGACCGAGCGCCTCGCCGGGGAATGGGGCAAGCGGTGCCCGCGCTGCCGATACGAGCACTACCCGCACCTGCATCCCGCCGTCATCGTGCTGGTGACCGACGGCGACCGCTGTCTACTCGCCCGGAAGGCGGGCTGGGCGCCCGGCCGTTACGCGCTGGTCGCGGGCTTCGTGGACAACGGCGAGTCGCTCGAGGGATGCGTCGCGCGCGAGGTCAAGGAGGAAGTGGGCGTCGACGTGACCGACATCCGCTACGTCGGCAGCCAGAACTGGCCGTTCCCGAGCCAGCTCATGGTGGGCTTCGAGGCCACCTATGCCGGCGGCGACATCCGGCTCGACCCGGAGGAACTGGAAGACGCCCGCTGGTTCCCCCGCGGCGCGCTCCCGAGCTTGCCGTCGCGCCACAGCATCTCGCGCTTCATCATCGACCAGTACGCGCGCTGAGTCAGGCCGCGGGGGTCGCTTGGGGCCGCCGGCCGCGGCCACCGCGGCGGAAACGGCGGCGGCGGGCTGGCTGCCGCGCAGGTTCGGGTCTCGTGCCAGCCGGGAGGGCTTCGTTGCCCGGCCCAGGGCCCTCATCCTCCTCCTCCTCGATCGCGTCCGCGTCGACAGCCGCTGCCGCAGCATCCGCCGCGTCGGCGCGGATGACGTCCGCCGCGTCGGTGTCTGGCTCGACGGCGGTGGGCTCGCCGGGCTCCTCGACCGGGGCCGGCGCGGTCCGATCGCCCACGAGCGTGATCACGCCGGTGCGGCTCAGCGCGATCTCCTTGATCCGACGGAGCCGCGTGATCAGCCGGGGCGAGCCGGGCGGCCGGCTGAAGCCACGCGCCTTGAGCGCGTTCGCAAGCGTGTCGAGCGTCACCGGGCGTCCCGTCGCGCGCTGCATGAGCTCGTGCACGACGGCGATGATCTCGTCGTGCGGCGCCGTGTGCGCCGACACCTCCGCGACGGGCGCCTCGACAGCTGGCGCCGGGACGGGTTCGACGACGGCCGGACCCGCGACGGCCAGAGGCGCGGGGGGCGCGGCCACCGGGGCCGGCACGACGCGCTCGCGCCAGCTGCCGTACCGGCGGCCCCGGCCGCGGCGCCGCGACCGCGCATCGGTCGGCGCTTCTCGAACCGGCGCGCGAGCTTCCGGCGCACCGCTCACCGCTTGGTGGGACAGCCGCCGGAACGCGATGCCGAGGCTCGCCGCCACGTCGCCCACGGCATCGAAGGCGCGATCGTTCGTGACGATCTCGATCGCGTCGCCCGGCCGCGCTCCCGCGAGCCATACGCCGGCGGCCACGGCGATGCGCAGATCGCTCCAGTCGCGCACCCCGACGGACGGCGCGCTGTGGACGAGATGCGCGCCGTGCCGGGCGAGCAAGCGCGCCGTGTCGTGCCCGATCACCCGCCAGTTGCCGACCGCCACGAAATCGGTGCGCCGGCCCGCGCGGTCCACCTCGAGATGCTCGATCACGCGCGCGATATGCTCGGGTCGGCTCGCATTCTCGACGTCGTAGAAGATCGCCCGCCGGCTCGTGGGCAGTGGCCGGTCGGGCTCCGGTGGCAGCACGCGCGACGCGAAGCGCGGCTCGGGTATCTCGATGAGAATGGCGCTGTCGGCCGCGGCCTCGACGGCCGACGGCTCCGGCTCGGGATCGACCACCGGGGCGACTGGAGAGAGACGTTCCAGGGAGCGAGCCGGTCGCGCCGGTTTGCGTGGTCGCGTCCGCTCGCGCCCGGCGCGCTTGGCAGAGGTCTTCGAATTCTTGGATGCTTTTGTGATCTTCTTCTTCACGGGATTCTCCAGTTCATAGGCGGCAGGATACCAGAATCCCGTCCGGACCATGCCCGGTCCTCTGCGAGCGGAAGACGCGGCGACCGGCTTCTCGCCGGCGCCGGGGTCGGGAACACCGCGCCGGGTCAGACGAGCGGCGTCCGCAGCGGAGGTGTCGGCAGGAGCAACTGGAGCTGGAAGGGGCGCTCGGCTATTTCTTGAGCTTGATTTCGACGCCCGCCGTCGCCAGCGCGAACTTGATCCCCTGCGTGGTCGCGGTCAGCGCCATCTCGACGCCGTTCTGATTCTTGAGCGCGGCCGCGCTTGCGCCGCCGCCCACGGTAGCCCCGGCGCCGGCCGCGACATAGTTGCCCGCGAAATCTTCCACCTTCTTCAGATTCTTCACGTCGCCGCGAGCGGTGATCTTCGAGACCCCCAGATCCACGACGCTCAGCCCCTCGACCGTGAACGGATACTTCTTCCCGCGATACTCGAGCACCCCGTCGCCCCAGCTGACGCCGATCCCGAGGGCGACGGACTTGCTCTCGAGCGAGACCTTGCCGGCCGTATCGGACTGGGCCGGGATCGTGGACGCCGCGATCGTCACGGACGCCACGCTCAGCGCAAGGATCGTGAAGAGTTTCGTCGTCCTCGTCATGGTCGGATGGCCTCCATGTGGGAAGAATGCGCGGCTCGACCGCCGCCCGTCATTTCTGCCGATTGAGGGTGACGTTGCCCGGGATCTGCCCCTGTAGCGTGCCCCTCATCGTGTCCGCCTGCACGGTCAGCGTCCCCGTGACGCCCGTCGGCTCGAGCACCTGGAGCTGGTTGCCGGAGATGACCCCCCGCGTGAAGCCGGTGCGCTCGAGTGGGGTGCCCGTGGCCAGCAGATCGCCCGTGTACTGGGAACCGGATTGCTTGAGCGTCATCTCGATCTGTCCGCTCCCGAGCCCAGGCGTCGTGGACGCCCAGGTGCCGGCCCACTTGCCGGTCACGTCGACGGTGGGGGTCTGGACCGCCGGCCCGATGCTCTGGCAGGCCGTCGCCGCAAGCAGGACCAGACCGATTGCGATTCCCTGTCGTGTCTTCATGCGCCTCTCCTTTCCCGCGTGGGTGACCTCTGGCTGATGGCCCAGCACCGTGCGGGAGGAAGCTTTGTGCCAGGTGGCCGACGCCCGGGATCCACGCGACACACTCGAAGTGGATCAAGCGGTTGGGCGAGCTTCGCCGCCCTGGTCGACGCGCTTCACCCGTCGCGCGAGACGACATATCCACTCCGCGAGGCGAGATGCCGACGTGAAAGCGACATTTCGCCCCGCGCGACGCGGGCGCGCGTGCTCGGGCGGCATGGCGGATACGCCCAAGGTCCTATGGATCGCGCATCCTGCTTGGCAGAGCCTCGGGGAGGAATCCACATCCACCGGGGGAGGATCGAGATGACCGGAATGGCCAGGCAGGGCTCATGCACCGGCAGCCGCTTCGAAGCGCTGCTGGGAGATGTCGCGGCCCACTTCCTGGGCGTGGCGCTCGAGGACATGCATCAGGCGATCGACAACGCGCTGGCCCGGCTCGTCGAGTTCCTCGAGGTTGACCGAGCGACGATCCGGCTCATCGATCCGGCCGACGGCGCCATGCGCGTCGCTCACAGCGTCGCGCCCCCCGGCATCGAGCGTCCCCCGCTCGGGCTCGCGGGCTCGGATGTCCCGTGGCTCACGCGGCTCATCGGGGAGGCGCGAGAGCCGATCATCTTCTCCTCGGTGAGCGACCTGCCGCCGGAAGCCGCCGCTCATCTCCGGATGTCACACGGATCCGGCGTCAAGTCGGCGGCGGTCTTTCCGATCGTCGCGGGGGTCCAGGTGCTCGGCAGCCTCTCGTTCGCGACCGCCGGCGAGGAGCGGTCCTGGGAGCCGGACGTCGTCGACCGGCTGCGATTGATCAGTCAGGTCTTCGCGGGGGCGTTCGCGCGTCTCGAGCACGGGCGCAAGCTGCGGGCGACCCTCGCCGAGGTCGACGCGCTTCGCGAGCGCCTGCAGGCCGAGAACGAGTACCTCCGCGAACGGACCTACACCGTCGAAGGCTTCGCCGACATCGTCGGCGAGAGCGCGGCGCTCCGCCGCGTGCTGTTCCAGGCCGAGCAGGTGGCGTCCACCGACGCGACCGTCCTCCTGCTGGGAGAGACGGGGACCGGCAAGGAGCTCATGGCCAAGGCCATCCACGCCAAGAGCCACCGGCGCCATCGCACCCTCGTCAGGGTGAACTGCGCCGCCCTGCCCCCGACGCTCATCGAGAGCGAGCTGTTCGGCCACGAGCGGGGCGCGTTCACGGGCGCCGTGTCACGCAAGATCGGACGGTTCGAACTCGCCGACCAGGGCACGCTCTTCCTCGACGAGGTCGGCGAGCTGCCGCTCGGCCTCCAGGCGAAGCTCCTGCGCGTCCTCCAGGAGGGCGAGTTCGAGCGCCTCGGCTCGTCGGCGACCCACAAGGTCGACGTCCGGATCATCGCCGCGTCCAATCGCGATCTACGCGGCGAGGTGCGCGACGGCTCGTTCCGCTCGGATCTCTACTACCGGCTCGGCGTGTTCCCGATCGAGATCCCGCCGCTGCGGGCGCGAAAGGACGACATCCCGCTGCTCGTCTGGCACACCCTCGCCAAGCTCGGGAGCACGCTCGGCCGCAAGATCGAGCGCATTCCGGCGGCGACCATGGAACACCTGGTCCGGTACGACTGGCCGGGCAACATCCGCGAGCTCCGCAACGTGCTCGAGCGCGCGGTCATCCTCTCGCCCGGCTCCACCCTCCTGCTGGACGAGCTCTCCGAGGCCAAGCCGATGCCGGTCGTCGCGGCGAGCCCTCCGGGCGCCGTGGCGCTCGCCGACGTCGAGCGGGATCACATCCTGAGCATCCTCGAGCGGTGCGGGTGGCGCGTCCGAGGTGCGCGCAACGCCGCGGAGCAACTCGGCCTCAACGCGAGCACCCTCTACTCCCGGATGAAGAAGCTCGGCATCCGGCGCGCCGCGTCGCGGGCGTCGCCGGGGTCGGGCGCGCGACCGCGCTGAGGTCGCCGCCGGGGGACGACCTCAGGGATGCTCGCCGCGCGAGAGTCGCGCGCCGATGTCGTCGAGGCACGGCAGCAGATCGGCGATCGAGTCGACCACGTAGTGGGCGCCCGACTGCCGCATGCGAGTGTAGGCGCGCTCGCGCCGGCGCCCCCGATCGGCGGGGTCGAGGGCCTGGACCTCCTTCCAGGGCAACCCGATCTCGTTGCCGCTCATCGCGAGGCCGACCGTCCACATGCCGGCGTTCAATCCCTCCTCGATGCCGGGAATCGTGTCGTCGACCTTGACGCAGGCGTCGACGGGCGACACGCCCAGGTTGATCACGTTCTGGAGGCACATGTAGGGAAACGGCCGCCCGGCGGGCACGTCGCTCGCGCACACCGTCGAGTCGGGAACGTATCCCTGGCGGCGGGCATCCTCCATGTTGATCTTCATCATCTCGGTCGTGTAGCCGGTCGTCGAGCCGATCTTGATGCCTCGCGCGCGCATGCCGCGGACGGCCTCGAGGGTGCCGGGAATCAGCTCGGAGTAGTCCGACAGGCACGCGAGCTGGAGCGGCACGAACTCGGCGAACATGCGCGAGACGTCGTCGTCGGCAGGCGGGCGCCCGTGCGCCTCCTCCCAGCGGCGCCGCACGGTGTCGAGCTCGCTGATCCGCTGGATGTGCACGCGCTTGTGCGCGCCCATCGGCGCGCGCGCCTCCTCCATCGTGATCGGCACGCCCTGGCGCTTGTACACCTCGACGAAGACCACGGCCGGGGCCATGCACCCGTAGTCCATGGTCGTGCCCGCCCAGTCGAGGAGCACCGCCTGGATCGGTCCCCGGTACCGCCGCTGATAGGAAAACGTCATGACGATGCCTCCTCGATCACATCGGCGGGGGCCTCGACGGCCCCCTCCGAGACCTCCCCCAGAATTCGGATTGCGCCGGCGGAGCCGTCGCTCGGATCTGCTATTCGATCCGCGCGGTCGGGCTCACCCTCACCGGGTCGCGGGGAGAACTCGGTCTTGGCCGGGCCGCACCGGGTGACTCCCATGTCCGCCAGGATCGCCCGAATCGCGTCGAGCACGCCCCGCATCTCGGCGTCGCCGAGACGCCCGATGCACCCGATGCGGAAGCTGTCGGCCACGGTCAGCTTGCCGGGATAGATCACGTAGCCGCGCTCGCTCAGCCGATCGTAGAAGGTCTGGAAGTGAAAGCGCGGGTCGCCGGGCATGCGCACGGTGACGATGATGGGCGCCTGCAGGTGATCCGGCAGCAACGTCTCGAACCCGAGCGCCCGCAGCCCGGCCACCAGCACCTCGCAGTTCCTGCGGTAGCGGGCCCCGCGCCCGGCGACGCCGCCCTCCGCCGCGTGCTCGGCCAGCGCCTGGTCGAGCGCGGCCACGACGTGGGTCGGCGGCGTGAACCGCCACTGGCGCGTCTTCTCCATCGAGGCCCACTGATCGTGGAGATCGAGGGACAGCGACGGCGCCTGGCCGGCCGCCGCCTCGAGCGCGTCGCGTCGGACGATGGCAAAGCCGATGCCCGGCACGCCCTCGAGGCACTTGTTCGACGAGGCCACGAGTGCGTCGAACGGAGTGCTCGCCGCATCGATCGGCAGCGCTCCGAACGCGCTCATGGCGTCCACGAGCAGGCGTCGCCGGTGCCGCGCGGCGATCAGGGCGACGTCCTCGACCGGGTTCACGATGCCGGAGGTGGTCTCGCAGTGGATCACCGCGACGTGCGTGATGGCCTCGTCGCCGGCGAGCGCGGCGTCGAGCGCCGAGGGCGAGACCGGCACGTCCTCCGGCGTCTCGAGCGCCACGACGGCGCGGCGATATCGCTCTGCGATCCGGATCATCCGATGCCCATAGGCCCCGTTGGCGAGCACGAGGAGCGTGCCGCCGGGCGGGACCAGCGTGCCGATCATCGCCTCGACGATGAACGTGCCGCTGCCCTGGAGCGGCACGCACACGTGGTGCGCGCGGGCGCCCGCGAGATCCAGGAGCCGCGCCCGGACCCGCGCGTTCATCTCGATGAACGCGGCGTCGCGAGAGCCCCAGTCGTGCAGCATGGCCTCTTTCGTGGTCCGCGACGTCGTGAGCGGACCGGGCGTGAGCAGGAACGGATCGCGATGCATCATGTCGCCTCCACGGACGTCACGTCTTGACTCGCGTGTGATCGGGATCGTACGGCGCCCGGAGTCCCGGGCGCGCGGTGACGCGTTCGCCCGCGATCTCGATTTCGAACCGGCCGCTCGACAGCCAGGGCTCGTCGACGCCCTCGAGATGCGTCACGTAGCCGAGCGCCACCGCCCGGCCCAGCGTGTGGCCGAACGCCGCCGACGTCGTGGCGCCGACGACGGCGCCATCGCGCACGACGGGCTCGTCCCCCCAGGGCATCACGTCGGGGTCGTCGAGGACGAAGCTCACCAGCCGCCGCGCGAGCGGCGCGCCGCGGCGTCGCTGGAGCGCCTCCTGCCCGAGAAACGGCGAGGTCTTGTCGAGACGGACCGCGAAGCCGAGCCCGGCCTCGAACGGCGTGTCCTCGCTCGTGAGATCGCGTCCCCACGCGCGGTAGCCCGCCTCCAGCCTGAGCGATTCCATCGCGTAGTAGCCCGCGTCCACCACGCCGAGATCGCGCCCGGCCTCGTGAAGCGCGTCGTAGACGCCCGTAGCGCCCTCCGCCGGCACGTACAGCTCCCAGCCCAGCTCGCCGACATACGTGATGCGCGAGGCGCGGACCAACGCCCGTCCGAGGGGGATCTCGCGGCTCGTGCCGAATGGAAAGGCGGCCGGGGAGAGGTCGGCATCGGTGAGCCGCCCGAGCAGATGCCGCGAGCGCGGCCCCATCACGCCGATCACCGCGTACGAGGACGTCACGTCGGTGAGCACGGCGCGCGTCCCGTCGGGCACGTGGCGCCCGATCCAGTGGCGATCCCGCGTGGACTGGCCGGCGCCGGAGACGATCAGGAACGCGTCCTCGGCAAGCCGCGTCACCGTGAGATCGCTCTCGAACCCGCCCTGCTCGTTCAGCATCGCGGTGTAGACGATGCGCCCGGGCGCCCCGGCGACGTCGTTGGCGCAGAGGCGCTGGAGCGCGCGCTCGGCGTCCGGTCCCTCGAGCCGCAGCTTGGTGAACGACGTCTGGTCGAAGAGCGCCACGGCGTCGCGCGTCGCCCGGTGCTCGGCCGCGACGTACGGGAACCAGTTCTGCCGGCCGAACGAGTACAGCGTCTCCGGCGTCGCGCCGGCGGGCGCGAACCAGTTGGCGCGCTCCCAGCCCATCTTCGATCCGAAGCAGGCGCCTCGCGCGCGCAGGCGCTCGTGGAGCGGCGAGAGGCGCAGGCCGCGCCCGGACTGGAGCTCCCGGTTCGGAAACGCGACGAAGTAGTGCACACCGACGATCTCGCTCGCCCGCTCGCGCAGGAATCGGGGGTCGGCATGGAGCGGAGCGAAGCGGCGGATGTCGACCTGGGACAGATCCATCGGCGGCCGGTCGCCGGCAATCCATTCGGCCAGCGCCTTCCCCGCGCCGCCGGCCGCCGCGATGCCTCCCGAGCAAAAGCCGGCGCCGACGTAGTAGCGGCGCACCTCCGGCGCCTCGCCGAGAATGAACGAGTTGTCGGGGGTGAAGCTCTCCGGACCGTTCATCAACAGGCGCACCAGGGCCGTCTCGAGCGCCGGCACACGCTCGACGGCGTGGCGCATCAGCACCTCGAACTTGTCCCAGTCCTCGGGCAGCGTCCCGAAGCTGAATCCGTCGGGGATCCCGTCCATGCCCCACGGCTTGGCCCACGGGTCGAAGCCGCCCATGAGGAGGCCGCCGACCTCCTCCTTGAAGTAGACGTGGCCGTCGGGATCGCGCATCACCGGCGTCTCCGGCGTCATGCCGTCGAGCGGCTCGGTGACCAGGTACATGTGCTCGCACGCGTGCAGCGGGATCGCGACGCCGCTCGTCCGTCCCAGCTCGCGCGCCCACATCCCGGCGCAGTTGACGACGACGTCCGTGGCGATGGGCCCCGCCGACGTGTCGACGCCCGCCACGGCCCCGCGCGCCAGGCGCACCCCCGTCACCGTGACGCCCTCGAGGAGCGCGGCGCCGCCGGCCCGCGCGCCCCGGGCCAGCGCCTGGGTCACGTCGGCCGGATTGACCTTGCCGTCGCCGGGAATCCACACCGCGCCCAGCAGGTCGTCGGTGCGCATCAGCGGGTAGCGCTCGCCCGCGTCCTTGGGGGTGATCACGTGGGCCTCGACGCCGTACGTGCGCGCGAGCGAGGCGTTGCGTCGAAGCTGCACCCAGCGCTCGGCCGTGCGCGCGACGGAGAGACTGCCGCACCGCCGCCACCCCGTGGCCTGTCCGGTCTCGGCCTCCAGCCGGCTGTAGAGATCGGCGCTGTACCGGATGAGCCGCGTGAGATTGCTCGAGGAGCGCAGCTGGCCGACCAGGCCCGCGGCATGCCACGTGGTGCCCCCCGAGACGCTCCCCTGCTCGAGCAGGACGACGTCGCGCCAGCCGAGCCGCGTCAGGTGATAGGCGACGCTGGTCCCGATGATGCCGCCGCCGACGATGACGGCCCGCGCCCGGGACGGCGGGGCGCTGCTCACGCGCGCTCCACCGCCGCGAGAGACTCGTCGACGATCCCGAGCGCGCGGGAGAGATCTTCCTGCGAGATGACCAGCGGCGGCGTCAGCGTGAGGACGTTGCCCGCGCTGACCTTGAACGAGAGGCCGCGCTCGAGGCAGTGATACATCACGCGCTCGGCCTCTTCGATCGCGGGCGTTCCGTCCTCGCGCGAGAGCTCGATGCCCAGGAGCAACCCGAGGCCGCGGACGTCGGCGATCAACCGGCGCCGTCCGGCCATCTCGCGCATGCGCTCGAGCGCGCGGATGCCGAGATCGCGCGCCCGCTCGACCAGGCCCTCGCGCTCGATGACGCCGATCGTCGCGAGCGCGGCGGCACACGTCACCGGGTTCTTCTCGTGCGTGTAGTGGCCGAGCGCGCGGTCGGCCATCACGTCGAGATCCGGGCGTGTCACGATCGCGGCCATCGGCAGGATGCCGCCGCCCAGCCCCTTGCCCAGCACGAGGATGTCGGGCACCACGTCGAAGTGCTCGCTCGCGAACATGCGCCCGGTGCGTCCGAGACACTGCGGGATCTCGTCGAAGATCAGGAGCGCGCCGGCGCGATCGCACGCCGCGCGGATGCGACGCCAGTAGTCCGGGTGCGGCATCGCCGGCGTGCTGCGCACCGGCTCGGCGATCACCGCGGCGACGTCGCCCTCCTTGTCGAGCACGTACTCGACGTAGCTCGCGCACCGGAGATCACAGTGCCCGCCGCAGCCCAGCGCGCATCGGCGCGCATCGGGCGGCGGCACGTGCTCCGTCCCGGGCAGGAGCGGCCCGGTGTCGCGCCGGAACATGCGCTCGCCGCCCACGCTCGACGCGTCGAGCGAGGCGCCGTGAAACGCATCCCACATCGAGATGGTCTTGTGCCGCCCGGTCACCGCGCGCGCCAGGCGAAGGGCCATGCCGATGGCGGCGGCGCCGCTCGGGCAGAACAGCGACTTGCCGAGATCGCCTGGCGCGATCCGCGCGAGCGTCTTCGCCAGCTCGACGGCCGGCCGATTCGTGTAGCGCCGCGTGCAGAAGGAGAGCGCGTCGAGCTGCGCCTTGATCGCGCCGACCACGGCCGGATGGGCGAAGCCGACCTGATGCACGCTGTTGCCGTGAAAATCCATGTACCGCCGGCCCTCGACGTCCTCGATGTAGATGCCCTCGGCACGGGAGAGCACGTTCAGGCAGGGCGTGGACAGCGCCTGGTGGAGGAAGTAGCGGGCGTCCTCGTCGAGCCACCGTCGCGCCTCGGGGCCGACGTGCCGTCCGGTGAACTCGGCGCGCGCGGGCGACACGTTGAGGTCGCCTTCGATGCCCTCGAAGGATCCCGAGTCGGACGGCCGGCTCATGGGCCCCAAGAATGACGCAGCCGTCCGGTCAAGTCACCAGAATCCTGCAGGCGGGGTCGAGCCACCGTCCGACCTAACGACCGGCGGGACGGGCCTCGCACAAGTCGGTGGTCGCGAGCTCGCAGGCGTCCTCGCACCGCACCGTCCTGTCCAACTGTTTCACCGCGCCGCCCCCGTCAACGGTGGAGCAGATCAGCTCGCCCTGCAGGGTCTTCACGCACTGGCCGCGGGCACATTTCACCTGACCGTCGATCGTTCTCATGACGGATCCGAACCGGGTCGGCGCGCAGTACACGAGCCCCTCGCGGTCGCGCACGCACGAGCCTGCCCCGCAGACGACATGGCCCCATCGATCCTGCATGCACGCCGCATGGACGGCCGGGGATGCCATGGCCCCTGCGAGGGTCACGGCGAACAGGATCTTCACCAAAGGCGCGTACTCCAGGCCGCCCTCGGCCGATCCAGGGGGGCCGTTACGATCGGCAGCGCGCTTGCGACAGGTGAGGCAACGCCGCGGACCGCAGCGTGGAATACAGCTGGCACACCTTCTCGGCGACGCACGGCCAGCGGTGCTCGTTGGCCCAGCGCGTGGCCTCCTGGCTCAGCCGGCCGCGCGCCTCGTCGTCGGCGAGCAGACCAGCCAGGCAATCGCCGAGCGCGACCGGGTCGCCTTCGGGCACGAGGTGACCGGTGGCACCGTCCTGGATCGTGGTGGTGAGGCCGCCCACGCGCGAGGCGACGACCGGACTGCCGCAGGCCATCGCCTCGAGCGCGACCATCCCGAACGACTCGTAGTACGACGGCATCACGGTCGCGTCGGCCGCCGCGTAGAACAACCGGAGCCGGCGCTGCGGCTGGGGGCCGACGAAGCGCACGCGCCGCTCGAGGCCGAGCGCCGCGACCTGCTCGCGCAGCGACGCCCCGTGCCCGTTGTCGGGGTCGTCGTGGTCGCCGCCGATGATCAAGAGCGCGGCCTCGGGCACGCGCGTCATCGCCTCGAGCAGCGTCTCGAGCCCCTTGATCGGCTGGAGCCGCCCGACGTAGAGGAGGAGCGGCTCGGGCCCCAGCTCGAGGAGATCCTTGGCGGTCGCGCGCGCCATCGGCTTGAACATCTCGGTGTCGACGCCACAGGGGATGACCTCGACGCGGTCCGCCTGGGCGCCGTAGTACCAGACCAGGTGCGCGCGCTCCACCACGTTGGCCGCGACGATGCGATCGGCCTCGGCGACCAGGCGCGATTCCTCGCCGATCCGGAGCGCGGGCTCGATCTCCGACGGCGTCTGCGCGACCGCGTTCTTCAAGCGGCCCAGCGTGTGGAACATCTGCACGAGCGGCGCGCCCCACGCCTCGCGCAGCGAGAGACCCGCCACGCCGGACAGCCAGTAGTGCGCGTGGATGATGTCGTAGTCGAGACCCTCGTCGCGGCGGAATCGCTCCACGCCCGCCACGAACTCGTCGAGGTGCCGGTGGACGTCCTCGCGCGGCATGGGCGCCTGCGGGCCCGCCGCGAGATGGACGACGCGGGCGCCGTGACCCATGTCCACCACGTGCGGGATCGCGGGGTTCTGCGAGCGCGTGAACACGTCGGCGCGCGCGCCCATTCGCGCCAGCTCGCGCGCCGTCTCGCGCACGTAGACGTTCATGCCGCCCGTCTCCTTGCCGCCGGGCGCCGCGAGCGGACACGTGTGGACCGACAGGATCGCGACGCGGAGCCTCACGGGAGCACCTTGACGTTCAGCAGATTCTCCGACGTGGGCCCGAAGTCGTGCTTGTACGATTCCTCGCCTCGGAGGAAGTCGAAGACGGGAAAGCGCCGCTCGATCGCGTCGCGGATCACGTGGGCCAGGAGCACGATGCCCGGAGCCAGCCGTGCATGCGCGGGATCGAACCCGGAATTGTAGAGGCCGACCATGCCCGTGTACTCGAGGCAGAGGAAGCTCGCGACGGCGCGGCGCTCGGATTCGAGGAACCAGAGCCGCGCCCAGCCCCGCTCGGCCAGCGCCAGCGTGGCGTCGTGGAAGAAGCGCTCCATGCGGTCATCCATGAAGCGCGCCTTGCCGACCTTCGACCGCCGGTGGAGTGTGAGGAACTGGTCGAGCGCCTGATCCCATCCCGTCGCGTCACCGTGCGAGCGCACCGTGATTCCGGGCAACTCGCGCTCGAGCCGGCGCATCTTGCGCCTGAGCTCGTGGCGATCCTTTCCGGAGAGCCGCGCGAGATAGTCGTCCCAGGTGGCGGGCAGCGCCAGGACCGGACAGCGCTCCTCGACGTCCGTGATCGCGCGCAATCCCCACGAGGGCGCGAGCCGCGGCAGGAGCGACACCGTGGGCGAGGCCGCGCGGATCGCGTGAAGGTCCCACTCGACGCGCTGGGCGGCGCGGTGCTGCAGCAGCGCCTGCCACACGTCCTCTTCGGCGCCGGCCGGGGCGATCACGTCGAGATAGTCCGACACATGGACGCCGCCCAGGACGCGCAGCTGCTCGGGCGTCTCCTCGTAGAGCGGCAGGATGCCGACCAGGCTGCCGTCCCCGGCCGTCACCGCGAGGATCTGCATCGCGCGATCCGCGGCGAACGCTCGCGCCCATTCGGTCTGCCAGGTCCAGGTGAGGAAGACGGACGGGGCGCCCGCGCGATCGAGAAGGCCGTTCCAGGCGGATTCGCCGAGGCCGGTCGGCCCCGACAGGACGTCAACCTTCATCGGCACCCGCCGCGTCGGCCAGGCTGCCTTCGCCGTCGCCCGACATCGACTCGTCGCCGCCCTCCGCCATGGCCTCGTCCATCGCGGCGTCCAGGTCGTCCCCGAGATCCTCGCCCATCTCGTCGCCCATGCGCTTCATGAAGCGTGCCACGCTGCGGGGGTCGTTTTCATCGAGGTCTCCGAGCTGCGAGGGATCGGCGAGCGAATCGAGGCGAGCATCCTCGGACTTGACGGTGGCGAAGCGGGACATGAGGCGGTGAAGCTCGGCGCTGCCGCACCGGGGACATCGAGGCGACTCCGGATTCGACAACGAGCGCACGAGAATGCTCACACGGCGGCGGCACCCCTGACAGTCGTACTCGTAGATCGGCACGCGGCAGCGCTCCTCCCGCTCGGTTCGAGCCTTTGGATGCGAGATTCTAGCACGCGGATTCCGACCGCTCGGAAGACCGCCTCCGGCGGCGCGCGCGCCATTCGGCCTCGACCTGGTCACGGTCCGCGGCCCCCTGCCCGAGCAGCTCGCGAATCTGGATGGCGTTGATCGCCGGAGCATCGCCGACATTGT
>Ga0187894_10001680_pt1 | contig 27816 bp, 26 predicted proteins | sample GBC1701081metaG_FD_136650 | JGI IMG/M metagenome (GOLD analysis project Ga0187894, IMG submission 136650) | White microbial mat communities from a lava cave in the Kipuka Kanohina Cave System on the Island of Hawaii, USA - GBC170108-1 metaG ... | reverse complement strand
GAGTGCCGTGTCGGACGAGCGCGGCGCGGGTCGCCACGATGAAAATCGCGACCACGGGAGTGCCGTGTCGGACCGCGGCGGCGCGGGTCGCCGTGATCGCACTGGGTCTGCTTGCGGTTGCACAGGCCGCGGGCGCCGCCGAGCGCGCGCTCACGCCAAGCATCTTCGCCCCAGTCTCCACGCCGGCGGTCCTCATCCGCGACGTCGCATTCGTCGTGCTCGGCATCGCGGCGGGCATCTTCGTGATCGTCGCGGGCCTCACCGCGTATGCCATCGCGCGCTTCCGCCAGCAATCGGCCGGGCCGGAGCGCGAGCCGCCGCAGGTGTACGGCAGCACGCAGATCGAGCTGGCGTGGACCGTCGTGCCGCTCCTGATCGTCGTCGTGCTGTTCCTCGTGACGGCGCGTTACATCTACGGCATCGAGCGGCGCGCCGAGCCCCCCGGCGCGCTCCAGGTGACGGTGGTCGGGCATCAGTGGTGGTGGGAGATCCGCTATCCGACGCTCGGCATCGTCACGGCCAATCAGCTCCACCTGCCGGTCTCGGACCCCGCGAATCCGACGCCGACGTTCGTCACGCTCGAGTCCGTCGACGTGATCCACAGCTTCTGGGTGCCGCAGCTCGCGGGCAAGATGGACGTGATCCCCAACAAGACCAACCGCGTGTGGATGGAGCCGCTCGCTCCCGGAACCTACGTCGGGCAGTGCGCCGAGTTCTGCGGCGTGCAGCACGCGCTCATGCTCCTCACCGTGGTCGTGCACCCGAAGGCCGAGTTCGACCGATGGGTTGCGGCCCAGCAGGCGACGGCGGCTGACGACGCGGCGACGCGACCCGGGCGCGAGCTGTTCGCGTCGCTCGCGTGCATCAATTGCCACACGATCCGGGGGACGCCCGCCAACGGGATCTTCGGGCCCGATCTCACCCATCTGATGAGCCGGTCGACCATCGGCGCCGGGGCCGCCCAGAACACCCCGGAGCGGCTGCGCGCCTGGGTCGACGACCCGGCGGCGATCAAGCCCGGCGCGCTGATGCCCGCGATGAAGCTGTCGCGCGACGAGGTGGACAAGTTGACCGCGTACCTGGTGACGCTCAAATGAGCACGCTCTCGCCGACGATCGCCGGCGAGGTCCGGGCGGGCGCGCTCGAGCGCCTGCACGGCTGGGTGACCACGGTCGACCACAAGCGCCTCGGCATCATGTACGTGGCGGCGGGCCTCGTCTTCTTCGTCATCGCCGGGCTCGAGGCCTCGCTGATGCGACTTCAGCTCGCGTGGCCGGGACTCGAGATCGTGCCGCCGGAGACGTTCAACCGGCTCTTCACGATGCACGGCACCAGCATGGTGTTCCTGGTCGGCATTCCGATCGTCTTCGGCTTCGGCAACTATCTCGTGCCGCTGATGATCGGCGCGCGAGACCTGGCGTTCCCGCGGCTCAACGCGTTCGGGTTCTGGGTCTTCCTGTTCGGGGGGCTGCTGCTGCACTTCAGCGTGATCGGCGGCGAGGGGCTCTACGGCGCGGGCTCGGCCCCCGCCGTCGGCTGGTTCGCCTACGCGCCGTTGACCAGCCAGGCCTTCACGCCGGGCAATGCCACGGACTACTGGAACCTGGCCGTCCTCGTCACCGGGTTCGGCACCATCGCGACGGCCGTGAACCTCGTGACGACCACGCTCACCATGCGTGGTCCCGGGATGACGCTCGGCCGCATGCCGATCTTCGTGTGGATCATGCTCACGGTCTCGGCCATGACGCTCCTGATCCTGCCGCCGCTCTCGGCCGCGCAGATCATGCTCCTGCTCGACCGCTATCTCGGCGCGCACTTCTTCGACACGCAGGCCGGCGGCTCGGCGGTGATGTGGCAGCACTTCTTCTGGTTCTTCGGTCATCCCGAGGTGTACGTCCTCATGCTGCCGGGCTTCGGCTTCGTGTCGGAGATCATCCCGGTGTTCTCGCGCAAGGTCATCTTCGGCTACCCGACGCTGGTGGCGGCCACCGTGTCGATCGGCGCGGTGGCGCTCGGCACGTGGGCGCACCACATGTTCGCGGTCGGCCTCGGCGCCCCCATCACCTCGGTCTTCGCGGCGTCGACCATGCTGATCGCCGTGCCGACCGGCATCAAGATCTTCAACTGGCTCGGCACCATGTACGGCGGCAAGCTCCGCTTCAAGACGCCGATGCTGTTCTGCTGCGCCTTCCTGTTCCAGTTCCTCCTCGCCGGCCTCACCGGCGTGATGCTCGCGGTGGCGCCCTTCGACTGGCAGCTCACCGATTCGTACTTCGTGGTCGCCCATTTCCATTTCGTGCTGGTCGGCGCCCTCGTCTTCACGATCTTCGGCGCGATCTACTACTGGTTCCCCAAGGTGACCGGCCGGCTGCTCTCCGAGCGGCTCGGGCGCTGGCATTTCTGGCTGTTCGTGATCGGCTTCAACGTGACGTTCCTCACCATGCACGGGCAGGGGGTGCTCGGGATGCCTCGGCGCATCTACACGTACCCCGCGGATCGCGGCTGGGAGCTGTGGAACCTCGTCACGACGCTCGGCGTGCCGATCCAGATCCTCGGGGTCGCGATCTTCGTCCTGAACGTCCTCTTCTCGCTCCGGCGTGGCGCGCCGGCTGGCGACGATCCGTGGGACGCCTGGACGCTCGAGTGGGCCACGACGTCGCCCCCGCCCCCGTACAACTTCGAGGTGATCCCGGTGACGACGAGCCGGCGCCCATTGTGGGATCTGAAGCATCCCGACGACCCGGACGGGCCACACGAATGAACGCTGCCGCGACGATGGCCGGACACGAGATGAGCCACGCCTGGCGCGGGCGCGTGGGGATGATCGGCCTGATCGTGGCCGAGGCGTCGCTCTTCTCGGTGTTCGTCGTCGCGTATCTCTTCTACATCGGCAAGAGCCTGAACGGCCCGTTTCCGAAGGAGGTCCTCGAGCTGCCGGTACTCGGGACGATCTGTCTCCTGTCGAGCAGCGCCACGGTGGCGCTCGGCGCGCGCGCGCTCGGGCGCGGCGACGTCCGGCGCGCGGGCCTCTGGCTCCTCGTCACCGTGGCGCTCGGCGCGATCTTCGTCGCCGGCACGGCGCGCGAATGGTGCGAGCTGATCTGGCGGCATCACCTCACGATCGGCGCCAACCTGTTCGGGACGACGTTCTATCCGCTGGTCGGCCTGCACGCCTCGCACGTGATCGCCGGGCTCGTCATGCTCGGTCTCTGTGTCGTGTTCGCGTGGACGGGCGCGCTGCGCCCCGCCCATCACGAGCGCGTCGAGATGGTGTCGTGGTACTGGCACTTCGTCGATGCCGTGTGGGTCGTGGTGTTCACCGTGGTCTACGTGATCGGCCGATGAGCCCTGGCAAAGAACGCGGACCGGAATCGACTCGAAGCGACCGCGACCACCGGCGTGCCCTGTCCGGCGGCAGCGGCGCGGGAAGGCTCGAGAGAGACCGCGACCACCGGAGTGCCCTGTCGGGCGGCAGTGGCGCAGGAAGTCTCGAGAGAGACCGCGACCACCGGGGTGCCCTGTCGGGCGGCAGCGGCGCGGGAAGTGTCGAGAGAGACCGCGACCACCGGGGTGCCCTGTCGGGCGGCAGCGGCGCGGGAAGTATCGAGAGAGACCGCGACCACCGGGGTGCCCTGTCGGGCGGCAGCGGCGCGGGAAGTGTCGAGCTGCCCGCGCCCACGGCCTCGCCCATGGCGCTTGCGCTGGGGGTGACGCTGATCTTCGCGGGCCTCGTGACCCACGGCTCGGTGAGCGCGGTGGGCGTCGTCCTGGCGCTGGTCTCCGCGGTGGGCTGGTGGCGGCAAGTGCTGCCCGTCGAGCAGGTGGAGCACGTCCCGCTGGCGCCACCGGCCGAGCGTCCGAAGGCGATCGCGCCGACGGTCGCCGGCGTCGAGCGCCTCGCCCTGGGCGAGGGCCGCCATCGCATGCGGTTGCCGGTCGAGGTGCAGCCGCTGTCCGCCGGGCTCGTCGGCGGCATCGCGGGCGGCATCGCGATGGCGGCGGTGGCGCTCTTCTACGGCCTCGTGTTCCAGGGCAGCATCTGGTATCCGATCAACCTGCTGTCGGCGGTGGCGATGCCCGGGATGGCCCAGGCGAGCCCCGTGGAGCTGCGCGCCTTCAGCGGCGCTGCCCTCGTGATCGGCATCGTCGCCCACGGCGTGATCTCGATGCTGGCGGGGTTGCTCTACGCCGTGATCCTGCCCATGTTGCCGAGCCGGCACACGCTGTGGGGCGGTCTCGTCGCGCCGCTCCTGTGGACCGGCTTCCTCTGGGCGGTGCTCGGCGTGATCAATCCGACGCTCAATGCGCTCGTGAACTGGGGCTGGTTCATCGGCTCGCAGGTGGCCTTCGGTCTCGTGACCGGGTTCGTCGTCGCGCAGGCGCAGCCCGTGAAAACGATGCAGACCCTGCCGCTCGCCGCGCGCGCCGGCGTGCAGGCGGGCGGCATGCGGCGTGAAGGCGACCGGCGGCGATGAGGTCGGAGCACGGCCGGTTCGTCGCTGGACGAGTCGTCCCGGGCGTCCTGATCGCGCTCGTATTCCTCGGCTGCGACGCGTTTCCCGGGAAGCCCAGGCTCGCCGAGCGCGAGCTGCTGCCGACCGAGGTGATGGCCTTCGGCGCTCTCTACGAGAAGCACTGCGCGGGGTGCCACGGCGCCGACGGCCGGTTCGGGGCAGCGCGCCCGCTCAACGATCCCGTGTATCTGGCGCTGGTCCCGCCCACACGGCTGCGCGACGTCATCGCCAAGGGCGTTCCCGGGACCGCCCAGCCAGCACTCGGCCTGAGCGCCGGCGGCACGCTGACCGACGCGCAGATCGACGCATTGGCGCGAGGCCTCGTCGACACGTGGGGGCGGCCCGACGCGGCGAAAGGCGTGGAGATGCCGCCCTACGCCGCGGGCTCGCCCGGCGATGTCGAGCGCGGGACGGCGGTGTTCGCCGCGGCCTGCGCGAGCTGCCACGGCGCGGACGGCCGGGGCGGGCCCAAGGGCGGATCCGTGGTGGACGCCTCGTACCTCGCGCTCGTCAGCGATCAATCGCTCCGGACGACCGTGATCGCGGGCCGAACCGATCTCGGCATGCCCGACTGGCGAGAGTACGTGAAAGGCCAGCCCTTGAGCCCGACCCAGATCTCGGACGTCGTGACCTGGCTCGCGTCCGAGCGGCGCCCGGTACCGGGGCGGCCCGCCGCCGCGAAGTGATGTGCGAGCCGCAGCCGGAGGCGAGGCGAGCGGACCCGTGAATCGGTCCGAACGGAGTGAGGACGACCATGTGTGCTGATCATTCGCCGCCAACCGCATCGCCCTCGCGCCGCGGATTCCTCTTCAAGCTTGGGCTCGCCTTGAACGTGATCGGCGCAACGCTGGTCGGCATCCCGGTGATCGGCTACATCTTCGGGCCGGCCCGCCGGCTCGGCGGGCGGACGTGGATCGAGCTGGGCGCGCTCTCCCGCTTCCCCGAGGGCGAGACGCGTCTCGCCATCTACGAGAATCCGGGGAGCGTGCCCTGGGACGGCGCGACCGCCAAGGTCGCGTGCTGGGTGCGCCGCGTGAAGGGCGACGAGTTCCAGGTGTTCGCGATCAACTGCGCGCATCTCGGGTGCCCGGTTCGCTGGTTCCCGCAGTCGCGCCTGTTCATGTGCCCGTGCCACGGCGGGGTCTACTACGAGGACGGCTCTCGCGCGTCGGGCCCGCCGCCGCGCGGACTCTTCCAGTACGAGTACGAGATCCGAAACGGCCAGCTGTGGGTCCGCGGCGGCCAGCTCCCGACGCTGTCGGGACCGGTGTGAGAGCGGGCGTGGCGCTCAGATCCCTGTTCCAGTCCGTCGACCGGTGGCTCGAGGAGCGCGCCGGCCTCGGCGCCGCGATCGGCCCCGTGCTCGCCCACCGCGTCCCGCGCTCGACGGCCAGCTGGTGGTACGTGTTCGGGAGCGCGACGCTCGCGCTGTTCGTCCTGCAGATCGCGACGGGCATCTGCCTCGCGCTCGTCTACGTGCCCTCGGCCGACGGCGCGTACCAGAGCCTCGTGTACCTGAACTACCACGCTCCGTTCGGCTGGTATCTCCGCGCGCTGCACTTCTGGGGCTCGAACGGGATGGTCGCGGTGATGACGCTCCACATGATCCAGGTCTTCCTGTTCGGGGCGCACAAGTATCCGCGCGAGATGACCTGGGTCGTGGGCGTCGTCCTGTTCATCTGCACGCTCGGGATGGCGTTCACCGGACAGATCCTCCGGTGGGATCAGGACGCGTACTGGGGCCTCGGCATCGGCGCCTCGATCGCCGCGCGCTCGCCCGTCATCGGCGAGCAGGCCGTGCACATCTTGCTGGGCGGACCCATCATCGCGGCCCGGACGCTCTCGCGGTTCTTCGCCGTCCACGTCTTCGCGATCCCGGGGCTGCTCATCGCGATGACCGGCCTGCACCTCTGGCTGGTGCTGCGCCTCGGCATCAACGAGTGGCCGATGCCCGGGCGGCTCGTCGACCGCGAGACGTACCACCGCCGGTACGAGGAGGAGATCGAGAAGGACGGCGTGTCGTTCTTCCCCCACGCCGCGCGCAAGGACATGGTCGGCATGGGGGTCGTGATCCTGATCGTGCTCGTGTGCGCGGCGCTCTTCGGGCCGCACGGTCCGCGCGGCTTCCCGGACCCGACGCTGATCGACACCGCGCCCAAGCCCGACTTCTACTTCCTCGCCCTGTACTCGCTGTTCGCGCTCCTGCCGCCGTGGACCGAGACCGTGCTGATGCTGCTGGGGCCACCGCTCGCCATCGGCCTGCTGTTCCTGGTGCCGTTCATCGCGGGCACGGGCGAGAAGAGCTGGAAGCGGCGGCCCGTCGCCGTGCTCGGCGTGATCCTGATCGTCCTCGTCGTCACCACGCTCGCGGGGCTCGGCGTGATCGTGCCGTGGTCGCCGCACATGGAAGCCTGGAGCGCGGTGCCCACGCCGGTCGCGTACGTGAAGGGACGGAGCCCGCTCGAGCTGCAGGGGGCGCTCGTGGTGCAGAACAAGCAATGCCGCACCTGCCACGCCCTCGGCGGAGAAGGCGGCGAGCGTGGCCCGGCGCTCGACGGCGTGGCGACGCGCCTCACGCGCGATCAGCTCATCCGGCAGGTCCTGCAGGGGGGCGGGAACATGCCGGCCTACGGCAAGAACCTGTCGCCCGCCGAGGTCAACGCGCTCGTCGCGTTCCTCGACACGCTGCGCCCGAAGGGCCAGGTGCCCGCCCGTCCTGCTGTGAACCTCGAGCAGGACCGCGGCGACCGGGGTGCCGGGTCCGGCGGAAGCGGCGCGGGTCGCCTCGATCCGCCTCGTCGCTGAGCGCCTCGCGGAGCCCCGCCATGCCTTCACCGCATCACGAGATCTGGCTGGTCCGCCACGGTGAAACGGAGTGGAGCAAGAGCGGCCAGCACACAGGCCGCACCGACATCCCGCTCACGGACACGGGACGACGGCAGGGCGAAGCGCTCGGCCGGCACCTCGGGGGCAAGACGTTCGCCCTCGTGATCACGAGCCCGTTGACGCGCGCGAGCGAGACGTGTCGCCTCGCCGGGTACGGCCAGGTGGCCCAGGTCGCCGACGATCTTCTCGAATGGAACTACGGGATCTACGAGGGCCGCACGACCGCCGAGATCCGGACGACGCAGCCGGGCTGGTCCATCTGGGCCACGGCCATTCCCGACGGCGAGACGACGAACGAGGTCGGTGTGCGCGTCCGCCGCGTGATCGAGCGCGCCGTGGCGGCGCAAGGCGACGTGGCGCTGTTCGCCCACGCCCACGTCCTGCGCATCCTGACCGCGTGCTGGCTCGGCCTGCCGACGAACGCGGGGCGCCTCTTCGCCCTCGGCACCGCGTCGATCAGCGTCCTCGGCTACGAGCGCGACACGCGCGTGATCAGGGTGTGGAACCAGGACTGGCACCTGGCGCCCGACCCGACGGCGTAGCGCGGCGCCGGATAGCCCAGCGATGTGGACCGAGGACGTCCTGTCATACCCGGCGTCTGATTCCTTTGACCTCTATGACCTGCGTGGCAGGATTGCCTCGGCACCCGCCGAGGAGAGCCGGGCGCCCCGGAGGTGCGATGGCTCGATCGCACAAGACGAAGAGAATTCGCGGCGCGGATGTGGCGTCGCCTCGAGGCGACGGCTGGACGTTGGCGTAGGCGGCGACGGTAGATTCGAGCGTGCCTGAAGTTCGAGTCTTCGGTGACGCGAGATCATTTGGCCGTTCGTTGTCGGCCGATCTCCGCGATGCCACGAGCCTCTCCGTTGCTGTCGCATTTGCCAAGGAATCTGGTCTGCCGCTCGTGGACGTGGAAGAGTGGTGCGTACCGGGCCGTCAAGTGCGTTTCCTGGCCGGAACGAATTTCGCGCTGACCGAACTCCAACTCCTTCGGCGCCTGGAGCTGACCCAGCAAGCACAATGTCGGATCTACCACTCGATCGGACCTCAGATATTCCATCCCAAGCTGTACATTCTCGAACGCGATCGTTCGCGCGTTGTCTATGTCGGGTCGTCAAACTTTACGCGTGGCGGGCTTGCGGACAACGTGGAGGCCAACATTCGTGTCGAGGCGCCGGTGGGGAGTCCAGAAGTCGATGATGCGCGTCGTCTGTTCGACGGTCTGTTCGAGGGTGAGTTTTCGACGCCGATTTCGCCCGAGTTCGAATCCGGTTACCGTGAGCTTCAGGATACGATGCGGATGGCGCTCGCGAACCCGATGGCACCCGACGCTGCCGAGCGCTTTCGTGAGCGTGAGTTGCTCTTCCTTGGTCAGTACCGGGCGCGAGTCGCAGTCAAACGATGGCTACTGGTGGTCAACCCTGAGAACTACGCAATCTGCATGCGAGAGCGGATCTGGGGGCGCCAACAGGAACCCGAAGTGAAAGGGTACACACCAGGCGACGTGTTCTTCTTTCACGTGACTGGCGGGCGTGGTATTGCGGCTTTCGGCATCTTTACCGGGACGCCCTTTCGAGATCATCGTCAACTATGGGCACCGAACGACCGTGGTGACTTTCCATGGCGGATCCGATTGATGCCCCTCGGGGAGTTGCGGACCGGGTTGCCGACTCGAGAAATTCTTGAACCGCTAAGAGTTCACGCTCCTCGAAACTGGTTCCACGGCTTTATCCAACAGAGTCACGAGTTGGTTCGTCAGGATTTCGAGGTGCTTCATTCTGAGTTCGAGCGCGCGCTTCGCAGAGAGCGCCAAGGGTATGGTCTTGCTGGATGAGGCATCGGTGGCCCGAAAGTCTGAACGGTCCGGCATCGGTTGCTCGGTCCGAGCCGGGTCGAACCGTGGGCAGGCACGCGGCCATGATTGAGCGCCGCGCCCGTATCGATATCCCGAAAGAGCGAATCGAGGACTTCTGCCGGCGCCACCGTGTTCGACGCCTGGCGCTATTCGGTTCTGTGCTCCGCGATGACTTCACACCGAACAGCGACGTCGATGTGCTCGTCGAGTTCGAGCCTGGCAAGACGCCGGGGTGGCGCTTTTTCTCGATGGAGGAGGAGCTCTCGGCAATCCTTGGGCGGCGCGTTGATCTGAACACGCCGAACTCACTGAGCAAGTACTTTCGCGATGAGGTGCTGGCCGAGGCGGAAGAGGTGTATGTCCAGGCGCGATGATTCGGTCCCCATGCGACACATGCTGGACTACGCGCGTGAAGCCGTCGCCATGGTACGCCAGCGGTCCCGAGCGGACCTCGATACGGATCGCATGCTCCAGCTCGCCTGCCGGCAGCTCATCGAGATCGTGGGTGAAGCCGCGAACCGAGTGTCCACGGAGGGGCAGGCTCGATATCCGGACATCGCGTGGCGCCCGGCCATTGCCGCTCGCAATCGAATTGCGCACGGCTACGATAGCATCGACTACGACGTCGTCTGGCGGATCCTCACCGAGGAGTTACCTGGTCTGATCGCGGCGCTCGAGCGGGCCCTTCCAGGGCATACGAGCTCATGACTGGCGTCATCGATCGACGCGAGACGCTGGGCGCCGCGGCCGGGTTTGCCCGGGGGCGTGGCGCCCAGCGCTCGACTGGCTGCCGCGCCTACGACTCGTAGATCTTCTTCAGCTCCGTCTCCGCCCACTTCACCGCGTCCTCGGCCTTCGTGCCCTGGACGGCCTTCGCGTACATGTCGACGATGATGTACTTCGTGTAGGCCTCGGTCGCCTTGCCCGAGGCGGGCCCCGGCGAGCCGAGCATGCGCGTCTGGCGCGCCGCCTGCCGGAACACCTGCAGCGGCTTGTCGATCTTGCCCCACATCGGATCTTCCTCCCAGACCTTGGTGGCGCCGACGGTATAGCCCTCGTTCACCTGGAACCACTTGCCGTAGTGCTCCTTCTGGTGCAGCCAGCGCAGGAAGTCCTTCGCGAGCTTCTGATTCTTGGAGTACTTCATGAGCGCGTGCTGGAACGCGCCGTAGAGGGCGAACTGGCCGGCCGGGCCCTTGGGCAGCAGCGGCGCGTGCTCGATGTCCTGCACGAGCGGCTCGCCCTTGTCGTCCTTCAGCTTCTCCTTCTGGCGCTTCGCCACGATGTAGATCGACGCGCCGTTGAGCGTGGCCGAGATCTCGCCGGCGTGAAACGCGCGGTTGTTGTTGGTGTCGTCCCACGCGAGCCCGCCCTCGTCGCACGCGTCCTTCCAGAAGGCCTGCATGAACTTCACCGACTCGATGGCGCCCTTGCTGTTGATCACGACCTTCTTGCCGCTCTGGTCGACCTCGGCGCCGCCGAAGTCCCACAGGAGCGGGTAGGCGAATGTCGGCGGGTCGCCGAAGCTGTGTCCGAGCGCCTGCCCGACGGGCTTGCCCTTCGCCTTGAGCTTCTTGCCGGCCTCGCGCCATTCGTCCCAGGTCTTCGGGAACTCCTTGAGGCCGATGTCGGCGTGCCACGACCGGCGATAGGCCACGGCATTGCCGCCGGTGCCGTGCGGCACGGCGAGCCAGCGGTCACCGGCCTTCGCCGTGCTGGTGAACACGTCGTAGTAGCCGCCCTGCGCCTTGCCGATCGGCTCGGCGACGTCGGACACGTCCACGAGGCCGTTGGCGTAGAGCTGCGGCCAGTTCCACAGCATCTGGATGATGTCGGCGCCGCTCCCCGACTGGATCGCCGCGGTGATGCGGGCCTGCAGGTCGTTGGCGTTGATGAACTCGAACGTCACGTCGGCGCCGAGGGCCTTCGAGGCCTCGGGGGCCTGGCGCTTCAGCTCCACGTCCGCCTCGGGAATGAAGTCCACCCAGCGCAGGATGTGCAGCTTCGTGCCCTGCGCGAAGGCCGGGGCCCGCCGGGCGCGAAGCACGCCCTCGAGCCCGGTGGCGGCGGCGGCAATGCCGGACATCTTCAAGAACTGGCGACGATTCACGGGTGACACGGTGCTCATGGTCGGCTCCTCCTCGTGGGCCACGTCGGTGTGGGGGGTGTGAAGGTCGGGCACGCAACGGGGTCTAACACGGCGGCCGGCCGTCCGGCAAGTCAGCGCTATCATCCTCGCGTGCAACCCCGGCGAACACCGGACAGGTCCGCGCGACGCGCGGGCGCGAGCGGCTCCGGAACTGGCCGATGAGTCATCCGGCCCTTGGCCCCGCGGCCGCCGAGGCCGCGCAATGGTCGTGGACCCTCGAGCCGCTGGTGATCGTGCCCGTGGCCGTGACGGCCGTGGTGTACGTCCGCGGATGGATCGCGGTCCGGACGCGGCTCCCGGAGCGCTTCGGCGCCGCTCGCCTCGCGGCCTTCCTGGCGGGACTCGCCGCGCTCGTCGTGGCGGTCTGCCCGCCCCTCGACGCTCTCGGCCACCGATGGCTGCGGGCGCACATGGCGCAGCACATCGTCTTGATGCTGATCGCGCCGCCGCTCCTCTGGCTGGGTGCGCCCCTCGCGCCGCTCTTGTCCGGCCTGCCGCGGCGGCTGCGCCGGATCGTCGCGACGACGCTCGCGGGCGGGCCCGTCCGATCGGTGACCGGCGTGCTCGCCGATCCGCGCGTCGCCTGGCTGACGTTCGCGGCGGCGTTCTGGATCTGGCATCTCCCGGCGTTCTACGAGCTGGCGCTCGCGGCCGAGGGCTGGCATCGGCTCGAGCATGCGTGCTTCGTGTTCGCGGGGCTTGTGTTCTGGTGGCCGGTCGTCGCCCCGTGGCCATCGACGCGGGTCTGGACCAGCTGGGCGATGGTCGCCTACCTCGTGCTCGCGGAGGCCCAGGCCATGGTGCTCTCGGCGATCCTGACCTTCGCCGACCGCGTGATCTATCCCTCGTACGCCACGCCGACGCCCTCGGGGCATCTGTCCCCGATCGAGGATCAGGCGCTAGCCGGCGTCCTCATGTGGGTGCCGGGATCGATCCCGTTCACGATCGCGCTGCTCGCGCTGGTGTTTCGCGGGCTCTCGATTCAGCCGCGCTCGCCGAGCCTCGCCGCGCCGCCCGCCGCGACGAGGCCGACCGCGACGAACGGGAGCACCGCGACCAGCTCGGGCGAGCGGTCCTGAACGAGTCCCCCCACCAGCGCGCCCAGTCCATAGACGACGAGCGCCAGGAGCTGCAGCCGCACGCTGCGCCACCAGTGGCCGCCCGCGGGCACGCTCTCCACGCGGCCGGGACCAGGGCCGGTCACCGGCTCCGCGGCTCGCGTTCCCGCGATGAGACCCGTGACCGCGCTCGTGAGCGTTCCGGTGACGTAGGTGGTCGCGATCCCCGGTACGTTGAGGCGGCGGACGGCTGCGCTCTGGATTCCCATGGCGATGGCCGACAGCGCGATGAGCGCTTGCGCCTCCACCACCTCGCGGACTCGCACCGTGAGCGAGATGCCGATGGCGAAGACGCCGAGCATGACGGCTTCGAGCGCGAACGCGGCGGTGACGGCCCGCGGCCAGGGGTCCTTGCTCCGCGTGCGCTCGACGATGAGCGCGCCGACGACGAGGCCGATGCCGAAGCCGACGAGCGCCACGACGGCGCGGAGCGCGGCGGCGCCCTGTTCCTGGCCGAGATGAAGCCCGAGCAGGACCGTGTTGCCCGTCATGTTCGCCGTGAAAACGCGCCCCAGTCCGAGATAGCCGATCGCGTCGACGGTCCCGGCGGCCCCGGTGAGGATCAGGAGCATGATGTCGCGCCCGTGGCGCCGGGCCCACGAGCCGCCGGCGGGATGATCGTCCATGGTTTCCGCCTCCGCGGCGCCCACGAAGTTGGCGAAGCCACGGGCGCTGGCCCATGGTATCCCGTCGCGTGTCGACGGCTGGCGCTGCTTACCTCCGAGGGAATTGGGCGACGGCCGCGAGCCGCGCACGATGACGTTATCTCATCCTGGAGGTGTCGCCATGTTGCTCCAACGAACGCTGCTCGTGAACGGAATCGCCACCGCCGGAACCGGCCTGCTCGCGCTGATCGGATCGCCGTGGCTCGCGGACGTGATCGGGCTGTCGTCGCCGGCGTTGCTCGCGATCGTCGGCGCCGGCCTCGTCGTCTTCGCCGCCGTGCTGCTCGCCCTCGGCCGCCGGACGCACATCGACCGGAGCGCGGCGTGGGCGATCGCCGTCGCGGACGTGGCCTGGGTGGTCGGAAGCGTCGCGGTGGTCGAGGCGGGCGTGCTCACGGCCATCGGCAATGTGCTCGTGGCCGCGGTGGCCGGCGTCGTGCTGATCTTCGCCGTCCTGGAGATCCGCGGGATCCGACAGCTCGGCCGCGCATTGGCGTGACGCCGTCGGGCCGGGCCCTCGGGACGATCGGCTGACCACGCGGTCCCCGCGGTCGCCAGCTGGCGGCGCGGGGACCGCGTCTTTCGGTCAGAGGATCAGTGACGGGCGCCCGAGCGGATCGCGGCGGTGTCCACGGCCTCGAGGCCGATGAGGCGGTCGAGCGAGATGGCGCCGCCGCCGCGCGTCAGCAGGAAGAGCAGGATGGATCCCCAGACGAGATGCTCCGGCCACGCCTGCGGGTACACGAACAGCTGGATGGTCAGGATCATCCCGAGCATCGGCAGCGTCGCGAGCCGCGTCGCGAGTCCCGCGACCAGGAGCAGGGAGCAGCCGATCTCGACGGACGAGGCCATGACCGCGGCGAGCTCCGGCGGAAGCACGGGCACCTTGTACTCGTCGCGGAAGAGGGCGACCGTGCTCTCCCAGCTCCGTACCTTGTCGAGTCCCGCGCGCAGGAAGACGCCGGCGACCGCCAGGCGAAAGAGCATCTGGTGGATTGCGAGCGGGAACCGGCCGATCGTCGCGCCGATCGCCGCCACGCGCCCGAGGATGCCGGTTGCGGACCCGCCTGCCGCGGCGGGGGACATCGTGTTCGTCATCATCGTGGGCCTCCTTTGGTCTCGCGCTGTCGGTGGAGCCACGCCCGCGCCGGGAGACGGCCCTGCTGGGTCCGCCGCGTCTGGTGCGCCGTTCAGCTCCCGTATTCCCTGTCAGTTGGATACCGAGAAGCCGATGAGGATTCGCTCCTGCAGGAGGTCGGTGAGGGCGCTGGCGAGGTCGAAGGCGGGATCGACGGCGAGCGCGGTGGCCACCGCGTCCCCGATCGTGGCGCCCTTCCAGAGCGCGCGACGCAAGGCGTGGTCGGCTGGCGCCAGCGCACGCATCGTCACCGTGTCATCGATCCGGCGGATCTCGAGGTGGGCGCCCCCGGCAGCGAGATCCACCACGGCGGCGCTCGAGTTTTTCGGCGCACCAGCGGCATCGTCCTGGTTCGCTCGCCAGATTCGCTCGACCGGCCACGGCGAGTCGAGCAGCGTGACCGACGGGTCGAACGAGAACACGAGCCGCGCCATGTCGTCCGTCGCGACGGCGGCGAGGGGCGCGGGATCCATCGCGTGGGGGTCAGCGGCGTGGAGGGCCGCGTGCATCGCCCATTCGAGCCGCGCCACGTCGGGGAGGTAAACGAGGTCGCGACACGCGGGGAACGACGCCAGGAAATCGGGAAAGCGCTCGCCGTACTCGAAGAGGCACGGGCTCGCTGGCGGCTCATCGCGCGCGTAGCGGTCGGCCGCGTAGGCGAAGAAGCGCCGATCGACGAGACGGCAGACGACGGGATACGCCGCCTCGAGCACGGCCGTGAGCGTGGTGAGCACGTGATGGCGATAGATGTCGAGCCGCGCCTCGGGGGCGAGCCCGTCCCGCGCGATCTCCCGCGCGACCATGGTCGAATCATCGCCGAGCAGGGCGTCGCGGAATGCGATCTGCACCTCAGAGAGCGTGGGCATGGTCGCGCGCAACGTGCGGAAGAGCGATGTGTGCCGCATCGGCGGCGGCGACGCGGGTTGCCTTGGCGGCCTCGCCGATCAGGACGTCGAGAGTCGGGAGATCCGTGTCCCATTCGATCAGCGTCGGCACAACGCCGAATCGAGCGAGCGCGTGCTCGTAGAGCGCCCAGACCGGAACCGCGACCGGCGAGCCATGATCGTCGATGAGCACGACCTGGCCGTCCGCATCGTTTCTGGCATGGCCAGCCAGATGGATCTCGCCGATGGCCGCTCGAGGCAGCGTGTCGAGGTAGCGGACGGCGTCGAGACCGAGGTTGTGGGCGGTGACGAACACGTTGTTGACGTCGCAGAGCAGCCCGCAGCCCGTTCGCCGCGAAAGCTCTCCGAGGAACTCCGCCTCGGGAATGGGCGAGTGCCGGAACCGAAGATAGCTCGATGGATTCTCGACGAGCAGGCGCCGCCCGAGCGCCTCCTGCGCCCGAGCCACGTGACGTGCGACGACGTCGAGCGTCTCTTCGGTATAGGGCAACGGCAGCAGGTGGTTCAGATAGGCGCCGCCGGCGACGCTCCAGGACAGATGCTCGGAGACCAGGCAGGGATCGAATCGCTCGACGAGCGCCCGCAGGCGCCCGAGATGGCGGGCATCCAGATCGGTGTCGGTGCCCAGCGAGAGCCCGACGCCGTGCAGCGAGATCGGATACTCCCGCCGCACGGCGTCGAGCTGGGCCACCGCGGGTCCCCCACCCATGTAGTTCTCGGCGTGCACCTCGACCCACGGAATGGCCGGTCGCGAGACCAGCAGCTCCGCGACGTGCGGAGCCCGCAACCCGATGCCGCAGGGCGTGCCGAGCCCGGAGGTCGAGGTGGACGTCGTGACTGGGCCGAGCCCAATAGCCGCGTTGGAAGGGGGCCTGGGGCCCCCTCCGCGGGTCGTCATGCGCGCGGCTGCAGGCTGCCGTTCACCAGGCGGTCACAAGAGCCGGCGGGCACGTAGATCCAGGCGTCCTTCTGCCCGTCACGACGAGAGGTGCCCGCGCACGAGGAGTTGCTGGTCTGGCAGTCGTTCTTGCCGGCCTTGGAGATGCCGTAGCATTTCTCGGCGTCGTACTTGGGCTTTGGCGCCGGGCCGGCCTGCGCGCCGGCGGCCAGCGGCAACGAGAGGGCCGCGACGACGGCCGAAGCGATGAACAGGTTCGTCTTCTTCATGGTCGAATCTCCTTTCACGCAGTGGGGTCTCGTCTCGCACCGGGCGCCGGGGTTCCGAGATCGGGATCGGCCGCCCGTCGCAGGCTTGGATACGTCGTCCCAGGCTCCGGATTCGCGGAGCGCCGCGTTCCCGCCGCCCGCGAACCGCGTCTGGCCCGAGGTGCGTCCAACAGTTCGATGGACCCCCAGGCAGAGACCGACGGAGGGTGGGCAGGGCGGCCGCCCCGCCCCTGGCAGCGGCTCAGCGTTCGTCTCGCCGCGCTCTTCGCCGTCGTGACCCTTCTCGCCGTCGGCGCGGTGGGGCTCTTCACCTATCAGCGCCATCAGCGCGAGGTGCAGGACACGGTGGGCACCCAGCTTCTCAACATCGCGCGCGTGGCTGCCCTGCTCGTCGATCCCGGCCTCCACGCCGAGGCCCGGCGCACCCTCGATTCAGGATCGGCGGCGTATCGCGAACTGCAGAAGCGGCTCGTGACGATCCAGAACGAGGTGCTGCTCACGAGCCCCATTCAAACGCTGGCCGACTTCGATCCCGCGGCCGGGCGGGCGAGGCTGATCGTGGAGAGCGACGGGCCAGGCCGACCGGGCGAGATGCACGCGCTCGCGCCCGAGCTGATCGACCCGCTCCGCTGGACCTTCGAGGACGGCGTGGCCCGCTACACGCACGTCTATGCGACGCCCCGCGGGCGGTGGATCACCGCGTTCGCGCCGATCATGGAGGGGCCCGACGGCAGCGGACGCGCCGTCGCCGTCGTCAAGGTCGACTACCCGGTCGAGGTCTATCTCGACCGCCTGCACGAGCTGCGGGACACGCTGATCTCCGCCTCGGCCATCGGCGCGATCGGGACGCTGATCCTCGGGCTGCTCTTCGCTCGCCGCCTCACGCGCCCGATCCGGGCGCTCACCGCGGGCGTGACGCGCGTGGCGGGGGGCGACCTGTCCCAGGCGCTGCCGGTGCAGTCGGCCGACGAGCTGGGACGCCTCACGCGCGCCTTCAACCAGATGATCGAGGGATTGCGGCAGCGCGATTTCATCCGCTCGGCCTTCGGTCGCTACGTGTCGCCGGAGGTCGCGCGCGAGCTGCTCGAGTCTCCCGACGGTTTGCGGTTCGGCGGCGAGAAGCGCGTGGTCACCGTGTTGATGTCGGACCTGCGCGGCTACACGCGGTTCGCCGAGCAGGGCGATCCGGCCCAGGTCATGGACGTGCTGAACGGCTACCTGGCGCGCATGACCGACATCGTCATCCAGCACGGCGGCACCGTGAACGAGTTCATCGGCGACGCCGTCTTCGCCGTGTTCGGCGCGCCGCTCGCGCACCCCGATCACGCCGAGCGCGCCTCGGCGTGCGCGCTCGCGATGCAGGCGGCCATGGCCGACGTCAATCGCGAGCATCGCGACGCGGGTCTGCCGCCCTTCGAGATGGGCATTGGCGTCAACACGGGCGAGGCGGTGGTCGGCAACATCGGCTCCGAGCAGCGCGCCAAGTACGCCGTCGTCGGCAGCGCGGTCAACGTCGCCGCGCGCGTGGAGGGCGCCACGGTGGGCGGCCAGGTCTTCGTCACCGCCGCGACGTACGAGGCCATCCGCGACGTCGCCGAGGTCGCCGAGCCCGTCGCGGTCCAGGTCAAGGGGCTGGCGGAACCGCTGACGCTCTACGAGCTCCAGGGCCTCGGGGGCCGCTACGCGCCGCCCCGCGTCGACCTCGTCCGCGACCCGGAGACGACCGTGTCGCTGCCGGTCCGGTGCCGCGTGATCGAGGGAAAGATCGTCGGAACCGAGACGATCGACGGCGAGACCGTGCGCCTCGGCTCGCGCGAGTTGGTGGCGCGGCTCGACACCGCACTCCCCGCGCTCACCAACCTGACGCTCCGGATCGCGTATCCCGATGGCGGCGAGTCGCTGGACATCTACGGCAAGATCACGCGCCTGGAACCTTCCGACGGCGCGCCGCTCGTGCGGATCCATTTCACGTCGATGACCCCGGCCGACACCCGGGCCATCGAGAGGCTCGTCGCAACGCCCGCCGGGGCGCTGGCCGCCGGGGCGGCGCCCGCCGGGGGCTGAACGGAGGCAGTCATGAAGCGCATCCTCATCCTGGGCGGCGGGTTCGGCGGCGTGTACGCGGCGCTCCACCTCGAGAAGCGCCTGCGGCGTGAGCTGGACGCGGGCCTCGTCGAGGTGAGCCTGATCAACCGCGACAACTACATCGTCTTCCAGCCGATGCTGCCGGAGGTGATCTCGGGGAGCATCGGGCTCGTGGACACGATCACGCCTATTCGCCGGCTGTGCCCGCGCACCAACCTCTACACGCGCACGATCGAGACCATCGACCTCGATCGACGGCGCGTCGTGGCGGCCGCCGGGTTCGGCTCGCAGCAGCTCTCGCTCGAATACGATCACCTCGTCATCGCGCTCGGCAACGTGACGAGCTTCGCCGGGCAGACCGGCCTCGCCGAGCATGCGCTGCCGTTCAAGTACCTGGGCGACGCCCTCGTGCTCCGCAACCACGCCATCCACGTGCTCGAGGAGGCGGACATCGAGCGCGACCCCGAGATGCGCCGGAACCTGCTCACGTTCGTGGTGGCGGGCGGCGGATTCTCGGGCGTCGAGGCGGTGGCGGAGCTGAACGACTTCGTCCGGGCCGCGGCGAGGAGCTTCAGGCATATCGACCCGACCGAGATCCGGGTCGTCCTGCTGCACTCGGGCAAGCTGATCCTGCCGGAGCTGCCGCCGAGCCTCGCCGCGTTCGCCCAGGATCTCTTGATGAAGCGGGGCGTGGAGCTGCGGCTCGAGGCGCGCCTCGGCGGCGCCACGGCCGACGGCGCGCTTCTCGCGAGCGGGGAGCGCATCCCGACGCGGACGCTGGTCAGCACGGTGCCGTCGGGGCCGAACCCGCTGGTGGCCGCGCTGCCGTGCAAGATGGATCGCGGGCGCCTCGTGACGACGCCGCATCTCGAGTTGCCCGAGCATCCGGACGTGTGGGCGGTCGGGGATTGCGCGCTGATCGTCGACGCGAGGACCGGCGAGCCGAGCCCGCCGACGGCGCAGCACGCCACGCGAGAAGCCCGCTGCGTCGCGGAGAACATCGCGGCGCGCCTCGAGGGCTCGGCCCTCCGGCCGTTCGCCTTCAAGGCCCTGGGCAAGATGGGCTCGCTCGGCCACCGCTCGGCCGTGGCCGAGGTCTTCGGCGTCAAGGTGTCGGGCTTTCTCGCCTGGTGGCTGTGGCGAACGATCTATCTCATGAAGCTGCCGGGGCTCGACCGGAAGATCCGCGTGGCCGTCGACTGGACGCTCGATCTCCTGCTGCCGCCCGACATCGTCCAGCTCCGGACGGATCGCTCGATCGGTCTGAGGCGCGAGCACTACGAGCCGGGCGAGATCATCTGCGAGGAAGGCGGCCACGGCGACTGGCTCTACATCGTGGTCGACGGCGAGGTGGAGGTGGCGAAGCAGGTGCCCGGGCACGGGTCGGTGCCGCTCCGGCGGCTCGGGCCGGGCGACTGCTTCGGCGAGATCGCGTTGCTGGGAGATCACGTGCGGACGGCGACCGCGCGGAGCCTCACCGCGGTGAACCTGCTCGCGGTGGACCGCGACGCCTTCCAGGCGCTGTTCTCGACGCTGCCGCCGCTCAGAGACTTCGTGAGCCGGCTGATCGAGGAGCGCATGGCGCCGTCGCGCGCGGCGGATGCGGCGGCCGGCTCGGCGCGGCTGATGGAGACGACGTCGCCACGCGGGTAGGTGCGGGTGTGCGCGGAGAAACGCCGGGCCCGGGTAGGCGGATCGCGGTCCCGATCCGCGGAGATCGCGTCGCGGGAGCCCGGCGGACAGACGCGTCCAGGCAGCCGGCAAGCGCGATAGCTCGGCGACCGTGCCGTTCGGCTCGTCGCGCCGACAAGGATCGTCAGCCGGCGCCAGCGCCCGGGGGGACGTGTCGCGCGAGCCCGAACAGTGACGCCGTGTCGTGGCCTGCGGGGAGTTCTGCCTGCCCGGTCATCGCCAGCTCGGCCAGCAGGCGACCCGTCATCGGCGCGAACTTGAACCCATGCCCCGAGCACGCGGACGCGAACACGACGCGCGGGTCGTCCGGCCAGTGGTCCACGACGAAATCCTCGGTGCCGGTCATCGTGTAGAGGCAGCGCTCGCTGCCAAGCAGCTCACGGACCGGGACCGCCAGGATGTGGTCGAGTTCCGCGCGCAGCGGCGCGACCTCATCCGGCGAAGGCGGTTCCGCCTTGTCGGGATCCGCTCCGGCGCCGCGCGTCACGTGGCGGCCGATCTTGATCGCGTCGCGGCCGATCTCGGCGAGCGCGTACGTCACGCCGCGTGACGCGCCGCCGAAGTGCACCCACGACGGCAGCTCGCTCGCGGGCGCACCCAGGCGGAAGTACGCCACGGTCTGCGGCACGACGGTGAGCGCTCCTCGCGTCGCCGGCACCAGCTCCGGAAGCCAGGCGCCGGTGGCGATCACCACGCGCTCCGCCTCGAGGACGGCGTGGTCCGAGATGACCTTGATCAGCGCATCGGCGCGATCCATGCCGATGACGCGCGACTCCTCGAACACGGCGCCGCCGCCGTTCACCACGAGCCGATGGAGCGCGCGGATCGTCTCGTCGGCGGCGATGGCTCCGCCGGTCCGGTCCTCGAGGATCAGGGTGTCGTCGGAGAAGCGCAGGGACGGAAATCGGCGGCGCGCCTCGGCGGGTGTGATCCGGTGGACGTCGGCTCCCGCGGCCTCGACGGCTGCGACATAGCCGCCGAGCGTCGCCTGATCGGGACCAAAGAACAGCACGTCTCTGGGAGAGACCAGCGACACGCCTGCAGCCCGTTCCAGGCGAGGCCACTCCTGTTCGCGGACGTGGCGCATGAGGCCGGCGTACGTGGCGCTCGCGTACGTGCTTCGGGTCATCCGAACGCTGCCGTGCGAGCTGCCCTTGTCGTGGCCGATGCGAAACCGCTCCACAAGGGCGAGCGGGCGGCAGCCGAGCATCAGGAGATGCCAGGCGGCCGCGAGGCCGACCACGCCCCCACCGATCACGACGGCGCCGTATGCGGGTTGGTTCATGTCGTCGACTCCAGGTCCGAGGGTCGTGCCGCCGTCGAGCTCGACGTGTGTCCCGGCCTCGGCGACGGAGAGTATCATGCTCTAGCCGATGGGACATTGCCCGGTGGATCTGCTCGACGATCTGGCGCTCGTGCTCGCCGAAGTGCGCACCTGGCCGCACGTGGTCGAGAGGAAGCCCGCCGTGTTCTACGTTGGCCGCGAGCCGTTCCTGCACTTCCATCTGCTGGCGGGAGCGCGCCGCCGCGGCGACATCAAGGGCCGGGAGGGATGGATGCAGGTCGATCTTCCGCGCCCGAGCCCGGTCGCGCGGCGACGCGCGTTCCTCCGAGAGATCAGGGCGCGGTACGAGGAGAGGGCGTCGCCGGGGAGCGGCGCTGGGCCAGGGTGCCGCCGGCGGGCACGCGCTTCCCCGGCTCCGTAGGGCCGCACGCTGCGCGCCGCCGATCTGGCCGTGGCCGACCTCCGCGAGTGGCGGGTTGGCGCGCCCCGGCGCGGCGCAATCCCATGTGTCGTCGGGCGCGGCAGGTCACGGTGCCACCGGACGCGCCACGCGGGCGCGTCCGGTGGCAGGCTCGTCTAGGCGGGAGTCCCGCCGCTCTCGAGGTCGACTGCGGAGGGTACGCAGAACTCCTCTTCCTTGATCGTGTCGTCCTGGTCCACGCCGAACTGGTTGCTCAGGTAGAGCCCCTTCACCGGCAGGTGCTTCGGCTGTCCTTTCACGGGCACTGCCTGATAGCAGAACAGGTTCTGCGTGGGGTCGACCAGCGCCTCGCCGTTCTTGCTCGCCGCGAGACAGACGTGGGTCGGTTTCTTCAGGTCGAACAGCTTCTTTCCGTCGGGCGGGTTCTGGATCTGCGTGAACTGATCGAGGACCGACACGCCGGTGATCGGCGTGAACTTCACGCCCTTCGGCATGGCGACCTTGTAGCACTTGTAGTGATCCACGTCGACGCCGACCGGCGGATCGAGCGGGTCGGTGAGGCCCTTCGACGTCGGGACCAGCAGGCGATCGGGCTTGATGACGTCGACCACGAGCGGACCGCTCTCGCTGCCGTGGAACTGATTGCGGATGTTCACGCCGGTCTGCTTCACCGACTTCGCCTGTGCCCGGCAGAAGCTCGTCCCCTTGGCGCCGCCGCAGTCGGTCTCCTTGGTGCATGCGGCACCGATGTTCTTCGGCGAGCCCGCGATGCAGAGCTTCGGCGTGAGCGCGATCGCGTAGCTCTGCAGGTGCGTGGATGGATCGTTGACGGGCTCGTCGTACTTCTGCGCTGGCGTGCACAGGGCCAGCGGCTTCTTCACGTCGAAGAGCCGGCTGCCCGGCTCGAGCCGGTCCGACAGCGTCACCCGGAGGCCCTTCTGGAACTTCTCGGGCGCGCAGTGCGTCGTCTCGTCGTCTCCATCGGAGACGCCGCCGCAGTCCTCCTCGGTCGTGCACGCCTTGTTCGCGTTGGCCGGCGAGTCCGCCGCGCAGTTGCCGCCCTTGGTCGACTTGACCTTGTAGGAGAGGAAGTGATCGAGCGGTGCCCCGGGCGGCGCCGGATCACCCTCCGGAGGAGTGACGCCCGAGTCGGTGGAACTGATCGTGCCGCCGTTGGCGACGTACACCCCGTAGTTCAGGGTGTTGGCGAAGTCGAACTCCCAGAACGTGTCCGGCGCCGTCGACACGTAGCTCGGCCGGAGGACGATCGCCCAGTCGAAGTCACCGGGAACCGGGCAGGACGCGGTGATCGTGACGGGAAAGGACGTGAACCTCGCGACGATCGGCAGCTGCAGGGTCGGGCCGCCGTTCGAATAGATGACGTTCGCGTCGTTGCCGATGCCGTAGTAGAAGGTGCAGAAATAGTCGGGGGACCGAAAGTAGAGGAAGGGGACGATGCTCCCGGGCTTGCCGACGATCAGTGCGAAGATGCTTCCGTTGAACGCTGATCCGGCCGTCGGGTTGTCGACCGACCGGCTGCCGTCGAGCGTCAGCGTGAACGTGACGACGTCGCCGTTCAGCCTCCCGAACGCCGGCCCGCCAGGCCGGCTCACGACCACGCGGTCCTTGATTGCGGCGAGCGCGGACGTGATCGCGAACATGCCCGACCGCTGTGCGCCCTTGATGTGCGCTTTGAGGTCACCCGTCGCGAGGTTGGCGGTGCCGGTCGCAAACTCCTCCCGGATCGGCAAGCCGCCGATCGTCTGATCGTCGACGAAATCCCATTCGGTAGTCGTGCTCGTCTGGCCGAGTCCCGGGGTCGCCTCGAACACGCCGTTTCCGTAGTAGGGCTGGCTGTCTGGTGGATCGGTGGAGTCGCCGCGGTGGGTCTGCACCGCCGTTTCCGCGAAGAAGTCGGCCGGCGCGGGGGCGGCCCATCCAAGCGTCACAACCAGGGTGGCTGCCGTGAGAAGGGAAGTTGTCCTCATCCTGTTCTCCTTCACCGTGAAGAGTGACGATGCGCCACGGCTGCGCCGACGTTGAGGCGCACCGAGCGCGTGTCGCGCGCCACGATAGCGGCGCATGGCGGGGATGCATATACGGAATCCTGCGTACGACGAAGGGGTAGGTGCCGTTCGGCCCGCAGGAGATCCGGCGGAACACACCGGAGGGCGAGGCAGAAGACACCGGCGGCAGGGGCCAGAACAGTTCGAGGGCAGGCGGAGGCGGAGAACACCACATGAGGGCCCCTCGGAGCACCCCGGGCCCCAGAAAGCGGCCGGGACCCGCTGGCGCGTCGGCCAGGGGCCCCGGGGGATTGCGCAGCGGGAAGTCAGGGCGTTACTTGTCGACCTCGAACGCGGCGACGGCGTCGTCACCGGGCGCCGTGACGTACACGTTCTTGCCGTCCTTGGCGACGGCGAGCCCCTGGAGCTGATGGAGGGCCACGCCCGCGCTGGCACAGGCCGCGTCCGGTCCGGTGCAGCTCAGCTGGGTCAGCGTGCCGAGCTCCTCGTCGCGCGTGAAGGCCGAGATGGCGCCCTTGTGGCTCGCCGTCGTGTTGCCCCTCGCCGACGTGTAGAGATTGTTGCCGTTGTCGCTGATGACCACCTTCTGCACCTTGATCAGTCCGCCGATGTCGGCGGCCGTGCACTGCCCGACGCCCGCCTGAGCGTTGCCGTCGTTTCCGGCCTCGCTCACGCAGCCCTCGGTGTCGGGGAACTGCGTCAGGTCGCCCGTCTTCGTGTCGCGCGAGAACAGGGCGATCGCGTTGCTGTCGGTCGACGAGACGTACACGAACTTGCCGTCCGTCGGGATCGCGATCCCGTTGGCGCCGAGGAGGCCCCGGCCGTCACGGCACACGTCGGTCGGCCCGGTGGACCCGTCCTGGCCCGTCTGGCTCCAGCACCCGTCGGGGCTGGGGGCCTGGGTCAGCTCGCCGGTCTTCTTGTCGCGGGTGAACATGGCGACGGCGTTGCTCACGTCCGCGGTGACGTAGACGCTCTTGCCGTCGTTGCTGACCGCGACGTCGGTGGCGCCCTTCATGCCGACGCCAGGCGTGCACCCGTCGCTCGGCGCCGGGTCGACGGCCACACAGCTCGACTCCGTCAGAAGGCCGGTCTTCTTGTTGCGAGCGAACACGATGACGCCCTTCAGTCCGCGGGCCGCGAGGTAGACGTGCTTGCCATCCTTGGGGGTGGCGAGGCCCTCGGGCGTCGGGAGGTTCTGGATCTTTGCCGGAGTCAGCGCCGTGAGCGCTCCGGTCTTCGCATTGCGGCTGAACATGAAGAGGTTGGCGCCGGCCGTGATGTAGACGTGCTTGTTGTCGGAAGTCACGAGGATGTCGCGGTGCACCCCGCTCACCGTCGTGCTGCCGGCCGGGACGTCGAGCGAGCCGAAGCTTGCGCCGCCCTTGGTCGACTTGTTGCGCACGAACACGAGGACCTTGCCGCCCGCGGCTTGCCCGACGTAGACGTGCTTGTTGTCGGGGCTCACCGTGACGACGGTGGGATTGGACAGCAGGGGCTCGGTCTCGCACACGACATCGGTGGTCTGCGTCCCGCCCTCGGTGCCGTCCTTGCTCACGCACCCGTCGAGGCCCGAGCTGCCCGAGAGCTGCGTGATGTCTCCCGTCCCGACGGCCATGCCCGGACTGTTGAGCGCCAGGGTCAACGCGACGGCGACCAGAAGGGTCATCCCCCGGGCGGCCGTCCCGCCGCGGGGGAGCGGCGGAGGTGGTTCAGTGGAAGCGAGCAACGCCATAGACGGATCCTCCTTGATGCCATGTGCGGTGATGACAGCGTGAAGCGCTGAGGAGCACGTCCCGTGCGGGAAGGCTCGGACTACGAGGCAAGGCGTGTACCAATGTGAAATCGGATGGAAGATCTCACTGTGCGCCCGGGATTCGCGGTGGCGACCGGCCGCTGTCCCTGGCCGCCTCCCATCTGGCAGGGCAACCTCGGGAACGAATTACCAAAAGCATCCAGTCACGATCCTTGGACTTTCGTCGGGGGCACGTCGCGAAGGGGAGGGCGTGGCACGGGGATCGGCTCGCGGCGCTCCCAGAGCTGGCGGAGCAGACGCAGTCGGTTCGCTTCGAGTTGCTCGACGGCGTCGAGCGCCGAGAGCGCCTCGGCGGCGCAGCCAGGAAGCTCCGGATACTCCGCGCGTCGGAGCCAGGTGCCGTCCCGATTGACGGACTCCACCACGAGCACGTAGGGCACGGCCTCGTAGTAGGCGAGCGGGCGTACGGCCTCGGATGGGCCCGACCGCTCCTCCATCACACGAACACGTAGGGCACGGCCTCGTAGTAGGCGAGCGGGCGTACGGCCTCGGATGGGCCCAACCGCTCCTCCATCACACGAACGGCACCCAGGCGATCGGCACGCCGGCGTCGGACTGGCGGGCCTTCTCCGTGCTCGTGATCCAGCTCTCGTCCTCGGGCAGCAGGATCGACGCGGGCCGCACGCGGTAGAGGCTCGGATCGTCGACGTTCGCCGGGACCGCGCCCTGATCGCGGAGCGCCTGCGCGGCCCCGATGAGCCGGCGCCGTACGTAGATCACCATCGCGTCCGTGGTCCCGAGGTGCTCGTGCGTGCGGTCGTAGATCGGGCCCATCGTCTCCGTCATCGCCCGATCTTGAAGGTTCACGAGGAACGGGATCCCGATCATCAGCTCCTTCTTCTGCAGCTCGTAGTCGACCAGGTAGTCGTTGTGGATGTTCGCGCGCGTGTAGTGGCGGCTTCGCGGATCGCTGCCGGCCGGCAGGTAGCCGCCCCACGACGCGAAGGGGTCGCGAGTCTGCTTCTTCTCGTCCTCGGTCACCGGACGATCGAGGCGTCCGCGGATCATGAACTGCAGCGTGTAGTGATCGTCGACCGGCACCCAGGCGCGCATCGAGACGATGTGGGGATCGGAGGCCGCGATCATCGTGAAGTACGGCAGCATGTACTGCGTGATGCGATGCCAGTAGAGGCCCTCGGTGTCGGAACGGCGGCGAGCCGAGTAGCACGCGCCGTAGTCGGTCGGCAGGACCTCGAGCCGCGGCCGCTTGTCGCGGTGCAGGGTGCCGCGCTGCGCGCTCGTGGGCAGCTTGGCGTGAACGAAGTCGATGTGGGACGAGTCGATGTCGCCCTCGAGGGCCTGCACCCAGTTGCACTCCTCGAGCATCAGGAGCGGCGGGTACACGAACTCGGGCGCGAGCGTGTTGATCTCGAACGGAGGGAGCGGTGGAGGCGTCTCGCGCGGTCCCATGTACGTCCAGATGGTCCCGTTGACCTCGCGGCACGGATAGGCGAGGGCCCGGACCTTGTCCTTGAACGTGCTCTCCTCCGGCTCGTTCGGCATGTCGACGCAGCGGCCTGACACGTCGAACTTCCAGCCGTGATACGCGCACCGGAGGCCGCACTCCTCGTTCCGGCCGAAGAAGAGCGAGGCGCCGCGATGGGGACAGTTCGCGGGCAGCAGGCCCACCTCGCCGCGCGAGTCGCGAAACGCCACGAGATCCTCGCCCAGCAGCCGCACTTTTTTCGGCGGGCCGTCCGCCACCGGCAGCTCGGACGAGGGCAGGCACGGCATCCAGTATTGACGCAGCAGGGCGCCCATGGGCGTCCCACGTCCCACCCGGCACATCAGCTCGTTGTCTTCCTTCGAGAGCATGAATGTCGTCTCCTTCCGGCCGTTAGCGGCCCGTCCAAGAAACACTGCGACCGGAGCGACGAGGAGGGCCCAGCTGCGAGGCGGCGCCCCAAGGCTGCACGCGAGGCGTACTGGACGTACGTCGAGCGTGCAGCCGAGGGCGCCAACGAAGCAGATGGTCCCTCATCGTCGCTCCGGTCAGCGGTCGAGCCAGGCGGCGAGGAGGCGGCCGCCGTAGTCGTAGCCGAGATTGGGTCCGTAGTTCTTGAGCGCGCCGTCCCACACCGCGATCGCGACGG
>Ga0187894_10001679_pt1 | contig 27836 bp, 17 predicted proteins | sample GBC1701081metaG_FD_136650 | JGI IMG/M metagenome (GOLD analysis project Ga0187894, IMG submission 136650) | White microbial mat communities from a lava cave in the Kipuka Kanohina Cave System on the Island of Hawaii, USA - GBC170108-1 metaG ... | reverse complement strand
CGCCGCACAGGAAAACGAGGGCATCTCGGTTGCTTCGGCGTCGCAAAAACCGCGTCGTTCGCGCGCAGCGGAGGACCAGAGCGGCAGGACCAATCCGGCTGCCGGGACGCCGGAAGTCCCCCGGCGCGCCATCCGCTAGATAAAGGAGTCGCAGTCGCGCTGCGCTTGTATTTTATTCCGGCCGTTTGAAAAAAAGGGCGCGCGGTTCTACCAGAAGCGCCACCAGCGCTTCTGTTTTCGCCCGCCGCCCTCCGAGTCGAACGGAAAATTTTCACGGTAGACCTGTTCGGTCTGGGCCGTCAGCTCCGTCATGCCCAGCTCCCGGTAGCACGTGATCATCAGGCTCAGCGCCTCGCGCACGGCGGGGGCGCCGTCGTAGTTTTCTATGGCGTACTTGGCCCGCGCCAGCGCACCCACCCAGGCGCCGCGACGCGTGTAATAGCGTGCGACCGCCACCTCGTAATCGGCCAGGCGGTTGCGCAGGTAGATCATGCGCCGGCGTGCATCGTGCGCATACTCGCTCTTCGGATGCTGCTGCACGAGCTGCAGGAACGCCGCGAAGGATTTGCGCGCCTCGGACGGCGGGCGCTCGGAGAGATCGACGTTGAAGAAACGCTCGAGGATGTTCGGCGTGCGTTCGAAGTACACGAGCCCCTTGATGTAGAGCGCGTAGTCCACGCGCGGGTGCGTCGGGTTCTCGCGCACGAACGAGTCGGCGGCGTCGACGGTGGACTCGACTTCGTCGTTCTTGTAGTACGCGTACATCAGGTCGAGCTTGCCCTGGCGCGCCTCGTCGCTGAACGGAAAGCGCGCTTCCAGCGCCTCGAAGCCGCGGATCGCGCCCTCGTAGTTCATCGCGCGCAGCGCCGCGCTGGAGCGCTGGTACAGGACTTCGGGGCCGGACTGCGTATCGCGATCGGGGGTGTTGCCGCATGCGCCGAGAAAAGCTCCGCCCAGCGCAAGCAGCGAAACCTGCGCGGCCCTGGCCAGCGCCGTTCCGGCGAGGGTTGGCAGAATCCAGCGGAAAAATGACTGCACGCGTTGCTTCCGTCGGCCAAGAGGCCGCAAAGTATAGCCGAAGTGTTTGCCCGGACCGGTCGCGATCGCGGCTTGCGGATCAGCGATCGCGGCGGGCGGACCGGCGACCCCGGGACGAAATGTCCCGGCACCCCCTCATGACGAGAAGCGTTTGACGACCAAGGCCGCGCGCGAGTTCCGGACCCAGGACCTGACCGTACCGTCGAGCTGCGCGGGGATGCGTCTCGACCAGGCGCTCGCCCGCCTGATGCCGGACTTTTCCCGTACCCGCCTGAAGGACTGGATCGACGCCGGCCTCGTGCAGGTCGACGGTCGCGCGCCGCGGGCGCGCGACCTGGTCAACGGCGGCGAGCGTGTGACCGTGCAGATCCAGGAGACGCCGGTCGAGACCGTGGCGGCTCAGGCGATCGAGCTCGACGTGGTGCACGCCGACGAGGCGCTCATCGTGATCAACAAACCGGCGGGGCTCGTGGTGCATCCGGGCGCGGGCAACCGCGATCGCACCCTGCAGAATGCCTTGCTGCACTACGACGCCGGGTTGGCAGCGGTGCCGCGCGCCGGCCTCGTGCACCGCCTCGACAAGGACACCAGCGGTCTGCTGGTAGTCGCGCGCAGCATCGTCGCGCACACGGCGCTGGTGCGGCAGCTGCAGGCGCGCGAGATCGAACGCCACTATGAAGCGATCTGTGCGGGCGTGATGACTGCCGGCGGCACCGTCGATCGACCCATCGGGCGGCACCGCACGGAGCGCGTGCGCATGGCGGTACGCGAAGACGGTCGCGAGGCCGTCACGCACTACCGCGTACTCGAACGTTTTCGAGCGCACACGCACGTGCGCGCCCAGCTCGAAACCGGGCGCACGCACCAGATCCGCGTGCACCTGGCGCACATCAAGCACGCGCTGGTCGGCGATACGACCTACGGCGGCAGACTTCTGCCGCCGCGCGGCGCGACGCCACCATTGATCGAGGCCCTGCGCGCATTCAAGCGGCAAGCCCTGCACGCCGCGCGCCTCGCACTGGCGCACCCGCAGACCGGGAAGCCAATGGAGTGGCTGGCTCCATTGCCGGCCGACATGCAGGCGCTGCTCGCAGTGCTGCGCCAGGACGCGCGCGAGCAGCGTGCGACCGAAGACAGACGTCGCGCGCGATGAGCGAATCGATCGTCACGCCCGACTGGCCGGCGCCGCCGCGCGTGCGCGCGGCGAGCACGCTGCGCACCGGAGGAACCAGCCGTCCTCCGTTCGACTCCTTCAATCTCGCGGCGCACGTCGGCGACGATCCGGCTCACGTCATCGGCAACCGCCAGCGCTTGCGTGAACTGCTGCAACTCGGCACCGAGCCGCGCTGGCTCGATCAGGTACACGGTACCCAGGTCGTACGCGCCGCGCCCGGCCGCGAACCGCCGCGGGCGGACGCTTCGTTTGCCATCGAACCCGGACAGGTGTGCGTGGTGATGACGGCCGATTGCCTGCCGGTGCTGCTGGCCGCGCGCGACGGCTCGCGCGTCGCAGCCGCGCATGCCGGCTGGCGCGGTCTCGCCGCCGGTGTGCTCGAAGAAACGGTGCGCACGCTCGGCGTACCGCGCGGGCAACTCGTCGCCTGGCTCGGCCCCGCCATCGAGCCTGAGCGTTTCGAGGTCGGTCCCGAGGTGCGCGCGGCGTTCCTGGCGCACGACGGCACCGCCGGCTCGGCATTCGTGCCGCACGGCAAAGGCAAGTGGCTCGCGGATCTCTACGAGCTGGCGCGCTTGCGGCTGCGGCGGCTCGGCGTCGATTCCGTCTCCGGCGGCGATCGCGGCACCTGGCGCGAGCGGGCCGCGTTCTACTCCCATCGCCGCGACGGGCGTTGCGGGCGCATGGCGACGCTCATCTGGATCGAGTGATCCGGATGGAATGCTCTGGCTAGCAGGGCGCGGCATCGCATAGCATGCCCCGATGCCTGCCACGCTTTCCTGGATCATCATTGCAACCGCTGCCGGCGGCCTCCTCAGCGCCACGCTCGCCGGCCTGTTCCTGCTCGTGCCCGCGCCGAAGCGCGCGTCGGCGCTGCCGCATCTCATCAGTTTCGCCACCGGCGCACTGCTCGGCGCCGCTTTGCTCGAGCTCCTGCCCACCGCGGTCCGCAGTGCCGGTCTCGCCAACGCACACCTGGTCGGCATGGCGGTGGTCGGCGGGATCTTCGCTTTCTTCGTGCTGGAGAAGTTCGTCCTCTGGCGTCATTGCCACGTCGAGGACTGCGATTCGCATTCCCTGCATCAGCGCGATCCGCGCGAGCGCGCAGCGGGCGTGCTGATCCTCGTCGGCGACGCAATTCACAACGTGCTCGACGGCGTGCTGATCGCCGCGGCGTTCCTGCACAGCGTGCCGCTCGGCATCGCCACCAGTATTGCGGTGTTCGCGCACGAGATTCCGCAGGAGGTGGGCGACTTCGCGATCCTCCTGCACAGCGGCATGTCCCGCGGGCGCGCCTTCGCGCTCAACCTGCTCACCGGCCTGGCCTCGGTGGCGGGTGGCCTGGTCGCCTGGTTCGCGCTGGCGCAGGCCGTCGACCTCCTGCCCTATGCCCTGGCCGTTGCCGCAGCCTGCTTCCTCTACGTGGCGGTGGCGGACCTCATTCCGGGCCTCCACCGGCGGATCGAGCCCCTCGCCAGCGTGCAACAGGTCGCCCTGATCGCGGTCGGAATCCTCGTGATCGTGCTCACGGACTCGCACTAGGCGCCGCCGAGGAAGGGGTCTGACACCTTTTTCCATTGATTTAGGCCGCTGAGCCCACACCTGTCGGCGCATCCCAGGAGCGTTCAAGCCATGGCCCCGGACAAGCTCACCGCCAAATTCCAGGCTGCGCTCGCCGAAGCGCAGTCGGTCGCCGTTCGCCTCGACAACCAGTACATCGAGCCGGAGCACGTGCTGCTCGCCCTGCTGAACCAGGAAGGCGGGACGGTACGCCCGCTGCTCGACAAGACCGGGGCGAACGCCAGCAAGCTGCGCTCCGAGCTGATGGCCGCGCTCGACCGGCTGCCGAAGATCGAGGGCAACGCGGGCGAGGTGCACGTCTCGCCCAACACCGTGCGCGTGCTCAATGTGGCGGACAAGCTCGCGCAGAAGCGCGGCGATCAATACCTCTCCTCCGAGCTGTTCCTGCTCGCGGCGTTCGAGGCGGGCGGCAAGCTTGCGGCGCTCCTCAAGGACGCCGGTCTCGTGCGCGGCTCGGTCGAGGCTGCGATTGCGGAGCTGCGAGGCGGCGAGAAGGTGAGCGATCCGAACGCGGAGGAGACGCGCAAGGCGCTGGAGAAATACACGATCGATCTCACGGAGCGCGCGGAGGCCGGCAAGCTCGACCCCGTGATCGGTCGCGACGAGGAAATCCGGCGAACGGTGCAGGTGCTGCAGCGGCGCACCAAGAACAATCCGGTGCTGATCGGCGAGCCGGGTGTCGGCAAGACGGCCATTGTCGAGGGTCTCGCGCAGCGGATCGTCAACGGCGAGGTGCCGGAAGGGCTCAAGAACAGGCGCATCCTCGCGCTCGACATGGGCGCGCTGATCGCGGGCGCCAAGTTCCGGGGCGAGTTCGAGGAACGGCTCAAGGCCGTGCTCAACGATCTCGCCAGACAGGAAGGACGCATCATTCTCTTCATCGACGAGCTGCACACCATGGTCGGTGCGGGCAAGGCCGAGGGCGCGATGGACGCCGGCAACATGCTTAAGCCCGCACTGGCGCGCGGCGAGCTGCACTGCGTGGGCGCGACCACACTCGACGAGTATCGCAAGTACGTCGAGAAAGACGCGGCGCTGGAACGGCGCTTCCAGAAGGTGCTGGTCGACGAGCCGAGCGTCGAAGACACGATCGCGATCCTGCGCGGCCTGAGCGAGCGCTACGAAGTGCACCACGGCGTCGACATCACCGATCCGGCGATCGTCGCCGCGGCGACGCTCTCGCACCGCTACATCAGCGACCGCCAGCTGCCCGACAAGGCCATCGACCTGATCGACGAGGCCGCTGCGCGCATCCGCATGGAGATCGATTCGAAACCCGAGGCGATGGACCGGCTCGAGCGGCGCATCATCCAGCTCAAGATCGAGCGCGAGGCGCTGAAGAAGGAAGCGGACGAGGCGTCGAAGAAGCGGCTGAAGACGCTCGAAGAGCAGCTCGTGGGGCTGGAGAAGGAGTTCGCGGACCTCGAGGAGATCTGGAAGGCCGAGAAGGCCGCCGTGCAGGGCGCGGCGCACATCAAGGAGGAGCTGGAGCGCGCGCGTCTCGAGCTCGAAGCTGCGCGTCGCGCGGGCGACCTCACGCGCATGTCGGAGCTGCAGTACGGAAAGATCCCGGAGGCCGAGAAGCGCCTGGCGCAGGCCACCGCGGCCGAGCAGAAGGAAACGCGCCTGCTGCGCAACAAGGTCACGGAAGAGGAGATTGCCGAAGTCGTCTCCAAGTGGACGGGCATTCCGGTGTCGAAGATGCTGGAAGGCGAGCGCGAGAAGCTGCTCATGATGGAAGATGCCGTGCGCCGCCGCGTCGTCGGCCAGGACGAGGCGGTGCACATCGTCGCGAACGCCATCCGCCGTTCGCGCGCCGGTCTCGCCGATCCGCGCCGTCCGACCGGCTCGTTCCTGTTCCTCGGCCCGACCGGCGTCGGCAAGACCGAGCTGAGCAAGGCGCTCGCCGAATTCCTGTTCGACACCGAGGATGCGCTGGTGCGCATCGACATGTCCGAGTACATGGAGAAGCACTCGGTCGCACGCCTCATCGGCGCGCCGCCGGGATACGTCGGTTACGAAGAGGGCGGCCACCTCACCGAGGTCATCCGTCGCAAGCCGTACTCGGTGATCCTGTTCGACGAGGTCGAGAAGGCGCACCCGGACGTGTTCAACGTCCTGCTGCAGGTGCTCGACGACGGGCGCCTCACGGACGGACAGGGGCGCACGGTCGACTTCCGCAACACAGTGCTGATCATGACCTCGAACCTCGGCTCGCAGGTGATCCAGGAGATGGCGGGCGAGGCGAACTACACCAGGATGAAGACCGCGGTGATGGAAATCGTGCAGCAGAACTTCCGGCCGGAGTTCATCAACCGCATCGACGACATCGTGGTGTTCCATCCGCTCGGCCAGGAGCAGATCCGGGCGATCGTGGACATCCAGCTCAACAACCTGCGCGCCCGCCTGCTCGAGCGCGAGATCGAGCTGCGGCTCGACGAGAAGGCGCGCGACCTCCTGGGCGAGGCCGGCTACGACCCGGTCTACGGCGCGCGGCCGCTCAAGCGCGCCATCCAGCAGCAGATCGAGAACTCGCTGGCCGAAGCAATCCTCGCGGGACGTTTCGGACCGGGCGATCGCATCCTGACCACGGTGCGCAACGGCCGCATCGCCTTCGACAAGGAGGGCGAGCGGCGCGAGCGCGCCCGCGGCGGATAGCCAGAGTCGATATCTCGATATCTAAATCCGAAGTCCGGTACCGTCGTTTAGATATGCCGATCTACGAATACCAGTGCCGGGCCTGCGGCCAGGTGCTCGACGCCCTGCAGAAGTTCAGCGATGCGCCGCTGAAGAAATGCCCGAGCTGCGGCAAGTCGAAGCTCAAACGCCTGCTGTCGGCGCCGATGTTCCTGCTCAAGGGCTCGGGCTGGTACGAAACCGACTTCAAGAGCGACAAGGAACGGCGCAAGAACCTCGCCGATCGACCCGAGCCGGACGCGAAGAGTGCCGACGGGAAGGCCGACGCGCCGGCCGAGGCCAAGGCGGACGCCAAGCCCGAGGACAAGAAGACAGAGAAGGCGGAGAAGACGGAGAAGATAGAGAAGAAAGAGTCGTCCGGGACTACGGGACGCGCGCCCGCCCGCAAGAGCCCCAAACCCAAGGCGAAACCGCGCTCGCGCCGCCGATAGCCGCGCGGGGCCGGCTCCTCACTCGAATCGCAGAAAAAGGCGCGGCGCCGCCAGCACGCGCCGGCAGTACCGCGCCATCGGGTGCCGCCTCAGCCCTCAGCGTTGAATTTCTCGCACGACACCTTCGGATGCCAGTTCACGAACGCGCCGTTCGGGTTGTCCTTCCACGCCCACACGTGCAACGTGTAGAAGTCGGGCAGGCCGAAGCGGTTCGGGGACTCGAAAAGGTGCAGCAGCTGACCCAGCAGCTCGGGCGGGGCTGCGTTCTGCGTGTGCCATGCTTCCTTGGTCACCAGAAAGTCGGCGCCGATCAGGCGCAGCCGGCCGTTGCCTACGGCTTCGTAGATCACGATCTCCGGTTGCGCGGGGTTCAGCGCGGGATCTGCCACGAGCGGCATCTTGACGTAGTGCAGGCCCATTGCGCCTGAATCCTCGCCGCTCACGCAGCCGAACATCAGCTGGTATCCGTCCGCCTCGGCGACCGCGACGTCCTGGTAGCGCGCCGTGGCTTCCTTGACGATGCGGATCAGGTCGTTCGGCGAGGGTCTGTGCTGTGCGACCGGACCGTGCTGGTGGGCGCTCTGCGCGCTCTGGTCCTGCGCCAGCGCCGCCGATCCGAGCGCCAGTGCGCCCGCGATGCAGTACGCCAGCTGCTTCTTCCATCTGTCTCGTCTCATGTTGCCTCCTGAGTGTGTCGTTCGTTCGCGGTCGCCCGCGCCATGGCAACGGCAGGGCGCGGGGCACCGGCATTTCTCCGGACGCCGATCCGTGCTTCGGCAGCCGGGACCCCACGCGGGCGAACTGAATCGTCAGCGGAGGGTGAGGCGAGCATGGGCCGCGCTGCGATGCGAGCACATGGGCTTCGGGTCCTGATTCGTTGACCGAGCGTCCGCGCAGGTGAGACAAATGTCCCGGCTGAACCGGGAAAGCGGGTCGCGACGGTGTCGCGGCGCGCTGCGGCGGTCAGCGTACGCTGAAGCGGACCTGATCGAGCACGACGCCGGCGGCGTCTTCGAGTACCAGCCGATACGTGCCGACGCGCGGCTCCCAGAGCACGCCGCCGTCCGCGGATCCGAGAGCCCGGCCGTCCAGGACGAAGCGTACCGACCCGCCGACGCCCTCGGCGAGGAACGGCAGGCGCTGCAAGGCTGACGGGATGTCGGGATCGATTGCGACGACCATGCCGTCGGCGGGGCTCGCGATGCGAGCGATCTCGTCGTTGACCGTCAGCGCCACGATCCGCTCGCGATGATCCGCGCGGATGCTGTCGTCGAGAAACCATTCCGCGCGCGGCGGTTCGAGAGCCGGCGTAAACGTGGTCGCGACGCGCGCCACACCTTCGGGCGGCTCGAGCGTGCCCGGTGCCACATTTCTGTGCGCCGCCGCCATGATCTGCTGCCACGCGGGCGCCGCGCCGGTCACGCCGCTCACGTCGTGCATCGCTTCGCCTTCGAAGTTCCCGACCCACACCGCCACGGTGAAACGCCCGGAGAAGCCGACGCACCAGTTGTCGCGCATGTCCTTGCTCGTGCCCGTCTTGGCGGCGCTCCAGTACGGCGTGTTGAGGTGATTGTCGAGCCCGAACGTCAACGTGCGCGCGGCGCGATCGCCGATGATGTCCGCGACGATGAAGCTCGCGGGCGCACCGAGCGGCCGCCGTTCGCGAGGTTCGCCCGGCGGTCGTTCCTGCTCAGCCACCGCGCGAATCGGCGTCCAATGCCCGCCGCGCGCAAGCGCCCGATACGCTTGCGCTTGCTCCCACAGGCTCACTTCCGCAGAGCCGAGCGCGAGCGCATAGCCGTAGTAGTCGCTCTCGCGCGTGATACCTGCATAGCCGAGCTGCTCGAGGCGCTCGCGGAACGGCTCCACGCCCACCAGCACGAGCGCGCGCACCGCAGGAATGTTGAGCGAGCTGGCAAGCGCGGTGCGAACGCTGACCAGGCCCTTGTACTCGCGATCGTAGTCCTGCGGCACGTAGATGCCGTTCGCCGTATCGATATGCAGCTGCGAGTCGTCGAGGAGCGAGGCAGCGGTGAGCAGGCGGCGTTCGATGGCGAGGGCATAGAGGAAAGGTTTGAGCGTTGAGCCGGCTTGCCGGCGCGCGCGTACGCCGTCGACGGCCGGCGCGGTAGAAGCCGGGCCGCCCGAGCCGACGTACGCGAGCACCTCGCCCGTCTCGTTATCGACGACCAGTGCGGCGCCGTCGCGCACGTTGCGCGTGGCCAGACGTTCGAGCTGCCGGTCGAGCACGGCTACGACCTCGCGCTGCAGTTCCGCGTCGATTGTCGTGCGCACGCGCTGGCCCGGCTGGCGAAGCAACGCGTACGCGAGATGCGGAGCCAGTCTCACGGCGCGAGGTTCACGCATGCTTGCTCGCGCGCCCCGTTGGGCGCTCGCCCCGTTCTCGCCGGTGCTCGCAACCGTTCCGGTGCTCGCAACCGTTGGCGCGCGCTCGAGCATGCGTGCCGCGGTTTCCCGGATCGATTCGCACTTCACCGGCAGCTGCCGGGCCTGCACGCGCGCGCATGCGCGCGCGGCGACGCGTTCGGCACTGGCCGTCGGCGCAGGGAGGAGGGCGGCGATGACGAGACTCTCGGGCACGTCGAGGCCGGACGGCGCCTTCCCTGCGAGGGCGCGCACGGCGCTGTCGATTCCCTGCAATTCGCCGCGAAACTCGAGCAGGTTCACGTAGGCCTCGAGGATCTCCTGCTTGCTCCACGTCGATTCGAGGCCCCGCGCGGTGCGAATCTGCGCGAGCTTGCGTCGCACGGAACCGCGTGGGCCGGTTCGCGCGACACGTTCGTCGATCATGCCCGCGAGCTGCATGGTGATCGTGCTTGCTCCGCGTCCTGCGCCGTCCACCCAGCCGCCCAGTGCAGAAGCGGCGCCGAGCCAATCGACGCCGCCGTGCTGCCAGAAGCGCTGATCCTCGCCGTCGACGATCGCGGCAACGAACGCGGGAGAGAGCACCGCCAGCGGCACCCACTCGCGACGGCGCGCACCGAAGTCGATGCGCACGGAGTCGATCACTTCGCCGCGACGGTCGAGCAGGTACGCGTCCGAAGGAATCCAGCCCGAGCGCACGTCGACGTATCGCGGCACGTCCCGCGTCGGCCAGAGCAGGAACGTCGCTGCGGCCGCCGCGTGCAGGCCGAAGGCCGTCGCCAGCACGACTCCGATGACGAGTCGCCGGCGTCTCACGGCGCTGCCTCCACCGTCACTGGCGCGTTCGGCATTTCGCCGAGCATCTCGGGTGCGTACATCGCTTCGACGCGCGTCGCCGGCAGCAGGAAGGTTCCCGGGTTGTTGAGGCGCACGGTGTACTCGAGCGCCCACTTGCCCTTGGGCACGAAGCGGTAGTACGCGCGAAACGCGTCGAACCGCCGTTCCTCGAACGCGAGCCACGCCCACCCGGCGCGCTGTTCGTCCTGCTGCAGGAGCTGCGATTGCCCGCCGAGCCCGCTGCCGAGCAGCGACGAGCCGCCCGGCACCGGGTCGTCGACCACCACCCAGCTCATGTCCGACTGCGAGTCGATCTCGATGCGCACGCGAGCGACGTCGCCGCGCGTCCATCGGCCGGCGGTCCGCTGCGTGACCGGCACGACGTGTCGCACGATCCTGAAGCCTGTCGACACCGGCTCGTCGAGCGGCAGCGCCGCGGTTGCCCGGACCATTGCCCAGGGTCTGCCGGTGCCGGCGTGCTGCAGCTCGAGCGTCGTCGGCCCGGTGCTCCAGGGGAAGCTTGCGAACGCGGAGTCATCCGGACGCGGCCACTCGAACGTCTTGCGGTCGCTCGCGAGACGAGCGCTCGTCGTGCCTTTGACGGGCGTCGACTCGAAAGCGCCGGAGAACTTCTCCATCGCCAGCACACCCCACGCGTTGGCGACTGTCGTGTTCCAATGCCCACGCTGCTGGCGACCGAGTGCGCCGCGCACCAGGCGCGGCACGTCTTCGCGCCACTCGGGCGATTGCAGCACCGTGAGCAGCGTGCGCACGGCGTTCGAGTCCTCGGAGATCATCAGCCACCACAGCGCGTCGGTGCGCGCGGTGGAAAAAGTCATCGTGGTGCCCTGGAAGTTGAGGCGCGTGCGCAGGATCGATTCGGCCTCACGCCGCTTCTGCGTCGCGCGCGCGACCTTCGGTACGCGATCGAGGATGCCGAGCCAGTCGATGACCGCGGAAGTCGGCCAGAGATCCGGTTCGATGGCGATGCTGTCGAGCATCCTCGGTTGCGCCTGCTGGTAGCGCGAGAGAGCTTCGATCGCGGCGAGTTTGCGGATCGCGAGGTCGGCGGTCGGCAGCGCCGAGCGGCGCTGGATGCGGCCCTCGACGAAGCCGGTGAGCGCGGCCGTCAGCTGCTGGCGAGTCGCCTCGGGAATCTGCCAGCCGGCCTCGTGAGCGATCGCAAGCGTGTACGCCGTGAGCGTGTCTTCGCCCTGCAGGCGCTCGGAGGGGAAATAGCGAAGCAGCCCGTCGCTGTCGAGGTAAGCCGGGAGACCGGCCATGAGCGCGTTCCAGTACTGCTCGTCGCGCAATGCGACCGCGCGCGACAACCGCTGCTCGAGGCAGATGTAGCCGTAGAGGCGCATGAACTCGCGCACACCTTCGAGGCTGCCGCCAAGTCGTGCCTGCAGCGTGACTTCGAGCCCGCCGCGTCCCGGAATCGCGGCCCTGGGCCTCTGCGCGGGAATCGACAGGCCCGCGCGCGTGGGTACCTGGGCAATCGTTGCCTGATACGTGCGGACCGGAAATGCCGGGATCACCTTCTCGCTGACGACGAGGCGGTCCTGCGCCGAGCCGCCGACGTGACGGGCGCTCACCGTCCAGCGCAGTTCTTCCGCGCCGACCGGGGCAACCACGGACCAGGACACGTCACGCGCTTCACCCGCCGGGATCTCGATCTGCTTCGCGGGCAGCGGCGTGGAGAGCGCAGGCGCAACGGTCGCGCTCAATTCCACGGGCATGCCCTGGGCGCTGGTGTTGCGGACCGTGAAAGTCGCGGCGTGACTGTCGCCTTCGCGCACGAGAGGCGGCAGCCCCGAGAGAACCATGAGCTCCTGCGTAGTCGCGATCGAGGTGCTGCCCGTGCCGAACAGTCCGGTGCCGCTGTGCGCCACGGCGACGATGCGGAACGACGACAACGAGTCGTTCAGTGGGACTTTGAGATGAGCCTCGCCGCGCTCGTCGAGATGCACGCGGCCTTTCCAGAGCAGCAGGCTGTCGAACAACTCGCGGGCCCGCTCGCGCCCGCCGCCGCCGCCGTGCGGCACCGCCTTGCGGCCGTAGTGGCGCTTGCCCACCACCTGCATCTGCGCGGTCGCGGTCCACACGTCGAGCGGGCGTTCGCCCATCATCGCCTCGAGCAGGTTCCAGCTGCGATTCGGCGCGAGCTCGAGCAACGACTCGTCGACCGCTGCGAGTGCGAACTCGGCGCCCGCCGGCAACGGCTTGCCGTCGGCGCGCGCGACGCGCACCGTCACCGCGGCTTCGTCGCGTACGCGATAGGTAGCGCGATCCGGCGTGACGCGCACGTCGAGCCTGTGCGGGCGCCACCCGACGCGGATCTTCGCCAGGCCGAGCCGGTAGGCAGGCTTGTTGAGGTCGACCGTCGCCGTGATGTCCGGTCCCCGTCGTGCGCGTTGCTCGCGCGTGCCCTCGCTGCGTGCGATGCGCCCACGCACCGCCAGCACCGACAGGTGCACGTTCGGCGCGTAGTTGTCGCGGATCGGCACCCGCACGATCGGCGAACGGCCGCCGAGCTTGGTCACGAAGCTCTCGATCACGCCTTCGCGTTCCACGCTCACCAGCGCGGTCGCCGAGCGAAACGGCATGCGCACCTGAAAGCGCGCGGTGTCGCCTGCCTGGTACTCCTTCTGTTCGGGCAGCACCTCCATGCGATCCCCGGTCGTGCCTCCGAACCACCAGTCGTCCTCGCCCGCGACCCAGGCCGTCGCGGTGGCGCCCGCAAGATTGCCGCGTGCGTCGCGCGTTTCGGCGCGCAGGACGATCTCGCCCGACACGCCGGGCGCCACGTCGCAGAGCACGAGGCCCTGCGCATTCGTCTTGCCCTTGCACGAGTGCGCGAGTTTCTTCGTCTCGCGCGTCGTCTCGTAGGCGTAGAAACCGCCGATGAGGCGTTTGCGGTACGAGTACGTGACGACCCGATAGAGAGCGACGTCGATCGGCTGCCGGCGCAGCGGCCGGCCGTCGAGGTCGAGCGCGACGACGCGAAAGCGCAGCTGCTCCGCGCTCGCCACCCAGCCGTCGCGGCGGATGCCGAGTGCCGTTTCGGATGGCACGAGGCGCACGCGAGTCGCAGAGGTCAGGATCTCGCCGTTGGCGTCGGCGTACTCGAGCTCGGCCACGAGCTGCGCCGGCGCATCGAGTGCGGGCAGATCGGGAATCGTCACGCGCGCGGCGCCGGCTGCATCGAGGGTCAGCGGCATCACGCGCGCTTTCGGTGCAGCTGCGTTCTGGGGATTCTCGAAGTCGAAGTCCCAGGCGGTGCCCGCCGCCGGCGCCGCGATTCCTTCGACGACCGCCTTGCCGCCGAACTGGTAGTCCTCGTAATCGGGAAACTGCAGAGGCACCGGTTCGACCAGCGAACGCAGCGTCACGGGAAGACCGCCGGCGCTGCCGCCGGAAAGATAGGCGACGTGCAGGTCGAGCGTGCTCGCGCGCGGATTGACCAGCGGCCGGGCGGACCCCTGCAGCGTCGCACGCATCGTCGGCAGGCGGTATTCCTCGACCTGGAAACCGCCGAGGGCATGCACCGCCGTCACCACGGGTTGAGCGGAATCGCCCGGTGCGCCGAGCTCTTCGAGCGTGATGCCGTAGGCGCCGAGTTTCGCGTCGCGCGGAATCTCCCAGCGCTGCTCGGCGATGCCGCCGGCGTCGAACGGCACGCTCGACACGTAGCGCTGCTCGCTGCCCTGGTGCGCAATCACGATGCGGCGGTTGCCCGCAAGCTCCTCTGCCACCTCGACGCCCTGCATCGAGTGCCGGCGCATGAAATGCTTCATCGAAACCGTTTCGCCGGCGCGGAAGAGCGGGCGGTCCAGCACGGTGTGGTAGAGCCCGGAACCTTCCCAGGACGACGGGAAGCCGAAGGCATGCGGCTCGATGCCGCGATTCCAGCTCGTGAGCGTGAAGCTGAAATCGCCCAACTTGTGCGCCGACACCATGAGCGGCTGCGCGCCGTAGTCGCACGAATCGCCCTGGCCCGGCCGACCGATCGCGCGCTCGATGCGCGCGAGTCCGGCGCGGTCCGTGGTGCCCGTCCAGCGCGAAACGCCGGTGCAGTACTCGCGCACTTCCACCGCGGCATCGGCTACAGGCTTGCCACCGTCGAGCGTCGTCACCCACACGTGCGAGGATTCCGCGCCCCACAGGAAATGCACCGCGAGGTTGGTGACCAGCGCGGCGGTCGAGACGTAGCGGGTGCGATCCTTGCCGAGGAGCGATGCGCCGAGGATGCGGCTCTCGACCTCGACGACGTAGAAGCCAGGCTTGCCGAGTGGAATGCCGATGACCTCGGCGGGCCGCGAGCCGAGGGGTTTGCCGATAGTGAAGGAACGCGGCGTCTCGGCGGTGCCGAACACGGATCTGGCGCCCGTGAGCTCGACCCAGTTCGTCTCACCGGTCTTCTTGTCCTCGCGCCACTCGCCGTTGCGCTGGTTCGCCTGTTCCACGCGCCTCACCCAGCCGGCGATGGCAGCAGGATCGGCTGCCGCGGTGAACACGCGGGCGGGGATCGCTGACCCGCCCCCTGCGATCGCTGATCCGCCTCCTGCGATCACTGATCCGCCCCCTGCGAGCGCCAACTCGCGCGCTGGCAGCTCCGGCTCGAGGTTGCGCAGCGTCAGCGGCAGCATGCCGCCTTCGCTTGCTTCGAGGATGCCGAACTCGCCGGAGAACTTCGCGAGCGGCGGATACTCGTCGATGCGCAGCTCCAGCGGAAAGCGTCCCGCGTTTTCCAGCGCACGCCCGGCGTCGTCGCGCAGGTCCGCGGGCACGTGCACGGTGAGCGCGTCGGAATCCGGGAACGGCCCGGCGAACTCGACCAGCGAGACCATCGGCGACTTGTCTTCGTGCTTCGCCGGAGCGGGGCGGTAGATCGTGCCGGCGCGATCGCGCAGGAACGCCTGCAGCGCCTGCTCGCGCGACACCGGCGCCGTGAAACGCAACGTCACCGGGCGGAACGGAATGCAGCCGGCGTCGAAGTTGGTTCGCGAGCATTCGACCTGCGCGGTGAACGCCTCGCGCACCTGAAAGGCGAGGGACTGGTCCTGCTTCGTCGCCAGGCCACTCGTCGCGGCGATGCCTTTCCCCCAGACCAGCTTCATCTGCTTGCCGGCGGGCAACGGGCGCGAGCAGCGTGCCACGACGATGTTCGCTTCGGCCTGTTCCAGCGAACGATCGCGCACGCGCACATTCGTCTCGCTGCCGCTCTTCCACAGCAACTGGTAGTGCTGGTAGCCGAGCGCGGTGCGTTGCGCGAGCACGTCGCGCCGCACGTCGCCGCTGAGCACTTCGAGCGGCACGCGCTCGGCCAGCCCCTGCACCACGCAGTAGGCGTTCGCGCCAACGGAACCGGTGGTCGCCGGCGCGCCGAGTTTCAACAGGAAGATCTGACCTTCATCGACCGCGCCCCAGCCCTCGCGCGGAAACGAAGCGACGATGGCAGGCCCGCCCGTGTCGAACGTGAAGACGTGCGGAGTTTCGACGGCGCGGCCGTCGAGCGCCTCGAGGCCCTTGACGACTGTGAAGCGGCACTGGAGTCCTGCGGGAATATCTGCGTCGAAGTCATATGCCCAGTTGCGACCGTCAGCCCAGCGACCCTTGCCAGCCGCCGGGCAATCGACGGTGAACGGATCGGCGAGCCACGGATCGCCGAGTGCGACCATCGGCACGCTGAAGCGTGCCGTTGCCTGCCGCACCTGCCGGGCGGAGCCGCGAGGGGAGAACAGCTCGACACGCACCGCGGGCAGTGCGACTGGCGCGGGGGTTGCCACTGGCTTGGGCGATTCAGCCGGCGCAGGCGATGTTGCAGGCGTTGCAACTGCCAGCGGCGGTTTTGCCTGCGCCTCGTTTGCCGGCGGCGGTTTCGTCGGTTCGGCCGCCAGCGCGAGCAACGCGAGCGTGCCGGTCGCTGCTGCTGTCGCCCATCGGGCGCACCGGACTCCCGTCGCCTGTCGTTGGGACCGGTTCCGTGTCCTCGCCGTCGTTCGCGTCATCGCGTCGCTCCGCTTCTTGTGCCGCCCCGCAATCCGCCCACCTGTCTGCCCGATCTGCCCGACCGATCTGATGGGCCAATCTGCGGTTCGATTGTGGCCCATCGGCGCGGCAATTCGGGCGAAAAAGGCCCGGGCAGGAAGGGCCCGACCCAAAAGGTGCCTGACCCCTTTTTCCGGCGTCTGCTACCATTCGCGGCCCTTTCCGGGTTTGCAGAAACGCCCTTTTATTTCGAGCGTCGTTCATGCGTAGCCACTATTGCGGCCAGGTCGACGAGAAGCTGGCCGGCCAGGAAGTCACGGTCGCCGGCTGGGTGCATCGCCGGCGAGATCACGGCGGGGTGATCTTCGTCGATCTGCGCGACCGCGAAGGTCTGCTGCAGATCGTGTTCGACCCGGATGCGCCGCAAGTCTTCGCCGAGGCCGAGCGCCTGCGCAACGAATACGTGGTCCGCGTGCGCGGTCTCGTGCGCCCGCGTCCGGCGGGCACGGCGAACGCGAACCTGCGCTCCGGCCAGATCGAAGTGCTGGCGCGCGAGGTGGAACTGCTCAACCGCTCCGAGCCGCTGCCCTTCCAGCTCGACGAAACGGTGAACGAGGAGCTGCGCCTCAAGTACCGCTACATCGACCTGCGCCGCGACGTCATGACCTATCGCCTGCGCCTGCGTCACCAGGTGACGCGCGCGATGCGCGAGTACCTGGACGCGCAGGGGTTCGTCGACATCGAAACGCCGATGCTCACCAAGGCGACGCCGGAAGGCGCGCGCGACTACCTGGTGCCGAGCCGCACGCACGAGGGCAAGTTCTTCGCGCTGCCGCAGTCGCCGCAGATCTTCAAGCAGCTGCTGATGATGGCGGGCTTCGACCGCTACTATCAGATCGTGCGCTGCTTCCGCGACGAGGACCTGCGCGCCGAGCGCCAGCCCGAGTTCACCCAGCTCGACATCGAGACCTCGTTCCTCGGCGAAGCCGGGATCCAGGCGATCATGGAAGACCTGATCCGCTTCGTGTTCCGCACGGTGCTCGCGGTGGAATTGCCGAAGCCGTTCCCGCGCCTGTCGTACGCGGAAGCGATGCGCCGTTACGGCTCGGACAAGCCGGACCTGCGCAATCCGCTCGAGCTGGTCGACGTCGCCGACCTGGTGAAGGACACGGAGTTCAAGGTGTTCGCGGCACCGGCCAGGGATCCGAACGGACGGGTGACGGCGCTACGCGCGCCGGGCGGCGCACAGATCACGCGCAAGGACATCGACGACTATACGGCCTACGTCGCCCGCTACGGCGCCAAGGGTCTCGCCTATATCAAGGTGAACGACGCCGCGAAGGGCCGCGAGGGTCTGCAGTCGCCGATCCTCAAGTTCCTGAGCGACGCCGCCGTGGAAGGAATTCTGAAACGTACGGGCGCGCAGACCGGCGACCTCGTGTTCTTCGGCGCGGACAATGCGAAGGTAGTGAGCGATGCGCTGGGCGCGCTGCGCCTCAAGCTCGGCCAGGATCTGCACCTGGTCCAGCAGGGCTGGCAGCCGCTGTGGGTGGTCGACTTCCCGATGTTCGAGTGGGATCCGGAGGCGAAGCGCTGGATGGCCATGCACCATCCGTTCACGGCGCCGCGCAACGATGACCATGCGGCACTCGGCGCCGAGCCCGGCACGGCCATCGCGAAGGCCTACGACATGGTGCTCAACGGATCGGAAATCGGTGGCGGCTCGGTGCGTATCCATCGCCAGGAGATGCAGGCCACGGTGTTCGAGCTGCTCGGCATCGGCCCGGAGGAAGCGCGCGCGAAGTTCGGCTTCCTGCTCGATGCGCTCAAGTTCGGCTGCCCACCGCACGGCGGCATCGCGTTCGGCCTCGACCGCATCGTGATGTTCATGGCGGGCACCGACAGCATTCGCGACGTCATCGCTTTCCCGAAGACGCAGACAGCTGCGTGCCCGCTGACGGATGCGCCGACCGAAGTGAGCGAGCAGCAGTTGCGCGAGCTGCACATCCGTATCAGGACCAAGCCCGCGGCGACATGACGGCAAGCGTCCAGGCGCAGCCGCAGTTCAAACGTGGCAGTCGTCTCAGGCGCGGCTGTGGCCCCAGGCGCGGCTGTGACTCAAACGCGGACGTGACTCAAACGCGGCTGTCGTTGCTGCCGTCGTTCGGCTCGTCGCTTGCGACGCTGCCCTGCGCCCCCATGCGTGCCAGCGCGTCGGCTTCCTCGCGGACCTTGCGCTTTTCCGCGCGCTCCGTACGGATGGTGTGCACGATCGAGAACATCGCGAAGCCCATCACCAGCACCAGCATGAGCATGATGAACGCGAGCCCGCCCGCGAGTCGCCAGGCCTCGTAGAGGCCGAACGCCACGCCCAGGGGAGTGATCACGATCAGGATGGACTTGGCGATGCGCATGAATATCTAAATGCGGTACCGGACTTTAGTTATTCATTAGTTATTCAGACTTTGGCTATTCATTTCGGTAGTGTGGCGATCCGGCACGCAGTATGAACGACTAAATCGCCGGAGTCCGGTACTAACCGTTCAGTCATGTCCGCGCTCGTCTTCGTCCACGGCCTGTGGCTCACGGGCATCGAGTCGGGGCTGCTGTTGCAGCGCCTCGCGACCGAGCTCGGCTGCCGCACGCATTATTTTCACTATCCGTCCGTCAGCGCGCCGATGACCGACGTGCTCGCCGACCTGCATTCCTTCGTGCACGCGCTCGGCACGGACCGGCTGGACCTGGTCGGGCACAGCCTCGGCGGCATCGTGGTGCTGCGCCTGCTCGAGAACTACACCGACCTGCCGCCAGGCCGTGCCGTGCTGCTCGGGTCCCCGCTCAAGGGCAGCCGGGCCGCGCAGGGCGTGGCTCGCTGGCCCATCGGTGCCGCGATCCTCGGCCGCAACATCGAGGCTGAGGTGCTCAACCCGCAGCAGCGCCGCTGGGACGGCAGGCGCGACCTCGGCGTCATCGCCGGCGACATGTCGCTGGGTCTCGGCCGGTTCTTCGGCGCGCTCGACGATGCCAACGACGGTACGGTGTCGGTGGCGGAGACGATGCTGGAGGGGGCTACCGACCACGTGGTGATGCCGGTCAGTCACACAGGCATGCTGTTCTCCACCGAAGTGGCGCACCAGACGGCGCAGTTCCTCGCCCACGGCCGCTTCGCGCGTTGAGCCGCCACGACCGGCGCGGCACAATGCCAGCCTTCGCCGCTGCGCCGGGTGCGCGACGGCGGCCCACAACTCCTGAATACAACGACAAAGGCGGGGCCATGAACGAATTCAACCGACGACTCTTCCTCGGTAACACGGTCGCCGCGGGCGTGGCGCTCGCACTCGGACGATTCGCGCAGGCTTCCCCCGCCAAGCTCACCGCGGTCTACGAGCAGGTGCTGAAAGGGCACGACGCGTCGGTGAAACGCCTGCAGGACTGGATCCGCCAGCCGTCGATCGCGGCGGAGAACCGCGGCGTGTCCGAGGGCTGCGAGCTGACGATGCAGATGTTCCGCGATGCGGGCTTCCAGAGCGTGAAGCGCATGCCCACCGACGGACAGCCCGGAATCTTCGCGACGCTCGATGCGGGCGCGAAACGCACGTACGGCGTCTACTTCATGTACGACGTCAAGCAGGCCGATCCGGGCGAGTGGTCCTCGCCGCCGTGGGAAGCGCGCATGGTCGACATGCCGAACGTCGGCAAGGTCGTCATGGGCCGCGCGGCCGTGAACCAGAAAGGTCCGCAGAACTCGCTGCTCTCGGCGCTGCACGCGATTCGTGCCGCGGGGCGCAGGATTCCCGTCAACCTGGTGATGGTGGCGGAGGGCGAGGAAGAGATCGGGTCGCCGAACTTCAAGCAGGTGGTGTACGCACCCGAGGTGCGCGCCGCGCTCGCGAAGGTCACCGGCATCTTCATGCCGGAAGCCGCGCAGTCGCTCGACGGCAGCGTGACGATCTCGCTGGGCTCCAAGGGCGTGGTGGAGCTGGAGCTGGTATCGACCGGAGAGAAGTGGGGCAAGGGCCCTGCAAAGACCGTGCACTCGAGCAACAAGGCGCGCCTCGACAGTCCGGCGTGGCACCTGGTGCAGGCGTTGCACACGCTCGTCGACCGCAACGGCGATCCGGCGATTCAGGGCTGGTCGGATGCCGTGCGACCGCTGTCGGCAGCCGAGAACGCAATGCTCGATGCGGCCGCGCAGCGCATGGACGAGGAGAGCGCGAAGCGCTCGATGGGCGTCAAATCCTGGGCGCGCGATGCGAACTGGCGCCAGGCGCTGGCCGATCTCGCGAGCCGGCCCACGATCAACATCGAGGGACTGGTGGGCGGTTACACCGGGCCGGGCGGCATGACGATCCTGCCGCACAAGGCTGCTGCGAAGCTCGACCTGCGGCTGGTGCCCGACATGACACGCGAGTCGGCGGTCGCGAAGCTGCGCGACCACCTGCAGCGCAACGGATTCGGCGACATCGAAGTGAACGTCACCGGCGGCTACGATCCGACCACGACCGCGCCCGACGTGCCGCTGATCCGCGCGCAGCAGAAGGTGTATCGCGACAGCGGCATCGATCCCATCCTGTGGCCGCGGCGCGGCGGCTCGTGGCCCGGCTACGTGTTCACGGGCGAGCCGCTCAAGCTCGCCGCCGGCCACTTCGGCCTCGGGCACGGGCTGCGCGCGCACGCGCCGGACGAGTATTACCTGATCGAGTCCGCGAACCCGAAGCTCGCCGGCATCGACGGCGCCGTGCGTTCCTTCGTCGACTACCTCTATGCCCTGAGCTGAAACCTGAACGCGGTACCGGACTTTCCGTTTAGTTATTCACGTTCGGCTATTCAGCAGGGCTTGCAGGCGGTAGAGGGCATCGAGGGCTTCGCGCGGGGATAGTTCGTCGGGCTTGAGCGCTTCGAGCGCCGCGATCAGAGACTCGGCGCGCGGATCGCTTGCGGCCAGTTCCAGAGCGAGCTCGCCCTGGCCGCGCGGCTGCGCCTGGCGGTCGCGTTCGCGCTCCAGCGTTTCGAGATTGCGCCGCGCCTGCGCGATCACCTCGCGCGGCACACCGGCCAGCCCCGCGACCTGCAACCCGTAGCTGCGGTTCGCGGGCCCGGGCTTCACGGCGTGCAGGAACACGAGCTGGTCGCCGTGCTCGGTTGCATCGAGGTGCACGTTCGCGCAGCCGGGCACCTCCTGCGCAAGCGCCGTCAGCTCGAAGTAGTGAGTCGCGAACAGCGTGAAGGCGTGCACGCGCGTCGCGATGTGCCGCGCGCAGGCCCACGCGAGCGACAGGCCGTCGAACGTGCTGGTGCCGCGGCCGATCTCGTCCATCAGGACCAGGCTCGCCGCCGTGGCGTTGTTCAGGATGTTCGCCGTCTCGGTCATCTCCAGCATGAACGTCGACTGGCCGCCCGCCAGGTCGTCGGACGCGCCGATGCGCGTGAAGATGCGGTCGAACGGACCGAGCACGGCGCGTTCCGCCGGCACGAAGCTGCCGATGTGCGCCAGGATCACGATGATCGCGGTCTGGCGCATGTACGTGGACTTGCCGCCCATGTTCGGGCCGGTGACCACCAGCATGCGCCGCGCCTCGTCGAGATCGAGGTCGTTCGGCACGAAGGGCGCGTCGAGAGAGGACTCGACGACGGGATGCCGTCCGCCTTCGATCAGCAGGCGCGGCTCGCGCACGAGCTCCGGCTCCGTCCAGCGCAGCTCGACCGCGCGATCGGCGAGATTTGCCAGCACGTCGAGCACCGCGAGGCCGGCAGCCGTGCGTTGCATCGGTCCCAGGCTGCCGATGAGTGCGGTCAGCACCTCGTCGTAGATCTGCCGTTCGCGTGCCAGCGCGCGCTCGCGCGCGCCCAGCACCTTGTCTTCGAAGCTCTTGAGCTCCGGCGTGATGAACCGCTCGGCGTTCTTCACCGTCTGCCGGCGCACGTAGTCGTCCGGAACGTTGTCCGCCTGGCTGCGGCCGATCTCGATGTAGAACCCCTGCACGCGGTTGTAGCCGAGCCGCAGGCTGGAGATACCGCTGCGCGTGCGCTCGCGCTGCTCGAGCTCGAGCAGGAACTGCTCGGTGTTGCTGCCGATCGTGCGCAGCTCGTCGAGGTCGGCGTCGAAGCCGGGGGCGATGACGTCGCCGTCGCGCAGGAAGTGCGACGGCTCTGGCGCGATCGCGCGACGCAGCAGGTCGACAGCATCGGCATGCGTGCCGATGTCAGTGCGCAGCGCGTCCAGGCGCGGCGAGTCGAGCCCCTCGAGCAGCGCACGCACGGCGGGCAGCAGGGCGAGGGCGCCGCGAAGTTGCACGAGGTCGCGCGGGCGCGCCGAGCGCAGGGCGATGCGCGCGAGAATCCGCTCGATGTCGCCGATCTCGCGCAGGACACCGCTGATGTCGCGCGAGCGGCCGGCGGCAATGAGCGTTTCGAGCGCGTGATAGCGCTCGCGCAGCATGCTTTGGTCGAGCAGGGGGCGGCGCAACCAGCGCCGCAGCTCGCGGCCGCCCATCGCGGTTGCAGTCTGATCGAGCACCGCGATCAGCGTGCACTCCGGGCGGCTGCCGAGCGCGGCCTCGATCTCGAGGTTGCGACGCGCAGCCGGATCGAGGATCAGCGCATCCTCGCGCCGCTGGACTGTGAGGCCGCCGAGGTGCGGCAGCGCGGATTTCTGCGTGTCGCGCACGTACTGCAACAGGGCGCCCGCGGCGCGCACCGCGAGCGCCTGGTCCGCGCAGCCGAAGCCAGACAGATCGCGCGTGCCGAACTGGGTCGAGAGCAGGCGCGTGGAGGTGTCGAGGTCGAAATGCCACGGCGGTCGCGACCGCGCGTTCGCCGGCGCTCTGCTTGGCAACGAATCACCGGGCGACGCACTACCGGGCGAACTACCGGACGACGCACCGACCTGCTCCTCGCTCATCAGCAGCTCGGCAGGCTTCAGCCGATCGAGCTCGACGGCGAAGGCTTCGCGACCGGTGCCTTCCGTCACCGTGAAGCGCCCGCCGGCGAGATCGAGCCACGCGAGGCCGAAGCGCTCGCCGTCGAAAAGTGCGCAGGCGAGCAGCGTGTCGCGACGCTCTTCGAGCAACGCATCGTCGGTCACGGTGCCTGGAGTCACCACGCGCACCACGTCGCGTTCGACCGGGCCTTTCGATCGCGCAGGGTCGCCGAGCTGCTCGCAGATCGCGACCGACTCTCCTTTGCGCACCAACCGCGCCAGATAGCCGTCGACGCTGTGCACGGGCACGCCCGCCATCGGAATCGGCTGACCGGCCGACTGGCCGCGTTGCGTGAGAGTGATGTCCAGCAGGCGGGCCGCGCGGCGCGCGTCCTCGAAGAACAGCTCGTAGAAGTCGCCCATCCGGTAGAAGAGCAGCGTGTCGGGGTACTGCGCCTTGATGCGCAGGTACTGCTGCATCACCGGTGTGTGCGAGCTGTTGGTGGTGGCGTCCAATAGGGTCTCCGGGGCGCACATTGTGCCGAAGCAGCGCGCCGGAACGAAGCGCCGCGCCGTACGCGCCCGGCCGGACGCGCCGGGCGGCAACGCGCCGGGCGGCATCGCGCCGGGCGGCATCGCGCCGGGCCGACGAGGTACAGTGACAGCCTCGTCCGTTGTCACCGGTACCACCGTGCCCGTTCGCGACTCTTTATTTCCTCTCGCCAGGCGCCTGGGCCGGCGCCTGGCCGCGCACGGGCAGCGCGTCGTGACCGCGGAATCGTGCACCGGCGGCTGGATCGCCAAGTCCCTGACGGACGTGGCCGGCAGTTCGGGCTGGTTCGCGGAGGGCTACGTCACCTACAGCAACGAAGCCAAGCAACGCGACCTGCGCGTCGCGGCGCGAGCCCTGCGTCAGCACGGTGCCGTGAGTCGCGAGGTCGTGCGGCAGATGGCGCGCGGCGCGCTGCAGCGTACCGGAGCGGACCTGACGGTTGCCGTGAGCGGCGTGGCTGGTCCGGACGGCGGCACGCGCGAAAAGCCTGTCGGAATGGTGTGGTTCTGCTGGGGTGTCCGGGGCGCGGGCGCGCCGCGGCTGATCGCTGAGCTTCGCCGGTTCAAAGGCGATCGGGCGGCGATCCGTCGCAAGTCGGTAGCTTTTGCGCTGCGGGGGTTGCTGAGGCTGGCCGGGTAGGCCTGGCCGACCGGGCAGGGGCAGAAAACTCTCCTGACCCGGTCATAGTCGAACGAGGGCTTCCATGCGCCGGGCGGGCCAGTGTGCCGTGCCGGTGAGGATGTCGGAGCGGGGGAAGGTGGAACCGAATCGCCGGGGGGCGCGGGTTGCGGACTGGATGCGCCGCTGGAACACGGGGCTGACCCGGTTCCTCGAGCGGCGCGTCGGTACGCGCGTGGATGCGCAGGATCTCGCACAGGAGGTCTACCTGCGGCTGCTGCGCGCCGAACGCCTGGACCTCGTGATCGAGCCGCAGGCGTACCTGTACCGCGTCGCGAGCAACGTCGCAGCCGAGTGGCGGATGCGCGCGCGCCAGAGCCGGCCGCACAGCGCCGACGAGCTCGAGTCCCTGGTCGAAGCGACCACGCCCGAAGCGCTCGTCGACGATGCGATCGATCGCCACCGCTTCGAGGCCGCGCTCGGCGCGATGAGCCCGATGCTGCGCGCGGTGATGTTCCTGAAACTGCGCGAGGGCATGACGCACGAGGAAATCGCGCGCCACCTGGGCATCACCCAGCGCATGGTGCGGCGGTTTCTCACGGCCGGATACATCGCGCTGCGCGGCGCGTTGCTGGTCGAGTGAGACATGGCGATGGACGGGACGACGACGAACGGGACGACGACGAACGGGACGACGACGAACGGGACGACGACGAACGGGACACTGACGGACGAACCGACATGACGAAGGCGAACGAGTCGTGGCGACGGCAATCGGTGGCTGACGAGGCCGCCGAGTGGCTGGCGACGTGCTCCGATCCATCGGCGGACGCGGCCGATCGCGCCGCGTTCGTGGACTGGCTGCGTCGCTCCAATCTGCACGTCGAGGAATTCCTGCGCCTGAGTGCGCTGATGCAGCGCGTGTCGGGCGCCGAGTGGCCGCGGGATCGCATCGATGAGCTGGTCGCGCGCGCGCTCGAATCGCCGAACGTGCTGCCGCTCGGCCGGGCCGGCGAACGCAATCCCGCACGACATGACGGGACAGGCACGGCCGGCGATCGCGAGGCCGGTGCACGCATGAGGCCCTGGGCCATTGCCGCGAGCGTCACGCTCGTGCTCGCCGCCGCTGCCGCTCTCGGTATCGGCGCGTTCGGGCTCGGAGTCTTCGGCGAGGCCGGCACGCGCTACTCGACTTCGGTGGGCGAGATGCGCTCGATCGTCCTGCCGGACGGCTCAGTCGTCGACCTCAACACGCGCTCCAGCGTGCGTGCACGCTTCAACTCGAAGGTACGCCTCATCGAGCTCGAAACCGGAGAGGCGATCTTCAAGGTGACGAAGGATCCCGCGCGGCCGTTCCGCGTCGTCGCGGGCGATACCGAGATCGTCGCGGTCGGCACGCAGTTCAACGTCTACGCAGCGCAGGCCCGCACGGTGGTCACCGTGCTCGAAGGGCGTGTGCGCGTGACGGATCGTGCGGCGGCGCCTGCCGACCGCCCGCAGGGAGCCGCGTTCGTGCAGCCGGCGGTGGAGCTCGGCAGCGGTGAGCAGGCCGTGATCGCGCCGCGCCGGCCGATCGCGCGCGTGGCCCTCGCCGATCCGATGCGCGTAACGTCGTGGACCGAGCGGCGCCTGATTTTCGAGGACGCGACGCTCGCGAGCGTCGCCGAGGAGTTCGCGCGCTACAGCGCGCGCGTCATCACCGTCGCGGATCCGGCGCTCGCACAGCGCCAGATCACTGGCGTGTTCGATGCCAGCGATCCTGCGTCGCTCGTGCAGTTCCTCGGCGCCCAGGGCGGCGTCGGCATCGTTACCACCGAGGAGGGTTGGACACTACACACGCGTTGAGCCCGATATCTAAATCCGGTACCGGACTTCAGGTATTGCTCCTCGCTCACGACGAGGAGGCAGGTTCTGTCGATGGGGCGCTCATAGGTGAGTGTGAGCGCAGGACGCGCGCGGAATCGCGCGTCGCGCAGCAATAGGGGGATATGCCGATGAACAGATCTCACGCACAGCCCACGGCGCTTTGCCTCGCTATCGGGCTCGTACTCACCACCGCCACGGCGGCACTTGCCGCGGACCAGGCGGGCGCGACTCCCGGCGGAGCCGCCGTCGAATCCACGCTCATGAGTTTCGACATCAAGGTGCAATCGGTCTCGCGGGCGCTGCGCGCCTACGCGGAGCAGACCGGCGAGCAGGTCGTCTACTTCTCGGAAGTCGGCAAGGGCCGCGAAGCCTCGCGCGTCAGCGGCGAGTACACGCGCGACCAGGCGCTGCAGATGCTCCTGCAGAACACCGGCCTCACGTTTCAGCGGCTCAATGCGCGCACGGTCGCCATCAGCCGCGCAGATGTAACGGGCGCGGCTCAGCACCAGCAGGCGGCCGAAGCAGCGCCGATGTTGCGCCTGGCGCAGAGCGACGCGCCGCCGATGGGCATGGCGGCGCTGCAGGACGAGCAGCCGCCCGGCGGCGGCACGGCAGCGGAAGCACCGCCGCCGGAAGGCGAGTCGGACGAACTGTTCGCGATGGGCGAAGTCGTCGTCACCGGCACCGCCTCGCGCGATCGCACCAAGTACGACTCGAGCGTCGCGATCTCGACGTTCGATGCCGAAGACATTCAGCAGCAGGCGCCCGCGAGCACCGCCGACCTCATCTCGGCCGTGCCGGGATTCTGGGTGGAATCCACCGCCGGCACCACGCAGGGCAACGTGTTCGCGCGCGGCATCATCCAGGACGGCGGGTATCGCTACGTCGGCCTGATGGAAGACGGCATTCCGATCTATCCCGTTTCCGAGCTTTCGTTCTACAACCCCGACCAGTTCGTGCGCGTCGACGACATGGTGGCGCGCGTCGAAGCGCTGCGCGGCGGCACGGCGCCGATCTTCACCTCGGGCGCGGTCGGCGGCACGATCAATTTCGTCACGCGCGCGCCGGGCGACACGCCGCAGGGCAGCGTCAAGGCCAGCATCACCGACTACGGGATGTATCGTGCGGATTTCGGCTGGTCCGGCCCGATGAACGACCAATGGGGCATCGCAGCCGGCGGCTATTACCGCCAGTCCGACGGCATCCGCGAACCGGGCTACAAGGCCGACGACGGCGGCCAGCTGCGCATCAAGGTGCGCGGGCAGCTCGAGCGCGGCCAGCTCGATCTGTTCGCCAAGTTCATCGACGATCGTTCGCTGTTCTCCGTGCCGATTCCGCTGCGCGGCGATGCCTCCGATCCCGAGGCGCTCGGCGGCGCCGACCCCGGTAACTACTCCCTGCACAGCGAGGACCTGGCGCGCGCCGGTCTGCCGGCCTCCGCGGACGAAGTCGGGCTGGGCGGGTCCGATCTCGAGAACGGCATTCACCCGAAGCTGTTCACGGCGGGCGGGACGCTGACGATGGAGCTCACCGAGGCGATCGTGCTCACGAATACGCTGCGCTACACGGACGGCGAGGTGCGCTTCGACGGCAAACCCATCACCGGGCGCACGCCCGAGTCGATCTGCCGCGCGGGCATTTCCGGCACCTTCCAGCTGGCGCGCATTCCGGACGCACTCGATGCGCGCGACAACGTCGCAGTTGCCGCCATGTACGGACGCCGCCGCCTCGATGTGGCCTCGG